>FSSH01000237.1_pt1 | contig 29419 bp, 21 predicted proteins | sample 1166101 | NCBI WGS metagenome assembly FSSH01 (sample SAMEA32972668, study PRJEB13176) | freshwater metagenome | biome: Drinking water system; feature: Biomass in drinking water that filtered by 0.45 um membrane; material: drinking water | place: USA | collected 2012-12-20 | depth 0 m
AAACCGTCAATGACAGTCAGGGCTATCAAGCCGGGTTGGCGAAAAGCCTGGCCATGGATGCGCAGACCGGCACCCGAAATGTGGCGTCCATGGGCTTACAAAATCAATCGTTGGCCTCGTTGCAACACAGTGCAACCGACGCAGTATCGGCCAGCGAATCTTATCAACAAACCCTATCGGCCCAACAACGCTTCGGGACACAAGCCACCTTTGGAGCGGCGGAAACGGGATACAAAATCGCTCACGATCCTGGCTTGATGGAACGTCTGGATCGTATGCTAGATCAATACGGCTTGCGCGGCGATACGCAGCGGTTGGCCTCGCAATGGAAAGCGGCGGGGTGGATCAGCGATGCTGATCAAGCCTATGCCTCCGCCGGCATGTCCTTATTGACCGGGTTTTCGTCTCCCAGTTACCGCACACTGGATGATCAACAGTCGCAGCAAGCGCAAATCTCGGGTTACCAATTGCTCGGCGATGCCTTTAATGCATCGCAAGCCGATCAAACCTGGGATGCCAACCGTAATGAATCCCTGAAAGCCAATGCACCGGAATCAGGTAAGGTTCAGGCTACCGTCGAACAGGCCAATCTCAAAGATCCACACGCTGAAACCGAATCGCTATATCAGCGTGCTCAGGCGCATATTGGTTCAGCGACGGAAAAAATTGCCGGCGGCGAAGCCCATATCGACGCACAACATGATCGTAATTTGGCAGAGCGTGAACAAAATTCAAGAGAAGGTTTCGGTCAATTGGCGAATGTCAAAGCGGAGCACTTTAGGCAATCGATTGCGGCAGCGGCCAATGACACGCCTTCGGTAGCGGAGGCAACATACGATTACCTGGGAGGGAGTATTTATAATACCGCCAAGAATATCGAAGCCGTGGGTTCTTCTGGTGCTGAAAGCATTAAAGAATTTACTTCAAATACTACAGAAGCTTACTCGAACGGAGCAAGCTTTTGGGATTCCGTAAAATACGGAGCCTCTAAATCTTACTCCGGTTTTATTCAAACTACCCAGGCTTGGGCAGACCAAAGAATTAATGAAATCGGTGACAAATTAACGCCAAGTCAAAAAACATATTACCGAGCAGCAATGTTTGAAGCATTCGCTGGAATATCAGTTGGTGGAGGATATAGCGGAAATTTGGCCGCAGCAAAACAACAATTGATCAAAGAGGAAGGAGACATTGATGGAAACAATATTTCAAAGTTATTGATGAGTGCAGCCGGCCAAAATCGCATGGATCTCATAGATCAGATTAGTAGCTTTAATCGAGCTAGAGGACTAATTAATTATTAAGAACCATGAATTATTTGTTGCGAAGAATTTGTCCAAAACCAACAATAATCCCTCGCAGAATCATGGCAAATGAGAGCATGATAATTGGTACGGTAAGTTCATTATTAATACTCCCCAGTACCCAGGCTACAAACACTAAGGTAGCCCAATAGTAATTACTTTCATGGGAAAGACGATTTGCCAATTGTTCAATACACTGAAAAACTAATTCTGCTAATGCTAGGGCAGTAAAAGTAACGAAACCAAATAGGGCAAATGTAGAAAGTGTTTCAGGCAGCATGCCTTTTGAACTGCCCATGAATGTTAATCCAAATAATCCAGCTGCCAAGCTAAAAAAATTAAAGTGCTTTTTAGTTAATGTGCGGGTTTGAAAACGCTGCAAAAACTTCTTCAATCCACTCGGAAACCGCGCAAACGTCGCGCCACAGAAAGGGCAAACCGACTTGGTTGGTCTGCCATAGTAAACGACTACTCTAGGCACCATGGATCGGCTACATTCGTTGCAAATCACGGTAGCATGATCTCCGGCAAAGACTGAGGGTTTGGAAGTGTCTTTTCGGCTTAATTGGGATGAGAATGTCGCCATTGGTGGACTCCACTTCGAATATTCGGCTGATCCTGAATTCTAGTGGCTACTATCCCAAGATTCTTGGAAAGAATCAATTAGCCAATGAGGTATTTGGATTTACGCATCTGGTTTAGCACGCACATTTGGCAGACCTGCTGGTATTTGCAGCCATGAATAACCAAATAGGGCAAATGGCAGCTTGTACAGTAAGGTAGTTCAGCGAGTCCGTCTTTCATTGCTTCGGTGATAATCCAGGCTTCATCGAAATTTGCAGGTCGTATGCGGCCAAACGGTCGGCGTTCTAGAATATGGTTGGGATAGATTGTGCAAAAAGTATCCCAGGCAAAAATCATAGCGTTCAGATCTATTTCCGATCTGATATCACCCGGACAAGCGCTTCGATAGATTGAAGCAAATAGGGCCATGTACAGAAACGACTCGCGCGCTTGCGGCATCGACGTAATGCTGGGAACTAGCCCAGATACTGGACTTTCTCGGTGCAGCGAAAAATAAAGGTTACACAAGTCTTTGGGGCGCAAGGTTTTGATGGCCCGGCAGGCCAATTTTGTACGCAACTTTCGTCTCAGTAATTGATAGGCCCAATACTGATCATTGAGCCGAGTAGCAAAGGCGCAATGACTGCTCATGACTCTGGAGGGTGGGCGGACAAAAGCATCAGTAAGTCGATCGCTCGTGCGTCGAGTACATCCGGGACTTCGGCTTTTGGGGTTTTTAGGAATTCGCTCCATTTATGGGAGTTGAAACGGGGAACAAAGGTCAGGCAATCGCTTCGTGCCAGGCTCTTCAGTTGTTCGAGCGGCATCTTTCTGAGCAATGAAACCGCGTCTGCCGTTAAGCCCAGGCAGAACATAGCTTTCTGTTCGCTTTCGGAAAAAATTAAGGATTGAGCGACGATGAGGTAGTCGAGATTCAGTTTGTAGAGATTCTCATCCATGGTGGAATCCTTTATTGGCTAAAGAATTTCGCGGATTTGATCGGCCAAGGCAATCACTTTTTGCCCGTACTGGATGGCTGCCGACTCATTTTTCCAGCTGTAATATCGCCCAATACCATGAGCGAGATTGTTTGGCACCGATTGGATGGCCTCTGAGAGTACGCTAGCGCCAATTTCGAGATTGGTGCTCGGGATCAAGAGTTGTTCGGGTTTCGCAACGCGGTGGCCATGCCATCGCAGATTCACTTGCATGATGCCGACGTCGATATTGCGTTTGCCTTGATCCAGCATTTGATTGAGCAAAGCTTTGGCCTCCTGCTGACTGCTAGGAATAAAGGAGTTGCCAGCGTTATTGATGGCCCAGGGCCAGGGCACGACACAATTCTGTTCACCGTTTTTTCGCGACTCCGTCAGCGCAACGGCATACAGAATATAGGGATCAATGCGATGTCTACGGGCAATTTGTCCCCACTGAGTGTTTTGTAATTTAGCTTTAGATGCTGGGGAGTGTAGGCTGTAGCCATTGGCTTGAATGGGATCGGCAGCCATTGATTCCATGGGTTGGCTGATGAGGTAAAGGCCACTGAACAAACCAATCCAAAGATGCTTAATAGGGTTTTGGATTGAAACGCCAGGGTGCATAACCCCGTGTTTTTTTATGTGAATAATTAACATCGCTAGCTCACCGTTATGGTTTTGAAGCGAGTTTACGACGTTGCCAAAAATTCTATATGTTCGAAAAACCTCTCTTTAAGTTGTTTTTCGCCTATCCTCTACATTTGGCCTTGTTTTGCTTGATCTTATGGTAGGAATGAGGATGATGGCTTGGGGGCGATGGTGGATTAGGTTTATGTGTGCCACCCTGATTGCCCAACATCCTGCGGGGGTTCCTTATCTGCACCAAAAAGCCAATCATCACTTCCAATAACCAGAGAATCAAGTTAAACAACCGGTTTCCGTGGCGATGAACGGGTGAATCTTGGCGCCTCGGCCTTTGTTCAAGACCTGAATGAAGAGATCATTGATGAGACTTCCGTCGCCTCGTCGACAATGTCATCCACGGGCCATTCCGAGACGCCATAGTTGTAGCGATTGCCAGCGACTGCGGCCAGATCCGTCAACAGAATCGAATCAATGGCGCTGCCAACCATGCCATCCGATAATGAGTCAAAGCCAAAGTGAGCGACTTGGACTTTAGTGGCGAGCCGCAGAGATTCAGTGTGAAATTTTCCGATAAAAATGAGTGTGTTGTGAATATCTGGCACCTAAAACCAAGGAATGGAGACGATGAGGCGTTTCATTAGTGATAGTATAGGTTTTAGTATAGTAAATTAAGTTTAGTATAAAAAATCCTTATATTTCATAGGTAATACACTGCTGCATCATCGGCGTGTGTTGGGTTTTTTCGGCTTGCTTTGCGCCTTGCATTTTCTGGCTATTCATTTATAAACAACTGATATTTAGGTAATATTCGTTTGTATTCTGTTGGGCTCAACATTGGCGACACTTATTAAAACCTACTTGGACTTTACCTCTACTGGCACTAAAGTCTGGCTTTAGAAGTGCCGGGTTTATTAAATTATTTCAATTTTCAACTGGCGCTAACCACTGAAGCGGCGGGCAGAAATAATAACAGCGGATTGTCCGGCGAACCTTGGAACCCAAAGCGTCGATAGTAACCGGCCGCCTGTTCATCGACGGCGTCGACAAATAAACCAATGCCACCTGCCTGGGTGTGGATATGCTGTGCGCGCAGCAAGGCGTCGACCACAAGTAATTCACCCAGCCCCTTATTCTGAAATGTCCTGTCGACAGCTAATCTACCCAGCCGCACGCCAGGGATCCGGCGAGGCAGTTTCTTGCGCCAAGCATCGGGAAGATGGCGGTTTTCGAGTTCGGCTAGCGTCAGGGCGTAATAGCCGCAGAGTTGAGTTGGCTTGGCTTCGTGGATAGCAACGAAGGTTTTCGATAATCCTTTGTCCTGATGTTGACTAGCGACCTGTCTTAACCAGTCATTCAGTTCCCGACGCCCACAATCGAAGCTTTGCCGGTCATGGTCCCCAGTTAAAGGTGTTATCCGCATCGTTTTGCTTGCTGTCCTGATAGTGTTTTATCGCAGCCTGTAAGTTGGCGTTGGGCTGCGGCGGGTTTTCCATCAGATCAAGTAACCAACTCCAGTCACGAGGGGACAAACGGATGACTTCCTCACGCTCAATGACGGCCTGAGCTTCTTTTAAAGCCGACTGCACTAAAAACTGGTTGACCGTGGCACCGGTCAATTCGGCAGCGCGGCACAATGTTTCATAGACCTCGTGCGAAACGCGAGCACCGATGCGGTCTTGCTTGGCTGTGACGGTTTCCATAGTCTTACCTGCGTTTAAACGGAATCTACTAATCAGTTTAACACCGTCGCCAAAATGACGCCACAGACAGGTGGATTCAGCAAGGCATTGGGAAGCGAAAAGGGGGCGCTAGCGGTTTTATCGGGACTGTTCGGAAGTATTGTAGAAGCGAACCCGCTTACTTTGATGGATAGCGTCTATGCGCATGGCGGTCGCCAAGTGGGATTTACCGGTGCCCGTGCCGCCCATCAGGATCAGATTTGAGGTCAAGACCTTGCGCCTTGACCTCAAGATGTTGAGCTAAAACCTCCGCGAGGTGCATTGCAGGCGTTTCAGCGTCGCCGATAACCTATCGATTTCCTCGTAGGTGTTATAAAACGCCAACGAAGGTCTTACGGTACTTTCCAAGCCAAAACGCCGCAAGATGGGTTGTGCGCAATGATGTCCGGAGCGCACGGCAATGCCCACCTCATTCAAGGCTTTACCAATGTCTTGCGTGCTATGACCATCCATCACGAACGAGACCACGCTGGTTTTATCCGGTGCGGTGCCGATCAAGCGCAGTCCGGGGATGGCCTGTAAGGCATGCATCGCGTAAACCAGCAATTCATGCTCGTAGCGTGCTACGTTTTCGATGCCGATCTTGTTCAGATATTCCAGCGCCGCGCCGAGTCCCACCGCATCGGCAATATTCCCGGTGCCGGCTTCGAATTTGGCGGGTGCCGGTTGATAGACGGTATTTTCGAAGGTTACGTCTTCGATCATATTCCCGCCGCCTTGCCAAGGTTGGGTGGCTTCCAAAACTTCTGCCTTACCGTAAAGCACGCCGATACCGGTCGGACCGAAGATCTTGTGGCCGGAAAAGGCCAGCCAATCGCAATCCAAGGCCTGTACATCAACCTTTAAATGCGATACCGATTGTGCGCCGTCCAGCAACACCTTAGCGCCGGCCCGGTGCGCCAGTGCTATCATTTCCTGCGCTGGTGTCACGGTACCCAACGCATTGGAGACTTGCGTAAATGACACCAGCTTGGTTTTGGCATTCAGCAACTTTTGATACTCGGCTAAAATCACCTGGCCGTTGTCGTCGACAGGGATGACTCTAAGTACCGCACCGGTTTCCGCACACAGCTGTTGCCAGGGCACGATGTTGGCGTGATGCTCCAGCCAGCTGATGACGATTTCGTCGCCCGCGCCAATGTTCTGCTTACCCCAACTTTTCGCAACCAGATTGATGGCTTCGGTGGCCCCGCGCACGAACACCACTTCATCGGCCGACGACGCGTTAATAAAACGTGCGACGATGTTCCGTGCGCCCTCATAGGCATCGGTAGCCCGTGCCGCCAATTCATGCGCGGCGCGATGGATGTTGGAGTTTTCGTGTTGATAAAACTCGGAAATCCGATCGATTACCACCTGCGGTTTTTGCGTGGTTGCGGCGTTATCCAGCCAGGCCAGCGGATAACCATTTACCCGCTCTTGCAGAATCGGAAAGTCTTTGCGCACCGCATGGACATCAAAGGGCGGATGCGCGGAACCTAAACCCGGTATTTGCGCCGCGCGAGCCAATGCCGATACTTCGTTTATAAAATAAAAAGATGAACCGCCGGACGCCGCGGGCTGCGGCGCATGGCCCATGGGCGTGGACAGTGCAGTTTGCAAATCCGTGGTGCCGGGCACCGCAAAACTGCGCTGCACCAGGGCCGAAATAGCCGTGTCGTCGATGCCGGGCCGGGAATCGAAACCTACCGGTACATTGTTGAACGGTTGGGATGTCGCGGCCGAAACCGGCACGGTATCGATAGCCTCGCCGGCATTAGGCACTTCCCGGAAAAACTGATTTGCCAAACGCGTCAGTTCGGCGGTATCCGGCAAGCCCTCGGGCACCGTGCCGCCGCTCAGCGCTTGCTGGGCCAGGCTGGCTAAATCCAGGTTATTGGTAGTCATAGTAGTTGCCTATTTCGACATTCTCCAACACGCCGATGGCATCTTCGGTTAACACGGCCAGCGAGCAATACAGCGATACCAGATAGGAGGCAATAGCCTTGTGGTTGATGCCCATGAAGCGTACGGACAAACCCATGCTCAGTTCGTCGGTCAAGTTAGGTTGATACAAACCGACCACGCCTTGACGGCTTTCGCCGGTGCGCAACAGCAGGATATTGGTTTTGCCGTTGGTGATTTTCAACTTGTCGGTCGGAATCAAGGGCAGGCCGCGCCAAGTCAGAAATTGCGAACCGAACATGGAGATGGTTGGCGGTGGTGTGCCGCGGCGGGTAGCTTCACGACCGAAGGCGGCAATTGCGCGAGGATGGGCCAGGAAGAATGCGGGTTCTTTCCAGACTCTGGCAATCAATTCGTCCAGATCGTCCGGGGTTGGCGAGCCTTTGCGGGTTTGGACTTTTTGCGCAGGCGCGACGTTGTTCAGCAAACCGTATTCGGTGTTGTTGATCAGCTCGCTTTCTTGGCGCTCTTTGACGGTTTCGATGGTCAGGCGTAACTGTTCGTGGATTTGGTTGTACGGGCTGCTGTACAAATCCGCTACGCGAGTGTGAACGTCCAGCACGGTGTTGACGGCGTTCAGGCGATATTCGCGGCCCCATTCTTCGTAATCTACATAGGTTTGTGGCAGGACTTTTTCGTCCAGGCTGGAGCAATCCACGGCAATACTGGTTTCGCTTTTTACTTTGTTGACGCGGTAAATACCCGCTTCGACTGGTACCCAGTGCATCAAATGCACTAGCCAGCGAGGGGTAATAGTACCCATCATGGGCACGGTTTTGGTGGCGTTGGATAAGGTGCGCGCAGCGACGTCGCCTAACGCGGTATGGGCTTGATGGATGTCTGACATGGTGATTTTCCTTTCTTAGTGGGTGGTGGGTTGTTAACTGTGTGTTTTCGTTGCAGATATTTTTAAAGTTTGTTTAAAAAAGCCGATTTGCCATTGGCGATTAAATCCCGCCGCCGCCGGCAAACACTTCGGTACGATTTTGGCCCTGGCTGACCAGACTGCCGGGCGGGACGCTGTGAGTTAGCCAGACGTTGCCGCCTATCGTCGAGCCCCGGCCGATGGTGATGCGGCCCAAAAGCGTGGCGCCGGCATAAATCACGACATCGTCTTCGACGATGGGGTGGCGGGCGTTACCCTTGACCAGAATGCCGTTGTCATCCTTGTCAAAACGTTTGGCACCCAGCGTTACCGCTTGATACAAGCGTACCCGCCGGCCGATGACCGCAGTTTCGCCGATTACTACGCCGGTGCCGTGATCAATAAAAAAGCTTTCGCCGATTTGCGCGCCGGGATGGATGTCTATGCCGGTGGCGGAATGCGCCACTTCGCTGATTACCCTTGCTACCAGCGGCAGGCCTAATTCGTAGAGCACATGCGCCAGCCGGTGATGAATCACAGCGGTGATGCCGGGATAACACACCAGCACTTCATCGGCGCAACGCGCGGCGGGGTCGCCTTCGTAGGCGGCTTGAATGTCGCTGTCGATCAATTGCCGCACGCCAGGTAGCTGAGCTGCAAACTGCCTAGTGATGTCGGTCGCTTGACTATGGGTGTCCAGGGACAGGCCTTGTTGCTCGGCAACGAATTGCAATTCCAGGCTGATTTGCCGGTGCAATTGGCGGAGCAGGCTATCCAGGGTATGGCCGACGAAATAATCGATACCCTCGTCGGTAAGATCCGGCATGCCCAGACGGTTGGGAAATAACGCCGCGCCTAAATTGTCGACGATTTGGCTCAACACCTTGCGCGAAGGCAATTTGGGCGGGTGTTCGCGGCGGTGGCGGTTTTCCAGGGATTGCAGGCGCAGTTCGCGCAGTTCGGCGACCAGCGCATCGATCTCCCAGCGTTGGCCGTTTTCAGTCAAGGTCATAGCGCCACACCGTGCGGGTCGAATAGGCCTTCGAACAAGGCCGAGCTCAAGTAGCGCTCGCCGGAGTCCGGCAAGATGACGACGATGGTTTTGCCTTCGTGTTCCGGACGCTTCGCCACCCGCACCGCCGCAGCCACGGCCGCACCGCAGGAAATGCCGGCGAGAATGCCTTCCTCGCGGGCCAGACGGCGGGCATAGGTTATGGCATCGTCGTTACTGACCAGGGCAATTTCGTCAACCAGAGACAAATCCAATACCTCCGGCACAAATCCCGCACCGATGCCCTGAATCTTGTGCGGTGCGGGCTGCAGGGGTTCGCCGGCGCGAAACTGCGTCAAGATCGGACTGGCTTCGGGTTCTACTGCTACGGAAATGATCGGTTTGCGCTGATTGAATTTGATATAGCGTGAGACGCCGGTAATCGTGCCGCCGGTGCCGACGCCGGACACCAAAATGTCGATGGCACCGTCGCTGTCGGTCCAGATTTCCGGGCCTGTGGTCAGTTCGTGGATGGTTGGATTAGCGGGATTTTTAAACTGTTGCAGCAATACGTAGCGGTCCGGATCGGATGCGGCAATTTCTTCAGCTTTGGCGATCGCGCCTTTCATGCCTTTGGCGCCCTCAGTCAGTACCAGTTTGGCGCCGTAAGCCACCAATAATTTGCGCCGCTCCAGACTCATCGTTTCCGGCATCGTCAACGTCAGCGGAATGCCGCGCGCGGCGGCAACGAAGGCCAGGGCTATGCCGGTATTGCCACTGGTAGGTTCTATCAGTTCTTTATCACCGCTGAGCAGGCCGCGTTGCTGGGCGTCGTTGATCATGGCCGCGCCTATGCGGCATTTCACGGAGTAAGCCGGATTGCGGCCTTCGATTTTGGCCAGCAAAGTCACCGGCGCGCCGTCGGTTATGCGGTTTAGCCGAACTAAAGGCGTATTGCCTATCGATTGCGAGTTATCTGGATACCAATGCGTCATGGCGGTATTACTCCCTCTTGGTTTTCTGCGGGCCAAAAAAAAGCCAGCAGCCTGCTAAGGCGTACTGGCTTCCGGTGGTCCGGTCAGCAATTTTTTTTAAAGTACTTGGTTTAAACGGAGACTGTCAATACAGGTACCGGCAGCTTAGTTTTACGTAATGCCTGTTTGAGATATATAAATCTGAAAATATGATTTACCTCGTTGCAAAGAGCTTATTGCGATTGTTTGGGTGTGTGTAAGTCTTTGTTTTTGCGTGCGGCGTCCAGGGGTTTGGGTTTTTGCGGCAGTTCTTATGATAAATATAGAAATTGAAAGGCAAATTCCTGCTTGATTTTAATATGCTTGTTCTTTGGCGGCTTTGGAAAGCAGCTCATTGATGAAATATTGCAAATAAGTCGGCAGATATAATTGCTTTAAATAGGCGATTTTCGTCACCGAGCGGGGGATCAGGTGTGATAGATCACGGGCTACCAGATCGTTGTCGTTACGCGCTTCATAAGACGTGCCGGCGATAATGCCTACACCCAAACCCAGTCTGACATAGGTTTTGATGATGTCGGAATCGGCGGCGGACAGGGTGATATCCAGTTCCTTGCCGGCGTTCTTAAAGGCTTTTTCGATGGTCGAACGCCCGGTGTAGCCTTGCGAGTAAGTCAAAATCGGAAACGCAGCCAGTCGCCCCAGCGTCACATCGCCTTGCGCCAAGGGGTGATGACGCGGTACCACGGCAATGTGCTGCCATTCGTAGCAGGACTTGACGACTAATTTCTCGTCCTCATCCAGCTTTTCGGTACAGATAGCAATATCGGCACGGTGCTGATGGAGCTGCTCGATCAGTTCTTGCGGAGACGATTGCACCATATAGATGGTAATGCCCGGATATTTTTCCCGGAACTTTTGCACCGGTTCCGGGAGCAAATATTTGGCTTGAGTATGGGTGGTGGCTATATGTAGGGCGCCGTTGCGATTTTCACGGAAGTCGTCGGCAATAGACAGGATGTTCTTTTTGGCTTGGTTGATCCTGTCCACTTGTTCCATCACCTGCTCGCCGAGCGGGGTCAGGCCCAGCAATTTTTTGCCGTGCCGTTCGTAGAGCGGCGAGCCTAATTCCTCCTCCAGTAACTGCAATTGCCGGCTGGCAGCCGACTGCACCACATGCATAATTTCCGCGGCTTTGGATTGGTTGAACTGGGTGTCTTTAAGGACGCGCAATAATTCAAGCTGATTAAGATTCATACCGGTCTTTCCATGGGGTGATTTGAGCGAAAGGGCAGTAAACGCGAAACGTGTCTAATGCTGGCTCGGGCTATGCTGCCGATAGCCCGAGCCTTGTTGGGTGCAGAGTCAATTAAACCAATGCGCCTGTTTGATGTGCACAGCTACCCGGTCGCCCTTAGTTAAATTCAGTTCCCTGAAGCGTTCGTTGGGCATTTCCGCAAACAGCGTGGCGCCGGCGCCGTTGTGCTGCGGATTGAACAACTCGACTCGAATGGTCGCACCCAGATGCTGCCAGTCTTTCAGGGTCACCGGCGAGCCGGAGGCCTCTTCGGCCTTTACTATGTCGATATGATGCGGACGCACATGGGCAAAGATCCCTTGCGGTTTCTCCGCCAGAATACCCGCGCGTTGCAGCCAGTTACTCTCGGTTTCCGACAGGTCAAAGATATTGGTTTGGCCGATGAATTTCGAGACAAAGGCATTGGCCGGATGATCGTAAATATCCGCCGGCGCGCCTTGTTGCTCGATACGGCCCTGATTCAATACCACCACTTGGCTGGCGACTTCCATCGCTTCTTCCTGATCGTGAGTCACAAAAATACTGGTGACATGCAATTCCTGATGCAGATTGCGCAGCCATTGCCTTAGATCCTTACGCACGCTGGCGTCTAACGCGCCGAACGGTTCGTCAAGCAATAGCACGCTAGGTTCCACCGCCAAGGCTCGAGCTAAAGCGATCCGCTGCCGTTGCCCCCCCGATAATTGATCCGGGAAGCGGTCCGCCAGCCAATCCAGTTGCACCAGTTCCAATAAGGCGTGTACTTTTTTGCTGATAAAGGCTTCGGTTGGCCGTTCCTTGCGCGGCTTGACCCGCAAACCAAAGGCAATGTTGTCGAACACCGTCATATGCCGGAACAAGGCATAATGCTGAAATACAAAACCGATGCCGCGGCGGCTGACATGTTGTTCTGTTTTGTCTTCACCGCTGAGCAGTACCCGGCCGAAATCCGGGGTTTCCAGGCCGGCGATGATGCGTAACAAGGTAGTCTTGCCGCAGCCGGACGGGCCCAACAAGGCTACCAGTTCGCCTTCCGGAATTTCCAGGCTGACGTCGTATAAGGCGGCGAATTTGCCGAAGTTTTTGCTGATGTTGTTTAGCAGAATACTCATGTTTTTATCTCATAACGGATGTTAAGCGGACGATGGAACGCCTGCGTTTTTTCGTCTTTCGTCTTTAAACCCTGGCCTGCTTCCATTCCAAAAAGCTTTTCAAAACCAGCGTGACGATGGCCAGGCCGGCCAGAATAGAAGCGCTGGAAAATGCCCCGATGACGTCGTAATCGTTGTAACTGACCTCGACATGCAAGGGCAGGGTATTGGTGACGCCGCGAATATGTCCGGATACCACCGATACGGCGCCGAATTCGCCCATCGCTCTGGCGTTGCACAGCAAAACACCGTAGAGCAGTGCCCATTTGATATTCGGTAAAGTCACCAGAAAGAACGTTTTCCAGCCGCTGGCCCCCAGTGACAACGCGGCTTCCTCTTCTTCGCTGCCCATTTCCTGCATCAACGGAATCAGTTCGCGCGCGACAAAGGGGAAGGTAATAAAGATGGTCGCCAGCACGATGCCGGGCACCGCGAAAATCACCTTGATGTCGTGCGCGGAAAACCATTGCCCGAACCAACCTTGGGCGCCAAACATCAGCACAAAAATCAGGCCGGAAATAACCGGTGAAACTGAGAACGGCAAATCGATCAAGGTGGTAAGCAAGCTTTTGCCCCAAAACTCGAAGCGAGTAATCGCCCACGCTGCCGCGACGCCAAATACGGTATTCAGCGGCACCGTAATCAGTGCGACCACCAATGTCAGTTGCATCGCGGCGATGGCATCCGGCTGCGCCAGCGCGGTCCAATAGGCTTGCCAGCCTTTAGAGAAGGCCTGATATAAAACCAAGCCCAGCGGTACACATAGAAACAACACAATAAAACCCACCGCTACGCCAACCAGGCTCCAGCGCACCCAGAATGGATCGTGTAGCGCTTTGAAGTTGGCTTGGCCGGCAGCGTCACCGATGACATGGACGTTGGCGTGCATGATTTCTCCTAAATTTGCCCGGAGCGGCGGCGCGCCCAGAGTTGCAGTAAATTAACGATCAGTAACAACAGGAACGACACGACCAGCATCGTCAGTGCTATCGCTGTGGCGCCGGCATATTGGTACTGTTCCAATTTGGTGATGATTAATAGCGGGACGATTTCCGAGACATAGGGCAGATTGCCGGCGATAAAAATCACCGAACCGTACTCACCAACGCCACGCGCAAACGCCAGCGAAACGCCGGTCAACAGCGCCGGAAAAATGTTGGGAAATATCACCTGAGTAAATACTTGTAAGCGGGTGGCTCCCAGACTGGAAGCCGCTTCTTCCATGGTGGTGTCGAATTCTTGTAACACCGGCTCGATAGTCCGCACCACAAACGGAATACCGATAAAAATCAATGCCACCACGATGCCTAGTGGCTTATAAGCCACCTGTACGCCAAAGGACGACATCAGCCATTTACCCAGCAGGCCGCTGGGCTGAAAAATGGTGGCCAAGATCACGCCGGCTACCGCTGTCGGCAACGCGAATGGTAGATCGATCAAGGCGTCCAAAAAGCGTTTGCCTGGAAAGGGATAACGCACCAACACCCAGGCGATGACAAAACCAAACAGGCCGGCCACCAGTGCAGCGATTAGCGAAGTGCCGAAACTGACTCGAAACGACGAGACCACTCGAGTATTACTGATGATCTCCAAATAGTCTGTCCAGCTCAACTGCAAACTCTTGAATACCAAGGTACTCAGCGGAATCAACACCACCAGGCAGAGGTAGAACAAGGTATAAGCCAGCGCCGGTCGAAAGCCCGGCATGATGTTGCTTTGGGTCATTGCGTTTCTCTGGAAACAGTCAGTAGGTGCTGACAGGATAGAGAAACTTAAATGCCAACGGAAATGATATAAATTGAATTGATAATCTGATATTCAGATAACAAGTAGTCGAATTTCGGTTGTTGCGGTGAGGACAAGATGCAGCGCATCGGCGACTTTGTATATCCTATTAACAGATATACATTTCTGTTTATATCGTTTTCAATCGCTTTTGGGTTTTCTTACCATTTATCTCACGGTCAGGGGCACTACCGCTCCCGCGACACGGATTCATAAACCCAAGATAACCGACCATACCTCAGGAGGCTATATGGCGATTGAACTCAACAGTCATGCGTTAAAGCAAGGCGACAACAAGGAGATTGCATTACAAATTGCTACGATTGTGCAGGATATTCGTTTTGGCTCGGTTGAAGTTGTTATTCACGACGGCCGGATCGTCCAAATCGACAAGCGCGAGCGTTTTAGACTGGGTCAGCAAAAAGATTCGGCATAAACGGGTTACTGGGCCAGACTTAGACTAACGCCGCCAAATACCCGTTTGCTTGTTTCCACTTAGCCAAAGGACGGCGAGATGAGCAGAATCTTTTTGTATACCGATAATTAACTACTCTAACCCACAGTTAACCACATGAAACTACCTTTAATTTACACAATACCGGCAGCAGGTTCGCTATGCCTGTTGCTAGCTTGGCCGGGCTTAGGTTACGCCGAAGATTATTACGTGCCGACCAAAGGCTATCGCGTCGAACCAGCACCAACCGATCCGCCCTTGTATGTGCGTAATTTAAGTAAAACCCAGTTCGAGCAGTTTCGTGATGTGAAATGGTTGGATGTGGGCTTGGATTTTCGCACCCGCTACGAATATCGCGAGAACGACTATCGGCCGCAACGTACCGGCACATCCGAATGGCGAGCCGATGCCGATAATCTGTGGTTGCTCAGGACTCGTGCCTACGTCGGTATTAAAGAGATACTCGATCCCTTACGCTTTGCGGTGGAGATGGAAGATGCGCGCAGTTACAACGGCTTGTACCCCAAAACCGATGCCGATGTGAACGAGTTTGAAATGATCCAGGGCTATGGAGAGTTGTATTTCGAAAATGCCTTAGGGCATAACCGGCCCATCAGCATTCGTGCCGGTCGCATGCACTTGGAATTGTTGGATCGGCGCTTGATTGGTAACAACGAGTTCCGTAACACCACCAATAACTTTGATGGTTACCGGGTACGGTTCGGTAAAAAGCAAAACAACTGGGACCTGGACACCTTCGCGCTGCAACCGGTCGAGCGGCTTAAATACGAACTCGATCAGCCTGACGAAGACACCTGGATATATGGCGCGGTATTGAGCCTGAAGCAATGGTCCGAGTTTATCACTATCCAACCTTATTTCTTGGGGCGCAAAACCGATGGCGATCCCTCCAACCGGGTTCAGGCAAATCGCAAACCCACTATGGACATTTATGCGCCGGGTCTAAGGGCTTATGGCTTTTTTGGGGGCGGCTTTGACTTTGACGCGGATATTAACAAGCAATTTGGTCGTTACGGCTCATTGTCTGCTACTAGGGGGGAGTCCTTACGCCAACACGATGCGCTGGCCTATTCTTTGGAGTTAGGTTATAGCTTCGACCACGACTGGAAGCCCAGAGCCAGTGTGTATTATGGCTACGGTACCGGCGATAAAAACGCAGGAGACAACATCAACCAACGCTTCGATGCCTTCTACGGCTTTAATCAACCCTGGTCGCGTAACGATTATTTTTCCTGGGACAATATTCACGCACCGAAGGCCAGGCTGGAGTTTACCCCCTACAAAGACGTGCGTATCGATACTGGCTACAACGCTTACTGGCAGGAAAGCGAGACCGGCGGCTGGAATCGGGCCGGTTTGCGCGATACCACCGGCCGCAGCGGGGCCTTCTTGGGTCACGAGTTTGATATCCGCCTGCGACATAAACTCAATGCCTATGTGGATTGGAGCATGAGTTATGCGCGCTTCACCCCAGGCGATTTCACCGAGTCGCGGGCCTTGCCGGTAGCGCAAGGCGGGCAGGGCGCTTATACCAGCGAGCCAAGCAACTTCTTCTATTTCGAAGTTTCATTGAATGCCTTTGGGGATGGTAAACCAACTTATAAGTAAGTATTCCCGGCAGGCCGGGCCGTTAGCTCTTAAGCGCTCAAAGGGGGAATGAATGCACCCTAAAATAGCCGGTATCTGTCGTTGATTGATGACCGCTGTCGGAGAGCGGATTGGCGGAAGCGGACCTTCTCCTCCAGATTGCCGACCGCAACCGGCATCGTGGCCAGGATTATTAACCCGGCCCCTAAATTCCCTGGATTCGTCATTCCCGCGCAGGCGGGAGCGACGATATTTATGGGCCGGGTTAATAATCAGCGAGATTACATAAATTAGAAATCCCCCCGGCAGTCGCTATACTCTCAGCCATAGGAGGGTTTATGCGTGAAGCAATGGCACCTGCGCGGCTTAGATTGATAGCTGTCGCCGGTCTTTATGTGGTAACAGCTAGATTGGCTTTGTTATATTTCGCGCCCAATGGCAGTGCCAGTGTTTTTTTTATTGCCAGCGGACTGGCATTGGCTGCCATTTTGCTGGGCGGCCGCAACTATGTCTGGGCAATATTTGTCGGGGCGTTGGCGCTTAATGTCTGGCAAGGCAAAGCGTTGTTGAGTGCGGCAACCATATCAATGGGTAGCACCTTCGGCGCCTGGTCAGGCGCTTGGTTGCTCCAACGCATTCGCAGCTTCGACCATACTTTGAAAACTCTGCGCGATTACCTGTTGCTGATTAGTCTTGGCGGGGTTGTGGCTTGTTCGCTGACGGCGGCGATAGGTACGTTGACCTTGTTTGTCGCCGGTTTTATCGGCGAGGAGGCAGTCCTTCCCGCCCTGTTACATTGGTGGATGGGCGACACGCTGGGCGTGATATTGATCGCGCCGCTGATTCTGGTCTGGGCTAACAGTTCCTGTAAGCTGCAAGGCGCTAAAGCATTCGGCGAAGCATTGATGATTATTGCGCTGAACTTTTTGGTGGGTCAGCTGGTTTTTCTCGACTGGTTTCACGACAGCCTCGGCGCTTACGCGAAAAGTTACTGGATATTTCTGTTTGTCAGTTGGGCGGCTGTGCGTCTTGGCAGCCGCGCTACCACGCTGATCTTAGTCGTTACCGCGACGCAGGCCATGTTTGGCTTGGTTTGGCGACGCTCAGGCTTGGCCGATCCGAGCTTGGGAGATAACCACGAAATCAACTATTGGTTTTTCATGGTGGTGCTATCGGCAGTGGGTATGGCATTAGCTTGCTATTTTTCCGAGCGGCAAAGGGCCTTGGAAACCTTGGCCGACAAAGAAGATTTGCTGCGCACCCTATTAAAGGCCATGCCCGACAAAATATGGCTGAAAGATCCCGACGGCGTGTACCTGCTGTGTAACCCTAGTTTCGAACCGCTGTACGGCAACCCTGAACACCTCATCGTCGGCAAGACCGATTATGATTTTGTCAGCCGTGAACAAGCGGATGCATACCGCGAACAGGACTTTAAAGCCATCGCCGCCGGCGAGCCTATTCGAAGTCAGGACTGGCTAACCCATGCCGACGGCAAGCACACTGCACTTTACGAAACCCTCAAAACCCCGGTTAATTCCAGCGACGGCAAATTAATCGGCGTGCTGGGTATGGCCAGAGACATTACCCAACTGCATGCAACGCAGCTTGCCTTAAACGAGCGCATCAAAGAACAAAAATGTCTGCATGCGGTTTTTCGGGCTACCGAGGATTTAGAAAAGCCCTTGCCCGAGGTGTTGCAGCGTGTAGTGGATCTATTACCAGCCGGCTGGGATTGTCCTGAAGCAATCGCGGCCCGCCTGGAGTGGGAGGGTCAGAGTTATTTCAGCCGCAATTTCAAAAATCCGAGCAGCTTGCTGACCGCGACCATTCAAATCGACGGTGCGGCCTCCGGCAGCGTCTCGGTTGCTCATCTACATCCGCGCCCGGCGCAACGGGAAGATCAGTTTTTGGGCGAAGAACGACTCCTACTCGATGCTGTGGCGGAACGGGTGAGTAGCTTTATAAAACGCCGGATCATTGAGGAAAAAGCCAGAAATCGCGAGCGCATTTTCAGCGCTATCGTCTCGCAGGCCACCGATGCGATTACTCTGATCGATGCCGAAACCTTCGAATTCATCGAATTCAACGACGCCGCCTGTCAACACTTGGGTTACAGCCGCGAGGAATTCGCCTGCTTGCGCCTGCCGGATATTCAAGGAGAATTCGCTGCCGCCCAGATTAGACAAAGAATAGACGACTTCATGCAAGCTGGCGGTGCGCAATTCGACACCTTACGCCGCCACAAGAACGGCTCTTTGCTGAATGTGCATGTCAGCATAAAAGTGATTGAAATCGAAAGTCGCAATTATCTGTCCCTGATCTGGTCGGACATCACCGAACGCAAGCAGATAGAGCAGCAGTTCCGCCATCTCTTCGATCATAACCCGGCGCCGATGTTGATTTATGAGCGCGGCACGCTGGCCATGGTGGCCGTGAACGACGCGTTTAACCAGTTATATGGCTACAGCCAAGCGGAAATCACCGCGCTAAATCTCACCGATCTGTTCCCGGACCAACAGAAACAGGCTATTACCGACTTGGCTGCCGGGCTACACGGTTTTGCCTATATCGGCGAGTGGCAGCATATCCTCAAAGACGGCAGGGTGATCGACATCATCGTGCGCTCGCATGACATCAATTTTTCCGAGCGTAACTGTCGAGTGGCAGTGATTACCGACATTACCGAACTGAAACAGGCGGAAGCGGAGCTGCGCAAGTTATGGCTCGCGGTGGAGCAAAGCCCCAACAGCATCGTCATCACCAACCTGAAGGCGGAGATCGAGTACGTCAATCAGTATTTTAGCGCGGTCACCGGCTACAGCCGCGAGGAAGCCATCCGCAAAAACCCGCGTATCCTGCAATCCGGACACACCGGTCAGGCCACTTACGACGAGATGTGGAATACCCTGACCCAGGGTAAAAGCTGGTCCGGCGAATTGATTAACCGGCGCAAGGACGGCAGCGAATACATCGAATGGGCACAGATCACGCCGGTAAGGCAATCGGACGGCGCAGTCACTCACTATCTGGCCATTAAGGAGGACATTACCGAGAAAAAGCGGGTAGAGGTCGAACTGGATTCTTATCGCCACCATCTGGAAGAGCTAGTGGCGGCGCGTACCCTGGAACTGGAGCAGGCTCGCCAGGTTGCGGAAGCGGCCACTTTGGCAAAGAGTCAGTTCCTGGCGAATATGAGCCATGAAATCCGCACGCCGATGAACGCGATTTTAGGCATGTTGTATCTGGCCCTGAAACAGGAATTACCCTCGACCTTGCACAACCACCTGACCAAAGCTCAGAGCGCGGCGCATTCGTTGTTGGGTATCATCAACGACATTCTGGATTTCTCCAAAATCGAAGCCGGCAAGATGGAATTTGAGTCTACCGAGTTTGCCCTGGATAGAGTGCTGGAGCAACTCACCGACGCCATCGGACTACAGGCCGAGCAAAAGGGCGTGGAGTTTTTAATTCGCTACGATGTGAACATTCCCGCCACTTTGCTGGGCGATCCGCTGCGCTTGAAACAGGTTCTGCTCAATCTTTGCGGGAATGCCATCAAATTCACAGAACGCGGGGAAGTGGAATTGGCGTTCCGGATGCTCAGCAAAAAGGACGACGCGATCATCTTGCAGATTTCGGTTCGCGATACCGGCATCGGCATGGACCGGGAACTGCAAGGGCGTCTATTTCAGAAGTTTACCCAGGCCGATCAGTCCACTACTCGGAAGTTTGGCGGCACCGGATTGGGACTGGCGATCAGCAAACACCTGGTGGAACTGATGGGCGGCCGGATCTGGCTCGAAGATTCACAACCCGGTCAAGGCACGACCATTTGTTGCACGGTGCAACTGAAAGTTGCCCAACAGGCCGAGGCGCGTCGCCGGGAATTGTTGGATCAGACCGGGTCTTTACTGAAAGGCATCCGCGTGTTGGTAGTGGACGACAACGAAATTTCCCGAGAAATTCTCGCGGAAATGTTACGTTTCTTTCAATTGGATGTCAGTTTGGCCGGCGATGGCGCCGCCGCGATTCGTTTGCTGGAAACCGCCGCCGAGCATCCCTTCGATCTGGTGTTGATGGACTGGCGAATGCCCGGCATGAATGGCGACGAAGCCACTAGGCGGATTCATGCCGATGCGGCTATTGTGCTGCAACCTAAAGTGATCATGGTCACGGCATACGGTCGCGAAGACGTGATGTTGCTGGCTCACCAAGCCGGGGTGGATGGTTTTCTGATCAAGCCGGTTTCGCCGTCGTCGCTGTTGGATAGCATGCTGTCGGCATTGGGACGCGGCAATGTCCTCGTTAGGCACGAATCGCAGTATGCAGCCTCACAGGCGCCGCCGAATTTCATTGGCCGCCACGTATTATTGGTGGAAGATAACGCCATCAATCGCGAATTTGCCATCGAATTGCTACGCAGTATGAATATCGAGGCAGATGAGGCGGTGAATGGCGAGGAAGCGTTGGTAATGGTGCAGCGTTACCAGTACGATTGCATATTGATGGACATCCAAATGCCGGTGATGGACGGTCTGGAGGCGGCGCGGCGGATTCGCGCTTTGGCTAGTCAACCGGGCGGAGAGCGCTTTGCCAGCTTGCCGATTATCGCCATGACCGCGCTGGCAATGGCCCGCGATGCCGAGGAAAGTCGGGCGGCCGGCATGAACGACCACGTTACCAAACCGGTTGAGCCGCAGAGCTTGTTTTCCTGCTTGGCAAAATGGCTGCCCGCCGCTTCGACTGATGCTCTGGCCGAGACTTATGCGGTCAATATCGCGCCGGCACGGGTAGTTTGTTCGCCTGAGTTATTAGGCTTGCAAAGTTTGCAAGTCAGAGAGGGGATTCGCCGCATCGGCGGTAAGGAAACTGCTTATCGCAAACAACTCAGGCGCTTTCGCGAACATTACGCCAACGCAGTTGACGAATTACAGCGCATATTGCAGACCGACAATCTCACGACGGCTGAAAATTATTGCCATTCCTTGAAGGGCGTGGCGGGAAATATTGGCGCCAACGCATTTTACGAGTGCGTCGCCGGCATCGATGTCTTGCTTAAACAACAGCAACGGCCTGCCGTCGAAAACATTGAGCAGCTACGCGATTTATTGCAACAGGTGATGACCGACATCGATAGTCTTGCCGCACCGCCGGCGCCGGCCGCATCGCCGGCAAAACGGCTATCGGCCGCTGCCATTACCGCTAAAATCACCCGGCTAATGGCCGTCTTGGAAAGCGATTTAGGCGCAGCCGAAGCGTTAATCGGTGATTTACGCCAGGGTACGGCCGGTAGTGAGTTCGAAGCCGATTTCGACAAGATTGCCGCCGAGGTCGATGCGTTTAACATAGATCAAGCCATAGCCCTGCTGGCGGCGGTGCAACAACGTCTGTTGGCTGGGCCGTCATTAAATTAGCGAAATTACCATGTCTCAGACTAATAACAGCAAACCGAGCATTCTGATCGTCGATGATGTCAATGAAAACCTGCATGCTTTATTGAGTATTCTGCGCGAAGACTACGCCATTCTTGCCGCGACCAACGGCGAAAAAGCGCTGGAACTGGCGATGCGCGCACCAGGTCCGGATCTGGTGTTGCTCGACATCAAAATGCCGGGCATGGACGGTTACGAGGTGTTGCGGCGGTTAAAGACCGAGCCTATGACGGCCGATATTCCGGTGATCTTCGTCACGGCTTTGTCGGAATCCGCTGACGAGGCAGCCGGTCTGAAATTGGGTGCCGCCGATTACATCACCAAACCGGTTAATCCCGACCTGCTGAAACAGCGAATAATGACGCAGTTGGAATTGCGCCAATTTCGCCGCAAGCCGCTGATGTCTTTGAATGAACAGATGCTGATCAGGGCAGAAAGACCGGTGCTGCTGCTGGTTGATGATATGCCGGAGAATATTCACGAATTGGCCGAGGCCTTAAAAGAGGAATATCGCATCCGGGTCGCTAGTAATGGCCGCAAGGCTGTCGAGATAGTGCTTGGACCCCATCCGCCCGATGTGGTGCTGCTGGACATTCTGATGCCGGAGATGGACGGCTATGAAGTATGCCGGCGCATCAAGGCAACGGCCGTAGGCACCCGGATTCCGGTGTTATTCGTCAGCGTGGTGGATAAAGCGGTGGACAAAGTGCGCGGCTTCTCGATTGGTGCCGCCGATTACATTACCAAGCCTTTTGATATCGACGAAGTGCGGGCGCGGATACGCACGCATCTGGAACTCAGCCGCTTGAATCATCATTTCGAGCAGTTAATTGAGCTGCACACCGCCGAGTTGCAGCACTTGGACTCCATCGTCTGTCGGTCTCCGGTGGTCGCGATTACCTGGCGCAACACCGAGGATTGGCCGGTGAGTTACGTCAGTTCCAACATCTCGGTTTGGGGTTATCGTCCGGAAGATCTACGCTTGGGAAAAGTGAAATATCTGGATTTGCTCCCGCCCGAAGACCGGTTTCGGATCGAAGCCGAAGTCGCGCAACATATAGCCCACGGCCCGGACGAATATCATCAGGAATACCGCTTATTGCACGGTGACGGGCATTGGATCTGGATCGATGAATTTACCCGGCTAAGCCGTAACGAACAGGGCGAAGTGGATTCTTTCGACGGTTTGCTGAATGACATCACCGCACGAGTCGAAGCGGAGCTGGCTTTGCGTGAGCGGGAGCATCAATTGCGGGTGATGGGCGACAATCTGCCGGACGGTTATGTCTACCGCTACCAAATCTGGCCGGACGGTCGAGGACGCTTGCGTTACATCAGTGCCGGCGTGGAGAAATTACATGGCCTGAAGCCCGCACAAATGCTCAATGATATGAATCTATTCTTTGCCCAGATGGCGCCTGATTCACGCCAGGAATATATCGCAGCGGAAGCCGAGTGCTTGCGGGAGCTAAAAGTCTATAAGGGTACCGTACTGTTCAATCCTCCCGATGGCTGTCAGCGCTGGATTGCGTTTCAGTCCAGTCCGCAACAGCAAGCCGATGGCAGTGTGGTTTGGGATGGTGTCGGCGTTGATGTCACTCAGCGCATAGAAAACGAACAAAAGCTGATTTTACAGGCCCGGCGTGCGCAAGCTTTGTTGGAACTGCCAAAGGCATCGGAAGACTTGAACGAAGCGGAATTCATGCGGCGCGGCATGCTTCTGGCAGAAGAACTGACCGCTAGCCAGTTGGCCTTTGTATACTTCATCAATGCTGACGAAGACAGTATGGAACTAGCGGCTCTATCCCGAGGAACGGGCCAATCGGCCGTCGAGAGCAGCATTCTTCTGAGTCAGGCCGGCATCTTGGCCGAGTCTGTCAGAAGCCGCGAACCGACCGTTTTCAATGATTACCCGATTCATCTCCCTAAAGAGGTTGTCGTAAAAGCCGATACAGAACCCTCTCCCCTCGGGAGAGGGCAGGGTGAGGGTATGCAAATCAATGTTTTATCTTATACTATCCCCCTCACCCCAACCCTCTCCGGCGAGGAGAGGGGGCTTTTACGACAGCCTCCTGAACATGGTTTTTCTGAAACGCAGCCCGAACTGCGTCGGTTGATTACTGTGCCGGTGATCGAGAACGGCAAAGTGGTGATGTTAACCGCTGTAGGGAACAAATCGACCGAATATACCAAGCTGGATGTCGAAACCGTTCAACTCATCTCCAATGCCCTCTGGCGCATCGTCCAACGCAAGCGTGTCGAGAAAAAGGCTGCGCGTTTCAGCCAGGTGTTGGCGCGTTCCACCAATGAAATTCATATTTTCGATAGCCGGACACTGCGGTTTATCGATGTTAACCAGGGCGGGCGGGACAATCTGGGTTATTCAAGTCAAGAGCTCGAAGGGATGACGCCGTTGGACATTACCCCCGAGTTAACCTTGGAAGCATTCGAGCTGTTGTGCGCGCCTCTGCGTGCGGGCAGCAAGAGTCGCTGCGATTTTTCAACCATCCATCGGCGTAAAGACGGTAGCGAGTATCCCGTTGAAGTTCACCTGGAATTAATCGATGATCAACCGCCGTTGTTTGTGGCCATCATCAACGATTTGACGGAAACTCGGCAGATGCAGGACCGCATCGTACAATTATCGCGGTACGACCCGGTCACCGGTTTGCCGAATCAATTTTTCTTCGAAGACCTGTTGTCGTCAGCCATCGCTCAAGCCGAGCATCAGCATCACGATATTGCAGTATTGCGTTTGGATATTGAAAATTTCCACACGATCGATGACACCTACGGTTACGAAATAGGCGATCAAACCCTGAAAATCATTGCCAATCGCCTGGTCAAGGCCGCTGGTAGCGAAGGCCTTGTCACCCGGATGGCCAAGGATAATTTCAATATTGCCTGCTCGGACATCAACGGTCCATCGGCAGCCGAACAGTTTGCTGACGCCCTGCAAGCAGCGGTCACGGAATCGGTGGTTCTAGCCCAGCACGAAATCCATCTGGAAGCCAAGATCGGTATCAGTTTTTATCCCTCCGACGCTAAGTCGGCCAGCGAATTGGTGCAGCGCGCCGGGATTGCTTTAAATCACGCCAAAGCCGACAAACTGTCCAGCTTTCGTTTCTTCAAACAGGAAATGAATGAGCTGTTGCTGTGCAGAATCGCCCTGACCAACGACATGCGCCATGCTATCGAGCGTGAACAATTTGAGCTTTACTATCAGCCCCAGGTCGATCTTGCCAGCGGAAAAGTGATTGGGCTGGAAGCCTTGGTGCGCTGGAATCATCCGCTTCAGGGATTTTTGCCGCCGAATAAATTTATCCCCTTGGCGGAAGAGTCCGGCTTGATCGTGCCCTTGGGGGATTGGATTATCAAGCGGGCCATATTGCAAACCAAGGAATGGCGGGATGCCGGCCTTATCCGCGATGGGTTTACCGTTGCTGTCAATGTCTCGGCCATGCAAATGCAAACGGGTGGCTTGGTCGATTTGATGAAGCAGTTATTCGCTGAAACCGATTTGCCGGCGCCTTGTATCGAATTGGAATTGACCGAAAGCTTGTTGATGACGAATGTAACCGAGACCCTGGCGCTCCTGAAACAACTAAAGGATCTAAGTATCCATCTATCGATTGACGATTTCGGAACCGGCTATTCCTCGCTTTCCTACCTCAAACAATTTTCGGTGGACAAGCTCAAGATAGACAAAAGTTTCATTGACAATGTCATCACCGATGCCAATGATGCGGTGATTGTGCAAGCCACCATCGCGATGGCGCACAGCATGGGTTTGGCTGTCATCGCGGAAGGGGTGGAAACCCAGGGCCAAGCCACTTACCTAAGAAGGCTGAATTGCGATCAGATACAGGGTTACTATTTCAGCCGGCCATTGCCCAGCGCTGAGATTCGGGAGTTATTGCAGGCCGGCACCATTCTTCGCCTGCCCTCGAATGAACAAAAACCGCAAGTTCTTATTGTGGATGACGAACCCTATATCATGTCGGCATTGAAGCGCTGCTTACGGCGGGATGATTATGAAATTTTGACGGTCAGCCGTGGCAAAGAAGCGCTGGAGTTATTGGCAAATCATCCGGTGATGGTGATTATTTGCGATCAACGGATGCCCGATATGACCGGTACGGAGTTTTTGTCGCGCGTCAAGATCATGCACCCGCGAACGGTACGAATGATCATTTCCGGCTATGCCGATCTAAACACTATTACCGAGGCCGTTAACAAAGGCGAAATATACAAGTTTCACAAAAAGCCTTGGGATGACGATGAATTAAGGAACGACGTTCGGGAAGGCATTGCGCGTTACTATGCCTATGAAAGTAAGAGGGGATAGTAAATTCCTCCCGCAAGGGCCAACGCTGTTAGGTTAAGAGTTGGAGATATTGTAGGGTCGAATTTATTCGACCTTTGGCGCTCATAGTGCGAATAAATTCAACCCTACAAGAGTTCTTAGTCAGAGTTTGCCAGCCAGGGCTTGTCGGCCAATTTTCTAGGCCTGAAACGGCAGTAAACGATAGCGCCCAAGGCTCCCAGTGCATGACCGTAGTAATCGATTTTATATTGCAGTTGACCGTTTGCCTTAGATTCCATGCTGTTTCCGAAGGACAGTAACACTAAAAACACGATACAGATAATTACCGCATACAGCCATTCTTTGGTGCTCAGCCCCTCCTGGTCGGTGAAGTAAGCGGCGGCTAAACCGAATACGCCGCCGGAAATGCCACAGATCGCTATAGGCTCGGAATAGAACAGGATTGAAGGGATAGAGGATAAGCCGGCTACGAGCAATACCATCAAAAATCGGCCCGAGCCGACTTGCCTTTCATAAACCGCAGCGATACCCAGGCCGGCCACATTGGTCAGCACATGTGGAAAGTTAAGGTGGATAAATAGATGCGTGACGGATTGCAGCGGCCATAAAATCGCCGCTGCCGAAACATTGTTTAATGCAAACAAACGATAAAGCGGCTGATTGACCTCGTTAAAGCCAAAGTCGCTGGTAAATAGAAAAATACTAAAAAATAGCAGACCGGAAAACAACGCCGCTTTAATTTGCTTAAAGTTTTCCAAGAAAGTTAGCGGGGCGTCTTTCAGGCTGCTCGGCGATGGTCTGTAAAACAGCAGCAGCGCGGTATAGGCTGCCGTCACAATAAAAAACAAAATCATTTAACGACGGCAATGTGTTGTTCAATCTGTTTTTGCGTGGCCTCATCAAGCTTGGCTACTTTTTCCACGCCTTTTAGTTGTGCTTTAATGTAGATATTTCGGCCGTTTTTAAATGTAAATTTCATCGGTCTTTGCAGCATGCCCTTGCCGATTTTGACGGTGGCAATCTCATCGAAGGCAAAAAAGTCGTCGCTTGCAAATTTCCCCCATAAGTTTAAGCGGTGAAAATGGATACCCTTTTGGGTAACGGCAATAAAATATTGCTTCATACTCAACACTGCTAGCGGGCCGATGATAAAAAACAACCAAAGCTTGAAAGGTTGTTGGGCGATGAAAAATCCGACTAGAGAATCTCCCGGCATTAAATTTTTCAGAATATGTTCCTTTGCCGCTTCTTTATTCATTAAGACTCCTTATGGTTAATTATTCAAATATCGGCATTAATTCAACTGATAATCGCCTTGGCCGGTGGTAGAAAGCTTAACGGCTAAACCAAACTGCCGATAAATGTAGTCCAATCAGGCCTTGTGTCAACGGATGGCCGGTTGTTTGGATGAGGATGGCACTCCGCAGAGCGATTGAAGACATTTTCTAAGCCGGGAGTGGGGCAGTGCAAAATTTCATACTATTTGCGCACCTGATATTTTAGAGATTTATAATTAATACGACGGTTTTTAGTATTGAGATTTTCCTATCGATAGTTTGATTTAGTAAGTCCATGTGCCAAAAGCTAGGGGTAAAGTGTTCAGCAAATCCCGGCGTTCCCGCCAATTGGGCATGAATTTATCCATATGAGCACGAAAGCGTTCGTTATGCTTCCGCTCTAGTAAGTGAATTAGTTCGTGGACCAAAATGTATTCCAAGCACTCCGGTGGTTTTTTAGCCAATTCCAAATTAAACCAGATGCGTTTTGCGCCAATATTGCAGCTACCCCACTTGGTTTTCATCTTTTTGACACTCCAATCGGCAAGCTCAACCGCCACGCGCTGTTGCCATTCCGGGATTAGTTTTTCAACCTGGGCTTTTAACCTGGCGCGATAAAACTCCGCTAAGACCAAGGCCCGATTCTCAACCGAGGTACCGGGATTGACAAACAAATGAATTTTGCCGCCCGATACCTTAACTTCATGCCGACCCACCCGTTCTACTAAGTTTAAGCGGTGGCGTTTGCCCCAAAAGTAATGACATTCGCCACTGACCATCTCTCGATCTGACTGCCGGGGTTGTGCGGCAAAGTCGCGTTGCTGTTTTTTGATCCAGGGAATGCGGCTGATCACGGCCATACGAATGGCGGTGTCAGTCATCTGTTCTGGCGCCGCCACACGAATGCGGCCATCGGGCGGCAGTACACTGATATGCAGGTTTTTAATGGCCTTGCGATTCAGTTGCAGGGATAACGAGCCGATCTGCATCTGTGGCATTAGTGATAATCCTTCTGGGCTTTAGCCAATTCCATCACACTGGGAATATCGATGTCATAGCCTGCGGTTTCTTCCCTTACTGCATTGGCAATTTCGCGCTCCTTAAAGCGGTCACCCACCCAATCGGCCTTCTTGGTAAAGCGAATGGCACTATCGATTTTTGTAGCCAGCACTTCATCCTTGCCAAAGTTATCATAGAAGGCCCGCTTGGCTTGACTATCCAGCGATGATGGATAGTTGGCGCTAGCTTGTTCCGGGCGAATCACTTTGCGGGACAGTTCGCGAATCCGCTCTAAATATTCCTGATAATTGATGGCCTTTTGCCGGCGCTGCTTAATCAACTCATCCAGTAACACCGACATGTGCTCGTAGTATTTCGGGTTGACCGGGTTCTCATCGACGATGGTGCGACGGACATTATTTTCGATGGTTTCCGCCATAGCATCCTGATTTTTGCGAATGCTTCCCGGTAGAGATTCCGTCGCTTCAATGCCTTTTTCAACGATCAGTTGGATTAGCCCAAGCTCTTCAAAATCCATCAACTGTTCACTGGTTTCGGCACGGATATACATATCCAACAGATGCCTCATGGCCGGTTCAAAACGTTTCATATCGACCAAATCGCCGCTGGCCAGTTTGACCTCGTCACGGACGTTTTCGTAAAGCGCCACTTCCGCACGAATCTGCTCAGCTTCGGCTGAAGAGAATCCAGCCTGCGGCAGTTCATTGGCGACATTGGCAAACGCCCTAATCAGCTTGGCCACGTTTTGATACAGGGTTAGACGCAACGCTTCTTTCTCGCTGAGTGCGTCCGAATCAACCCCGGATTCACCGCAAAAATAATGAATGTAATCTTGGGTAGCCCGTGGCGCTTTGACCGGTTCGCACAAGGCACGCACCATTTCCAGGGCATCGTCCAAATCCAGTCGCGCCTGTTCCAAACGGTCTTTCAGCAATCCGGCCACATCCTCTTGGTCGTAGCCGTCAAAAGCGCCTTGGGTATAGTCGGTGATTGCTTTGTCCAGCGAACGGAACAAATCCTTGTAATCCACGATGTAACCGTATTCCTTATCATCGCCGTCCA
>FSSH01002291.1_pt3 | contig 29363 bp, 29 predicted proteins | sample 1166101 | NCBI WGS metagenome assembly FSSH01 (sample SAMEA32972668, study PRJEB13176) | freshwater metagenome | biome: Drinking water system; feature: Biomass in drinking water that filtered by 0.45 um membrane; material: drinking water | place: USA | collected 2012-12-20 | depth 0 m
CATTTTTTGCACTGCTGAATTATTCCTGCTAATTGGTAATTGGCATCAAGTGATCCTTATTCTTCCGTCCTCGCTGGTAAAGTGTTCCCGGGGAGGGGCGTGGAGCCGTAATTCTTGCCGTAGTTCTGGGCCAGTTCTACAGCCAGTGGGCTACCTTTAAGCTGGATGATGCACTGATCAAGTGCTTCTATGGCTCGGTTAAGGATGCGGTAACCGGTCTGGTTGAGCTGATTGTTCTGGGCCAGTACGGCACCGGTTTGAACTAATGTATTGGCTACGCCGCAGGTCAGTTGAATTTGCTGCTGCATTCTGCAGGGCATACTTTCCGGCGCGTGGGAATAGCCAATGCCACCAAGGTAGGTGTAAAGGGAGAAACCGTCGGCGGTACCGGCGCAATCGCTACTCCTTATAGCGTTGGCAGCCGGTCCGAAGACGGTGTAACTTTTGTTGTTGACTCTGTCATGGGAATCCAGATTGAGAGCCCCGCCATTGGCCAGGTTCTGCTGATACTGATTTTGCCCTTGACCTTGTTGCTGTTCCTGACCAAGAGTAGGTGCAATGGTAGGCGTGATGTTTGCCTGTTGAACGTTTGTGTTTGCACTCTGGTTGGTCTGCCCGCTTGGTGCTGGTACGCCGCCATTTGGTTCGGTGTAACCGTAGCCGTTGCCGTATGCGCTAGCGCAGTTTGCGAAGGTGGCAAGGCTGAGTGAAAGCAGGACTGAGGTCAGGTATTTTGTCATAAAGTCTCCCGGTTATTGTTGCGGTTGCTACTTGTTTGATTTCGCGTCTCATCCAAGAACAGCTTTGCTGTCTTGTGAAGTTTGCCTCAATGGCTGTGGGGTCTGTCTGTGAAAGTTTTGAGGTGATTCCTGATGGATGCGAAAAAAACGAAGTAGTGACTTGTTTCTAGCGAAGCGGAAGGGGGCGGGACAATTATGTTGAAGGCCTGTGAAGCCGTTGCAAAACAATGAAGTCCGCTGGAAAGTGCCTGTCCGCCTGCTTCTTCTCGTTTGAGGCGGTGCCCGCATTGTGTTTCTCTTTGTGTGCAGAGGTGGAACTGCTCTGGCCTAGTAGACACTGTCTCTCGCGAAAGGCGCTCAACTGGCTGTGTTTAGGTTTTCGTCAGATTTATGTTTTGGCAACAATTGTGTTTGGGACTATTTATAGAAGTGCTCCGGCTGCGCAAACTAAAAGACCACACCTTGCGAACAAGGTGTGGTCTTCTAGTTTTGGCATCTCCTGGGAAAGCTATTGGTTGCTGTTTGCCTGAATCGTGCCCATATCGAGTACATGGGCTCCCTCTGAGGCTTCGACGTCGCCGCCGTAGTTGGCAACTCGCGAGCCGTGGAAGGCGTGGATTTTGGAATTGGGCATAGCCAGTACAAAGGAGCCGTACAGAGCATGTACTTGCGAACCGGCATGGGCGATTACTTTCGCTCCATTGCCGGCTTTTACCTTTTGACATTCTTCAGCATGAAGAGCGGTGCCTGCCGGTGCCTCTTGCCATGGTTCGCGCTCGCATTGCTCTGCTTTTTCTTTTGCTCTTTTCTCTTCCAGTTCCTGCGCTGTGGGCTCCGGTTTTACCTTGAGGATTTGACCCTCGTAGATGGGATGACCGGGCTGCGCGATGCTTGGATATCTATCTTTATTGAGGGCCACTATCTCGCGCAGTTTGGCTTTGATTTGATGGCCTGTGGGCTCTTCGTAGGTTGAATTTTCAACGGCTTCATCGATCAGGCAATTCCTGGCGATGCGCCAGAGGTTGGTGCCTTCCCCTACAATGGCTATGCGATCAAGACGGTCTAAGAGGTCTTTTGAGGAGTTTTCCGTTGAGTCTAATTTCGCAGAGGCGGTTGGTTTCATGCGCTCTTGCATGGCATCTTCGTATAGACGGGTTGAGGTCTCGTCCTGACCATAATCACTATTAGTATCTGCAGCATAATCTGCATGGGTCAATTTCATTGTTTCTGCCACTGTTCCAGTCCTCAGAAGCGTTTTCTACTCCGGTACGTCAGGAGATTCGGCGCCGTACCAATATAAGGTCGGTTGTGCTTGTCAATCAGGCCGCTTTTGGTGTAGTGCCGGGGACGGGGGCGCTATGCTTGAGCCCGTCTTCTTTTCGAGCCCCAGTTAATAAGAAGCCAATCTCGTGGGAATAGTCCCACTGCTTACGTAATCATGCTTAAAGATCAGCGCATGGAGCCGCGCACGCAACGGCTGAAAACAGTGAGGAAGAGGGTCAATAAGAGAATGGTGCCCAGGAAACAGCCGGCTATTGCCAGCCCTTCCCCGGGTCTTTCGGCCAGATGTGAAAGGGTTGCAACTATTGCCTGCTTATCTTTACTGGAGGCGAAAATGCTGGTTCCACAGCAGATGAGGCTCGTGGACAGCAAGGCCAGCACCAGGGGGTTACACATTACCGTGCCGGTTAACCAGGCCAGATCATGTGCATCTTCATGTAGAAAGCCCCTGCCCTGCAACTGGTTCTTGCGGCAATGGCGGTCTGATTTGATGAAGCCCGGCTTGAGACCGGCTTCCAACCTGGCGTAGTTTTGCTCGAAACTCAGATCGTCGTCTTGCATGGCCGCTCAGCTCAAATCGATAGTGGTCCGTGGCAATATGCCACGATAGTCTCAGGTTGAAACCGGGGGAACTTTCGCCGACTGACTGGTGGTATCGCCAGAGGTGGCAAGCCTGGAGGCATTCCGCTTTGGTCGAGGGCCTGCGGAGGCTTGCGATTTCTCGAGCCTCGCGCCGCTCGGCTAGCCAGGCGGCATCATTTGGGCATTAATGGTATGAAATCTTAATGCTGTGTCATACGGCTTGCCATCCGCCTGTCCTAGGGTTTGAAGTTTGTTACGGACTGTCAAGGACAGTGTAACTTTAGATTTTAACTATTGAGAGTATCGGAGTTTGTTAGTTATTGGTTTCTCCTTCTTCCGACCCTCAGCATAGAACTACGCGATTCAAGACAATATTCTCACCAACTAGTACCTGGACTTTTCAGACGAACAGTCGTCTGAAGCTGAGGGGTCCGGCTGAATGGTTTCACTGTGCTCTGTCGGCTCAAGCCGCCGGAGCATTTTTTTCAACTTCACCAAAGAGGAACTCTATGGCTGAAAAGAACAACAAGCCCGAGGTCAAGACTTATGATCGCTGGGCTGAGAACTACATGCTGACAGGTTTTGGCCTGTCCTTTCTGCTGTTTTTTGCCATCTTTCTCGCAAGCGATAGCCGGGATGCAAACACGTTTTGGCCGGCCGCCGGCATTACGCTTCTGGTCTGCGCCGCCCTGCCCATCGCCGTGAACGTACTTGGCAGAAAAGGACTGGCTCGCACCATCAAGTGTTTGACTATCTGTCTGCTTTTCTCTGCCATGGTGGTCGGCATGTTCGGAGCCATTCTCGGTATGGGCGTGGCCGAATCTTACCTGCAGGTGGACAAGGTACGCGCCTTCGCTCGGCAAGACTTTGATATGGTCGATCGCTCCGGCGACGGTCTGGTGGACACCGCTGAGGTCGAGGCCGTGCTCAAGGAGCAGGATGAAACCGCGCGTGGTTTGCTTGCCCTTACGCGCATCGAAAAGGACTTGCAGGCTTTGCCGGTCAGTGCTGTTTCGCAGGAACTGGCCAGGTTTGGTCTTTTGCCGGTGGAAGCGGAACTGAAACTCCTGCAATTGCCGCCTGAGAGCCTTGCTCGTGTCCAGGCTGCCAGGCAGGCCCTCTACCAGATTGGTAAGCCCGCCGGTAATGGTTTCGCCGCCGGGTCGGCCGACTTCAGTGACTATAAAGCCAAACTGGAGCGCCGCTATCCCCTCTGGATCTGGGTCCTGAGGGAAGTCGGCGCCGTCTGATCAACTTCAGGAGGTGTTCATGAGACCGGTGCGGAAAGCTTTTACATTTCTGTCGCACTGTTTGTTCTACGGCCTGGCAACCTATTTCATGCTCGGTCACACCGTTTACGGACTGGACACAGCCGGGCGTTTGCTGCTTCTGAGCGGCATCTTTCTGGTGGTGGTCTATGGCCTTTTCGAGCACATACTGAGAAGTTACGGCAATATCTTCTCGCGTCTTCTGGCGCGGGAAGCCATGCTTTTCGGTTTTCCACTCTCGGCGGCGGCGCTGCTTATGCAGATTAGCTCCGGCGGCGGTGCTCTGATTTTCTCGCTTACTGTTTTCAGCCTCGGAGCCTGGTCTTTCTTTGCCTGGCGCTTTCTGGAGAACAGGAAGCGTTATGAAAAGCGCGGGGCTGGTCCGGTGCCGGTGGATACCTGCATCAAGATTCCGGCTTCCATCGTCCGACCTGGAGATGCCATCGGTACCGGCGGCGCCATGGCCAGGCTTTTGCGTCAGGGTGTAGCCCATACGGAATGCGTTATACCCTGGCAGGGCAAGCTGATGCTCTTCTCTTCCTGGTTCGAGGAAGGCGCTTTCCTGAATGAGGTGGAACGCATTCTCAAGCCCGATCCCAAGTATCCCAACTACCTGTTGCAGCGTCGCCCGCCCCTCAACGGTGAGCAAATAGAACTGATGGAGTATGTGGTAAGGGCCATGCGGGAGCAGAACCTTCAGTACCGGGAACGCCTGACGCGTCAGCGGGAGCGTCTGCCCCGCTGGTTGAAGAACTATCTGGACAAAAAGTTTCCGGTCACCGGTTACGACTGGCTCGGACGCTATACCGGCAGACGGGCTCCCGACCGCTGGACCTGCAATGTGGCCTATCTGGAGGTGATGCGACGTTCCTGCGTGGACGTGGTGCGCCTTGGCCACGGTGCTGCCGGCCTTCGCACCGGTTGGCTGGACTTTCCCAATACCGAAGACTTGCGCGGCGATCCGGCACTGCATCTGGTGCGAAATGCGGAGTTGCCCGCACTTTTGGCGGAGGGACCTCCCCCGGTGAACCTCAACCAGGATATCCCTGACTTCGAAGCCCAGGTGGAAGCCCTGACGGCTGAAAGTATCAATATCTTCGATCGCGCCAAAGCGAGGAGCTGACTATGTTTCGTTTCTGGAAAACGGCGAAGGCCATCGCCAACTTGTTTATGCTCTTCCTCACCTGGAGATGGTATTACCATGGCTTCGGGTTTGAGTTTTCCTTAGGCTGTCTGGTGCTGAGCGGTCTCTGGCTGGTTCTTTCCTTTGCCCAGATGGGGCATCTGATGAGAAGCTATGCCACGGTGCTGTCGCGCCTGCAGATGCTGGCGCCCATCTGGCTGGGCTTTGTTCTCAACATAGCGGCATTTTTCGGCAGCGGCGACTTGGCCGTCAGGGCCTTTGCTCTGGCCGGCTTGTGCGCCTGGGTCTACGTCTTCATGCGCTACCGGCAGGAGCGGAGAAACTTCTTTGCCAGGGGTTACGGTGTTCTGCCCCGGGGCATCATGGTCAATCCCCCCGCCGCCATGTTGCCGCCGGGCTCCATCTTGCTCATGACCGGCATCCCGGAATATATCGGCGAAGCAGTCGGGCACGGCGAGATAGTCATACCGGATGGGGAGGGCAAGAAGTGGGCTTTCAGCACCTATATGAAATACGGTGTGGTGCTCAATCCCCTGGAGGAAGTGCTGAGCCGCCGGGCTCGCCGTGGCATCACGGTGGCCCTGGCGCCGGCTAAGCCCTGGACCGAGGAACAGTGCAAGATGTCGTTCCTGGTGGCCAGGGGCATGCTGCGCCAGAACAAAGAGTGGGTCGTGCGAGAGCGGGCCAGGCAAGAGCGATTGCTGGCTTTTCTGCATCTGCCGGAAATGGTTCGGCAGGTCTGGAAGAAGGTCTTTCCAGTCACCGGTTATGACTGGTTCGGGCTTGTGCTGGGGCGCACCAAGATGGGGCGCTATACCTGCGTCGGCTCGGTGCAGGAACTGCTCTGGCGCATGGGCATCACCCTCGATCGCTATTTCGGCACGGGCATTCTCGGTCTTGGCACCACGGTGCTGGACCCGATTATGCCGGCGCGCTTCTTCGACCTGAAGTGCTACCGCATGGTGACCGAAGCCGATCACCAGGCCTGGCTTGCGGCTGCTCAGGCGGCGCCGAAATAAAACTGTCGAAACAGGTAAGGAGTGGCTCTCAGAGCTGCTTCTTACCTGCTTTCTTTTCTCGCTGAGTCTACTTCACCGATCCCCCTTTTTTCTTTGCCTGTAATGATATTATATGCAGTAGTGGGGCTTGGATTTTGAAAGAAAGGACAAGAGGGAAGGGCTTTTCGCGGCCTTCCCTCTTGTTGTGTCTAGCCTGGATCAGGCAAGAGCCGACTCAGTTGATGGTGTCTCAGGCGGTGGCAGAAGCCACAGGCCAGAGCTGGAATTGCTCGAAGGGCATTGAGCCTCCAGAAGCTTTCATCAGACTCTCCGCATTGGCGAGCTGAACGAAAAGCTCGTTGACATTGGCGGCGCCGGCAGGCAGCTTGCCATAGAGCAGGTGATAAGCCCAGCCCGGATCGCAGCCGCCCATTTGTTCTTCTACGGCCACCAACCAGTCGGTGTCCTTGAAGTCCACCGGCAGAATGAAGAGACCGCGGTCCTTGAGGCTGGCATAACTGCTGCCGTAGTGGTTTTCGGGCAGGGGCTCGGGCAGTACAGCTGCCAGCAATTTGACGATGCCTTTGCGGCTGGCGATGATGCGGCTGAAGAAGCCGCCCGAGATGGAACTGCCCTTGAAGTGGCGCAGGTTGCCGTTGGGCAAGATCAGGTGCAGAGCCGAGATCTCGTCGCCAGAGGCGCAGGCTGTGGGCACGGCGGGTAGCATGACGGTGGGCATGGTTGTGTTCATGGAAACTCCTGGTTGAATTTAAACAAAGACGACTGCTTCAGTCGGGGCCGAGGGCAGCAGCAGTTGAAAAACCGCTGCCGCCCAAAGCTTCCCTGCGGTTCTAGCTCGGTGTCCTACGCCACTTTTCGTGCCGCCGCTGCTTCCTCTTCGGCAGCCTGCAGGCTCTGTCTGAGGCTTTCCACCATCATGTCCTTCATGAAAGTGGCTAGCTCTTGCGGTGCACGCACATTGTGCACCTTGGGATTGACGCCGATGACCATGTGCTCGACGCCGTGCACTTCTACGACGCAGGACGAATAGTAATGCTCGCGCAGATCCGGCAGGCAGGCTACCAGAGTGCAGGGGTCATAGAGCATGAAGGTCTGGATCAAGTCCCAGATACTGTCTGCCGGCTTGCGGTCTTGTCCCTGACCGGCGCAGAAGGCGTTTAGGAACCAGTTGCGGTCGCGGCTGGCGTCCAGGCCCAGGCGCTTGGGGTCATCGGGGGCGGCGCAGGCTCTTTGCCAGAGCTCTTCGATGGCCTTTTTCTGCGCTGCCAGAAGACGCAGTCCGACGGGGTGACCGGTGGCGGCCATTTCGTCGTAGATGGAACGCGGTACCTTGGCGGCGGCGGCAGCATGGCGCGAGACCACGGTGATGGGAATTTCCATGTCCTGCAACTGCTTGTAGAGAAATGCCGTCGCCTCCTTGTCGAACTTGTGATTGGTGGCCGTCATTTCCGGGATCATGCGTCCTTCCGCATCGAGCTTAGGGCGATCGCCGTCGGCTTCCACTTCACCCATGATCACCACCCGGCGCACGGCCATTTTGAAGAGGTAGTGGTGTTCACGTAGCACCGCCGCCGCATCGGTCAGCCCGGAGATGAGCAGAAGCACGATGGACTTGGGGCGGGCCTGCTTGAGGGTGTTATAGATAAGCTCCTTGCCGTCCACGACATTGTCATGTTCGGCCAGGTAGCTGACGGCGAATTGATAGTCGAGACCGTCGTCGTCGGTTTGGCCGCAGGAGGAGCCAATGCCCACCGGCAGGGTCGGCTGGCCGAGCTGCTTGAGGGTGCCCTTGGCCAGGCGGGCGCGCATGGCTGAGGGAGCCAGGTTGGCTACCACGCCCATGACCTGCAGGATCTCCAGGCGGATCATGCGGTTGAGCATGGTCAGTACGTCTTCGTCGTCCTGGTCCCGACCGGGATCGGTGATCACGAAGAGGTCGCGGAAGAGCGGCACAGCCACTGGCAGTGCTTTGCGGTTCTCGTTATTTGTTTGGCTCATGTTTCTACCTCTGGGGTACTTGGAACGAAAAGGGAAGTTCGGGACGTTACTGCCCGGGTGGGCAGCCTAAAAGGAGCGACCCCACTTGGTTGTCGCTCCTCTCATCAGGGCTAGAGGGACGTTCTAGCTCTTGATCGCTTCCGCGCCGGGGACCTTGTCCTTGAAGCGCTGGAACAGCGAGTAGGCCAGCAGGGTCTTGGCGTCGGGGTAGTTGAGCAGGTCCTCCAGGGGCACGATCTGGAGCGTGATCTGCTCGTTTTCATCGAGAGCACCGGTGCAGCGGCCGTTCATGGCGTCCATCTCTTCGCGGGTCACCTGGCGGGTGAAGGCGAAGAAGCGGATGGTTTCGTCGCAGCCGCCCGGGGACATGTAGATGCCGCCGGGGAAGCCGGCCAGGCTGCTCAGGTCCGTCAGATCGTCGGCGGCCACCTCGATGTCGAGTTCCTCCTTCAGTTCCTTGGCGGCCACGCCGGCGAAGTTGCCGGAGCCGTCCAGCATGCCGGCGCAGGTTTCCTTGAACTCAAAGACGCCGGTGGCGAAGCGCGGCTGCACCGTCAGGACGGTGTAGGCCTTGCCTTCGCAGATCAGCACTGCCGCCACCGCCACGGAGCCGCCGCGGGCGAAGACGATGCCCGGCAGCTTGCGACCGCTGGGGTCGGTGAGGGAGGCTTCGAACTTGAGGAAGCCCACCCGCGGTCCGAACATGTCGGCCGACTGCAGGTGCACCGACGCCACGTTGAAGCGCGGGTCGTGGTTATTGAGGCGACCGGTGATCAGGGGCGAAGCCGATGCCTTGGTGAAATCGACGGCGGGCTCGCTGGTGGCGGTGACACCGCAGATGGTGGTGGTCGTGTCGGTGTTGGTTTGGTCTGTCATGAGTTTCTCCGGTTAGAGAGTTTAGATTCGAAGGTGCGGCAAGCTCCCTTTGAGCATTGCCGTCACCCCAACTTGGGAATTGCGTTAGGCGCGCCTTGCGCTTTGAAAAACAGGTTGGTTCTTATCTGGAGTTGTTTCTCCGGTCAGGCGAAGACTCTTTTCAGGGCCTCCAGGTACTTGGTCGCTCCGTCAGCGGTGAGACCAGTGGCGGCGAAGATATTACTTTCTTTGCTGGTGGAGGGTTTCATGAACACCTTGCCCCAGTCGGCCGCTTCGCGGGGCAGGTGAGGAACGGCGGAGATTTCCACCGGCACCACGTTGTAGATGGCTTGCCTCAGTTCGGGGTCGAGGCTGAAAGCGGCTACGATGTCGTGGATGAAGATCAGCTCTTCCGGGTTCTTTTCCTGTCTCGGTCTGACGGCGGCGTCATACCAGAGGCAGTAGAGGTGGTAGAGCATGCGGGTGCCCTTGTTGTCGGGTAGCGCTTCCTTGAGCTTCTGGGCATTGAGGAAGCCTAAGGCCTGCACCCGGGTGACCTCGGTAGGCATGAGGTAGACGGGGCAATCGAGACCCATGAGGATGGCGTGCGCTCCTTGCGGGTCGCAAGCGACATTGAACTGCAGGGCGCCGCGGGGCTTGTCGTCGAACTGCATGAGCTGCACGTTGCCCCAGGTGGCGAACATGGCATGCACTTCGGCGAAGCGAGAGACCACTTCCGGGCAGCGCACAATGAGCTGATGCAGTCCGGTCATGGGTCCGCCCACGGCTACTTTCACCGACTTGGGCGGCAGAGAAAGCAGCACCTTGACCAGGTCTTCCTGGGGTTCAAGTTCACTGTGTCGCAGAGCGGCCAGGGGATCCACATCGAGGAACTTGTAGTACTCAGAGAAGTGAATCCAGTGCGGTACGAGGGTGCGAGGGGCGATGCCGCCATCGTAGACCTTGGACACCGGCACGTCGAAGTGCTTGAGGAAGTTGCGAGCGCGCACGGCGGAAGCTTCCTGGGCCATGCGTGAGCTTTCCATGTCCCATTCCCACAGGGCATGTTCTTTGCCGGCATTGAAGCGCACGGGGCGCCCTGTCAGCATGACGAAGATCTCGGCACCGGGGTTGAGCTTGGCCAGTGCGATGAGCAGGGCGAAGTTATCCGGGTCGGGGGCATCGATGGGAGCCAGAATGTAGGTTTTTTCCGGCGTTGTGGAAATAGCGGAAGTCGTGTCGGACATTGTTTTTTGAGCCTCCTTTTCGGTTGCCAAAGCGCACTGAAGCCGTTCCACCATTCACAGCGCCCGCTGTGAGTGAGATGTTGTGGTAGAAGCAGTAGATGATTGCTTGAGTGCTTTTGGAATCGAAAAATTATTGTAAGTGGACCTTTGCAACCTAGCAAAGCAGAGCTTATGGTTCAAAGGGAATTTCCAGAGATAAGCTGAGATAAAGATGAAAAGAGACTAAGCTGCTTTCAGGGCCCTAGCACAGGTTTGTCAGGCTCTCGCAGACCTGGCGAAGGATGGCATTCCGCTCTGCTGCTGGTTTTGTGTGTCTGTTCCTGGGCGTAATTCACTGCTTTTGCTTAATAGCGCGAAGCCGGACCGCTGTGTTGGAAGAACGGTGGGACACTTTGGCGTTATCTATTTCGGCAAAGTCTGGAAGGTGATTAGGCTTTTGATCGCCACTGATCTTATATCGGTCTCAGCTGCCTTTCCGGAGTGGGTTTGGTCTGGTGTCGTATATGATGCTAGCGGATCAGCGGGAAATTGGTGCGAGAATTCTTTCAATATCATGCTTTCTGGCTTGTTCTTCCCGGGCATTAGGTGAGGCAGTCGTCGGCGATTTACTCAATTCCCTGGTGGCGTGAATTCCTAGAGCATTAAGTTCTTTCAGACCCTTGTCGCTGATGCTTGTGTCTCTCACCCGGACGAATTTTAGCTTCCTCAGCGGCTTGAGGGCGGTGACAAGAGTATCGTCCACATCTGGATTATAAGCCAGGTCGAGGCTCTCCAAATTGCTGCATTGACCGAGGGGCTTTAGGGTTGAGCCTTTAGCATTGGTGCGCATCAGTCCCAATTTTTGGAGAGCTTTGAACTGCTGCAGATATTGCAAATTGCGTGGGTCCAGGCTGGTATGAGCTAGATCGATAAATCTGAGCTTGCGGCAGCCGCTCAGGTTCTTTAGAAAAGAGCCCTTTACTTCGGTGCTGAAGAGATTGAGACTTTCAAGCTCTTGCAGGTCTTTAATTTGGCTCAAGCCCTCATCTGAGACCTCTGCTTTGTTGCAGTCGATGCTGCGTATGGTGCGGAAGTGATTGAGTGCGGCAAGTGCCCTGTCACCTTTGCCGTTGTCTTTGTCTTCCATGGCCATGAAGTGCAAGAGAACACTGTCAAAGGCATTAGTGGGCAGTTTGTCCAGACCGTGGGGATTGTCGAAAAAGGTGAAACTGGGACAGAAGGTGACAAACTTGTTGGGCGGCACCTTAACTGTGCCCAGCGCCTGTGTAGTCCAACCGGCGGTGTCGTTTTCCGGAAATTGGAAGACGGGCTGATCTGTCACTACAATTCCTCCCCAACTGCGATTGCCGGGAAAAGTAAGCGTGCGAGCGGCTGTGGGATACTTTTCGATGCTGAGGTCGGGGACTGTCCTTGCTGGATTGGTCGACTTTACCGATTGAGCCCCCTTGCTGCTGTCTTGAGGCGCCCTGGCTTGAGACTGACTGTTCAAGGGCGCCAGGCTTCCGCAAAGCACGGCAATGGTGCCAATGAGACCAAGGTAGACTTTGTGCCGTGGAGCGTTGTTGCCAATCATATTGTTCTGTGTCGTTTTGTCGAATTTTTCAGGCGGTGGGGATATTGCTCCCATTGTGCCAGCAAATTCGAAATTTGTGTTTGCCTTCCTGCTGTCGATGGCAATTGTGTAAAGTCTATGGCGTTTCTGGCCCAGGGTTATGGTCTGCTGTTGCCTAAGACCTGCGACGCCGTACTAACAATACTAGTAGGTGGTGGGATTTTTTTTGTCTGTTTGTAGTCGCTAATCCGAAAGACTGCGGACCTTCCCTGGTCCACTGTTTTCTGCTCAAAGGCTGAGAATGCGCCTGTTAGTGAATTCCGTAACGCCGACAGGTGAAGCTGAGCATGTCTACGATTAGGTGGGCAACACATAGAGCCGGCGGAATCCATGCCAGGGTCAATGCCAGTGCCAATGCGACCATGGTAGAGAGATTCAGCATTACTGCCAGCGCCAGTCCGGCACAAAAGAACCAGGCTGTGAGGTGGACCACCCGCCGCTGGAGCAGCATTCCCTGTAAATACACCAGCGCCAGAGAGGCAAGCTTTCCCCTCCAACTGAGCAGGAAAAGAGCCACAGATGAGAAGCCGGCGTAGAAAGCCGTCACTATGAAGGCATTATCGAGTTTGCCTCCCGCCAGAGCTGTAAAGAGAGCAATAGCAGTGAAGAATACAGCCGTTTGGTAATTTCGCTGCACAAACTCTCTGCGCAGTCCCTTTCTGATTGAGTAAGTCGTAAGAAAGAGCGAAATCAGAGCGGCAGTGAAAAATGCAAGAAGCACAGGTGAAGGTGTGTGTGACATGTTTATCTCCGATAGATGATTGTATGTTGCCGTCCCTGGCAGTTAGAGCTGTCCTGCGCCTTTCTTGGAGGGGTAAAGTCAGGATTGCGTCTTCAGTTTTGCCTTAAGTCTGCCTCCCGACCAGACTCCTGCCAGGTAGCACAGCGCCGGTAACAGAAACATTGGCAGGCTGCTTATGTTGGTGTACACAGCAGGCAAGGATGCAGCACAGTAGCCCGCGCCGAAGATCAGATGGAGCTTCTTCGCCTCCTTTCTGAGACTCACAAAGATGCCGGTGAACAGGAACATCAGGTTCACAGCTGCATAGATCAGCCAGAGTTTAGTTTCCAGTGCCGAAAGGGTAGCTTGAATATCGTGCAGCGTGGCCTGAGCGATGAGCAGATCGTTTTCCATAGTAAGCTCCAAGTAATTTCGGTTGTTAAGCTGCTTTTGCCAGTTTCAGAGTTCCCAGGACCAGATGTCTGGCTTCAAGCAGGTGCTTCAATGCGACGATTTCGCCGTTTTCCACTTCCACGAGTATTTCTGCGTTCACCAGCTCTTCGCTGCTACTCACACCGGCTACTTTGAGCAGTCCGAGCAGGCGATTATGCAGGTCGGTAGCCGATTCGGATGTGAGCACGATTTCCAGAGTTTCTCCGGTTGCCAATTCAACCGTCAGTGCAATTGCCAATTGATTGTTGGCGGCAGTAGCGATAGCAAAAGAAGCAATGGTTACAAGTGTGTTGTTTTTCATAGTAAGTACTCCGGTTTGAAATTTAGATTTATTGCTGATGGTTTGAGAGGCAGCGTTTAAGCGAGCATAGTTCTGGCGTGATCCCAGCGAGCTTCGGGAGGTAGTTTTAAGAACTCATCCAGACTGACGTTCAGCACCTGCCAGTAGCCGGTTTCGACTTCAAATTCCAACTGCCCCTGGCCCCAGCCTGCATGTCCTGTTATCGCCAGGCAATGGTCTTTGTTTTTGGCAATCAGGGGGGCCACGATATCCTTGAAGTCACGGGGCTCTTTGCCGTCTTGCATGATGGGAACAGTGGCATAGCCGCTATCGCCCGTGGCATACTCTTTGGTAGTGTCGTTTACTTTGCTGACCATAAAGAGCGGTGAATCAAGCGGACCACCGATTGTCAGCCAGTCTTCTTCAATCGGTCCGGCAATGTTGAAAGCGAAAACGAAAGCCCCATCGTATGCCGCCAGGAAGAACAGCGACTGGCGAAAGTCCGGATCCCGGTCCAGAACGGAGCTTGCCACCAGGAGCACACCTGTCTTTAGGTTGTTCATTTGTTTTACCTCTTCAGATATAAAAAGTGGTGCACCACTGGAGCTGAGCACAGCTTCGGTGGTGCGGTGTTGTAGAACGTTTGTTGCTTCGGCTGACTTAAAATCCCGGCCGACTTTTGGTCCTGAATTACAGACTTTGCTTGCGGTTGCCTACCAGGTTGTAGTCTGCCTCCGCCACCTCTGTGCCGTCCGCTTTATACAGGCGATCGCCATAGAGCAAGGCTGCATATTGCATCAACCTTTTGACCAGCCCTCCGGTTCCGTCACTTCGGCAAGCCTCTTTTGAGCGTGAGCCGGATCGTAGTAGAAACCCGGATTGTTAATGCCTTCGCTGACTCGGTAGAGTACTTCCCAGCCGTTACCGGTGAGGAGCAATAGCTTAGCCACGATCTCGGCGCTCTCCTGCCGTTCAGTCTGCAGACAGAGGGTGGAGCCATCCCTTACGCGGGTGTATGCATTTCCTGCAAACATGGTCCAGACGCCGGTGTTCAACTGCTCATCGGTTTGGTTCATTTGAATGCTCCACAAGTAGTGTGAAAAATGCCAAGTATCAGTGAATGGTTGTTCCGGCCGGTGCCCGTTCAAAGCTGAAGGAACGGTCGCCTTCAATGAGGGCAAAGCCGAGCCCGGCCATTTCCGTTGCCAGACGCGCTACTTCATCGGGGGTGACGATCATGAAGTGAGTCATCTGGGTGTTAGCACTGGGGAAGCGGCGAGGATGCTCCAGGTGAGAGGCATCGGCCGGGAAGAGGAAGAAGAAGTCCAGGTATCCCTCTTCGTAGACCGGCACGGCTGTAATATTGCGGCCCTGAAAGTGAAGGACGGTTTCGGCTATTTCTTCTTCCGTGATGCGGTGGTCGAAGAATGTCACTGCACAGCCAATAATTGCGTAGCTGAAACCCACTTCGAGCTGTCTTTGTACATGGCGAACTGTGGCGCTGGGTTTTACTTGTTGAGTATTCATAAAATTCTCCAGGGATTGATTTTAGATAAATGAGCTTTCGCTCGGTAGTTTCAAAAAGAGCAATCCACCATGTACGCGAGCTAGCGCACGGGTAGCGGTGGTTTCTGCCTGCCTTACCTTGGTCTTCAAACTAGAATGAACCAACCCTGCCTCATGAGCGGTTCACTGCAAACAGCAAGCTGTCGGCAGGAAGTTTTCGTAGGCGGGATTTCTGTATGAAAGTTTGTTTTGGTGCTCAGGTTAAAAGACAAAAGTTAGGTGATTGAACCTTAGCTGGATCACATATTTGTCTCTTACTTAATTCTCTAATTCCGATTTGTTAGGCGGGAATTTGCTCTATGCTCCATATTTGCCTGGATTCAGGCGCTTTCTGGGGTACGCGGAAATTACATTTGCACTTTTGCAGCCATAGAAAACTGCGTATTTACCGTCACTGAAGGCATTTGCAAAAGATTACACGGCGCTCACTGTCTCGCGAAAATCATGGTGAGCGTTCTAATTGCAGTCACAGCTTCGACACTGATGCGCCACAAGTGAGACACAGGCTGGGTTTTCCTCATCGTCTTGGCTGAGCTTTAAAAGTTGTGTAGGTGCTTGATAGGGCTGCTTGAAAGTTTCGCTTGAGAGGGGAGAGATTTGCTTGAGAGCTAAGAAATTTGCTTGAAAGGTTAGCTTGAAGGAGTTGCTAGGGAGATTTGGAAAGCATGGACATGCCTGCCATGATTGGTCTGGCATCGTTGCCCGCAGTTGTACTATTGCATGTGCGACCATAGAACGTAGTAAGGTTGAAAAACAAAAAAGCAAGGGTGGAAAGAAAAAAAGCACAGGCTCAAAGGGGGGTTAGTCCGCTCTGAGCCTGTGCCCGAGATTGCATGTTTGGCTCACCAGAGGGGCGGCGCATACCGGAGATAGCTCTCTTTCTGCGCCGCCCCAGGATGAGGTTAGGACTTGGATTCGTAAGCCTTGATCAGCTCTTCGAGCTGGTCGAGGTAGACCGTGAAGACATCCAGCGCCGACTTGATGGCATCCGGGCTGGAGAGATCCACGCCGGCGCCCTTGAGCAAGTTGATGCTGTAGTCGGAGCAGCCGCCCGACAGGAACTTCAGATAGCGATCGACAGCCGGCTGACCTTCCTTGAGGATCTGCGCCGACAGAGCTGTCGCCGCCGAGATGCCGGTGGCGTACTTGTAGACGTAGAAGCTGTTGTAGAAGTGCGGGATGCGCGCCCACTCGATCTTGACCGGATCGTCGTCGGCAACGCAGTCACCGTAGTACTTCTTGTTCAGGTCGAGGAAGATCTCGGACAGCTTGTCGGCCGTCAGAGCTTCGCCCCGTTCCGCCGCCTCGTGCGCCAGCATTTCGAACTCGGCGAAGAGGGTCTGGCGGAAGAAGGTGGCACGGAAGGCATCGAGCTGGTGGTCGATGAGGTAGCGCTTCACCGCCGGGTCGCTCTCGGTGGAAAGCAGGTGGTGAGCCAAAAGCGCTTCGTTGCAGGTGGAGGCCACTTCAGCCACGAAGATGGTGTAGTTGGCGTACTGGAACGGCTGGCCGCGGCGCGAGAAGAAGGAGTGCATGGAGTGTCCGGCCTCGTGGGCGAGGGTGAACATCTGCTCCAGCTTGTCCTTCCAGTTCATGAGCATGCAGGGCGGAGTGCCGAAGGCGCCACCGCTGTATGCGCCGGAGCGCTTGCCCTTGTTCTCGACCACGTCCACCCAGCGCGAGGCGAAGCCGGTGCGCAGGTTGTCCACGTACTCGGTGCCGAGCGGCTTCACCGCATCCAGAATGATGCTCTGGGCGGTGGGGTAGTCCACCTTGTAGTCGACGGAGCCGACCACCGGTGCGTACAGGTCCCAGAGGCGGATCTTGCCGGAAGGCAGGGTGCCCTGCTTGGCCAGTTCACGAGCCTTGAGCGCCACCAGGCGGTGCAGCACCGGCAGGTAGGCGTGGGCGGTCTCGATCAGGCTCTTGTAGACGGAGAGCGGCACGTTGTCCGGTCCCAGCGCTGCTTCCAGCGAAGAACCGTAGCGGCGAGCGCGCGCCTTGAAGATGTTGGCCTGCACCTGGGCGCTGTAGATGGCAGCGACGGTGTTGCGGCTCTTCTCGAAGGTCTCCATCATGCCCCGGTAGGCGTTCTCACGCAGCACGCTGTCGCGGCTGTGCAGGAAGACGCCGTAGGAGCCGTGGGTGAGCTGGTGCTCGTTGCCTTCGGCGTCCTTGACCTTGGGGAACTGGATGTCGGCGTTGTCGAACATGCCGAAGATGGTCTGCGGACCCTGGGCGACCATGGCCTGCTGGGCCAAGAGCTCTTCCACTTCCGGACTGCGCACGTGAGCGCGCTCGCGGTTCAGCTCGTCGAACTGCTGCTTCCAGAGGTTGAGCGCCGGCGTCTTGGCGATGAAGGAAGCGAGGCGCTCGCTCTTCATGGACAGGAGTTCAGGCGTGGACCAGGAGACGGCTGCACCGAACTTGGTGTAGAGCCCGCGAATCTTCTCTTCGCGCTCCTGGTTGGCGGTGTTGGCGGTGTCTTCGTCGGCCTTCATGCTGGCGTAGACATAGAGCTTGTCCAGGAGCTCGGCAGCCTTGTCACGTTCGGTGAGGAAGGCCAGGAGCTGCTTGCCGGAACGCTTGAGCTTGCCCTTGAATTCGGGCAGCTTGGCCACGAGCGCCTCGGTGGAAGCGAAAGTCGCGTTCCAGTCGGCCTCGGTGGTGAAAATCTTGGAGAGATCCCAGGTCAGCTCGACGGGGACGTCGGCGCGGGCAGGAAGAGCTCCCATAACAGTGGCGGTTGTCATTTTGGACTCCTTAGATTTAGCGGTTAGAGAACCCCAAGACCATGTCTTGCCGGAAACCTGATGAAAGGCTAGTAAATCACTTTTGGGGATGGTTTGGTTACCGGTTTTGAGATGGGGTGGGAATTATGTAAACACCTCGACGTTATATTAACTCCTGCTTGAAATCTAGATGGCTGACTGAATCGAGGTTTGTGCGTTTGAGCGAAAGTGGCGCCATTGGTCAAACCGATTGTTGTCAGGTGGTAAAACCGCTTTCAGGTAGGCTTTAGTTCAATTTGCGCGGCCAGCGCTAGCCGGTAACAGCTATTTCTTTGATTATGCTGAGAATTGTCTAAAGGTCTTCTCTCATGAGCTTTCTCAAAAACTCAGTATTGCCTTCTTATATCCGTAGTTAGTAGGGTGGATGGCATTATTCAACCCCATCTTTCTTTCAAGTTTTTCAACCCAGAAATTCCTTCATCTCCCAGCACTAGCAACCCTGAGGCAGCTTGCCTTGAGTTGGACCGCCGCCTTTGCTCTTCGGTTCCAGCAAGAGTCTTTCCGCCTCTGGAGCATCTCTGCTTGTGTCTGGTGCCTCGGCTGCCTGCCGGCCCCCGTACCAGAAAGGTAACTGTCTATGAAAACATCGCCTCATCTGTCGGAGCTCAGCTCCGGTGGTTTCTTCGCGCAAGCGAAATTCTGGATGAAGCGGTACCTGCTCTGGCCTCTGTTCCCTGCCTCCAGACCCCGGTTGATCGCCCTCCTGGGTGGTCCCGGCGCAGGCAAGGGAACTGTGGCTGGTCAGCTGGCACCCGCTCTCGGCTTATCTCATGTCAGTACCGGCGCGCTTATCCGCAAGGAGATAGCGGCCCAGACTGACTTCGGCAAGCAAGTGCAAGCTCTGGTGGAAAAGGGTCTTTTGATCCCCGACCAGATGGCTCTCACGATACTCAAGCGCGCTCTTTTGGCCCCGGAAAATGCCCGTGGTGCCATCCTCGATGGTTTCCCCCGTTCCAGAGCACAGGCCGTCCTCCTGGACGAACTGCTTGCTTCCTGGGGACTGTCTCTGGAAAAGATCGTCTGGCTTGAGCTTTCTGAGACCGACCTGGTGGAGCGCCTGTCGCTTCGCCGCACTTGCACCAACCAATCTTGCGGTCGCTCGTATCACTTGAAATTCGAGCCGCCGAAGAACGCCGGTATTTGCGACGCTTGTTCAAGCCCGCTTTTCCAGCGTAAGGACGATGCCCCCGAAACGATTCGGGAGCGTCTCCGCACCTACTCGGAGGAGTCAAAACCTCTGCGTAGTTACTACCAGGGCACCAAGGGTGGTGTCTTGGTCTTCCTCAACCCGACCAATGCCATGACCAGGGAACAGGTTTTGGCTCAGGTCACCAATGCAATTTCTAGCAAAGGAGAATGAGTATGAACGGTATGAGCGATCAGACCAATAGCGGTGCAACGGTTGTCTCGGATGCTGATCTGGCCCTGGCCGCCTATCACGCCCTCGACGATCTGCGTTATCTCGACCAGACGGACCGCGTTCTCGCTCGTCACGGTGACGACGTGGACGTGCTCTACCCGGACCCGGCTCAACTGGCTGACCAGGGCGCCGATTTGACCGTGCTTTATGCCGCTATGCAAAGCGGTATGAGCCCGGCTGCTTTCGGTGCGGCTCTGGCTGTCGGTGTGGATGCTTCCATGCTCAGCCGGGCGCTGTCCCTGGGGCTTGAGGCCGGAGCCGTGCAGGGGCTGGTGCTGACCTATGGCGCTGAGCTGGGCGGTCACATCGCCAACTACGTCGAGAGCAAGGAGGAGACGGCGGCTTATCCCGACCCGGTGGACCGCGTGCTGGCCCGCCTGGGGGAGTAGCCCTCGTCGAACTTGACTGCGGCCAGCCGCTCCGAACTGTTCCTCCGAGCAGTTTCGGGGCGGTTGCCGCTTCTTCCCGGGGTGGGCACCGTTTACGGCGCGCACCCTTTAATCCTGCAATTTATCGGAGTTTAACCGCACCGCCCACTGAGGTGGTGCAGAATCGAGAGACAAACCATGAGTACTAACTCTGAAACTACCCCTGTTACCCCGGCGGCTGACGCTGCTGCGCCCGTTGTCGCGGCTCCCGATGCCGACAAGCCCAAGGTCAAGACCCTGGACGAGCAGCTCAAGGAGTTGCAGATCGTCGAGGCCCGTTTGCGTGTCGAGAAGGCGCGCGCCGACAAGAATACCGCCGCTCAGGAAGCTGGATTGAAGTTGGATTTGACTCGCACCCAGTTGCGCAGCGCCCAGCTCGATCTGGAAAAGAAGGAGCGTGAGGCTGCTCGGGAAAAGGCATCGGCCGACGAGAACCTCACTTACACCTTCTACGACGGCGTTACCGACGAGAGCATCAAGCCTTCCTTGCAGAAGCTTGGTGACTGGAGTCGGCGCTTCCCCGGCAAGCCCATCACCGTCATCGTCAACTCGCCCGGCGGCTCGGTGCTGGCCGGTCTGGCGCTCTACGACTACCTGCAGAAGCTGCGCGCTGACGGTCACCACATCACGGTGATCTGCTTCGGCATGGCTGCCTCCATGGGCGGCATTCTCCTGCAGGCCGGCGACAAGCGCATGCTCGGTGCCAACGCCAAGGTGCTCATCCACGCGGTGTCGGGCGGTACCATCGGTACCGTTCACGCCATGGAAGACCGGGTGGCCTTCTCGCGTAACCTCTGGGAGGGTCTGAAGAAGATTCTGGCCACCCGCTCGGTCTTGAACGAGGCCGAGATCGAGGAACGCGCTCACCGCAAGGACTGGTGGCTCGATGCCGACGAGGCTATTGCCCTGGGCTTTGCCGACGAGATCGTGCCGGCGCCTGCTTTTGCCGGTGCCAAGTCGAAGGCTCAGGTCAAGGTTCGGTCCGGCAAGAACCGTCGCCGTCGCGGACGCAGCGGTAAGTAATTCGGGGAGGGCTCTCACGGGGCTCTCCTTGAACTTTGTTCCGGGAGGGGGTGCGCCATTCCAGGCGCACCCCCTTTTTGTTCAGAAGTATTAGCAAATATAGTGGAGTGTGAAAAGGGCACCTCTGGCAGTGGCATGCTCCTGCTGCTTCTTTCGTCTTCCGTCTGTTTTATCGTGACATTATCGTGGTGCTCGATCTGCCGAATCTCCGCTCGGTCGGGAGACTTTGACATGTCGACCGAACTGATTACTTTTGGAATGGTGGTATTTGCCGCAAAACTTCGACCAAATGGGTTGTTCCTGCTTCTCTTGCACCATAGTGTAATGGGCGAAACCTTGTTTTTACTTTCGTCGGAGTCAGTCAGTAGAATTTGCAACTAGAGCCAAGCAGACGCTAGAAATCAACCTTCTTTGAGCAATAACCAGCTTTCTGGAGTTTTGCGCGCCTCATTCTTCCTGCAAGGTCTCTTTCAGAAAACAAGATCGTCAGTCAAAAAAGGTTCCAGATGGTTCACCGGCCGGGCGGCTTCGGAGGGTTGTTAGCCCTGCGGCCCGGTTGCAACCAGACAATTTAATTCTCGTTTTTACTATGGTGCGTATATGAATTACTTGAAGTTTAGTTCTAATCAAGAGTTAAGAGCTTACATCGAAGGCCTTGCCGCTTCCAATCCCACAGAGTTTTGTATGAAGGAGAGCCCGGCTGTAACGGAGTTGCCTCCCCTGCCTGCTTCCATCACACACCTTGAAATTGTGGACTGTCCGGAACTCTGGCATGTGCCAAAATTGCCTAAGTCCCTCACGTTTCTCCGTTTGTACAAATGCGGCGGTCTCACCGAACTGCCGAGACTACCGGCATCGCTGGTGGAGCTTTGTCTTGAAAAGTGCGATGGAATCAGGCATCTTAGATTCTTGCCGACCGCTCTCAGGATATTGCGCATTGGTTGTGCCAGGCTGATGCAGTCGCCGAAGTTGCCGGCGTCTCTTCAGGTATTGGAGTTAGATGGCTGTGATGGGCTTTCTGCCGTCCCAAAACTGCCTGCCGGCTTGCTTGCGCTTCTGCTAAGGGCCTGCCCGAACTTGAGCAGAATACCTGCGCTACCTGAGTCTCTTGAGTTTCTATCGATAATTGCATGTTCTCAAGTCATTGGCTTGCCTGCCTTGCCAGCCGGAGTTCGGCGCTTTGAGCTGAGGCAATGCGCTCAAGTGCGGTCTTTGCCCGAATGGCCTGCGGCTTTGCGGTCACTCGATCTTTTTGCTTGCCCGGCTCTTGTGGATTTGCCTGAATTTCCCGAGGGTTTGTCCGAGTTAACTCTTCTTGACTGTCCTGCCGTGGCCGTACTTCCCGCACTGCCGTCTTCTCTCAAGTCTTGTATTTTACGAGCTTGCCGGGCGCCGAAATTGTTTTCGACCCTGCCGCAGTCTCTGACTTCCTTGCTGGTGATAGACAGTGCCATAGCAGAATTGCCCGCACTGCCAGCCGCTCTTAAGTCGATGCTGGTAGAAAAATGCCCCAATCTATCGCGCTTGCCGAAGCTGCCGGATTCACTGCAAAGCCTGATCATCAGAGACTGTGCCGGGCTCTACCCGAACCAGAAACTGACTTTAGGAAGTCTTCAAATTCGCCTTGAATAGCGTGTTGGATGGCGGCCGATTCGCTCATTGCATGGGCTGGTAATTAGTGTGACACCGGTGGCCAGGTTGGAAACTCCAGTCCTGACTACCGGTGTCGATTCTTCTCGGCCTCGCTTGTGCTATTTGATCAGGGCAGGGCTGCCACAGGATGTTGAAAATGAGTCCCCAACAGCTGCCTGTGTCTTTTGTCAGAGTGTAGTAGACCGGTCGGACGAATTGCTTATTCGGGACTTTCCGACGGCACTTTCATGGCCGCAAATGACCTGAAAGCGTGGCTAAACTCAGTTGTCGTGCGGGCCGGTTGTGTATCTTGGTTTGAGACAATTGCATGAGCGCTATTACAGAGATGCTACATAAGCAAAGATCTGTCTGTATATTCTTGCTCTTGAGAACCAGGCTTTGCTACGAGCATTTGTGTAGCTCTAATTTTTCAAGCTTTGAATAAGCAACTCAAAAACGTTCTCTTTCACTTTCTCTATCGCTCTCTTGCAGTTCTAAGCTGCCTGTAGCGCGCCGGACTTTGTGGGGAGACAAATTCGATCGGCCCTTTCGCTTTCCGACCGTAGGGCTGGTCTTCTTCCAATTGTCGGTGAGGATTGTATTATGAACATTTCTTCAGTATTGTCATTCGAACTGCTTCTTGTGGCTTCATTTGTGACCGTTCTCTGCTTGTTGGGACAGCGCATGAAGGCGGTGCACATCTGGAAAGCCGAGCACCTCTGGGAACTAGCCGGCAAGATCGGCGTCTCGGGTTTCCTGGGTCTGGTGNNTGCTCAGCTATCTCTTCAGCTTCAACGGGGCCGATTCCGGCTATGGTCTGGCCAGTAGCGCCTTGTTCATGGTCTGGTTGTTGCCATTTGTGTTGCATGACTTCGTAGCGGAGTGGCCAAGCGATAAGCTCTACTGGCAAGAAAAAGCGACTAAGGCTTCTGCCTTGCGGTCCCTTTTGGTTCTGGCTTTCAGCCTGGTTTTGTTAAGCGGCGCTGTTTACTTCGGTGCGCTCAACTCATCCTGGTCATCCTCTGCCGGCTCCATTACCCTGGTTATGCTCGCTGTCGTGGCAGCTGCCGTGATCTGGCTGTCCGCTCATTTCGAGAAGGTGAGCGAGGAACTGTGGGGCTGAATGCTGCCCAGGCTTCTATTCGAACCTTAAGCCGACGTCAACGGTTGCGCCTTCCGGCATGTCGCCGAAGGCAAGTCCTTCCGTTGCCTTCTTTCAACTCTTATTGCGGTTCTGGCGCGCCTTAGCAAAAGGGCGGAACCGCTAATTTTTAGAAGAGCAGATTATGTTATCTACAAACGAAGTTGAGAACCAACTTGTACAGTGGGAGACGGACATCAGGCAAGCCGTGGCTAATGTCACGGAATTGGAAAGTCAGTCTACCTACCAGATTATTTGCCAGCGCCCGGTGCCAGCCGACAATTTGAGTGGTGCCAGCCGGGCCAAGGTAGAACCCCTTGTCGCCGACATGAAACAGATGTGGCCTCACTTGAGCCTGGTGATCAGCACCGTGCAGGAAGCACGCAAGCTGAAGAACGCCAGCCGTCGCCTCATTGAAAGGGACCTGAATGAAATAGACCGGCTTTTGAACGGGCAGTCCATCAAACTGCCCGACACCATGGTGCCGCTCCAGAAGCGGGGACTTCTTTCAGCGGCCTCTCAGGCCAACTACATTTCACCTCGGGCTCTTTTGACTTCCCTGGTCGGCGTTTATACGGCTGTTCGGGATGTTATTTTCAGCATCGATGAAATCTGGACGGTCGCTCAACCGGCTCTTGATCTACAGGAGAAGGAGCTGAACCAGGCCAGGGCTCTTTTGCAAACCCTCTCGGCGGCAGAGGAGGAGAAACAACTTGCCAGGCTTGATGAACTTTTGCAGGAGTCAAGGCACAAGTGTCTTTCGGATCCTCTTGCATACGGTGAGCAGACCGACAATACGCTGGCCATTGAGCTGGCGGCTTTGCAAGGGCGTTTGCAAGCTTTGCAGGCGGCCCGCAAGGACCTGGCCGGTACTGTGGCTCAGGCGCAAGAGAAGCTTCGGGTTATAGAAGCAGAGGACGCCGCCCTGGCCGCTCTGATGGTGGAATTCGAGGACGCCATAAGTAATGGTCCGCAGTTGCAGCGCGGCGACATGACGCTTGTGCGCTTGCAGGAATGGCAGGACCGAATTATCGCTGAGAGCGATGTGAAGAGTGTTCTGGCGCACCTCAAGCAGTGGTTTGCAAAGGCCGAGCTGTTTGAGAGCGAAACCCGGTCTCTGTCAGACCAGGTGAAGAGCATTCTGGAGGAGCGGCAGATGCTCAAAAGTCGCCTCAAAGCCTACAAAAACACAGCCGGTCAAGGCACTTACAAAGGCGCCACCATGCTGGAGGAGGCTGAGTTTAGCCGGCTCTGCTTGTGCGCCGATCAGGCCCTTACTCGCCCCACCAATATGACTGCGGCGCGCAAGACCGTCAACGATGTACATGGTCGCTTGCGCAGCCTGGAGCAATGGGAGGCGGAAGACAAGGGTAGCAACCAAACTTCAAAGAGTGAGAGCGTATGACTATGCAAGACAATATTTGTTCCTGTGGTGCCGAATATGGTGCGGATGGCATCTGTCCCGATTGCGGCAATATTAAACCGGAAGCCGTGGCTGCCCTGGATGCCTCTATGGTGGGCACGGGCCCCGACGTTCATTCCGTGCATTCCGGTCATACCAAAAATACCGGTCTTTCTTCTCGCACAAGCAAGTCGTCCCGGGCAAGGGAACTGGCTCTTTCCCTGCGTACACAGGTGACGGCGCGGCCGGTCACCGTGGTGGCCATTGTGGATGAGAGCGGCAAAGCGAGTGGAAAGCCCCGCAAACGGAGGCATGAGTTCTCCACCCGTACTTCCACTCGTACCACTCGCGGTATTGCCGCCGGTCTGGTGGAACTGGAAACCTTGCCGCCGGTGGATGCCCAGAGCCTGATTCGGGATGGGCTGGGAATCAGCAAGGAGCAGCGGGTCTGTGGTAATCCTGAGTGTCAGCATCTGCAAACTCACGGTGAGCCACGCAATCTCTATCGCGAGAAGAATGGGGTACCCATCGATAAGGGGCTCTGTCCTTCTTGCCGGGCTCCCTTCAATTTCTCGCCGATTCCCAAGGAAACGGTTATTTCCGGTCAGTACTCGGTGCTTGGACCCATAGCGGTAGGGGGGTTCGGCTTCATCTATCTGGCCTGGGATATGAACGTCGGGCGCTATGTCGTTCTCAAAGGACTGCTCAATTCAAGAGACCCGGAGCAGCAGATTCTGGCGGTGCAAGAAAGGCGCTTCCTGGCTGATTTACAGTCGCCTGAGATAGTGAACATCGTCAACTTCGTTACCCATTCCGAGCACGGCGATGAAGCTGCGGATGGACAGGAAGGTGACATGCAGACCTTCATAGTCATGGAGTTCATCGACGGGCAGACGCTCAAGGCGATCAAGAAGAAATGGATGCAAGAGCATGCCAATGCGCCTTTGCCTGTGACCGACGCCATCTACTACATACTCGGTATTCTGCCGGCCTTCACCTATCTGCACAAGCAGGGTGTTTACTACTGCGATTTTAAGATGGAAAACGCCATGTTGCAGGGGGATCGTTTGCGGCTTATCGACCTGGGTGGTGCTAGAAAAGCCACGGAAGTGGGCGGTAGCTGCTTCCTCACCCGCGGCTATGCGGCACCGGAGGCAGGCGGCGATAATCCTGAACCATCGGTGGCCTCCGACCTTTACACAGTTGGTCGCACCCTGGCCATCCTTTGCACCAATTTTGACTGGCTGGAGGAATTCGAATTCGATCTGCCGACTCCGGAGCGAGAACCGCTCTATGCGAGCTATGAGTCGTTCTATCGCTTCTTGTTGAGAGCCTGCCATCGGGACCCGGATCAGCGCTTTCAGTCGGCTCTGGAAATGTCCGAGCAGCTTCTGGGAGTTCTGGCGGAAATCGTTTCCATCGACACCGGCAATCCGCGTCCTGTGTTTGCCAGCCCGGAATTTGCTCTCGATGTATTGCGGGAAGTGGGAGAAGACAGCAAGCCAAGCTATCAGTCTCTCACCGACTTGAAGCCGGACCGTACCGACTCTGCCAACGCCGTCATCGAGACGGCTCTGGCCGAAAACGATCCGGCGCAACAGGCTAAACTGCTGAAGCAGGCCGTGGAGCAATTTCCCCGTTCAGCAGAAGCACCCTTGCGTCTGGCTCTCGTGGCTACCGCCATGAAAGACTACAGTTGGGCGGAGTCCATCATTGCCGATCGTATCGTGGTCGACCCTTATGACTTCCGCAATATCTGGGTCAAGGGTGTCTGGCTCATGGCCCAGGAGCGCTACGGGGAAGCTTTCAAGCACTTTGATGCCGTCTATTCGGAAGTGCCGGGCGAACTGGCTCCCAAGCTGGCGCTGGCGCTCTGTGCCGAACTTAACGGTGATACCGATGTGGCTTTGCGCTACTACGAACTGGTGTCCGGTATCGNNCGGCCATATTCGGCCTGGCTCGCTGTCTCTACAGTAGGGATGCGGTGGCCGCGGCTGATGCCTTTGATCGCGTTTCTCCCCTTTCCGCCTCTTTCCAGCAAGCTCTGGCCGCCAAGATGCAGCTCCTCATCAAGGGCAAGCCGAACGCTGAGCTTCTCACTATGGCGGTGGCCACAATGAAGCGCATCAACCTGGATGGATATGCCTATCATCAATTGCGCTTCCAGCTCTTCGAGGCGCTTCTGGCAGCGGTTCAAGATAAACGCCTGCCGGCTGGAGAAGTCGCTAACCTGGTGCAAGCTGAAGGCGCCGATAGCGACTATTTGCGTTTGTCCATGGAACAGGCGGCAAGGCAGTGCGCCCACAGCATTGCCGATCGCGAACTTGCTATTGAGTGGGTCGACCGGGCTAATGCCGTTAGACCTCTTACTCGTTTCTAAATGTGGAGTTCCTATGAACTGTCCAAAGTGTTTGGAGCCCGTTGAAGAGGGCGATCTGTTCTGTGTTTGCGGTGCCGAACTGTCTGACGCCTCGAAAGGGGAAAAGCAGCAGATTGAGTCCGCCAGTAAGTCTGAGATGTCGACGGCCGGGTCCGGCGGCGGTTTATTCAAAGCACCCGGCATGAATGCCGCGGGCAAAGTTGGCGGCAAGAAAAAGGGCGGCTTGTTCAGCGTGCCCGGAGCCGCTGTGGCTGTCACCAGGTCGCTGGAGAAACCAGTGAAGTCCGGTGCCGTTAAGGCTAAAGGGAGACCCTGCCCCGATTGCGGTGCTGATGCGGATCAGGTCTCCGGTGACGGGATTTGCACCAACTGCGGCACGCAGGTGGTGTTCAGCCAGCGCGACGACTTTACTGTCTCCGTGTCAAACGCACTTGCCGTGAGAAGTTACTTAGGGCGTTGTCATCATCGCAATGAAGACTTTGCCCTGGCAGCCGATATAGTGCTTGAGCCAAGCGGTAAGAGTTATACGGTTATTCTCGTATCCGACGGCGTATCTTCCTCCGAGTGTGCGCATCTAGCTTCGGAAGCGGCTTGCTTGAGGGGCATGGCTTTTCTGGAGCAGGCTCTGAAAAGTGGGCTGACTGTGATTTGTTGGCAGATACCATTTGTGCTGCCCAGGATGCCGTGCTTGCCGTCAAAGGCAATGGCGAAACCGACAAGCTCGGTCGCGCTAAAGTGCCGCCGGAAGCTACTTTTCTAGCTGTTCTGGTGGACGGAGAGAAAGCCTATCTGGGCTGGGTGGGAGACTGCCGCGCTTACACCGTTTACAGAAATGTTGCCGGGGAACTGGAAGCCCGTCTTCTCACCAAGGATCATTCCTGGATCAACTACATGGTGGACAGCGGGCAGATGTCGGTGGAAGCGGCGGAAGCAGACCAGCAGGCGCATTGCATCCTGCAGGTTTTGGGTCCGGTGGATAGCGCCAATCCTCTCAACCCGTCCTTTGCCAGCTACGACCTCACCGGTTCTCAGCTCTTGCTTGCTGCCAGTGATGGTTTCTGGAATTACGGGCAGCCCAGTCAGGCCAAACCTGCCGGTCCTATGCTGGAACAGTTGAGAACTCTTTCTCTGGCGGAAACTTCCGCCGAGGCAATAGCCCGTAAGCTGGTTGCCTTTGCCAACGATACGGAAGGACGCGACAACATCACCGTGGTGGTGCAGAAGCGGATTCCTTCAAGCGGACGGGGCGAGACATCTCCCCGCGCCGATCAATCACCTTTGAACTAAATTAGCGGAGCAATGAATAATGAGCGACAATAACCAACCTTCCATTCTTTTGAAGGCTGACGTAAACGGCTATCTTAACCTCAACGCCGATACCCTGGACGCGGCCTTTACCATTAAGCCGACCGGCTTTGATATGGCACAGGCGCCACGCCTGGAGCAGAATGTAATCTTTATGGGCGACGTTTCCGGCTCCATGGATAATCCTTCCAGCAAGCTGAAATTCATGAAGCTGGCTATGATTGGTGCCATCAAGAAATTGCCGGAGCATTTCTACTTTGCCGTGGTCACCTTCGCCTCCAGCGCCCGGGCCGTGGTGGAACTCTGCCAGGCTACCGAAGCAAACAAGAAACTGGCGATTGCTGCCGTAGAGCGTATCTCTGCCAGTGGTGGCACAGAGATGTCCAAAGGGTTGAAAGTGGTCATGCAAGAACAAATGCGCCGCCCTCAGGCTGCCGGTTTGTGCGTGCTCCTGACGGACGGCCAGAATGACGGTAGTGATGAGGGCCCTCTGGAAGAGGTCTTGAGAGATTTTCAAAGCAAAGCCGGTGAGGGCATGGTGGTGCAGGTGCACGCCCGCGGTGTGTATTCCGACTTTAGTTTCGAGCAGGTGAATAAAATCGCCACAGCCACCAAAGGCATGGCGCCTGAGTACATCGAGTCAGCCGATAAGCTGGAAGCCGACTTCGCAGCTCTGGTGGATCTGGCCAGCGCCAATGTCATTTCCGACGTGCGCTTGAATGTGTGGACTCCGAAAGTGGTTTCCATCAAGGCCTGCAAAAAGACCCTGCCCTTCCTGCAAGATTTGATGGGCAGCCAGACCGTCGACCAGACTGCCGGTATCACAAGTAGTTTCCCTCTCGGGTCCATGAATGCCGAAGTGACTGAATACTTCGTCACTTTCAGTCTGCAACCTAAGCCGGTGGGACAGGCGGGGTCGGCTGGAAAGGTCTGGGTTTCCTTCATGTATAACGGCACCAAGGTTGAAACCGCCCCCGAGACCATTCGCTGTGAGTGGACCGGCGATCACGATACCCGCTCCATCCGCATACCGGAAGGGGTGGCCAGGGCTCGTGGTGATGTGGACTTCGCCAG
>FSSH01000238.1_pt1 | contig 29042 bp, 20 predicted proteins | sample 1166101 | NCBI WGS metagenome assembly FSSH01 (sample SAMEA32972668, study PRJEB13176) | freshwater metagenome | biome: Drinking water system; feature: Biomass in drinking water that filtered by 0.45 um membrane; material: drinking water | place: USA | collected 2012-12-20 | depth 0 m
CTGTCGGCTTGTACCGCCGCCAGTTGATCTTCGTAAATCATTTTTGAATCGTGCAGCAAGCGACCGATCAAGGTACTTTTACCGTCATCGACATTGCCACAGGTTAAAAATCGCAGCAATTCCTTGCGTTCGTGTTGCGCCAGATAGGCGTTGATGTCGGTGGCAATTAAATCGGATTGATGAGACATATCACTCTCTGCGGGTTATTTAGAAATAGCCTTCGCGTTTTTTCAGTTCCATTGAGCCGGCCTGGTCTTGGTCTAGGAGCCGTCCTTGCCTTTCGCTTTGTCGAGTGACTAACATTTCGCCAATAATGTCTTGGACGCACGATGCCTCGCTTTCTATAGCGCCGGTTTGCGGATAACAACCCAGGGTACGGAAGCGAATTTGGCGTTTTTCTAAAGTCTTCAGTTCGTTTGGGTTCAAATACGGCAGCATCCGCTCGTCGTCCAAAGCCAGAATTTGCCCGCTATTTTCGTCAATCCAGCTAAGCCGTTGCGCAGAAAAATACAGCGGCACCAGATCGATATTTTCCAGCATGATGTATTGCCAAACGTCCAGTTCAGTCCAGTTTGACAGCGGAAAAACCCTGACCGATTCGCCCCGGTCGATCTCGGAATTATAAATTTGCCACAGTTCGGGGCGTTGTTGTTTCGGGTTCCATTGATGATTAGCGTCCCTAAACGAAAACACTCTTTCTTTGGCGCGCGATTTTTCTTCATCTCGACGCGCCCCACCCAGAGCAGCATCAAAGCCGTACTTGTTTACGGCTTGTTTCAAGGCTTCCGTTTTCATCAAGTCGTTATATTTGACCGAGCCTGATTCGATTGGATGTATGCCCATAGCCAACGCTTCTTTGTTGATATGAACTATTAAGTCAAGCCGCAAATTAGTAACCAGGTTGTCGCGAAAACGCGCCATTTCGGCAAATTCCCAGGTTGTATCGATATGCAATAAAGTGAAAGGGACATTGCCGGGCCAAAAGGCTTTTCTGGTCAAGTGCAGCATGACGGTCGAATCTTTGCCGATTGAGTAGAACATGCAAGGCTTTTCAAAACAGGCCGCTACTTCTCGGATGATGTGGATACTTTCTGCCTCCAGTTGTTTTAAGTGAGTTAACTGATGGGTTGTCATTGTGGAGTCCTGAGTAAAATAAGCATTTTTTGAAGCTTTAGTTATTGCGGCATCAGTTGAGGCAATCATGGCTGATGAACCGCTGCTGATCCGTTTGCATAAAATCCACGTCATTCACCATAAAGTTATGCAGCGACAAGCTGTAAAAGCAGTCGAAATGGCGCTGAACAGTCTGCCGGATACTGTCGTCATAGTAAGGGAGAATGGTTTGGGCTTTGCCTGATAGCCGTTCGACTATCGCGCCATCCCTGACGACCAATTGGCCGTTTTTAAACACCAACGCGGCTCGTTCGAACATGGTTTCCTTGTTGGCATGCGGCGTGTACACGGCAATATCGGCTATACCACCTGGCTGCAGATGGCCGCGATCGGTCAATCCCAGCAAGCTGGCGGCAGCGCTGCGGGTCATCAGCGCGATTTCATACAAGGAGTATTCTTTTTTAAGATCTTTCAGCAAGGTCGTGGCTACCACATCCGGGTGAATGCTTTGCAAGCATTCCAGACGATATTGGTAGTCCATCAGCAAGCGGAACAACTGCGGATAACAGGTGAACGGCGCCCCGTTGGGATGATCGGTGGTAAAAAACACCCGACCGGGGTCTTCCGCCAACAAAAACATTTCCAGACCGATGGCCCATTGCAGGCCGTTCACGAAGCTAGTCTGACGATATCGGTAGGGCACTACGCCGCCAGAGCCTTCGCATTCGGCATCCCACATCACCCATTTATTGGGGCTGGCATCGGCATTTCGGCTGTACTGGGCAATCACATCGCCGGATATTGTCACGGTTTGGCCGAACAACACTTGACCGACATCCATGCTGATGTTGGGATAACGGCGGAATCCATCCATCAATTGCGCCGCCGCCGAGGAGAATCCGCGGGTGCCTTCTTTACCATACGCATAAAACTGCACATGAGCCAGATGCATTGGCAAGCCTTGGGCCGCCTCCATGGTCGCCAATACCGTTTCAACATTGCCGGGTACGCCTAAGTTATTGCAGTGAACATGTACGGGGTGTGGTACTCCCAGAGTGTAAGTAGCGCATTGCAGGGTTTGCAGGATCTGTCTTGAGCTCACGCCATAATCAGGCACCACATCGTCCAGATCGAAATGACGAGCGTTGCTTTTGAAGGCGTTGGCTCCGCCAGCGTTGATCACCTTTAATCCCAGCGCCCGAGTGGCATGCAGAGTCCAGGCGACGTAGTCGTTGATTTGGGCCTGACTGGCTCTGTCGCGCATTAATCGCAACAATAAGTCGTCGTTGCCCAATATGGCCAGTGCGGCGGTATCGATGATGGGAATGTCGGCCATTTGCAAGTGCACGTCCAGCGCATTGACCGGCAACATGGCCGGTTCCACCACCGTGGTATAACCCATCCTGGCGTAGCGGTAGCCTGTATCGGTGGTTGACCACTTTGCTGTGCTAAACGGCTGGTTTATGCGACGCGCCATGTGATTGCGATGTTGCTCCGGCAATAGCAGGCGGGCGGTGTTGACGTTTCCCCCCGCGATGTGGCTATGAATGTCCACGGCGCCAGCCATTACCACTTTCCCCGAGACATCGTAGATTTCGTCGAAGTGGGCGTCAGAGCCGGGATCTTGGACGATGTAGCCATCGCGAATAAAAATATCGCGAATCTCTCCATCAAGTTGTTGTGAAGGATCGTAAAGTGTTCCACCGGTCAGTTTGCTAAGCATCGGCCTTATCCCAAATCTGTTCTTTCATTCCGTTCCCCTGCCGATTCGCGGCATGTGTCCGTCGATAGGTTTTATACGTTTTGCTTGCTTGTCGCTCCCTTTGGTTTATCGCAGCCATACGTTGACTCTCAAGGATTGCAGTAGTCGCAACTGCCGGCCATTGCAAAAGCTTGCGCGCGACTGATTAGGGTTTGGTGTTCACAGCGCACGCAGCTATGTATATCGGCTTTGGCTTCTTCGGTAGGTTGGCCGCAGTCCTCGCAGGGCAAGCCGCGAACGACGCCGGATTTAGCAAACCCTGGGGCACCGCAAGCCGGACACTGTGATTGCAGTTTTTGCATCAACGCCTCAGCGGCGCAGCGAATGTTTTGCATGCGAGTGGGGTTGGCGAATGCGCGCATATCGGTTTCGATAAACGCTTGGTGCTCAGCGGATGATGCCAGGGCCCAATTCACCGCATCCCGTAAACTGTCCCAATTCGACAGGCCTTTACGAAACTCAGGGTGCTGTTCATTGCCGGGGCGAACGATCAAATAGTGCTCCGGAAAACCCGCCGACTCGGCAAAACTTTTGGCTGCCTGCCAATCCGTGACGATTTGGTGGGAAAAATTGGTTACACCCGATGCGGTGGCCACCACCTCAATGTCCAGCCGATCGTCGATCCAAATCAGCAGCTCTAGGTTATACGGCAGCATATAGGCGAAAGGATCAGGTCCAAAAGATCCTTCGCTAGCTATGCCAAGCGACAAGCCGGAAAGCGCCATGCCGATTCTCGCTTTGATTCGCGCGGCCTCAAGCTGATTGCCGGCGCGAGCAATATCGCGAGTGAACGTGCCGAGTTGGTCTGTATCGTATTCGCTGATATGTTCGAGTTTACAGCCTAAGCTGCGATCCAAAATCTCCCTCAGGGGTGTTTCTTTACCATGCTGAGTGAGTAGCGCGACACGCTGCCCGGAATAATCGGTTTCGGAAAAAGCCAAGGCGTGCATTACGGGATCTCTGTCGCCAAGGGCCGGAGACAAGGGCCCAATTGCCTGTTGTGCCGAGTGCCAAGGTCTAAGTTTCCGATCATGGCGCTTGCCAGCGCTTTGAAAGCGTGCTGGCGATTGAACTCACTATGCGGCTGGGTTGGGTAGGCGCTAACCAAGGCCATTTCATCGCGATCTTTCATCAATAGATAGTGGCTTTTCCGATTTGCCGCCCTTGGCAAGGCTTGCGCCCGATACTGAGCTTGCGCGGATTGTTCTCGGGCGGCGCAGGGAATCAATGTTTTCAAGTTCATCATCTGTCTCCTTAGTGAAAACAAGGATTGTTTAAAACATTTGCAGCTTGCTGGGGCTGCCCCACGCATGTCGTCGAAACACGCTGTTGAGGGCATCCCGGTCAAAAACCAATTCGCCGCCTGTTGCCCGGTGTTGCTTTTCCCAGTTGACCAATAAGTCGAGGCAAGCGTGATCGATAAAATTCAGGTCGCGAATCGATATGTGAACGTTGGTGTTGGTGGGTAGTTTCTCAAGCACATCCGCCAAAATGGGCAAGCGCATAAAGCTCGCAGCGCCCTTCAGATGGATAAAAGTCTGGCCGTTTTCAGGGTCTTCGGTGACTTCGATGTCCAGGTGAGAGAACGAATACATCAACTTCGCCAAAGCTAATGAAATGCCCACCGCGATGCCCGTGAACAGATCAACCACTACCACCGAGCCGAGAGTGGCTAGATAAATTGCCGCTTCGCCTTTATCTTGGTGCCACAGAATTTGGGCGAACTGAAATTTGGTGAGCTTTATCCCGGTGAACACCAAGATAGCGGCCAAGGCCGCCACCGGGATATTCGCCAAAACTCCTGGGATTAACATAACGAACAGGAGCAGCCAAACACCGTGAAGCACCCCGGATAGGCGGGTTCTTGCGCCTGCATTGACATTGGCTGTACTGCGGACAATAACGCCAGTGACCGGCAGCACGCCTAAAATGCCGCAGACGACATTGCCAAAACCTTCGGCGACCAGTTCGCGGTTATATTGGGTTCGCGGGGTGCGGCGTTGCATGGAGTCTACTGCGGTAGCCGTTAGTAATGACTCGGCGCTGGCCACGAAAGCCAGAGAGATGCCGCCCAGCCAGATAGCGCCAGAGCTTAAGTGATCCAGCCATATTAGGCTGGGCCAGGTTATGGCCTCTGCCAACTGCCCTGGGGTGGGGATTAATTTGACTGGCAATTCCAGCAATGACGCCATAACTGTCGCCACCAACACACTAATCAATGGTGCGGGCACAAGGCTAAGTTTTTTGGTGGCAAACCGAATCCACAACAGCCAAGAGCCAATCGTCGACAAGCCGATCAACGCGGCGGACTGATTAGAAGCCGAGCCGATAGTCGTTAACACGGATTCCGGTATCGACCACAGGTTGATGATGCCGGCAAAATCCTTGCCTGTTCCGGGTGCCGTATGATCCAGCATGATGTGGAATTGAGAGGCAAAGATGGTCACGCCAATTCCTGCCAGCATGCCTTGAATCAAAGCTGGCGAGACCGCGCGGAATACCAGGCCCAAGCCTAAAAAACCAGCCAACATTTGCAGCGAACCCGCGATCAGAACAATAAGCCCTAAGGTAGCGAAGCCGTATTCGCCAATAAAAAGTGCCACCATGACCGCCAGACCTGCTGCGGGTCCCCTCACTTGCAGTGCGCAACCTGATAGCGGCCCGCAAACAATGCCACCAATGATGGCGGTCACGATTCCCACTGGTGCGGCACTTTGCATCGGAATTCCAGATGCAAGAGCAACCCCCATCGATAAAGGCAGTGCAACCAGGAAAACTACCAAGGATGCTAGCACATCTTCTTTCCAGGTTTTATTGAGCTTCTTGGTGCAAGCCCTAAGCGATGACGGGGTTTTGCTTAAATGAGTTTTCACCTACGTCCTCTTAAGTCAGAAAAATGAACTTTCATTTGCAGTTGCTGGAAAAGTCCGGACGCCTATTCTCAAGTTTTATGGCGTCCTCAGTTGTGCGAAGAGCCCTTGTATTCACTAGATTCGCGCCTAGGAACTATGACTATCATGAGTCGCAAGTGCGTCTAAAGCCCGCCAAGATGCCCGTGGGATAGCGTATCGGCGACATAGTACGAGAATAAAAATCCATTGTTAAATAGAATTATTGGAATATATTTATCGTTATTTGCAATGCTTAAATCAATATGAAGCGTATAAACTATCAACATCTGTTTTACTTTTGGAATGTGGTTCGCGAGGAAAGTATTACCCGTGCTTGCGAAAAATTGCATTTGGCTCAGCCGACGATTAGCGGTCAGCTAGCGGTTTTTGAACAGACTATTGGCGAAAAGCTGTTTCACCGCAACGGTCGCAAATTGGTACTGACCGACACGGGACGCATCGTCTATCACTATGCTGAGGAGATTTTTAGCATAGGGCGTGAACTGTCAAATACCCTGAATGGTCGCATTGCCGGTGGGGGGATGCGGTTAACGGTTGGGGTTACCGATGCTTTGCCAAAGCTGGCGGTCTATCGGTTGTTAGCGCCGGCATTTAACATGCCGGAGTCCGTGCAAATCACTTGTTTTGCGGATAAGGCCGAACGTTTGTTAACCGAAACCGCGTTGCTGAGCGTTGACCTGATACTGTCCGATACGCCATTGATGTCAGCCAGCAGCAGCAAAGCGTTTAACCATCTGTTGGGCGAGAGCGGGATTACCGTATTCGGCACAGAACAGCATGCGCGAACTTATAAAGCGAACTTCCCGCGCTCGCTATCCGGTGCGCCATTTTTGTTGCCCACCAACAATACCGCGCTCCGGCGCGCCTTGGATCAATGGTTTGAGAGCGAAGCCATTAACCCGTTGGTGCGCGCGGAAATCGAGGACAGCGCCCTTATCAAAACCTTTGGTGCCGGTGGGGTGGGTTTGTTTGTTGCACCGCGCTCGGTGGAGCCCGAAGTGCAAAAACAATACGGTGTGGAAATAATCGGTCGAATTGATAGCGTTCATGAGCGTTTTTACGCCATTACCCTGCGGAGAAAGTTGAATCACCCTGCGGTAACGGCCATTCTGAACGATGCAAAGAATCGGTTGTTTTAATGATTTTGTAAATTGGAGACTGTCATGAATGTAACAGATCAAGAATTAGTTTTGCTCAACGCCTATTGGCGGGCCTGTAACTATCTGGCCGCGGGTATGATTTATTTGAAGGATAATCCCTTACTAAAAGAATCGTTAAAACCCGAGCATATCAAGCAGCGCTTATTAGGACACTGGGGAGCCAGTCCCGGCCTGAGCTTTACCTATGTTCACCTCAACCGCCTGATTAACAAATATGACCTGGATGCGATTTTTCTCGCCGGCCCCGGGCATGGTGCGCCAGGTGTGCTGGCGCCAGTGTACCTGGAAGGCACCTACAGCGAAATTTATCCCAATAAAAGTGAAGACAGCGAAGGTTTGCTGAACTTTTTCAAAGACTTTTCCTTTCCGGGCGGTATTGGCAGCCATTGCACCCCAGAAACCCCCGGTTCGATTCACGAAGGCGGCGAATTGGGCTATAGCGTCTCTCATGCTTTTGGTGCGGCTTATGACAACCCGGACTTGCTTGTTGCCGTAGTGGTGGGCGATGGTGAGTCGGAAACCGGCCCTTTGGCCACCTCCTGGCATTCTAATAAGTTTCTCAATCCGATACGGGACGGCGCGGTGTTGCCGGTTCTGCATCTGAACGGCTACAAAATAAACAATCCGACCTTGCTGTCGCGCATTAGCCATGAGGAGTTGGATAACCTATTCAAAGGTTATGGCTGGCAGCCGTATTTTGTAGAAGGCAGCGACCCGATCGAGATGCACGGCAAAATGGCAGCGGCCATGGAAGCCTGTGTACTGGAAATCAAGCGGATTCAGGAGGAAGCGCGCGGCACCGGTCAGGCGGTGCGGCCGCGCTGGCCGATGATCGTGTTGCGCTCACCGAAAGGCTGGACCGGCCCGAAAGAGGTGGATGGGCATAAAATCGAAGGGTTCTGGCGCGCGCATCAAGTACCGTTGAGCGGCGTGCGGGAAAATCCGGCCCATCTGGCGCAACTGGATGCATGGTTGCGGAGTTACAAACCCGACGAGCTGTTTGATGAAGTGGGGCATTTACGGCCTGAATTGAAAGCATTGGCTCCTAAAGGCCAGCGGCGGATGAGTGCCAACCTGCATGCCAACGGCGGTCGCTTGCGTAAAGCGCTGCGGATGCCCGATTTTCGTGATTACGCGATAAGTGTCGCCAAACCGGGCACCACCAGCGCTGAAAATACCCGGCCCCTGGGCAAGTTTCTGCGCGACATCATGCGCGACAACATGCAGAATTTTCGGGTGTTCGGCCCCGACGAAAACAGTTCCAATAAACTGGATGATGTCTATCAAGTCAGTAAAAAAACTTGGCTGGCCGATTATTTACCGGAAGATGCCGGCGGCGGCGAACTGGCGGTTGATGGTCGAGTCATGGAAATGTTGTCCGAACACACCCTGGAGGGCTGGCTGGAAGGGTATCTGCTCACTGGACGGCACGGCTTCTTTTCGACCTACGAAGCCTTCGTGCATGTCATAGATTCCATGTTCAACCAGCATGCCAAATGGCTGGCCATGTGCAATGAGATTCCTTGGCGCGCGCCTATTTCGTCGCTCAACCTACTGATCACTTCGACCGTTTGGCGGCAGGATCACAACGGCTTTACCCATCAGGACCCCGGTTTTCTGGACATCGTCGTCAACAAAAGTCCATCGGTGACGCGGATTTACTTGCCGCCCGATGTCAACTGTCTGCTGTCGGTAGCCAATCACTGTCTGGAAAGTACCAATTACATCAATGTCATTGTCTGCGACAAGCAAAAGCATTTGCAGTACTTGGATATGGATGCTGCGATCAAGCACTGCACCAAAGGCATCGGTATCTGGGACTGGGCCAGCAACGACAATGGCGCAGAACCGGATTTGGTCATGGCCAGCGCCGGCGACATTCCTACCAAAGAGGCCTTGGCCGCTGCTGTGATCCTCCGCGAACACTTCCCGGACTTGAAGGTACGCTTTGTCAACGTGGTCGATCTGTACAAGCTGGCGCCGGCCTCCGAGCATCCGCACGGCTTGTCCGACAAAGACTTCGACAGCCTTTTCACCCTGGATAAGCCGGTGCTGTTCAATTTCCACGGCTACCCCTGGCTGATTCACCGCTTGGCCTATCGCCGCCACAACCATAAAAACCTGCATGTGCGCGGTTATAAAGAAAAAGGCAGCATCAACACCCCGTTGGAATTGGCGATCCAAAATGAAATCGACCGCTTCAGTCTGGTGATCGACGCGATAGACCGCATTCCGTCGTTAAAAGTGGCGGGGGCCCATGTGAAGGAAAAAATGCGTGATATGCAGATCGAATGCCGTAACTATGCCTATGAGAATGGCTCGGATCTACCGGCGGCGGATAATTGGGTTTGGCCTTACCCTTAGTCCTGAAGTAACTGGATATGCAGTCAATTTTTTCCGGCTGGTCGGGGACTGGCTGCGCGTAACGCTTCGGCAGGCCTTAGTAAGCACGCGTGGCGCGCGTATTCTCTATTAAGGCTAACACCGAGCGGTGCTGGCGCTTGGCGGTAGCTTTGGGGGTAGCATGTTTACAATTCACGGGGTGACTGGGCAAGTTTTCAGTGGCACTCTGGAAGAAATGAAGCGGGTATTCGCCGCTGACAAAGCCCGTAAAGTTCGCGCTATCGAGAAGGACGGCGCGGAGATGGGCGGTGTCGCTGTCGAGATGAGTCGTCGCCCTCAGGACGCCGCTATTCAGGCTTACCGGCGGATGCTTTCGCATGACTTGGAGCGCGGTCCTCTCTATCACGCCTACCAAATCATGCAAACCCCGGTGATCAGCGTTTTAGCCGGCGATGACGCTGCTACAGCCTGGCATGTTTTGCGCAAACATAACGTCCATCAAGGGCCAGTCCTCAACGAGGAGAGGCAAATGGTCGGCATCGTCAGCGAACGCGAGCTTTTGACCGCTGTGAATATCGATGCAGGGGTTGTCGTCGAGTCTCTCGGCAGGCGGGTGGCAGACGTCATGACCACGCCCGTCGTTGCGGCAGCAACGGTTACCGATGTGAGGCGAATTGCGGCGGTTATGCTTGATCACGGTGTGGATGGTGTGCCGATTACTAATGATAACGGCCACTTGATCGGCTTTATTTCTCGTAGCGACATTTTGAGAACGCTGATTATGGAGCCGCCGCTCAGTCTTTGGCGCTGAGCCAAGTTGTCGATTCAAAAAAGATGCCGGCTTACGAAGGCGCCAAACACTTAAGAGGTTGCTTGATTTTCCGGCGGGGCCGGAAAAATCTCTTGGCAAAATAGCCCTAGCGGTCCTAGCCAGCGGCTATGTCGAAGTCTTCGGGCGACAGAGTGGGGAATTGAGCAGGTTTCACCGGAATGGCGCGGTAATTCCAGACAATTTTTCAGAAATGTTGAAACCGAGTAAATTTTCTAACCTTAAATGGACAAAGGCATTCGTGGCTTTTAAGTTCGATGTCATAATGCACTATCAAAATTTCACTACTTGAATGTAGTCATTATGACTTCAGTTTCTCAATCATCTTTTCAAACGACCATTCTGGTCGTCGACGACATTCCGGAAAATATCACGGTATTGGGCGAGTTACTTAAACCCGTCTATACGGTGCGGGTGAGCACCAATGGCCGGCGAGCGCTTGAGTCCGCTATCGTTCACCCATTGCCTGACCTGATCTTGCTCGATGTGATGATGCCGGAAATGGATGGTTACGAAGTCTTGAGCCGACTAAGAGATATTCCGGAAACCCGCGACATACCGGTCATTTTTATTACAGCGCTGGACGGTGTTGAAGACGAATCACTCGGTTTCGATCTGGGGGCGGCCGATTACATTACCAAGCCCTTACGGCCCGCGATCGTCATGGCAAGGATTAAGGCTCAACTGGAATTGAAACAGGCCCGTGATCGCTTGCGAGATCAAAACGCCTGGCTGGAAACCGAAGTCGCGCGGCGCATGAGGCAAAATCAGCGGATCCAAGATGCCAGCATGCGCGCCCTTGCCAGTCTGGCGGAAACCCGAGACAACGAAACGGGTAATCACATTCTGCGGACGCAGGGCTATGTCAATGTTCTGGCTAAGGAGTTGGCAAAAAAACCTCATCATGCGGCAGCCCTGACCCCAGCCATCATCGATAGTTATACCAAAGCCGCTCCGCTACACGACATCGGTAAAGTCGGCATACCCGATGAAATTCTTAACAAGCCCGGAAAGTTCGAGCCCGAAGAATGGGCGATCATGCAAACCCACGCGCGAATCGGTTCGGATGCGATCTGGCGGGCGATTCAAAACGAGGAAGATCAATCAGAGTTGGATTTTTTGCACATTGCAATGGAAATCTCGCACTACCACCACGAAAAATGGGACGGCAGCGGCTACCCGGAAGGTTTGAAAGGCAAGAGTATTCCGCTATCGGCACGCTTGATGGCGCTAGCCGATGTGTTTGATGCCTTAATCAGCAAACGCGTTTATAAGTCGGCGTTTCCGGTGGATAACGCCGTCGAGATAATTATTGAGGGCAAAGGCAAGCACTTCGATCCTGAGATCGTAGAGGCGTTTCTGTCCAGACTCGATGAGTTTAGGAGTATTGCCGCGCGTTACCGCGATCAGGAGAAAGCTTGAGTGCGATCGAGCAATCTTGTGTGCTGCCAGAGCGTCGCCGCTTTTTAAAAGCGGCTTCCGCTGTTTATTTCGCTTCCTGGATTAGCGGTCTCAATGGTTGCGGCGCATCCGATCCGCTCAAAATTGCCAGCCACGTTTGGCCAGGCTATGAATTCTTGTTTCTTGCCCGGAGTATGGGTTGGTTGAAGCCTGAAGATACGATTTTGCTGGAAACCAAAAATGCATCCGAGTCGCTGGAGCATTTGGTTAGCGGCAACGTGCATGGAGCGGCGTTAACGCTGGACGAAACTTTGCGGGTGTTGCAACAGGGGGTGCCAATTTGCGTAGTTTTGTTGTTCGATGTCTCGTCTGGTGCTGACGCCTTACTGGTTAAGCCGGAGATTAAAAGCCTCGCCGATCTAAAAGGCGCTCGGATTGGGGTGGAGACTACCGCAGTGGGTGCGTTGATGTTGAATAAAATTCTGGCTAAAGCCGGTTTACTGAGCTCAGATTTAGACCTTGTGCATGTCAGTATCGATGATCACCTAAGGAGCTGGCAGAATCATGATTTGGACGCATTGATTACTTACGAGCCGACCGCCACTAAAATCGAGCAGTCTGGAGCAGTGCGGTTATTCGATAGTCGCGAAATTCCGAATACCATTTTCGACGTTTTGGCCGTTCGCCGTGACGTCGTGCAACAGTATAAACGGCAGCTACAAACTCTGATTGCAAGTCATTTCCGGGCGCAGTGGGCCTGGAGAACCAACCCCATCGATACGGCATACCGGTTGGCTAAACGCTTAGACGCCCAAGCCGGCGACATTCAACTGTTGTTCCGAGGCCTGCAATTACCCGATCTGGTTTATAACCGGCATATGCTTGGCGGGCCAGCCAGTGACTTGATCGCCTTGTCAAAGGAGGTCTCCGCACTGATCGACATGAATCCGAGTCTGATTTCAGCGGACTTGTTCGACGCCGCCTATTTGCCTAAGTCCTGAGCGCGTGAATATCTCTACCCGTTTTTGGTTGATCTTGATCGGCTTGTTGTTGAGCTTTCCAATCTTTGCGGAGAAAACCCTTTATATAGGTATTTTGGCCTATCGGCCAAAAGCGCAAATCGAAACGCATTGGCAAGCGCTGATACCTTACCTGGATCAGCATTTCAAGGAGCGCTACCATGCCGAGCGCTTCCAGCTCAAAGTGTTTGATTATCAAGAACTGGAATCAGCTATCCAACGGCAGGAAATCGATTTTATCGTCACCAATCCAGCCAGTTACGTCATGCTGGAACATCGACTCGGCTTAACGCAACCACTGGCCGGTTTGGTAACAGAGTATCAAGGCGTTGCCATGCGAGGGTTTGGCGGCACCATGTTGACCAAAGCCGATCGTAACGATTTAAAGACCTTAAACGACATTAAGGGAAAGCGTGTTGGAGCCGTTGGCAAGGACTCTTTCGGCGGTTACCAAATGCAGGCTTTCGAATTAGCGGAGCAGGGCTTGAACCTAGCACAGGAAGCAAAGTCCGTCGAAATGTTTGGGATGCCGCATGACAAAGTCGTTGAGGCATTGCTTGATGGGCGGATCGATGTTGGTTTCGTGCGCAGCGGTCTGTTGGAGGAAATGCTCGACGAACAGAGAGTTGCGCCCGGCGTCCTCAAGGTGCTCAATCGGCAAGACCTGCCGGGATTCCCCTTGGCTGTCTCAACAAGGCTTTACCCCGAATGGCCGGTAGCGGCTTTGCCGCATGTAAGTCCTGAACATGCCGCACGATTTACTGCGGCCTTGTTGTCCTTACCTGAAGGCGGCAGTATCACCAAGAACATGGGCATTCACGCTTTCGTGATCCCTTACAACTACGAGCCGGTGCGTGATTTAGCCAGAACCTTGCGCGTTCCGCCTTACGATGTTCGTCCTGAAATTACCTGGGATGACATCTGGCTCAATCATGGGCCAGCCATTAGCAGTGTTATATGCGCGATATTGCTCATATTGGCCTTGTTGCTTGCGCTTTTCAAATACACTCGCCAGTTAATCCTGACTAGGCAGCAACTTGAGCAGGGTGCTAAACATCTGGAAAATGAGAAAGCCCATCTGCGAACACTGATCAATACCATGCCAGATCTGGTTTGGCTCAAGGACCCGAACGGTGTTTATCTGACCTGTAATCCCTTATTCGAAAAACTCTTCGGCGCCAAGGAGTCGGAGATCATCGGCAAAACGGATTATGATTTCATCGATAGTGCATCAGCCCAATTTTTTCGTGAGCATGATTTGGCAGCGATAGCGGCAAATATGCCTTCTGCGAACCAGGAGTGGTTGACCTTCAAAGCCAACGGTTATCGCGGTTTGTTCGAAACCGTTAAAACCCCGATGCGGGATTCCAATGGCAAACTGATCGGTGTGTTGGGAATCGCACGCGACATTACGGAGCGTCAGCAACGCGAGGAAGCGCTGGCGGAAAGTGAGGAACGCTTTCGTAAATTGTTTGAAGACACGATGGACGCATCCATGCTGTTGCAGGACGAACACTGCTCCGATGCCAATCGCGCTATTCTGGCAATGTTTGGAATAGAGTCGGTCGAAGCCTTCTGCCAGCTGTCGCCGGCCCAGCTATCGCCCGAACGGCAGCCGGATGGGATCTTATCCAGCATTAAAGCGCAGGCCATGATTAACGTGGCAATCGAGCAGGGTGCGCATTTTTTCGAATGGGAACACCGGCGGGCCAATGGCGAATGCTTTCCTGCCGAAGTGTTGCTGACCCCCATACTGCACAAAAACCAAAAAATCATTCACGCTGTCGTCCGGGATATTTCAGCGCGAGTAGAAATTGAAAAAGCCCTTATCAAAGATACCGAACTGCGCAAGCAGATGATGGAATCGATTCCAGGTATTTTTTATCTATTCGACCAAAACGGTCGGTTTATCTACTGGAACAGCAATATGGAAAGGCTGAGCCAGCGCAGTAAAACCGAAGTCGCTGCCATGCATCCGCTAGATTTGTTCGACAGCCAAGAAAAAGCCAAGGTTGAACAGGAGATCACTAATGTGATGAACCTGGGCAGTGGTTACGTCGAGGCCGATTTGCTGGTCAAAGACGGCAGCAGAATACCCTATTTCTGGACCGGGGCCCGCATAGAGCTGGATGGCGAGCCCATGTTAATCGGGATCGGCACCGATATCAGTGAGCGTAAACAGGCGGAAATTGCCTTACAAGACAGCGAACGTAACTTGAACCGAGCGCAGGCCATTGGCCGAATCGGGAGTTGGACAGTCAACCTGATAGACAATCATTTGATCTGGTCTGCGGAAACCTATCGAATGTTCGGAGTCGATACTGCTAAAGCGGTTGATCTGCAAGATTTCCTCGCCATCGTTCATCCCGACGACCGTGAAGTGCTGCTTCAGGCTTGGAATGCAGCGCTGGCAGGCGCCGAATACGACATCGAGCACCGGATTATTGTCCAAGCGCAGACCTTTTGGGTGCGTGAGATTGCGGAATTCATTTACTCGAGCAGTGGGGCGCCCTTATCGGCGGTTGGTACGGTACAGGACATCACCGAGCGCAGACTGATGCTGGAACAACTAGCCGACGAACGTCGCCGCCTCAGTGACATCATAGACGGCACCCAAGCCGGCACCTGGGAATGGAATTTGCAAACCGGCGAGTGTCATTACAATGAACGTTGGGCGAATATTTTTGGTTATTGTCTTGACGAGCTCATCCCATTCGATATCAATACCTGGGAAGCGTTTAACCATCCAGAAGACTGCAAACTCGCCAATCGGCTGCTGCAAGAGCATTTTGACGGAAAATCCGATTATTACGAATGCGAAGTCCGCATGAAACACAAGGATGGCCATTGGGTTTGGATTTCCGACCGTGGTCGTTTGGTAAGTCGCACCGCAGAAGGTAAGCCGTTGTTGATGAGCGGCACGCACATGGATGTTACCAAACGCAAAAACGCCGAGCAGGAGCTTAAGGCTAGCGAGGAACGTTTTCGCAACATGGCCGAAAACACTGTCGATTGGTTATGGGCCTGCGATTTACAAGGTCGGCATACCTATTCAAACCAAGTGGCGATAGAGTTTTTTGGCTACGGCTTTGAAGAATTGAAAACCATCGATACCAGCAATTTGGTTCATCCCGATGACATGGATTTATTCCTGTCATTGATGAAGAACGCCGCTAGGGAGAAATCGGGTTGGAAAGGCGTCATCGTCCGCTGGAAAAATCGGCAGGGCGGGTATTTATCACTGGAGTCCACCGCTGTGCCGATATTGGATAGGTCCGGGGATGTGATCGGTTTCCAAGGCATAGATCGCGACATTACCGAGCGACTAAAAGCAGAACAGGCTTTGAAGGAAAGCGAATTTTTCCTCAACGAGAGTCAACGTATCGGCAATCTGGGCGGCTGGCGGGCAGATCCGGTTGCCAACACGGTGGTATGGACTGAAGGCGTTTACGCCATCGTCAAAATGCCGTTGGATTACAAACCGGATCTGCAATCCGCATTGGATTTTTACCCGCCCGGTTCTCGCGAGCATGTGGTGGCCAACTTGAATAAAACCCTTGTCACCGGGGAGCCGTTCTCAATCGAAGTCGAAGTGGTGGACAGCGAAGGGGTATTAAAGGGGGTTGAGCTGCGTGGCTTCCCGCATTACATGGATGGCCGTATTGACTATTTAATGGGCACCTTGCAAGACATTTCCGAGCGTAACCGGGCAAACGAAAGCCTACAGAAACTGTGGCTGGCGGTGGAACAAAGCCCTAATTGCATCATTATTACCAATCTGGATGCCGAGATTGAATACGTTAACCAACGTTATCAGGATATCACCGGCTACTCACGTAACGACGTGATCGGGCAACAGCCCGGCATCATGAAAATAGGCAGTGGTGGGCAGGCCAACAATGCATCAGTCTGGGACGCATTGAAAGCCGGCAAAAATTGGTCGGGGGAATACGTCAATCGACGCAAGGACGGCAGCGAATATAACCTGCAAACCTATATTTCACCGGTTCGCCAAACGAATGGTCAGATTAGCCATTATCTTCTGATTCAGGAAGATATCACTGACAAGAAACGGATGACGGAGGAGTTGAATGCCTACCATCATCATCTGGAAAAATTGGTGAAATCGCGCACCATAGAATTGGAACAAGCGCGGGAGGCGGCGGAAATGGCCTCCCGCTCAAAAAGTGCCTTTCTGGCTAATATGAGTCATGAAATCCGCACGCCAATGAATGCGATTCTGGGTATGTCGCATTTGTTAAAGCGCGATTTGCACGATCCAAGACAACTGGACAAACTCGGCAAAATTAACGCCGCCAGCAAGCATTTGCTCGGTCTGATTAACGACATCCTCGATTTGTCCAAGATCGAAGCGGAACGTCTGACCATTGAGGAGGCGGCTATCAACCTGGGATCGATAGTCGACCATGTATGCAGCATGATGATGGATCGCGCCCGCAGCAAAGGTGTTGCGTTTATTCAGGAGATTGATCCTTTGCTAAGGGATTTGACCCTGTCTGGCGACCCGTTACGGATCGGTCAGATTTTGATCAATTATGTGGGGAACGCCGTCAAATTTACTGAACGCGGACAAATTGCCCTGAGAGCCAAGCTAGTATCGCAAACCGAGCTGGCTGTTGCGGTTCGCTTCGAAGTTCAGGATACCGGGATCGGTATGACCGAGGAACAACAGGCCAGAGTATTCGAAGCGTTTGAACAAGGCCACAGTTCAACTACCCGAAAATATGGCGGCACCGGGTTGGGCTTAACCATCAGTCGTCATTTGGCCCGCATGATGGGCGGACAAGTCGGGGTTAATTGTAAGCCCGGAGTGGGTTGTATTTTCTGGTTTAACGTAAGCCTAAAGCGCGTTAATCTGGCCAATTTACCAACGCCAGCGCTTGAAGGTGCTGTCGATTTTCGACATGACGCCACTATCCTGCTGGTCGAAGACAATGAAATCAATCAAGAAGTGGCAAAACAACTCCTGGAGTCAGCCGGCCTCACTGTAGACCTGGCTTGGCATGGCGGCGAAGCGCTAGAGCGCGTTAAATTGCGGCACTATGATGCCATTCTGATGGACATGCAAATGCCGGTGATGGACGGGCTTGAAGCAACCCGACTGATTCGGCAGTTACCAGGCTACAGTTCGGTGCCGGTCATAGCTATGACCGCCAATGCCTTTGAAGAAGACAGGCAACAATGTTTGGCGGCGGGGATGAACGATTTTCTGTCCAAGCCGTTCGATCCAAATACGCTGTTTGCGATGCTAACGCGCTGGATCCCTAGCCCAACGCAAAAGCCAATCGGTAGGGTTGAGCCTCAACAGCTCGATTTACCTTTGCTGCAGAATAGTCCGCAATTAAATATCGAAATCGGCTTGCGTAGTTTTAACGGTCAGCGGGAACAATATCTGCAAATGCTGAAACGCTTCCTAACATTACATCGGGGCGACGCTTTGCTTATCGATGCGGAGGTGGCGAAGGAAGACCGGGAAACTGCCTGCCGCTTGGCGCATACTTTGAAAGGCGTTGCCGGGTTGTTGGGACTTGAACATGTGCAGGCAACAGCTGCACTTTTGGAGCAGAAACTGAATTCATCGTTAACTGCCAACGATGTCGGCCTATTGACCCGGCGCTTGCGCGAATGCCTGCACTCAGGGGAGGCCGCTATCCTGAAACTGATCGGCGAACCGCAGATGGAAACATTGTCAATCACGGCCGCTTTTGAGTTGGGGCAGCAAGTTATTTTGCTGGAGTCGGAATTGGCTACGTACAGTCTTACGGCCTTAGATATATGGCGGGAAATCAAACCGCAGTTGTCAGTACTTATCGGCAGCGAACGGTTGAATATCCTGCATTGGAAGCTTGAACAGTACGATCTGCCGGGTGCGCTGGAAGATCTGCGCGGTATTATGGAAGAGCATCCGCAACTGCAGGGCTATTCGTCGCCTGAATGAGCCGCTTTTTGAGGTTTTGATGCGGTTTTACGCAACATCGGTTTGTTCCGGGTAAAAGGCTTTAGTATCTATTCAGCAATTAGGGTCTGCAGGGCCGAGTATACCGAGCGGGTTCACCTCAATTGTCTGAGTTATTAGAGGATTTGCAACAACTCTGGGGTTACCCGGTGCATAAAAACATCGCGATAGTTTTCTGCTTTGCGGAGTTGCATACTTTCCACTGGATTGTAGTCGTCGGTGATCAATATCGCGCCATTCAAATCGTTAAAGCGATATTCATGATCCATTAGCCAACTGACTCGAAACTGGTCGTTGGTTTTGTCCAAGGGCAGGGCTTCGGCAGAAGCCAAAAAAATAAAATCGGTAAATTCCTCTTTTTCGGTGACGAATACTCGGATGTTGGGCAATACGCTGCTTAAAGTCTTATAAACCGACTTTACCGCATCAGCGCCTTCGCCTTTGGTAAAGCCCACGTAATTTAAGGCCAATATCCCCGACGGGGTGAGTAATCCGCGCAATTGCGTGAGCATTTCTTGGGTGAGTAGATGGGTAGGCTCCGAACCACCGGTAAAGCAGTCGTGAATGATAAAGTCGTATTGCTTGTGTAAATTTCGAATCTCGTAACGGGCATCGCCAACGATGAAATCGCCGGTAGGTTTGAAGTCAAAATAGTCCAATGACGCTTGAGCGACTGCCGGGTCTATCTCGATGGTATCGGTAGTGACGCCTTTCGATTTAAGCTCTTTGGCAACATGTCCACCGCCGAGGCCAATCAGCAATGCCTGTTTTGCTTGCGGTCTAAATTGTTGTAAACCACCCAGCACCCATTGGTAGCTCAATAAACTATGACTGCTTTTAGTATCGATCGCGCTTAACACCGATGCGTCGGATAATAGCAGCCGATAGCCTTTGCTGAGGTCATCGACTACTCGAACCCAGCCATAAACGCTTTCCTCCTGATGCAGAACATTAAATCCCGGCGTTTTTTGCTGCGCTTTTGCAAAGCCGCTGCCGAGCATGATGGTGGAGATAAGTACTATCAAGGTCATTGATGCCGATGCGACGGCTCCGGTGGTTTGCGACTTCACGCGACCATCGAGCACCGCCAAGAATATCGCTAACAGCAACAGCATTAGGCTTAGGCAAAACACAATGGTGCGCGTGCCAAATTGCGGCAACAGGTAAAAGCCTAACAGGACTGTACCCAGTACACTGCCGACGGTGCTGACGGCGTAGACAGAGCCAGCGGCGGTGCCGACGCCCTGAATACTGTTGGTTGCCATTTTGATGACAAAGGGTCCAAACATAGCCAATGCGGTCAAGGGTAGCCCGAACAGGATCAGAGCCGATAAGAAAGCGCCGCCACGCAATCCCATGGGATTGGTTAGGGTTAAGACCGGTCCGCTGATGAAGGGAATAATCACTGTGGCAAACGCCGCAAACGTGGCCACATGAGATAGGCGAAGGCTTTTGAAGCGGTCGGCGCAATATCCACCAAGATAGTAGCCAATAGCCAAAGCGATCATGGTTACCGTGATTAACGATGACCAAACGTACAGGCTGACCCCATAAAATGGCGCGATAATGCGGGTGCCCAGCAACTCTAAAATCATGACTGCGGCCCCGCTTATGGTCACGGTCGAAAACAAAATAGTCTTGCTGAAGACTGGGGAATGTAGAGTCTGTTGCGAGCTGTGTTTTTTGTTCATGAAAATAGGTGTATGGGGTGTCAAATTAAAAATCAGTCGGCTGATTTTAACCGTAAAAGAGGGATGTGACGATCAACGATGCTAGGCGCGACACTTTGTCGCAAGCGCCGCGTAGCTGGCATGGCTAGGGATTTTCTAAATCAGCCTTTAGCCTTCGTGCCAATAATAATTTGCCGGTAATCCGCGCTAAAATCATCAACATGACGCCCATCAATAGTCCAATAGCCGATAAACCGCCACGCGAGCGTATCTTGCTGACTGCTCACGATCTGTTTTATCGCGATGGGATTCGCGCTACCGGAATTGATAAAGTGATTGCCGAGTCCGGCGTCACCAAAGTAACGTTCTACCGGCATTTTCCCAGCAAGAATGATTTGATACGGGCGTTTTTGGCTTATCGGCACGACCTTTGGATGGTCTGGTTTAACGATGCCTTACAGCGTCACGGCGGGCGAGCCGGTGCGGGATTAATGCCGCTGGTGGCGACGATGGCAGAATGGTTTCGTAAACCGATTTATCGTGGCTGCGCGTTTATCAATACGGTCGCCGAATTAGGCGGCGTGTTGCCGGATGTGGTGGACATCTGTGGCCAGCACAAACAGGATATGGTGCGGGTTATCAGCGCGCTGTTAGCTGATAGCCCGAACCGTTTGCAGCTTGCCAATGCCGCTGCGGTGGCGATAGACGGCGCGATTGTTAAGGCGCAGTTGGAAGCGCAGGATGCGGAGGAGAAGCAGTCTTTGCAAAGCTTGGAGACTCTGCTTACTGCGCTGAATGCCTTCGCCGAATTAACGGCGCCGGATGAAACGCCGAACGATTAGTTTTTCCAGGCCGATTGCCGCGTAAATCACCCAGCTAACCCCCAAGATCAACAGCCATTCGTCACGGCCTATGCTCGCACTGCCGAACAAAGCCTGCATCGGCGGCCAGTAAGTAAACAGCAGTTGCAACAAGGTCATGCTGATCACGCCGAAAATCAGCCACAAATTAGAAAATAAGCCGACGCGGAACATCGAGTAATTTAAGGAGCGGCAGTTGAATAGATAAAACAACGAGCCGAACACAAACACGTTCACTGCCACGGTACGGGCTTTGGCTAAGGTTTCGTTATGAGACAGTTCCCATTCGAACAGGCCGAAGGCGCCGGCCAACAGCAGAAAACCCACCAAACAAATTCGAAACATCAGGCGCTTGGTCAAGATCGCTTGTTTGCGGTTACGCGGCTTGCGCAGCATCAGCCCAGGTTCCTTAGGCTCGAAAGACAGCATCAAACCCAGCAACACAGCGGTAGTCATATTGATCCAAAGAATCTGCAAAGGCGTGATGGGTAAGGCCACATTGGCAAACACGGCAGCGGTGATCACCAAGCCTTCGCCGAGATTGGTGGGCAAAGTCCAGGCAATGAATTTCACCAGATTATCGAAGACGCCACGGCCTTCTTCTACTGCCGCTTCGATGGTGGCGAAATGATCGTCGGTTAATATCATCGCCGCCGCTTCTTTGGCGACTTCGGTGCCGCCCATGCCCATGGCCACGCCGATGTTGGCTTGGCGCAGGGCCGGTGCGTCATTGACGCCGTCCCCGGTCATGGCTACCACTTGACCGTTGGCTTGCAGGGCTTGCACCAATTGCAGTTTTTGCTCCGGTGCGATGCGAGCGAATACGTCGCAGTCTTTAACGTGTTTTCGATAGTCGGCATCGCTGTAGTTTTGCAATTCGGCGCCGCTGATCACTCGGTCGCTATGGCGCATATTCAACTGCTTGGCGATGGCCAGCGCGGTGACCGGATGGTCGCCGGTGATCATTTTTACCGCGATGCCGGCTTTGTAACAGGCGGCAATCGCTCTTGCAGCCTCGGGGCGCGGCGGATCGATCATGGCCTGCAAGCCTAAAAAATTCAGGCCGCCACTCACTTCTTGGTGTTCAACGCTATCGTCATGATGTTCGGAACGCGCAAAGGCCAGGACCCGCAAACCTTGCGCGGCAAAGGCTTCTGCTTGTTGGTTTAGGCGAGCTTTATCCAGCGGCACCAATTGCATGTCGGCCGAAAAGGCTTTGTCGCAACGTTGCAACAAACTTTCCAGGGAACCTTTCAAATAAATGTGGCGAGCATCATCAGCTAGATCGTGATGTAAGGTCGCCATGAATTGGTATTCTGATTCGAAAGGAATCGCGTCCAGGCGGGGATGATTGTCAGTGACGCTCGCTTGATGCAGGCCCGCTTTATGGGCGGCCACCAGCAAGGCGGCTTCGGTGGGGTCGCCTTCGATACGCCAGCTGTCGGCATCTGCGATCAATCTGGCGTCGTTGCACAATAGCCCTGCTTTCAAGCACGCCAGCAATGTGGGCTTTTGGCTTGGGTTGACTGCTTGGCCATTGCTGCTGAATTCACCGTCCGGCGTATAGCCGCTACCGCTGACTGCGAACACTTCGCCACCGGCACAGATAAATTGCACCGTCATTTGGTTTTGCGTCAAGGTGCCGGTCTTGTCGGAACATATTACCGTGGTACTGCCTAGGGTTTCTACTGCCGGCAGTTTGCGAATGATGGCATTCCGTTTGGCCATCCGCGAGACGCCGATAGCCAAGGTAATGGTTAAAGCCGCGGGCAAGCCTTCCGGGATTGCGCCGACTGCCAAGGCTACTGATGCCATGAACATGTCCAGCATGGTTTCGCCGCGCCAGACGCCCACCGCGAAGGTTACCGCCGCACAGCCGACAATAACCCAGAGCAACAATTGGCTGAACTGGCTCATTTTTAGGGTTAGCGGGGTTTCCAAGGGTTCGGCGCTGCCGATCAGCTTGTTGATGCGACCGATTTCGGTATTGTCGCCGGTGCTGACTACTACCGCCAGTGCGCTGCCATAACTGACCAATGTCGATGAGTAGGCCATATTGGCGCGATCGGCCAATAAAGTGGTGGCCGGCAAGGTTTGTGCCTGTTTTTCCACAGGTACCGATTCGCCGGTTAGTGCGGATTCGTCGATTTTCAATTCGCGTGACTGCAACAGACGTAAATCGGCAGGTACCTTATCGCCGGATTGCAGGAATACCAAGTCGCCGGGTACTAATTCGGCTGCAGCCAAACTGCGGCGCTGGCCACTGCGCAACACGTTGGTACTGATGTTGAGAGTCTGAGCCAGCGCATTAATGGCTTTCAAGGCATTGGCTTCTTGAATAAAGCCGATCACGGCATTGATGATGACCACCCCGAAGATGACGCTGCTGTCGGTCCACTCTTCCAAGTACGCCGTGGTGGCAGCGGACGCTAACAGGATGTAGATCAAGGGCTGATGAAATTGTGCCAGAAGTAACAGCAGGGGGCCCTTGCCTTGACGCGCGGTTAGACGGTTTGCGCCGCTTGTCATCAGGCGGTTTTGCGCGTCTTCGTTGCTTAAGCCTTGGCCTAGTTCCACGGCAAAATGCGTTAGGACCGCTTCCGGCGCTTGGCTGTGCCATTGGGTTTTCGGGTGATTGTCCATGAGCTTAATTTGTTAGTTGAAAACGGCGTCGGATTAGTTGACCGAGAGCGAAGTTAGCCCGTGGTAAACCCCCTAAATTAACAAAGCGTATTTTGTACTTGTTCCCTAAAAGGTATAGGGTTATAGTCCATTCCCGAGGTCTCTGACCTTATTCTAAATTAAAATAAAAACAAATAGTTGGAGGTATTTATGGGCGGAGTTATCGAATTAATGGTGTTGATGCTGATTATTGCCATCTTCGCTTTCGCACCGTTGGGGTATTTCATTTACATGTACACCATGAAGAATGGCGAACCGTTCGGCGACACCGAGCCGCACGGCGATAGCGATTCTGCGCTGTTGACGGCTGTCAGCAAGGCTATTGCTATGGTTAGAGGCAAACTGGGTAGAAATTAACAACGCGTTTGTTGCCAGTCATAGAGAGCCGGGTCCAGCCCGGCTTTTTTATGCGCCTGAGTTTATTGAGTGCCGCAGCTTGGGCAATGCGGATTCTTCTTCAAACGCATGCTGTGCCATTCCATACTCAATCCATCCAGCAACAGTAAACGTCCAGTCAATGTAGTGCCGGTGCTAACTATCAGCTTTATCGTTTCCAAGGCTTGAATACTGCCCACGATGCCGGTGATCGGCGCAATCACGCCGTTGCGGGCACAATTCTGCAGTTCCTCACCGTCGCTTTGGTATAGACAGTTATAGCACGGGCTGTCGTTTAAGCCGGGGGTAAATACACTGACTTGACCCTCGAAGCGGATCGCCGCGCCGGATACCAACGGGGTTTGTTGCTCGACGCAAGCCTTATTGATTGCAAAGCGGGTAGTGAAGTTATCGCTACAATCCAGCACTACATCCGCGTCAGCCACTTCTTCCAGTAATTCAGCACCAGTCAAACGTTGTTTGTTTGCGAACACCTTTACGCCAGGATTAATTTTTTCCAGGGTCTGCTGGGTTGAAATAACTTTATCCAGCCCTATATCGACTGTGCTATGAGCAATCTGGCGCTGCAAATTGGTTAAATCGACTTGATCGTCGTCGTAAACGGTGATTTGGCCGATACCCGCCGCAGCCAGATACATTGAGGCAGGCGAGCCCAAACCGCCGGCGCCGACAATTAATACTTTGGCATCCAACAACTTTTGCTGACCGGCAATATCGATTTGCGGCAGCATGATTTGCCGGCTGTAACGGAGTAATTGTTCGTCGTTCATAGTGTGCATGGGTTGAGTGAGGCGCAGATGATGCCAAAGAGCTTGACAGAGTGCAAAAGCCGGATATTATTAGCACTCGCTACAGGGGAGTGCTAATAAACTTGAGGCCGCTTAAAAGCTCGCTTCTTCCGCAAGGGGTAGCTGTTTTTTAAATAGCTTTATTAAGTTTTTAACCTTTAACTTTACCTACATTAAGGAGACATTGATGAAAATTCGTCCGTTACATGACCGTATCGTCGTAAAACGCGTTGAAGAAGAAACCAAAACCGCTGGTGGCATTGTGCTGCCGGGTTCTGCCGCAGAAAAACCAAGCGAAGGCGAAGTTCTGGCGGTCGGTTCAGGTAAACCGTTAGATAACGGCCAAGTACGTGCCCTGGAAGTTAAAGTTGGCGACAGAGTGTTGTTCGGCAAATATTCCGGCACCGAAGTTAAAGTCGATGGCGAGCAATATATCGTCATGCGCGAAGAAGACATCATGGGTGTTTTGGGTTAATCCCAATTCGTTCGACACACTCTTTTTCAATTTAACCAATATCTCAGGAATAAGAAATGGCAGCAAAAGACGTAAAATTTGGTGGCGACGCGCGGGCACTGATGGTGCAAGGCGTTAACGTTCTGGCTAATGCAGTAAAAGTTACATTGGGTCCTAAAGGCCGTAACGCTGTGTTGGATAAAAGCTTCGGCGCGCCAACCATCACCAAAGACGGTGTATCGGTTGCGAAAGAAATCGAATTGAAAGACAAATTCGAAAACATGGGCGCGCAAATGGTGAAGGAAGTGGCTTCAAAAACTTCCGATGTAGCCGGCGACGGTACTACGACAGCAACCGTTTTGGCACAGTCCATCGTTAACGAAGGCTTGAAATCAGTTGCAGCGGGCATGAACCCAATGGACTTGAAACGCGGTATCGATTTGGCGGTTAGCGCAGCGGTGGCAGCGATTCAAAACGCCTCAACCCCTTGCACAGACAACAAAGCCATCGCTCAAGTAGGCACCATCTCCGCTAACTCTGACGAGTCAGTCGGTAGAATCATTGCTGAAGCGATGGAAAAAGTTGGTAAAGAAGGCGTAATCACCGTTGAAGAAGGCACCGGTCTGGAAAACGACCTGGATGTAGTGGAAGGTATGCAGTTCGACCGCGGCTACCTGTCTCCTTACTTCATCAACAAGCAAGAAAACATGAGCGTGGAACTGGACGATCCTTTCGTTCTGCTTTACGACAAAAAAATCTCCAACATCCGTGAGTTGTTGCCGATTCTGGAAGGCGTGGCTAAATCCGGCCGTTCCTTGTTGATCATTTCCGAAGATGTCGAAGGCGAAGCCTTGGCAACTCTGGTTGTCAACAACATGCGCGGTATCGTTAAAGTCGCGGCTGTTAAAGCCCCAGGCTTTGGCGACCGTCGTAAAGCTATGTTGGAAGACATCGCGGTTCTGACCGGCGGCGTGGTGATTTCTGAAGAAGTAGGTTTGTCTTTGGAAAAAGCTGACGTTAGCCAGTTGGGCACTGCAAAACGTGTCCAAATCAACAAAGAAAACACCACCATCATCGACGGTGCGGGTAACGAAGATCAAATCAAAGGCCGAGTTGCGCAAATCCGCGCCCAAGCCGATGAAGCAACTTCCGATTACGACCGTGAAAAACTGCAAGAGCGTTTGGCCAAACTGGCTGGCGGCGTAGCGGTTATCAAAGTCGGCGCTGCGACCGAAGTGGAAATGAAAGAGAAGAAAGCTCGCGTTGAAGACGCGCTGCATTCAACTCGTGCTGCGGTTGAAGAAGGTGTGGTTGCCGGTGGCGGTACAGCGCTGATCCGTGCGTTGTCTGCGCTGGAAGGCTTGAAAGGCATTAATCACGATCAAGACGTGGGTGTCAGCATCCTGCGTCGTGCTATGGAAGAGCCTTTACGCCAAATCGTCAGCAACGCTGGTGACGAAGCGTCTGTAGTTCTGAACGAAGTCAAAAAAGGCACCGGTAACTTCGGTTACAACGCGGCAACTGGCGAATACGGCGACATGATCGCAATGGGTATTTTGGACCCTGCGAAAGTAACCCGTTCTGCGTTGCAAAACGCGGCTTCTGTTGCTGGCCTGATGATCACTACCGAAGTAATGATCGCTGATTCACCAGCTGACAGCAAAGCCCCTGCAATGCCTGATATGGGCGGCATGGGTGGTATGGGCGGCATGATGTAATCGCAGTTCGGCCTCGGCCTAGAAACCCCGGCGACCGCAAGGTGCCGGGGTTTTTTATGGTCTGGAGTTTTTGGTAGGGAAGGGTGTACGATGTTTCGGTGTGCAAGAGATTGATTTTTGCAGCGAAACATTTAACAACGGCATCTGAAAGGTAGCAACAGTTAGAGCCTATTTACCATGACAAACGAATTTTCGATTCTGATTGCCGACGATAATGAAATCAATTTATGGCTGTTACGCGAGCAGTTGGAGCGCTGGACAATGCGTATCACCTCGGCGAAAGATGGTCGGGAGGCCTGGCAATTATTGCAAGAGCGTCGCTACGACTTTATCTTCCTGGATGTGAACATGCCGTTTTTAAGCGGTTTTGATGTGGCTGAAAAATTGCGCGGAAGCGAAAACTACAATCGGCAAACGCCAGCAGTCGCTGTTACTGCACATGCGCAAAATCAGCAACAGGAGCGCGCAATTGCAGCCGGGTTTAACGAATGTCTGGTCAAGCCTATTCGCCTTTCCCACTTAGAGCAATTGCTGGCGCGTTGGCGTCAACAAGAAGCTGTGAACCCCGAGTATTATGCCGCGCAAATTTTGGGCAAAGCCCAGGATAACAAGCAATTGAGCAGGATAATGATGATCAATTTGTTTGCTCAGTTACCCAGTTTAATCTTCACCATCGAGCAGGCCTTAAGTAATGGGCTGCTAAAAGACGCCTGGGAAATTAATCACAAATTGCATGGCACTTTTTGTTTGTATGATTTTGCGGATTGCCTTATTGCCGTCCAGAGCTTGCAATATGCATTGGAACAAGCAGACGCGGAACTGGTGCAGCGGCAGTTTAGCAATTTGAAAACTAAGCTGACTTGCCTGTTGGACAATCAGGCGCAGGTGCTGAGCTGCTTGGACGAAGAATCCAAAGTGCTGTGAGTGGACCCAATATCCTTCAATTTAGCCGCTCTGTTAAATAGCTCATCGTGACGCCAATGGAGGATCAATGAGCGTAGCCCATAGAGTAATACCCAACTGCAAGCCAAGAATGTAACTACCAGTACTAACGAGATAGCAGCTATCTAGTCTCTGCTTTTTAGAAGATGTCGCGGATGCAACTGAGTCCAAACTCAAACTCTAGTGAGGTCTTTGCGCGGATATTGTTGTTGGGGTTATGGCCGGTTTTTCCACTTAATCCGCCGTTAAGTTTTCTTGTAGTATTGTCTAGTCTCGATAATAACTAAATACGAGGGTAACACCATGCAACATAAAGCAATTTTATTCAGTTCTTTAGTATTGGTTTCCGGCGCTGCGTTTGCGCAGGCGGCGGTATTGGAAGGCCTAGCGACACAGGCGGCGAAAGACAGCGCAACCTCCGTGCTACCCGCTGCGGTTAGCGGGGCGGAACCAGCGGGCCAGGCTGTGAATCAAGCGCAACAAGTTCAGCAGGGCGTGAACAGTGTGCCTGCTGTGGTAAAAGACCAAGCCCAAGACGCAGTTAAAGATGCTGCACAACAAAAGTTGGAGCAAGCGGTACCTGCGGAAGCCAAACAAGGCGTGGAAACCTTGAAGGCTGGAAAGGAATCGGCCTTGGATCTAAAAGGTAAGGTGGACGCAGCGCCTAAGTCTACTGGCGAAGCGGTAGACCTCGTCAAAGGCAAAGCCAAACAAAAAGCTGCTGGAAAAGCGTTGGATTTGTTGAATTAATCGATCGGTCAGCGGGCGGCGATAATACGCCGCCCGTCCCCATTTCGCCCAGATATTATCTTGGCGAATTCATCACTAACGAATCACTTCCCGGTTCTTCAAGGCAACGTAAATGTCATCGACGTTGGATTGATCGCAATCAAAGCTCAGATCCGCGACACTCGGCTTTTCATCCAGGCACAAGCACAGCAATCCCGCGTTTTTGATCGCGATAGCCAAGGTGTCGTTTGCCTGTTCCAATACTGTGCTGGCATGGCCGGTATCGA
>FSSH01000321.1_pt3 | contig 28961 bp, 23 predicted proteins | sample 1166101 | NCBI WGS metagenome assembly FSSH01 (sample SAMEA32972668, study PRJEB13176) | freshwater metagenome | biome: Drinking water system; feature: Biomass in drinking water that filtered by 0.45 um membrane; material: drinking water | place: USA | collected 2012-12-20 | depth 0 m
TGATGAAGCCGATCATCGAGGCAACCGAGAGCGGCTGATCGGCGATCCACAGCGCCGTCACGCTGCCAATCAACGCCAGCGGCACGTTGCCCATGATGATGAGCGCCAGAACCGCAGAGCGGTAGCGGCTGTAAAGAACAACGAAGATCGAGGCGAGCGAGACGAGCGACAGTCCCAGAATCAAGCGTGACGCTTCTTCCTGCGCAAGGAAGGTTCCTTCGAGGCTGGTCGAGTATCCCGTCGGCAAAGCCGTGTCCGCGACCACGGCTCTGATCCGTTCAATGATGGCGGCCATGTCGGAACCATCGGTGTTGGCCAGCACGACCATGCGACGACGGCCATTCTCTCTTAGAATTTGGTTCGGGCCTTCCGTCTCCTCGACCTTAGCAATGCGGCTCAACGGAACTCGGCCTTTCGGCGTTTCAATTAGCAGATCGCTCAGACCGGAGGTTGTGCGATCGCTTTCAGAAAGCCGCAGCACCACGTCAAACCGGCGCGCCCCATCGATGATGGTCGAGACGGTACGGCCATTGGACAGGCTTTCGAGCGCTTCCGTGATCGCGGCCGATGTCACGCCAAACAAAGCCGCACGATCCGGATCGACCCGGATTTCCAGTTGAGGAATGAGGACCTGCTTTTCGAGCTGGAGATCGACAAGACCCGGAACTTTGGTGAGCTTGCCGCGCAGTGTTTCAGCGAGACTGCGCAGCGAATCCAGATCGTCGCCGTAAATCTTGAGCGCTATCTCGGCGCGCACGCCGGAGAGCAAATGATCAAGCCGGTGCGAGATTGGCTGGCCCACGTTAATCGTGGCGGGAAGAACAGCGAGCTTGCCGCGCACATCCGCTAAAATAACTTCGCGTGAGCGCTCGGATTTATTGAGATCGACGTCGATCTCGCTCGAATGCACGCCTTCGGCATGCTCATCGAGTTCGGCGCGGCCTGTGCGGCGCCCAACGGTTTTGACTTCCGGCACTTCTGTCAGAAGTTTTTCGGCGATCAGACCGATGCGATGGCTTTCGGGAAGCGAAATACCCGGATTGAACATGAGGCTGATGGTCAGCGTGCCTTCGTTGAACGAGGGCAGAAAAGAGCGCGGCAACGCGGATGCGGCCAGACCGGCTAGCAGAACGGCAACCAGCGCCGTCCCGATCACCCAATTGGTCCGCTCAAAAGCCCATGCCAACAAGCGCTTATTGCCGCGTTTGAGGGTGCGAACAAACGCCCCATCGTGATGATCGAGCTGCTTCGCGCTGCCGAGCAGATAAGACGCCAGAACGGGCGTGACCGTGATTGACACCAGAAGGCTGGCCAAGATCGAGACGATATAGGCAACGCCCAACGGGGCGAACAAACGGCCTTCAATGCCCGTCAAGGCAAAGAGCGGGATGAACACGAGGACGATAATGAAGGTGGCGTAGACGATACCAGACCGGACCTCGATGCTGGCATCGGCCACGACTTGCAGCATCGGTCTTGGATTGGCCAGTTTGCTGTTCTCTCGCAGACGCCTGTAGATGTTCTCCACATCGACCACGGCGTCGTCCACCAATTCGCCGATGGCAATGGCCAGCCCGCCGAGCGTCATCGTATTGATCGATAACCCGAAGGCTTTGAAGATGAGGACCGTGACCAAAAGGGAGATCGGGATCGCCGTCAGCGAGATCGCCGTGGTGCGGAAATTGAACAGGAACAAAAACAAGATGACCGCTACGACGATCGCGGCTTCGACGAGCACGCCTTTGACGTTGTCGATCGAGGTGGAAATAAAGTCCGCCTGCCGGAACAGGATTTGATTGGCGGTGATTCCATTTGGCAGTCCGCGTGTAAGCTCCGCGAGCGCCGTCTCGACCTGATTGGTTAGTTTTATAGTGTCGGCACCGGGCTGTTTCTGGACTGAGATGATCACGGCAGGTGTGCCGTTAAATCCTGCATCGCCACGCTTGACGCGCGCCGCGTACTCGACAGACGCCACCTGCCGCAGAAAGATCGGTTGCTCGTCCCTCGTTACGACAACAACGTTGCGCAGATCATCCAGCTTTGTCGTACGGCCGAGATTGCGGATCAAATACTCGCGGTCATTCTGATCGACAAAGCCACCACCGGTGTTGGTACCGAATGATTTAATGGCTGTTTCGATCTGCTCGACGGTCACGTTCAAGCTGGCGAGTGCTGCGATATTGGGCGTCACCCGGTATTGGCGGACCTCGCCGCCGATGGGTATGACCTGGCTCACACCTGAGATGGACAAGAGACGAGGCCGGATGACGAAGTCGGCGACTTCGCGCACGGCCATCGACTCCGCCTTGTCGCCGCCCGTGACGGCAATCAGCATGATCTCGCCCATGATGGAGGACACTGGCCCCATCTGCGGCGTCACACCGGGCGGTAACTGTGAGGCAATGCTGGAGAGCCTCTCAGCCACTTGTTGCCGGTTGCGATAAATATCTGTGCCCCAGTCGAACTCGGCGAAAACAATCGACAGGCCAATGCCTGCAACCGAGCGTACGCGCGTGACACCGGCTATGCCGTTCATCGCGGTCTCTATTGGATAGCCGACAAGCTGCTCGACTTCCGGCGGGGCCAAGCCTTCCGCTTCCGTCATGATGGTGACGGTGGGCTTGTTGAGATCGGGAAACACATCGACCGGAATGGAGGACAGGCTCATACTGCCCCACACCACCAGAATGGCGGCTGCCGCCAGAACCATCAGCCGGTTGTTGAGGCTCGCCTTGACAAGGAAATTGAACATTGCGCGCCCCCTTTACCGAACCTGATTGATGAGTTCGGCCCCGCGCACGACGACGCGCGTATCAGCCTCCAGCCCCGCCGTGATGCCAATGCGATCGGCGTCAATTGGCTCACTGGCGACGTCGCGCTGCTCAAAGCGCTCCGGGCCGGTGTGTGCCCACACCACCGCTTGACCGTTGCCTGATCTGACGACGCTGGAACGCGGCAGGGGGATAGCCGCAATCGGCTCATCGACAGGCGCATGCACCGTGACCGGCTCGCCGATGCTTAGGCCCGGATTGCTGCCTTTGATCTGAAAGCGCAGCGGAACCGCTTGCTGGCGCAGCGTGAGTCCTCGCCCCGCGAAGCTCAATTCTAACTTGCGTCCATCGGCCGTGGTGCCGATTGCTTCTTTATTGTTCTTCTCGACGCCGGTGGCTGCCGCGCCATCGAAGGCGAGTGCCTCAACCCACAAACTGTCGGGATCAACGATCTGGAATAGCAGCGTCTGCGCTTCGACCACTTGACCGGACGCCGCATTGGCCTGCGCGATCACGCCATCAGCCGGAGCGATGAGTGCTTCCCGCTCAGCGACGGGTTTGATTTCGGCGCGTCGCTTTTGAAGCGCGCCAAGTTCGATGCGGGCATCGATGACCTGACCTGCGGGGATTGCGTTGCCGGATAACGGTTCAATGCGGCGCAGCTTCGCTTCGGCGAGTGCGATCTGGCGGTCAAGATCACCAGTCGTTTGCCGGATATCGCTTTGATCGACCAACTGCACACTAGGAAGGAGATAGCCCAGAATATCGCCCGCCTTCACGCGGCTGCCGATCGCCGGAAATCCACTTTCAGGCGCTTCGATACGGCCTGCCAGTAACGCTTGAACCAGACCGCTCTTGTTGGGGTCAGGGATGACCTGACCAATCAAACGGACAGTTTTTTGTGCAGCACTTGCCGTCGCTGTTCGTACCGTTGCAACTCCCAAAAGTCGTTGCGTCGCTTTGGGAACGAAGACGGCTCCATCTTCCGAACGCCTCGCGGCGTCACGAACGTCGAGGATCGCGGTTCCGGCTAATGTCGCGCCAACCGTGCTGCCATTCACCAGCATCACCGCCGCCAGTGCGACGCTGCTCATCCCGGCTATGCTGGCCAGAACCAATCCCGCACGCCGCATGGTGCCGCTCGAAGTGAAGGCTAGGACTGCCAACAGTAGCGTCACCACCACGGCGCTCGCAGGCAGCCACGTGGGGATCGAAGCAAATTGCGGCAGTGGCGCGATATGGTCCCATAAACTGTTGTGCTGGTCGGCCGGCGCAGGCGCTGCGGGAATATTCAAGGTGCCGATCAAGAGATCAGACGTATCCCCTGCCGTGACCGCGAAGGTGAGATCGTAGCGCCCCGGTGTTTTGACCCATGGCGCATCCAACTCGTATAACCCCTGCCTTTCGGTGGCTTTGGTCGTGACGTCCCTCGCCGTGACTTCGATCGTCGCCTTGGGGATCGGGGCGTTGCTCCAGAAGTCATTTAGATGAAGGACAAGCTTGCCATTCCCCGCGCCCGTTGGAATACCGACAATCTCAAAAAGTTCGGATGTCGCCTCGACGCGAGGATTAGCACTCGTTTCCGCGACGGGTTTCTCGTCATGGCTGTGATCCTCTCCGCCGTGCGCCGAAGCGCCGGTTGACGTGAGGGATACGGCAAGAGCGAGCGCTGAAAAGAGCACCGTCGTGGCGCTTTTCCAACGCATCGTTTTTGTTGTCGTCTTGGTCATTGCCGTATCCTCATTCGTCAGTTGTATTGCGTCGTGGTTATTTCGGCTGCTTGGCCAGCCAGCCCTTCATGAAGGCGATCTCGGTGTCCTGTGCCTTGATGATCTCTTCGGCCAGCTTCTTCATTTCCGGGTCTTTGCCGTATTTCAGAACGACGTTGGCCATGTCGATCGCGCCTTGATGATGGGGGATCATTCCTTGGGCGAAATCCACATCAGGATTGCCCGTGAACTTCATGGTCATGTCCTTGTGCATCTTGTTGTTGACCTCGGCGAAAGCCTTTGAGGATTCGCTTGCGTCGGCTCCCATAGAATTCATGTCGTGCATGCCTTCCATGCCCTTCATGTCTTGGGTGTCTTTCATGCACTTCATGCCCTGCATGCATTTCGTCTGGCCCATGCCCTTCATGTCATGCTGGGCGTGCGGGTCTTCTGCGCGTGCAGTGACGGGCATAGCGAGCAGTGAAAGGGCGAGAATGGTGGAGAGCGTTTTCATGGTTGTGGTCCTTATTTGCTTGGGTTGTTGGCGTTCACTTGCGCCGTTTTCTGCCCGCGCAGCCACGACGGCAGCACGGACTTGGGAGAAGCGAAATCTCTGAGTGGTAACCGCATCTCACGTGAGAGATGCAAGCCGCCGGTTGTCGAGGTTAGGAATGCCGCGCAGGACAGCGACAATGCGCCTGTCCAAACGCTAAGCGGCTCCGGGGCCAAAGCCTGCGGAGCGCAGGACTCAGACCTTGGGCGGTCGATCGAGGCCGAAGATGAGATCGGGATAAGGCCAGCCTAGCAGGGCAAGCCGGAAACTTTTGTCTTCACGCTGGTCCACGCCGTAAGCCTGCGCAGTGGTCATGCCCAATGAACAGCAATGACCAGAACCGCAAGACGATGCGCCCTGACAGCAGCATGATCCGGGTGTGCACAGGACGATGCTTTTTCCAGACGATATTTTTTCAAACGCAAGGCCGCCCTGTCCGGTGTCTTCCGACCTTGCTGCGCGTGAAAGAGGTCTGGCGGTTTGCGACTTCGCGTGTGTCGCCGTGATCGCAGAATAAGGCCCTGAGGATGACGCGGCGACCGGTGCCGCGTGTTCGTGACCGGAATGCGCAAACGCTATCGTCGGCAGGCCCGCCATCAGGGCCAGCAGCACAACAACAACTTTTATGGTGCGCATAAACTTCAAAATCTAAACCTCGGTGTTCTTTATAGTATTCGCAGAAAGCACGGTCAGGGTTACAAGCTTATGAACCCGCGCTCGTTACACTTTAACGAACTGTCCGTGCCAGAACGTCCATCAACTCCGCTACCTTTTGACGTTGCTCAGCCTTGTTGCCGCTCGCAATCGCATGCTCAACGCAATGGCCAACGTGATCCTTGAGCACAGCTTCCTCAACCCGCCGCAGCGCCGCGCGCACAGCGGATATCTGGGTGATGATATCGATGCAATAACGCTTCTCATCGACCATCTTGGCGATGCCGCGTACTTGTCCTTCGATCTTGCTCAAACGCTTCAAGCAAATGTCTGACGTCTCTGATTTCATGGTTGACACATACCCCATCAGGGTATAGGTGTCAACATATATACCCCCACGGGGTAGGTGCTGACTTGCGCCGTCAGATGGAACGAGTGTCCGTCCTGCTACGTTGTCGAAATACCCAAAACGATCAAAACTAAAAAGGAGACCATTATGCCCTGCGCTAGTCATACCAAAGCCGCTGAAAATCACGAGGCCGCTGCGAAGGCCCATCATGGAGCCGCTGAGCTTCACGAAAAGGGCGACCATAAAGCTGCCCTTGCAAAATCAACCGATGCCAAATGTTGCTGCGGGACCGCTCAAAAGGCGACCGATGACGCTCACGAAAAGAGCGCCATGCAGGCCAAGACTTAAAATGCGCGCGACGAGAGATCGGCTGAGGGACTCACGATGGATAACCGAAGCTCGTCGCAGAAGTCTAACCACGGTGCTCATGCTCATGACGACGTGAGCATGGATCGGCCTGCCGCTTATTTCGTCAAAGACCCCGTCTGCGGCATGGATGTTGATCGCCATGCCGCCAAGCACAGTGCCGAGCATGAGGGACACCCCTATTATTTTTGCTCGGCCGGGTGCCGCTCGAAGTTTGTAGCGAACCCCACCACGTATCTGAATAAGAGCGCCGCAGACGCTCCTGCCCTGCCCGAAGGCACGATCTACACGTGCCCGATGCACCCACAAATTCGTCAGATCGGCCCCGGCGCTTGCCCTATATGCGGCATGGCGCTTGAGCCGGAAATTGTCAGTCTGGACGCCGGCCCCAATCCCGAGCTTACCGACATGACCCGGCGATTCTGGATCGGTCTGGCGCTGGCCGTTCCCGTTCTCTTTTTGGAGATGGGTGGACACATTTCCGGACTGCATATGCTGATCGCGCCGCGCGTATCCAACTGGCTGCAGCTTGTTCTGGCAACGCCCGTTGTGCTTTGGGCCGGATGGCCGTTCTTTGAACGCGGCTGGGCTTCGCTGCGCTCCCGCAATCTCAACATGTTTACACTCATCGCGATGGGAACCGGAGTTGCCTGGATTTACAGCGTTGTGGCGACCCTTATCCCTGATTCGTTTCCACCGGCATTCCGCAGTTTAGACGGGGCGGTACCCGTTTACTTCGAAGCCGCCGCCGTGATCACGGTGCTGGTTCTCCTAGGGCAAGTCCTCGAACTCAAAGCCCGTGAGAGCACGGGCGGCGCGATCCGCGCTTTGCTTGATCTTGCGCCCAAAACTTCTTGGCGCGTTTCCAAAACGGGTTCCGACGAAGAGATTTCGCTCGACAGGATCTCCGTGGGCGACCTTCTGCGCGTCAGGCCGGGCGATAAGGTGCCCGTTGACGGCACTGTTATTGAAGGACGCAGCACGGTCGATGAATCGATGGTGACCGGCGAGTCCCTGCCCGTCACCAAATCTATCGGCGACAGCCTGATCGCGGGCACCATCAATCAATCCGGCAGTTTCGTCATGCGTGCCGACAAGATCGGCCGCGATACCATGCTGGCGCGCATCGTTCAGATGGTGGCGCAAGCCCAGCGAAGCCGCGCGCCCATTCAACGGCTCGCCGATCAAGTGTCAGGCTGGTTCGTGCCGCTCGTTATCGGAACTGCGGTGCTGGCATTCGCCGTATGGGCGATCTGGGGACCGGAACCCAGCATGACCTACGGGCTGATTGCCGCCGTTTCTGTGCTCATTATTGCATGCCCTTGCGCGCTCGGGCTTGCCACGCCGATGTCGATCATGGTCGCAGTCGGTCGCGGCGCGCAGACCGGCGTACTGATCAAAAACGCAGAATCACTGGAGCGTCTGGAAAAGGTCGACACGATCGTGATCGACAAAACTGGCACGCTGACCGAAGGCAAACCAAAAGTGGTTGCGCTGCGGACGGCGACCGGCGTTTCTGAAGACGAGCTATTGCAAAGAGCCGCCAGCCTCGAACGCATGAGCCAACATCCGCTCGGTGCCGCGATCGTTGCCGCAGCCGAAGCAAGAGGACTGGCCTTTCTAGTCGTTGAGAGCTTTGACGCGCCGACCGGCAAAGGCGTGACAGGCCTCGTGGGCGGAAAGCGCATGGTGATCGGCAATGCGCGCATCATGACGGATGCGGGAATTGATACGAAATCCTTGGATGGCGAAGCAGATCGGCTGCGCGAAGATGGCGCGACCGTGATTTTCATTTCACTCGATGGCACGCTCGCAGGCATTCTGGCCATTGCGGACCCGATCAAATCCACGACGCCGGAAGCGCTTCAGGCACTCAAAGCTGCGGGCCTCACCATTGTCATGCTGACCGGCGACAACAAAGTCACCGCGCAAGCGGTCTCCCGCAAGCTCGGCATAACGCAAGTTGAGGCCGAGGTTCTCCCCGAAGACAAGAGCCGGATCGTCGAGCGGCTCAAAAGCGAGGGTCATGTCGTTGCTATGGCCGGAGACGGCGTCAATGATGCGCCTGCTCTCGCCGCCGCCGATGTCGGGATCGCCATGGGAACGGGCACAGACGTTGCCATCGAGAGCGCCGGCATCACACTCGTCAAAGGCGATCTCACCGGAATCGTCCGCGCGCGCCGCCTGTCGCAGGCGACCATGGGCAACATCCGGCAAAATCTGTTCTTTGCCTTCGTGTATAACGCGGCGGGTGTACCGGTAGCGGCGGGTGTTCTCTATCCCGTCCTTGGCATTCTGCTTTCGCCCATCATTGCTGCAGCAGCTATGGCATTATCGTCTGTAAGCGTGATCGCCAATGCCCTGCGGCTTAGGGCAATCAAGCTTTAGACATGGTGGACTGGAACGAGCGGTTTCGGGCAGCGGTCATTTATCTTGGCGTTGCCGCGATTGCTCATCTTGCTTGGGAGACTTTGCAGCTTCCACTCTACACAATCTGGTCGAGCGCCGCCTGGTGGGAGATTGCGTTCGCTGTCATTCATTGCACGGTTGGTGACATCATGATCGCAAGCAGTGCTCTTACTGCCGTAATCTTGGTCGGCCGCTTCTGGTCGTGGCCTCGCAGCGACTGGAAACAGGTCGCGGGGCTGACGATTATTTTTGGATTGAGCTACACGGCCTACAGCGAATGGTTTAACGTCTATATTCGCCACGCGTGGGCCTACTCGGCCTCCATGCCGATCGTGCGCATAGGCGGTGTCGCATTGGGACTGTCACCGCTTCTGCAATGGCTCATCGTGCCGATCGTCGCCCTTGCTAGCGTGAGACTCAGTATGCCCCACGATGCACCCGGATAATAGTCTAGACGCTGCAGCGCCGCTCGCCCATTCACCGTTTAATAGAATAGGTATTGGGAGACCGGCCGACTGTGAGCAACGATATCGAGCGCCTCAATACTGATTGCACCTGCGTGACGCTTGATCGCGACGCGCTGTGCCGGGCAATGGCAACCGCGGTCGCCGATCCGGAATTCTGCCGCGCATTGGCGTTGAGCCATCCCTATCTGCTCTCGGCCCAGCCGGTATTCCTTACAAAAGCGCACGCCGAGCGGATGCAGCAGATCATCGGCGCCATCGAGGCGGTTGCACGCTTGCCACAATACCAATCGGCTGTGCTCGGGCACGCTATGGAGATCGCACGGTTTCGGCCCGGCCCCATCGGCGTCTTCATGGGGTATGATTTTCATTTGGGCGACGACGGCCCGATGCTGATCGAAATCAACACCAATGCCGGTGGCGCGCTCATCAACGCCTACTTGCTGCAGGCACAGCGGGCTTGTTGCAATGACATGAACCTTGCGGCATCCCTGCGGGTTGATCTCGATGCGCTGTGCTCTGACTTCACCGCAAGTTTTGACGCCGAGTGGAAGAGGCAGGGCCGGGCAGGACCACTTGAAACGATCGCCATCGTCGATCACGCACCGCGCGAACAATACCTTTATCCCGAGTTCGTCTTGTTCCAGAGGCTGTTCGAGAAACGCGGGATGGGTGCAATCATTGCGTCACCTAAAGAACTTGCGCATCGCGACGGCCATTTGTGGCACGAAGAGCGGCGGATAGATCTCGTCTACAACCGGCTGACTGACTTTCAACTAGAGCAACCCGAGAATCTTGCGCTTCGCAGCGCCTATTTGGCCGGAGACGTTGTCGTCACGCCCAACCCGTGGACCCATGCCATCTACGCGAACAAGTCCAATCTCATTATCTTGAGTGACGGCGACCTACTGCGGACTTGGGGCGTCTCTGACGACCTTGTTCGCGTGCTGCAGAGCGGCATACCTCGCACAATTACGGTGACCCCAGAATGTGCCGCCGAACTATGGAACGGGCGCGATCAATGGTTTTTCAAGCCAACAGCCGGTTATGGCGGCAAGGCGGCGTATCGCGGCGATAAGATCACACGCCGGGTTTGGGCCGAGATAATGAACGCTAGTTACGTAGCCCAAAGGATCGTCACGCCAAGCACGCGGAAGATTTCCGTCGATGGAACGCAGCGCAACTTAAAAGCGGACCTTCGTAACTACACCTATGACGGCAAGATTCAACTGATCGCAGCGCGCTTGTATCAAGGCCAGACGACGAACTTCCGGACCGAAGGAGGCGGCTTCGCCCCGGTCTTCATCGCTGACGGTGCTCCGGTGCAATCATGCAAATGACGCTACCCTAATTGCAAGAACACGCGCGGGTCTCTATGCTCGATGTCTCCACCACAATCGGAGATCGCTCAGGAACGAAAGTCAGCACGACGCGTTGCTACTAGTCGTGATCCGCCCAGAAGGTTTTAGAGCCGCGCGTGCTTTTGCACGTGTAGCGGCTCTTGTGAATACTAACCATGACCCCGCTCTTTACCCATTCTGCCGGAGCGCTTTCTACAGCGTAGCCGATAGCGCTCGAATCCAACCTTTTCGCGCATCACATACGGCGGATTGATAAAACTCTGCCGAACTCAATTGGAGGTCGACATGCCTGCCGGAGATCAATCACACCACGATACGTCTTCGCCGCAGGGCAGTTTCTGGACGTCGCGGACATTCTTCTTCTGTTTGGCCTTCTTGGCCATCGCGGCGTTCTTGCTCCTGAGCGAGCACCGGGCACACGTCTTGGGGGCATGGCCTTTCCTGCTGCTGCTTGCGTGCCCGCTGATGCACATCTTCATGCATGGAGGCCATGGCGGGCACGGATCTCGTGATGCAAGCGGGCCACCGGTGCGTGATTCCAAAGGATCTTCGTTATGAACGAGCAAATGCCGGCCTATGGACTGTGGGGCTTGGTGCTTCTCAACTCCGCGATCTTCATCATGTTTGCGTTCAGCTTCTTCAAGCCGGAGACGACACGGGACTGGCGCTCCTTCGGAGCTTTCAGCGCGTTTATCGTGGCATTGTTCACCGAGATGTACGGATTCCCTCTCACGATTTATGTACTCTCAGGATGGCTACAAAGCCGGTACCCCAACGTAGACTGGCTCTCTCACGACTCGGGTCACCTCTTCGAGATGATGTTCGGCTGGAGGGCAAATCCGCACTTTGGGCCATTCCACCTCTTGAGCTTTGTTCTGATTGGCGGCGGCTTCATGCTGATCTCGGCAAGTTGGCGCGTACTGTACGAGGCACAGCGTCAAAAGGCTCTGGCCACAACTGGACCGTATGCATACGTCCGCCACCCTCAATACGTCGGCTTCATCTTGGTGATGTTCGGTTTTCTTCTGCAGTGGCCAACACTCCTGACCCTTGCAATGTTTCCCGTGCTGGTATGGATGTACGTGCGGCTCGCACGTACTGAGGAGCGCGAAGCGCTCGCCATGTTCGGCGATTCCTACCGGCGCTATGCGGCGCGCGTTCCGGGCTTTTTCCCAAGATCGCTGCGGCCCATCGATGAGTCGCGTCAGAGCGAGCGGTAAGGCATGTGCTTTTCGGCAGAGGTCAGCTTTGCGTCAGCCGCCGTCCTCATACCGGCTGGCACGTTTGCAATGCGCAAAGCGTACCGGCGAGATATTCGCTATCTGCCGTTTGCGACTCTACCGCTGCTATTTGGCTTACAACAATTCTTCGAGGGCATGGTTTGGACCGGCGGCCTGTTGGCTGACCCCGACTGGGTCGAGCGGTTCTCGTTAGCGTATATGTTCTTCTCATGGCTCGCTTGGCCCGTATGGGTTCCCTACTCGACGTACTTCCTGGAGCCCTGCGACCGGCGTCACATTTATTTGTTGCTCGCAATTCTCGGCGGAATGCTAGGCGCGCTGCAATACGTTCCGTACTTCGCGCACGACGGTTGGCTGGTAACGAAGTTTTTGGACCACGCCATCAGTTATCAGGGTACGCACTTGCTGGACCTCGTCGTGCGCTATGAGTTCACGTACTTATTGTACGTGTTCGTGATCATCGCGCCACTCGTCACGTCTTCGATCAAGGACGTCAACATATTTGGTTACCTCGTCGCGCTTGTCCTGTTCATCACATTCTTCTTTTTCAAGTTTGCATACATTTCGGTCTTTTGTTTTGGCGGAGGGATCATGTCTCTTTTCATTGTCTACATGATCTCGCGCAATGACGAGAAACTGCCGGCTCGCCACAATGTCCCGGCTGCACCCGCGTTAAAAGTTATTTGACGAGCGCGTTGCATGGGGAGTCGGGCGACGTGACTCAGTCGCAGGACAACAAGCTCCAGACTCCAGGAAGGTAGAGCGCGATGAAGACGATCAATCTACATGTCGGCGAACTGTTATCGCCGCTTGGTGCCCTTGGGGTCGAAAAGCAGCTGTCGAAGCTCGATGGCGTGAAGGCAGCTGCAGTCAATCAGGTTTCCGGCAGCGCGACGTTAACGTACGACGAATCCAAGATATCGCCCGCGGACATCGCGAGTGCCATCGAGCAATGCGGCCACCACTGCGCCGGCGAGCTCTCTCCCTCCCATCTGTGTGAACCTCGCGCGCTATTTGCCGCCAGCAAGTTGTGCCCAACGCGCGCCGCTACCGGCATTGGTAAACATGACCAGGGCGCCACTCCGGCGTCCGATGCGCCTGCAGCCACGCACAAACCGCAAGTGGCTCGATCGCCGACGGTTGATCACAAGGCGCATGGTGGAGAAAATAAAGATGCCATGGCTGCGGAGATGGGCCACGGCAGCGGCGTCGATATGCAGTCGATGGTCCTCGACATGCGCAACCGCTTCTTTATCGCGCTCGGCTTCACCGTGCCGATCTTCTTCCTGTCCCCGATGGGCATGGACTCGATTAAAATCTCGCCGCCATTCGGCCTGCGGCTCGATCTCGTGTTGTTCGTTCTGGCCAGCGGCGCCATCGTCTATCCGGTCTGGCCGTTCCTCGTCGCAGCCTATCGTGCGCTCAGGAATGGCGTTGCGAATATGGCGGTGCTGGTCGTCCTCAGTGTCGGTACCGGATACCTGTTCAGCGTTGGGTCGACGTTCATTTACGGCGGCGAGCAGTTCTACGAGGCGGCGGCGCTCCTGCTCGTCTTTATCCTACTCGGACACTGGCTCGAAATGCGCGCCCGAGCCGGTGCCTCCGAAGCCATCCGAGCCCTCATGGATTTGGCGCCACCAAAGGCAAACGTGCTGCGTGACGGCAAGGAGGTGGAGGTACCCACCGCTGAAATTATTGCCGGAGAAACGGTCGTGATCCGGCCGGGTAATAAAATCCCTGTCGATGGGACAATCACCGAAGGCGCGTCTCTCGTCGATGAATCGATGCTTACGGGCGAATCGATGCCTATCGAAAAGAAGGTTGGCGACGCGGTCATCGGCGCGACGATCAACAAGAGCGGTACGTTCCAGTACAGCGCCACCAAGGTCGGCGCGGACACGGCGCTCGCCCAGATCGTCAAACTTGTCCGGGAAGCGCAAAACTCCAAGGCACCGTCGCAACTCTTGGCGGATCGCGCAGCGCAATGGCTGGTCCTGGCCGCGGTGGTTACGGGCCTGCTCACCTTCGTCGTCTGGTACTGGTGGATCGGGCAAACCCTGCTTTTCGCTCTCAGTCTCGCGATCACCGTCTTCGTAATCGCGTGCCCCGATGCACTTGGGTTGGCAACCCCGATGGCGATCATGGTCGGAACCGGGCTTGGCGCCAAAAACGGCATCCTGTTCAAGAACGCTTCGGCGCTGGAGGACGCAACCAAGCTAAATGTCATCATCTTCGACAAGACCGGCACGTTGACAATGGGCAAGCCTGAAGTGGTGGACCTGGTGGCTGCATCCGGCGCCACTGAAGAACAGCTGCTGTCTGCCGCAGCAAGTGTGGATGCCGGATCGGACCATCCCTTGGCGCAGGCTATCGTCCGGAGGGCCGCTCAGGTGAAAGTACCCAAGGCGACCGGATTCAAGAATATCGAAGGCAAAGGCGCGCAAGCCGATGTTGACGGCAAGACGGCATTGCTCGGCAACAAGCTGCTGATGACGGAGAACAAGGTCGAGCTTGGCGAACTTGGAACAAAATCAGCGGAATTGCAGGGCGCCGGACGAACGGTCGTTCACCTCGCACTGGACGGTAAGCTCTTAGGATTGATCGCCATCGCCGATGCCGTGAGACCGACTGCGATTGAGGCGGTGAAGGCTCTGCGCGGCAGCGGCGTCGAGGTCATCATGCTGACCGGTGACAATCAAGGTACGGCGGAGCGCATCGCCAAGGGCCTCGGGATCGACCGCGTGTTCGCCGACGTACTACCCGGCGACAAGGCAAGCAAGGTCAAGGAACTCCAGGCCCAAGGCAAGAAGGTCGGCATGGTGGGCGATGGCGTCAATGATGCTCCCGCTTTGACCCAGGCCGATGTTGGCTTCGCTATCGGCGCCGGCACCGATGTCGCCATGGAGAGTGCCGACATCGTGCTCATGAAGAGCGACCCGTTCGACGTGGTCGGAGCCATCGAACTGTCCCGCGCCACGCTGCGTAAGATGCACCAAAACCTTTGGTGGGCCGTCGGCTATAACGTCGTTGCCTTCCCGCTCGCAGCCGGTGTGCTCTATCCATTCCTACTCAGCCCAACCATCGCTGCGATTGCCATGTCCGGCAGCTCGGCGGTCGTCGCGATCAATGCTCTGATGCTGAAGCGGACCAAGCTGACCGGTATCCGCAGTCAGGAAGGCAGGGCAGATGTTGCCACTCAGCCCGTTGTGGGACGCTCGTCGCAACCTACTGTCGCACCTACGATGGCAGCAGTACCGCGACCGGATGAGGCACGCGTTTGATGGTCAACGAGCACAGAGCCGTCGGGCCCGACACCCAACACGAGATAGTGGAACCAGACACCGCAATGATGCCCACGACATTTCCCTTGGGCTCGCTCAAAGAATAATTATTACGTGGCTTGACGCGTTGCTGATTGAAGATGCCGAATATCGCCAATCACCGTTAGAAATAGATTTAGCCGGCGTCGTTTCGGTGTCGGCTTTTTGACAGGAGATCACAATGGCCGGAGTAAATCTGACGATGTCTCCATCGACGCTCAGCTACAAGCGCAGCGTCTCGACGGGTGCTTTCTCGACGCTTATGCTATTCGTGCTGTGCTGGTTGGGGGTGTTCATCGGGCTGCCCCTCGTACTCAGTCATGCCTTCATCGGCTTATTCACGGTGGACCCCGCCGGATCGCTATCGTCGCTGTTGATCGGCGGATTGTCTGCGTTTTTGTCCGGCGGTCTCGCCGGCGCGATCATCGCCCACTGCTACAATCTGGCTGGAAGATTTTTCGGCGACTGACCAGCATCGGTCGGCGACCAAACGCTTCCCGGTCTGCTTTGGGAGGTGATCACGCGCGAAGAGAAGACCGTCTCACCAATTGTTCGATGGATTGTTTTGAGAGGGTTATTTCTTGCGCCCGATAAGCAGATCCTGGACGCTGTCATCGATTCTGTTAGCGGCGGCGGGATCGACGCTCGTGATTATGGGATTGTATTTCATATTTGTGCGTCCACCCCTGTTGCCCGAAGACGTGCGCTATATGGCGTTGCCAGCGACGCAATTCGATATCGTCAAGCCTGCGCTTGAGACTTGGCTTACCAACGTGTTCCAGGTCATGGGCAGATATGTACTCGCGCCTGGGGTGCTGACGATCACCCTCGCTGCCACCTCGTTCCGCGCGCATCACTGGGCTGCGGCCGCCGGGGCGCTGATCGGGGGGGGCACCTCCATAGGCTGGATGGCTTACGTGAATTTTGTGATCAACTCGGACTTCAGATGGGTGTTGCTTGCCAGGCGTTGCTTTGGGCGTGGAGTTTGGTTCTGTTCTGGTTTGAGACGCGCCCAAACACTCTGTAGCGCGGTAGCTGCGGTCGGGCGGGAGAATCCCGGCCAGGGCCCCTGAGAAGCCTAATGAAGGTATAGAACACAAACGAAGGACATCCTGATTTAGGAATGTAAGCAATGGCACGCCGACCGAAGGACGATGACAGCGATTATAGCGCATCGCTGCGCAGGGCCCAGATCCAGCTCGTGAAGTTGCAAAAACACGTCATTAAACGCGGACAAAAGGTCGTGCTGATCTTTGAGGGCCGCGACGCTGCCGGCAAGGACGGCGCAATCAAGCGCATCGTCGAGCATCTTAGTCCGCGTGATACGCGTGTCGTGGCACTTAGTGCCCCTTCGGACCGTGACCGGAATGCCTGGTACTTTCAGCGTTACATCGAACATCTGCCGGTTGCTGGAGAAATCGTTCTCTTCAATCGCAGCTGGTACAATCGAGCTGGCGTCGAGCGTGTGATGGGCTTTGCCTCAGACGAGGAGGTCGAGCAGTTCTTGAACACAGTCCCGATGTTCGAACACCTTCTCGTCCATTGCGGATTCACGATCATCAAATACTACCTCGATATCAGCCGCGACGAAGAGGAACGCCGTCTTAAGAAGCGCCGGAAAGACCCGTTGCGGCAGTGGAAATTAAGTCCGATCGACGCGAAGGCCATCGAGTATTGGGACGAATATTCCAAGGCCCGGGACGCAATGATTCCTCGCACTCATGCAGCCCAAGCACCCTGGATCATCGTCAAGGCGGATGATAAAAAATCAACGAGGCTGAACATCATCCGCGATATTCTTTCGCGTTGCGAGTTCCACGGCAAAGACAAGCATGGCCAATTGCCTGACTCTAGGGAGATATTTCTATTTGATGAGAACCATCTCAAGGACGGAATGATCGCGCACTGAGCATTGGTGACAACTTATCGACAAATAGTTGGGAGCAGATTTCCTAAATCACATCACTGCTCAGGGACCCACGAAAAACCAGCCCCTCTCGGCTCCTATCGCTCTTCATCGTGCCAGCTCCGGGCAGCTTTGCGTGTCAACCCGCTCGCTTCGCTCGGGGGTAGGCGGTTTTCCCAATCGATCTCCTCCCACCTAGCGCCGAGCGTCTCGCTCGTCCGTGTCGCCGTCAGCACGAGGAACTCGAGTGCGCCCGCCGAAATTCCTTGTTGCCTGCAAAGTTCGTTCATGAAGGCCGGAATTTCTCGGTACGGCAACGCCGCATGATGCACCACCGTCCGCACCTTGCTCTTCGCCGGCAGCAGCTGATCGAGATGGCCGCGCCACTGGGCTGGATTCTCGCCCTCGCGATAACCACGCACCTTGGCCCAATTCAATATGACCTCAATCCGGCCCCGGATTCCCCAACCTGACAGCAAGGTCGTGAGGGGTGCCCGAGATTGCGGCAGCCGTCATGCTCTATTCGCTCGACATCGGCATTCTCTGCAGTGCCGACCCCGCCAATTGAAAATACTCTTCGAATTTGACGCTATCATTCGAGCACAAACGACTTGAACCCGCCCGCAATNNTCGAGCATTGCTAAGACCGTCATGACGCAACCGCGTCTCCTTGCTACTGCCTCGGAGTACCTCCGGGGCTTTGGGTGGTGCGAGCACCGGCACTGTGTCGGCGCTTCTGAGTGGAGACTGCCGTCATGCCCCGCACCCGCAAAGCAAATGCTATTCTCGAAATTTCAAAACCGGTAATGCCTGCACCCTCCGCGCGGCCCGGAACAAAGAGTGCTACGTTGCTCGGCCTGCTGAAATCGAAGCGCGGAGCCACGCTTGCTGAAATGATGGACGCGACCGGTTGGCAGGCACATTCAGTCCGAGGCTTCCTCGCTGGCTCATTGCGCAAACGTCATGGATTGACGGCCAAGTCCGAGTGCCGTGAAGGCGAGGATCGCCGCTATCGCATCGCCTAGTATTTTAGGCGCGATCGACAATGGCATCCAATACGAAGTTGTACGAACGGCTCCGCGCGCTGGAAAACGCTTCGCGGTTGGAGCTTCTCGAAGAATGGCACCGGGTCTTCAAATCCGCTCCGCCTCGGTACGCCAGCCCGAAGTTTATGGCGCAGGGCATTGCGTACGCTTTGCAAGAGCGCGCTTTCGGGGGTCTGTCGCAAGCGATCCAGCGCCAGCTCTCAAGCATCACGAATGGCGAACCCGTGCAAGCTGCATCTCTGAAGATTAAGCCCGGCACCCGTCTGCTGCGCGAGTGGCACGGGACCACCTACGAGGTAATAGCCAAAGACCGTGGGTATGTTTGGAACGGCACGACCTATCGCAGCCTAACTGCCATTGCACGCACAATCACCGGCACACAATGGAATGGCCCGGTTTTCTTCGGTCTCAAAAAGAAGCGTGGTGCCAAGGATGGCTGACCGTCGCGTCGTCCGTTGCGCCATCTACACGCGGAAATCTTCCGAGGACGGCTTGGAGCAGGACTTCAATTCTCTCGACGCTCAGCGAGAGGCTTGTGCAGCCTACATCGCCAGCCAAAAGCACGAGGGCTGGAAGGCTCTAGCCCAAACATACGACGACGGCGGGTTCTCGGGCGGCAGCATGCAAAGGCCGGGCTTGGCCCAACTTATGAACGACATTAAAGCCAGACGGGTCGATGTAATCGTCGTCTACAAGGTCGATCGCCTGACGCGTTCGCTGGCCGACTTCGCCAAGATCGTCGACATTCTCGACGCGCATCAAGCTTCATTTGTTTCAGTCACGCAGCAATTCAACACGACCACCTCGATGGGTCGGCTGACGTTGAATGTGCTCCTGTCGTTCGCACAATTCGAGCGTGAGATCGCTGGCGAGCGCATCCGCGACAAGATCAAGGCGTCCCGTCAAAAAGGCATGTGGATGGGAGGGACTGTCCCGTTGGGCTACGAGGTCAAAAATCGCGCGCTCATCATTAAGCCAGCAGAAGCAGATATCATTCGGATGATTTTCCGTCGCTATCTCGATTTAGGTTCTGTCTACACGCTTGCCGATGAGCTTTTTCGGAATGGCATCCGTTCGCCTCACCGGATCAGTCAGAGCGGGCACGCATCGGGCAATCGGCCCATCACGCGTGGCAATCTCTATTTAATGCTGACGAACCAGGCTTACATCGGTATGGCGGTTCACAAGGGCACGCCATACCCAGGGCTACATCAGCCCATCATCGACAGCGCACAATGGGATCGTGTCCAACAGATGCTCGCGGACCATCGAGTTGAAAGGCGCGACGGCACATACGCAGCCGAGCCCAGCCTTCTAGCCGGCATGATCTTTGACGCTGCTGGTCAACGGCTGACGCCAAGCCACGCGGTCAAGTCTGGCCGGCGCTATCGTTATTACGTATCGCGCGCTTTGATCACCAAGCAGAGTGGTGCTGCGGACGACAGCGCCGGCACGAGATGGCGCATCCCAGCTGTCGAAATCGAAGGTGCGGTCGTTGCTGCGCTACAATCGACTCTAACGGACGCAAATGGATTGCTTGAATTTCTGTCTCTAGAGAAGCTCGATCCAGCTCACGTCGGACGCCTTGTCAACTCTGCTGCTGCGCTTGCCAATCGTCTCGAAGACCAGGGACTGTACGAGAATAAGAAATTAGTTGGCGAAATCGTCTCGAAAGTCGTGATCTCCGCTACTCAGATTTCAATCACTCTTCATCGAAGCGCGATTCACAAAGCTCTCGGTGTTGAACCGCCATCACCACCGGATGATTCACCATCTACTACCCAGCTTGTCTTGCCGATTAGGGTCACGAAGCGAGGCGTCGAGCAGAAGTTGATCATTCGAGCAGGTGTTCATAAGCGAGCCAACATCGATGAGACTTTGATCAAAGCCATCGCCCGCGCGCATTGTTGGTTGCGCGATCTGAAGACCGGAGTTGCTCCTGACGTCACGGTCATTGCGCGGCGCGAGAATATCCCGGCATCCTACGCCCAGCTGATGCTGCCCCTTGCCTTCCTAGCGCCGAGCATTGTGACCGCCATCCTTGAAGGCCACCAGCCAGCCGACCTCAGCCTGGATCGGCTTATCAAGAGGACGACCCTCGCCCTCGATTGGACCGCTCAGCGCCAGCAGCTCGGCTTCACGGGCTAATCTGCCAACCGGAAAATTGCCGACCAGAGAATTGGGGGCGACGACCGCCCAAGTTCTCTTTGGAGACGTTCTCTGTGTCTGGTCAGGAAAATGGTGCGGGCGAAACGGCCGCAATACGGGCCTTTTGCGCTGTGGTCACTTGCGACCGGCAAATATCGGCGCAGAGAGCGACTGGTTGGCTGGGATGGGAGGGTTCGAACCTCCGAATGGCGGAATCAAAATCCGCTGCCTTACCACTTGGCTACATCCCAACGGAGCGTTTCAACGCCCTTGAAGCTTGGTCTCGTAGCTGGATTTGACCGTGCTTTCAAGCCAATCGACGGCGTTGAAAGTGTGACAAAAACTGGTGGCGGCAAAACCAGGATCAGGTGGCTCGACAGGCTGCTGATGGCGCGGAAGCGAGTGTTGGAGTGCAAGTCAACGGGATGCGGACCATGTCGGCTCGCCGCACTTTACACTCACGAAAAACGTCGAATGAAACTGCGGTCGATCCAGTCCTTCCAGAACCAGACCCAGCGACCTTCCACCGACCACGCGCCCCAGGCTGCGATCGCATAACGCGGACCGCAGGCCAAAATGTAAAGAGGATGGCGCTTTGGCGCATAAGCGATTGGCAAGCCAATGCCGAGCTCCGCAAGCAAATTCGCGCCAACCACCGGCCCCGCGTACACAGCATGAACGCCGGATCGCTGCATCGCCACGTCGCGACGCGAGCAAATGTCGCCGGCCGCATACACCGTCGCGTGAGATCGGCTGCGGTGGTGATCATCGACAGCGATGAATCCAGCAGCATCAACCTCCAATCCGGATTTGGACACCCACTTCGGCGCTCGAGCCCCCGTTGCAGCGATAAAACGATCTGCGATGATGATCTGTCCGTCTGCAATGCCGAGACCCGCCGACGTAGCAACGCCTGGTCCCTGCCGCATCGCGACGCCTGCACGATCGAGATAGGCGCGCACTCGGTCTCGTAGCGACGCGTTGGCCAACGACAGCATGCCGCGTTCAGGGATGATCAGTTCGACCTCTACGCGTGTGATCGATGACAGCGCATGGCGCGCGGCCAGTGCAAGCTCAACAGCCGCGACGCCACCGCCGATGACGACGAGGCGATAGGTCGGTTTTAATTCTGCCTCTGCCAGCACGCGCAACCACAATTGAAAAAATGTCGCCAGCGGTTTAACTGCAAAGAGCTTGTCACCAGACATTTCGAGCCCCGCAACGTCCGTTTCGCTGCCGATATTCAAAGAGACGACATCGTAGGAGATCGTTTCTTCCGTGTCCAAAACGAGCCGCTTTTCATGAACGTTGAGCGCGGCGACTGATGCAAGAACGAGCTCTGCTCCGGCCGCTGCCGCCAGTGGCTCGAGCGCGATCTGGCAATCGCTGACATCATAATGGCCAGCCATGCAAGACGGCAGCATGCCGGAATAGAACTGTCTCGTGGAAGGCGTGATGAAAATCACCCTATGGCGGGCAAGCTTCGCGCGGTGTCGCGAAAATTGGCGGAGCACTGATAGGTGAGCGTGACCGCCGCCGACAAGCACGACGGTCTTCATGGCTGTGTGATCGTCACTTATAATTCATGCTCGAGTTCAATCGCTCTCCGGCGTGTCGCGTCGACGTCGCACTTCGACCGTGGGCCGGCAAGCTTGGCCGGTGTCAGCAAAGCGACGATGGCCGGGTGCAAGAACGCCTTGCGATGCCGGCACGCGCCTTTGATGTCACATTGCTTCAGGCCTCGGCGGAGCACTCTCGTGACCTAACCGCCGAGGCCGATTTCAGACCTACGTCACGATATCGCCGGTCGGCAAACTGCGTAACCGCTTTTTGGTGGCGGCATAAATGGCATTGCAGAGTGCGCCTGAGAACGGCGCGACCGCTGGTTCCCCGACACCGCCAGCGTGCGTTCCGGGCGGGGCATCGACGATGTGGGTCGTGACTTTCTTTGGATAGTTGGACATTCGAGCGACCGTGAAATCCGTATAGTTCGATTGCTCAACTGCACCGTCCTTGAACGTGATGCCGCTATAGACGGTATTCGACATACCCATCACGGCAGCACCCTCCATCTGCGACCTGATGCGTTCAGGATTGACATAAAGGCCGCAATCGATCGCCGTCGTTACTTCGGGCACGCTGATTTTTCCATCACTGCCGACTTCGACGTGCACCACTGTCGCGACATAACTCGACCAAGCGCAATGCGCGGCAATGCCAAGACCATGCCGAGCGGGGAGCTTTCGACCCCATCCGGCCTTGTCGGCAGCGATGCGTATGACATTCTTCAGCCGCGCTGTATCGATCGGGAAGGCCTCATAGGGATCGCCGAAGTTCCAGAAATCTTCGGGAAACCCGAGCGCTTTGGGATCAAGTTTGCGGTCCGATCCGATCAGTTCAAGCAGGAAATCTTTCGGATCACGACCAAGTTGATCTGCCACCTCGCAAACCGCTGACTGCACGGCGAATACGTGCGGGATGGTCGATACCGCCCGATACCAGCCGATGCGAGTATGGGCCATGGCCTTGCCATTTTCGCAACGGACGTTAGCAATGTCGAACGGCGTGTTGACAAAGCCCATGCCGTATTCGATCGGGAACGAGTATCCCGTATCTTCTTTGAACGTCGAGATAATGGATGGTGCCACCGTGCGGTGGCGCCAGCCCGTCACTTTATCCTTCTCATCAATCGCCACTTCAATCCGCTCGACGGAAACGGTGTGATAAAAGGCGTGACGAATGTCGTCTTCGCGCGTCCACTGGAGTAGGACCGGCGTGCCGCCGAGCTTTTGCGAAATCAACGCAGCTTCAACCATGAAATCCCACTTGGATTTGCGACCAAATCCGCCACCAAGCAGCGTGACGTGAACAGTCACATTCTCGATCGGAATTTTGAGCGCTTCAGCAAGGTCTTTGCGGGCGCCGTATGGGCTCTGAACAGGAGCCCAGATATCGGCTTTGCCATCGGCGACACGAGCAACGGCGACGAGCGGCTCCATCGCCGCCGGCACGATGTGCTGGGCGTGATAGTCGGCGGAAAAGACCTGCTTCGCTTTCGCGAATGCGGCATCGGGGTCGCCTTGATTGCGAATGACCTTGCCGGGCTGAGCTGCGGTGGCGGTCATCTCCTTGTCGAAGGCCACCGACTGGTAGCTGGCATTCGGCCCATTTTCCCACTCGATATCGAGCGCATCGCGACCGGCCATCGCCGCGTACGTCGAATTCGCAACGACAGCGACGCCACCCAAAATGCTGAAGCCACGCGGCACTTTGTGGACGCCTTCAAGCTCGTGGACGGCTTCGACGCCCGGCACTTTGAGCGTCTTGGCGGCATCATGCGTTTTGACTTTGCCGCCAACCACGGGTGGCCGCGCCATAACGGCGAATTTCATGCCCGGCAATCGAATGTCGGCGCCATAGACAGCTTTCCCTGTCGTGATATCCCGCAAATCGGCGATCTTGGTCGTGTCCTTGCCGATCAACGTGAATTCACTGGGGGTTTTGTAGAGAAGTTTACCTTGCGGCGGGACGGGTTGCGCCATCGCGGCTTTGGCGAGTTCACCGAACGAGAGCGATTTTCCGCTCGGTTTCTTGGCGCCATCCAGAAGCAGGACTTGGTGATTTTTTGCCCGGCAAAGCGCTGGATCGACGCCCCACGTGACAGCGGCGGCATTTTCAAGCATATGCCGCATCGCCGCGCCACACTGGCGCATCGGCTGAATGAAGTGGCGCATACTCCGCGAGCCATCGGTATCCTGGTTGCCGTACTTCGGCTCGTCGCCCTCGGCTTGAACGATGCGGACGCGCGACCAATCGGCCTCCATCTCGTCGGCGATCACCATCGGCAAACTCGTGCGAATACCCGTTCCCATTTCCGCCCGGTGCGTAACGATCGTCACCACACCATCCGGCGCGATCGCAATGAATACGTTGGGATCGGCAACGACCGTATGCGGCATGCCAGCAGCGCCCGTTGGATAGGGCGTCAAGGCCTCGCGCGCGTTCGCCGGTGCAATGCGTAACGCTACGACGAAGCTTGATGCCGCCAGCGCGCCACCGAGGACAGAACGCCGGCTGACGTTTTCGATCGAGCTTTGAACTTCGACTTGGCGCGCGGTCCGCGCCTCTGTTTCAAAGTATTGCAACATGATCATACTCCTCCGGCTGCAAGACGAACGGCGTCATGAATGCGCTGATAACAGCCACACCGGCAGATATTGCCGGACATCTCCTCGACAATCTGGTCGTCCGTTGGCGCCTTATTTTTCGTGAGCAGTGCGGCGGCCTGCATAATTTGTCCCGCTTGGCAAAATCCGCATTGCGGGACACTGAGTTCTCGCCAGGCTTTCTGAACCGGATGCTCGCCGCCGGCGTCCAGCCCCTCAATGGTCGTCACTGATTTTCCGGTCACTTCCGCCGCGGTGGTCTGGCAGGAGCGCACGGCAACCCCATCGACATGAACCGTGCAAGCGCCGCAAACGCCGGCACCGCATCCGTACTTCGTGCCCGTCAGATTCAGCTCATCGCGCAAAAACCACAGCAAGGGCATGGCGGAATCGCCGCTGTAGTCGCGTTTCTCTCCGTTCACGTTGATGGATGGCATCTGCAAAATCTCCTTTGCCAAAAGGTCTCATGAGCGCTGCAACATGACGTGACGACTTCACACTGTCGGCCGAACAATTCGCCAATAATCTGGCATTTCTTCGATGGGGCCAACTCTTTTATGGGGCCAGCAAGGTCAACGGCCAGACATACGCCTGACCAAAAACGAAACATCCAACCAGCACAGCCAGCGCAACGGAGTGGAAAAATACGAAGCGCAAAATAGCGCCCTCGTGACCATACCACTTGGTTGCGGTGGATGCGACGACGATCGATTGCGCATCGATCATCTTGCCCATGACGCCGCCCGAGCTATTCGCAGCCGCCATCAATACCGGATTGAGGCCCAGTTGCTCAGCCGTCACGCGCTGCAGTCCTCCAAACAACACATTGGACGACGTGTCCGAACCCGTCAGGGCCACGCCAAGCCAACCAATCAGCGTGCCAAAAAATGGGTACGCCCATCCCGTTTGTGCAAGCGCTAGACCCATGGTTGCGTCGGTTCCAGCATATCGGGTTACAAAGCCGATCGCCATCATACAGGATATTGTCATCAGCGAGTAGCGCACGAGGTACAAAGTTCGGCCGTACATGTGCGCCAAGCCGGAAGCACTGTAGCCGAGATATACGCCGGAAATTATCGCTGCAATCAAGATCCCGGTACCGGTCGCTGACAGCAGATTGAGATTGTAGACCGCGCTTTCGGCATGTGGCGCTGCAACGACGGGCGGGACTTTTTGGACCAATTCGTGAAGGCCAGCGACCGGCATTTTTTCGACCCAAATGCCATCGAGCGCGGCGCGAACCTGCGGTACGCCCCAGATAAAAACGAACACGGCGAGGATGATCCAGGGCGTCCAAGCGCGCCGCACCGCAGCCACACTATCGCTCATCAGCTGCCGCACAGGCTCAGAGACGCCCGTCGCGTTGAGCGCAGCCGGCATATCGGTCATCGGGACGGCAGGGCGCCAAACTTTTAAGAATAGCGCGAGACTTGCCATCGAAGAAATCGCGGCAACAACGTTGACCAGCCACGGCCCGTGAAAATTGGAAATCGCGTACTGCGGCACGGCAAATGCGACCCCGGCAACCAAGATCGGTGGCCAGACTTCGAGCATCTTTCTGAAACCGACAAACGCCCAAATCAGCCAAAACGGCACCAGGATCGAGAACGGCGTCAACTGCCGTCCAACCATCGCACTCAATTCATGAAGGTCGAGCCCAGTCACGGCAGCGAGTGCTATAATCGGCGTTCCCAATGCGCCGAAGGCAACTGGCGCGGTATTGGCAATGAGGGACAGACCCGATGCCGACAGCGGGGAGAAGCCCAAGCCGATGAGCATGGCCGCAGTCACTGCGACGGGAGTTCCAAACCCAGCCGCGCCTTCGAAGAACGCTCCAAGCGAAAACGCGATAAACAGCAACTGAAGCCTTCGATCATTGCTGATGGCCCCGATGGAACGCTGCAAGACCGCGAATTCACCCTTTTCATGAGCCAATTGATAAAGAAATAAAACGTTCAGGATGATCCAGCCGATTGGAAGCAAACCGAAAGCCGCACCGTACACAGCGGCCATCGCCGCCATTTGAACCGGCATTTCGTAAACGGCGATCGATACCGTAAGCGCGGCCAACAGACCCAGCGCTGCCGCGACGTGGGCACGGATTTCAAAAATTCCAATGGCTCCGAGCAGAACGAAGATCGGAATCGCCGCGACTGCAGCTGAGACATACATGCTGCCGAAGGGATCATAGACTTGCGACCACATGCGACGTCCCCTCACCGCGCTCGTATGACCGGCGTTCTCCACGCTTTTTTCTGGTCAAATAATTATACCAACTCTCGGGTCTGGTCAAAATCGGTCGCGCCGTTACCCGATTCATCCTCGTCGCTCGTAATTTATTCTCATTACGCCGGTCCGCCGACACTTTGATTGGAGCGGGGACGGCTGCGCCATGCCGGCCATTCGAACAAAAAATTTCTGACCTCGTCGGGCTTCATACCGAAACGATGATCCTCGACGGCATATTGTGCGGGGGCAAAAAAGAGCGCCTCAACGCGTTTTTAAGATGACGCTCGACGTCTCAAGACCGTCGTTGCGTGAAGCGCTGGACCAACTGACCAAACTCGGTTTACGGACGGCAACGCGCGGTGGTAATTTCGTTGCGTAGGTTTTGTTACCGATGGTGAAGGCGTTGGCGAACCTGTGTCGCGGTCGAGAAAGCGCAGACTGGCGTAGTCTTGCATAGTGTCATCGACGACCCGGGGCACAACATGATTTTTGCACGGGATGCCGGCCTCAGCGTCAACGCCTGCCGAGCAACATTTTCTTCCGTCACGCGTATGGCTAACATCGCGCCCGTGTTGCCGGCGAGTTCTTGGCTAGACATACGGTGATCGGTGAAAGCAATTTGACGAGCAATGCCGACGGCTGAACCTTGTATTTTTAGGCGGAGCGATGACGATCCAGTTGCAACACATTATTGGCAGTCCGGGATTGCTGGACGACGAAAATGTCTTAGAGCCGCTGGCCAAATGGCAGAGCGAAGGCTTGAAAGTTGCGCTCGTAACTTTGGTCGGCGTTGAAGGTGGCGCACCTCGCCAGCCTGGTGCGCAGATGGCTGTCGCCGAAGACGGCCGCTATGCCGGCTATTTGTCCGGCGGATGCCTTGAGGGCGCAGTCGCGCTCGAAGCGCAAGTCATCATCAAAACAGCAAAGCCAAAACTTGTCCGCTACGGAAAAGGGTCGCCGTATTTTGACGTGCGATTGCCGTGCGGCAGCGGGCTCGATCTCTTCTTTGATCCGACCATTTCGTCATTGCTGGTCGCCGACATGCTGGCTCGGACTGCGGCGCGAACATCCTTCGCTTTGCGAACTCATCTGGTTGACGGTCACTCGGATATCGCAGCCGTGAGTTTGTCGCCGCAAGGCATCGACGCCAGCCGACGGAATGGCGATATATTTGCACGTTTTTACACGCCGAAATTAAGAACATTGTTTCTGGGCCACGGCCCTGCCCTGGTGGCGATGGCATCACTCGCTGCAGCACTTGGGATTGATGTCGCTGTGTATGCGTCCGACGACCCAACACTTGCCGATCTTGACCGTCGCGGCTTGAGACACATGCTGATGACCGGCGACGTGGACGGTGCCATTGGACAACTGGACTTCGCATCTGCTGCCGTGCTGGTTTTTCACGATCACGAGCAAGAACCCGAATTGCTGTCGGGTATTCTGAAAAGCGACGCGTTCTATATTGGCGCGCTCGGCAATCACGCGGTCCATCGCGCCAGGCTTAAGGCGCTTTCAGTTCGCGGATTTGACGATGCCACGCTGGCGCGCATCAGGGCACCGGTCGGCATGATCGGCGGCGCGAAAAGCAAAGCAACGGTTGCCATCAGCGCCTTGGCCGAACTCATCGCCGAGGCGAAGGCGCGCAATCTCGTATCGTGACACCGCGCCCGGGTCGATCGCGGATTACGCCGAAGCGATGGCTCGAGAGTTGAGGGTCGACATCTTGCTCACCGCTCGCGGGCCATCGGCGGCTGTGGCGTCGGCGCCCACCAGTTCGACGAGATCGGGATTTTCGACGAAAGGCCGGCCACCAATCATGATCGTCACATTGCGATTGCGAGCGGCGGCGCGGATTTTGACGATTTGCGATTTGAGCGGACCGATCTCTGGTACTCGACTGACCGAAAAGCCAATCATATCGAACCACATGCTGCTGACGAGGGCGACTACTTCCTCAAACGAGTTTGGCGGACCACCCCAGACGTGCCAGCCTTCCCGTCGAAAGTATTCTTCAACCAACGAAATGCCGAAGGTATGCTGCTCGCCCGGCAGCGGCATGAGCAAAGCGCGCCGATTTGAAAGTGGATGATGACCCTGTTCATGAAACTCGGGAGAGAATGTGCGCACAAGCTGTTGGAGATGCGCCAGCCCCTGGGTGACATCAAACATGCTGTTGATGTCTTCCTGCCAAAGCTCTCCGAGGCGCCGGGCCGTTGGCGCAAGTAAAACGCGAAATAGCGCCTCAACCGAAGCGCCTTCGGCAATC
>FSSH01001192.1_pt1 | contig 28955 bp, 27 predicted proteins | sample 1166101 | NCBI WGS metagenome assembly FSSH01 (sample SAMEA32972668, study PRJEB13176) | freshwater metagenome | biome: Drinking water system; feature: Biomass in drinking water that filtered by 0.45 um membrane; material: drinking water | place: USA | collected 2012-12-20 | depth 0 m
TGCGACGACGACCTATACCTACGATCTCTTGGGCAATCTGATCAAAGTGGTGGATGCGCTGGGCAACCGCACCACCATGCGGTACGACACCTTGAACCGTAAGCTCGCCATGTCCGACCCCAACATGAGCACCAATGGGACCACCACATGCGGCGATCTCACCGCAGTGAATCCGAATGCGACGTATCCCTGGTATGCGGCTCCCTGCTGGAACTATCAATACGATGCCTCGGGGAATCTCACCCGGCAGACCGATGCCAAGGATCAGCACCTCTGGTTCCGGTATGACGGGCTCAATCGGCGTACGCAAAAAGACTTCACTACGCAAAAGGCGCAAGGCAGCGGCGATGTGGTCTATGTGTATGACGATACCGTCACGACCTATAACCGCAAAGGCCGGTTAAAAGAGGTGACGGATGCGGCCACAAACGTCGCCTTTGAATACGATGCGCTGGGCCGGATCAGCAAGAGCACCAAAGTCCTGGATGGGACCACCTATGTGACGACGAGTGGGTATGACGGTTTAGGCCGCTTGAAAGAAGTGACCTATCCCACGGCTACCCCCAAGACGGTGGAGTATCTCTACACCGGGCCAGCCTTGGAGAAGGTGCAAGATAAGGCAGGCAGTGGCACCACCATTTATGCGGCCTATTCCAACTACACCTCGCAGGGCCAAGCTCAAACGATCACCTATGGCAACGGCGTGGTGACGACCCACACCTATGCCGATCCGGCGCATCCGACCTGCGTGCCGGCCAATACCTTTAAACTCTGTACCCTCAAGACCCAGAAGGGGACGAATCCCGTTCTCCAAGACCTGACCTATACCTTCACGGCCGAGGGCAATGTGGATCTGATCCAAGATCCGCTCAACGGCAATCAGGCCTTCGGCTACGATCTGCAGGACCGGCTCACCAGTGCCAGCGGGCCGTATGGGGCCGGAGGTGTCACGGCGACGCTGACCTACACCTACAATCAAATCGGGAATCTGCTCACGAATTCGCAGGTGGGGACCTATACCTATCCCACCAGTGGCGCCGGGGTCGTGCGGCCCCATGCGGTCACGGCGGCGGGGGGGAACACCTACACCTACGACAAAAACGGCAACATGGTCACGGGCGCTGGCCGGACCTATACCTGGAACCTCGAAAACAAGCCGCTGACCACGGTGCAGGGTGGCACCACCACGACGTTCGTCTATGACGGCGATGGCGGACGGGTGAAGAAGATCGTGGGCAGCACGACCACCCGGTATATCAGTAAGATCTACGAGTGTGACAATGCGAACTGCACCCGCTTCATCTGGGCGGGGAGTACCCGCATTGCCACCATTGCCGTGACCAGTGGGACGATTCATTACTGGCACGGCGATCATTTGGGCAGTTCCAGTGTGATCACGGACAGTGCGGGAGCCAAGGTCCAAGCGGTCAGCTATTATCCCTACGGCGGGACGCGCACGAATCAGAGTTTCTCCACCCCTGCCGTGGATGTGCCGTATAAGTACACCGGCAAAGAACTGGACAATACCGGGCTCTATTACTACGAGGCCCGGTACTATGACCCCACGCTTGCACGGTTCATTAGCCCGGATACGATCGTCCCGAACCAATATGATCCCCAGTCTCTCAACCGCTATGCCTATGTCCGGAACAATCCGCTCCGGTATACCGATCCCACGGGGAATTTCTTCGACGACATCTTTGATGCCATCGGCGACTTCTTCGAAGGTCTTGGCAAGAACATTCTCAGGCCCTTCAATGAGGGCATCAAGATTGCGCAGGATATTTGGCACAAACCACTTCGGCTTATCTCGCCGATATACTACTATGGAGAAATTCCCTATCGCGCGATCGCCTCAAATCCGGTACTTCGGGCTGCAGGGTTGGGGGAAGAGCTTGATGCGGGCCTGCGGGGACTCCAAAACTTTAGGGACTCATCCACCGGGCGCTACATCGATGCCGGGGTTATTGTCGCCGGCTCCGCTATCGCTACGTTCTATTGCGGGGGGTGTGGTCTAACCGCGACCATTCCGTATTTGGGGGTGTCAGTAGGGACTGTGGCAACTGGAGCTTATATTGGTGCGACGGTTGGATCTGCGTCTGGCCTCGCTCAAGCGGCCATCACTGGGGGCGATCCGTTCCAAGCGGCAGCCCTAGGAGGCCTAATTGGTGCTGCTGGAGGAGCTCTAGGAGCTGGAGTAGGAGAAATCGCAGGGAACACCATGTTCAGTGCGTCACTCGGTTTTCTACGCGCAGATGCTGCTGCTGTGGCTGCAAAATTTGGTGGAACGGTTGTGGGAGGCTCTGTTGGTAGTGGGTTGAAGGATGGTATTAGCGGTAAAAGTTTTGGAAAGGGCTTTGCTGCCGGTGCTCTCGGTGGGGCCTTTGGAGGTGCGATGGGGGTGAGCTTCGGAGGGGACCTTACGAAGGCCTATGGGGAGGCTGGTGGTTATGTCGACCGGGGGATAAGGGGCGTTACACGCCAGACTATCGAAAGCGCTCTTGATTGGACCAACGGCTGGTTTGCGGAGCAGACACAATAATTAACAGAGGGGTGTAACGTAGCGATTAGCACCTACGAATTGAGGCGTGCTTGATTGGATCGGCCGATGGTCTGCAGATCAGATCAAGGAGGCAGGTGAGAGATTGCGGGGCGGAGATTTAGCTTCTGAAACCTCTGTCGTGTCGCGCGTTCACTTGTGTCGTTTCGTCGGGGTGAGCGATGTACTTGTTGATGAAGCCCCGTAGTCTTGCCACGTGAACACCGAGGTTGGTGGAGGAGTGAGCAGCACTCCTCCACCAACCTCCTTCCAAAGAAGTTCTCAACACTTTCCCGTTCATTGTTCTCCTGCGCCCAGCCAATACAGAATTCACATCGGCCGTTGTGCATCGCATGCGGCAGACTGATCGCTTCTGAATTTCCCTCGCTCATTTCTTGTGCAACCCAATCCCCCCATTTGACGGGATTGTAGGGCCTCGCGGTTTTCGCTAGCATTCCGACTGCCGACTCCCTGTCCTCACCTGCATCGATTTACGAAGGAGGCGCAGCATGACAGAGCACAATCGGAAAGAGTACGGTTTCACGCTCATCGAGTTGATGATCGTCGTCGCGATCATAGGGATTTTGGCTGCTATCGCCATTCCAAATTTCCTGTCGTACCAACTCAAGTCGAAGACCATCGAGGCGAAGACCAACCTGGCCGGCATCAAGACCGCTGAGCTGACCTTTGCGGCCGATCGCTCCTGCTACCTGTCGGTGCAAAATAACGGCTGGCCCGGGATCATCCCCGCGAATGGCGCGCAGGTGCCTTGGCCTTCGGCGGCGGCGCAGCCCTCGCCGGGTGCGCTGTGCGTGAATCCTGTGACCGGAGGACCGGCGTCGGCGGTGGGGACGTTCGGCGATGTAGGGTTCTCGCCATCGGGACACGTTCGCTACAACTATCATCTCGCGGCAAGTCAGACGCGCACTGCTGCGCCTGGACCTGTGACGAACGGCTGCCCCGGCTGGCCGGCGCCAATCACGTCCGGCGCGGCGACCGGACCCACGACGGGATTTCTCGCGCAGGCGATCAGCGATCTTGATGGCGATGGGAGGCGTGGTGGATTTATGGTGTCAGAGGTGAGCCACGTCGTGGATTGCGCGCCGAACGTCTATTAGCAGGATGTTGAAAAAGTCCGCCAGCTTTGTTCTCGCATCGCTCAGAGGCTCAACGTACGGCGGGGAGTACGATTCGCCCCTTCGCTCGCTGCGGCCTCGCTGGACGGTCTTTTTGACCATCCTGCGGGGCATCCGATGATTGAGTTACGGTATTCGCCAATCGGGTGCGGTGGTCTTAAGGCAGGAGTGCAGTTGTGATCTCTGCTTCATCCGGACAATCGGATCCGCTGTGTTCTCCGACAGGTGTTTCTTCAGGGACGATGCCTGTTCGTGCCTGTGCCGAGAATTTGTATAGCTTCCGAGTCCGGCCTGTGTTGATGATTGGGCTTCCACTGTGCCTGCTGCTGAGTCTCATCGTCTGGATCCGGCAGGAACTAGAACATCGTATCGGCGGCGTCGCGCAGACTCGTGAGCAGCTGCGTCTCCTGCCCCGTGGGGACGTACTCAAAGCGGCGTTGCTGGGGTATCACCATCTCGGCGCGGATGTGCTGTGGCTGCAAGTCGTTCAAGTGCTGGGCCAGAAAGAAGTGCCGCCGCCGGATTACGAATGGGCCTACCACGCGCTCGATGTCATCACGACGCTCGACCCGTACTATGTCTATGTCTATGACGCCGGCGGGATTGTCTTGGCCGAATTGGCCGGCCAGGTCGAATGGAGCAATCAGTTGCTCAAGAAAGGATTGGACGCCAATCCTGAGGCTTGGCGTCTGGCCTTTCAGCTGGGGTTCAATCACTTCTTTCACCAGCATGACTATCGCGCGGCAGCCGATTACATGGCGGTGGCGGCCAAGCTTCCCGGGCGACCCGGCTATGTGCCGGAGTTGGCGGCGCGGCTCTACGCGGAGGCTAAGCATCCTGACCTCGCTCTGCAATTACTCGCGTCGGTGCGGCAGTCAGCAAACGATCCGATCGTCGTCGCAGCGCTGGATCGCCGGCGCGATGAAGTCTTCATCGAACGGGATCTGGTAGTGATCGAACAAGCGGTCGCCCGCTATTGGGAGCAATACGGCCGCTACCCTGCGGCGCTTTCTGTTCTGGTGGAAGAACACTTACTCGATCGGATTCCCGTCGAACCGTTCGGTGGAACCTATGAACTGGATGCGGAAACGGGACAGGTGCGGAGTTCGACGCATCCCCGCCGGCTTCGGCTCTTTCGTCCGGATGAGATACAGCCGTTCACCAGTGCTGCGGCCTTGCCATGACCACTTACCCCAGTGCGCTCAGAACCGTAGATTTGTGCAAATCCTTTTCCAGCGGGCTATGGAGCCGTCCCGTGTCGGTGCTCGATCGCGTCAATCTTGATATCAGGCAAGGCGAGATGTTCGGTTTGCTGGGCCCAAACGGTGCGGGCAAGACGACGACGATGCGGGCGGCGCTCGGGTTGATCCATCCATCTAGCGGCGAGGTTCGGATCTTCGAACGGCCCGCCCATGAGTGGGAAGCGAGAAGGCGGGTGGGGTTTCTCCCGGAGGCGCCCTACCTCCATGACCATCTGACAGCGGAAGGATGTTTGAGGTTTTTCGGGCAACTCTGCGAGATGGACGGTATTGGCCTGGCTCGGCGAGTCGGAGTGCTACTGGAATTGGTCGGGTTAGAGGGGGCGCGCAACCGCAGGCTACGGACGTTCTCCAAAGGGATGCTGCAGCGGGTGGCGATCGCCCAAGCCATGATCAACGATCCGGACCTTCTTTTGCTGGACGAACCGATGTCCGGACTGGATCCGATCGGACGGCGCGAGATGCGCCAGATGTTGCTGCGCCTGAGCAGGCAGGGCAAGACGATCGTGATGAGCTCTCATCTGCTTCAGGATGTCGAACTGCTGTGCGATCGGGCCGCGATCCTCTCTCACGGTCGAGTCGCCACGGTGGCGGCGGTCAAGAGGCTGCCGAACGACGAAGAAGATGCTACAGATTATCGAGGTTCTGAGGTTGCGCCGGGGGAAGGGCGCCAGGCCTCTGTCACCGCGCTCGAAACATTGTATTGCAACGTCGTGGGAGAGAAGAGAGGGGACGCGGCGTGAGAGGGCTGAGTGCCATTGCATGGACGACGGTTCAAGAATACCTGCGCGACAGATTGCTCTATGGCGGGGTGATCGTCGGCCTCTTGCTGGTCGCCGGGTCCGCCCTGTTATCGCGGCTGACTGTCGGCGATCCCGATCGGGTGATTCTCGACCTGGGTCTGGGAGCCGTTCAGTTCTTTAGCACCGTCGCCGCAATCTTTCTTGGGATCGGGCTCATTGGACGTGAAATGGATCGCCGCAGGGTTCATTTGATCCTGGCAAAGCCGGTGCCGCGCTCACGGCTCATCCTCGGCAAGTACTTGGGGCTCTCCCTGACGCTGGCGCTCAATGTTGTAGTACTCGCTCTACCGTTGATCTTGATGCTGGTGATGCTGGATGTGCCGGTGACGCTCAGTCTCTGGCAAGCGGTAGCCTTGATCTATGCCGAAACGGCCGTCGTGATGTGTGTGGCATTGCTTTGCTCGACGTTCACGACGGCAACGCTCGGCGCGATATTCACCCTGGCGTTCTACGTGATCGGTCACTGTGTGATGTATGTACGGGCGTTCGCGGACAAGCTTGAGGGAGTTGCCCGTACTGCGGTCAAAGGATTCACGTATCTCTATCCTGATTTGGAGTATTTCAATCTCAAGGGCCATGTGCCGTACCACCAATCCCTGGCGGCCTCGGACTTCACTCTGGTACTGGGGTATGCCGTTGCCTATATGACCTGTCTGTTGCTCGCTGCTACGATGATCTTCGAGCGGCGTGACTTTGTCTGAGGCCGGACCGGTTTTCTCCCTTCACAGTCGATCGCGTCGGCAAGGTCTCTTGCGCATGGATTACGGCGCAGAGGCCGACATGTCGTTCGAAAAAGGAGGCAGCTCCGTGGTCGCTCGGGGCGATTCCTGGACTTGACAGGGTGGAGCGCCAATCGGATTGAACGGGTTTAACCCGGGGTGGCAGGGCTGGGCGGCCGGTATCGGCGGAGGAGCGGTCGTTGACGTTTCCAAGGACATGCCTGTGCTATTGGGATCGTAAGAAGGCGTGGTGACATCTGTGACCGGAGGCGGTTCCATCGGAAATGCCGTCACAGGCTCGGAGAATGATGGTATCGCAGTATGAGGAGCGTACGAGAGCCCCGAGGGAACTGTGCCCTGGACCGGAAGGGACTGTAGCGGAATGCAGCGTCCGAGCTGCGCGGTATTGTCCGTATAGGTCACGGCGCCGGAGGCATCACGGCATTGATACAGCGGTCCTCCTTGGATGGGTATTCCGTTGAACAGAATTACGGCGCATGTGGCGCCGACGATAGTGACACGTGTCATGCGATGTACCGGATCCAGATACGAGTGTGAATGCCGTTCCAGCCTATGTGTGCAGGGTGGGGCGGTGATCGGATGGAACAGGCGTTTCAACCTGGTTGACTGATTGCGATGCGCCTACTAACCGGGCGACCACACCGGCTCTGGTGGTGGCTTTGACTTTCGTCATGATCGCCCGGACGTACTCTTTGACGGTATGCGCGCTGATGCATAGTTCTGTCGCCATTTCTTTATTTGTCAGCCCCCGCATGAGACCCTGCGCGATGGATTCTTGCCGGGCGGTTAGTTGAGGAGGCGGTGCTGCTTTGGCGTCGTTGAGCGGCGCCTCAGCAACGAGCATTTCAAGCACGATCAATAGTCTGTGAGATGGAGAAGTGCCCCATTCGGGAATGATAAATCCTCCAAGCGCGATTCGATGATGAGTCGTCAGTGTTATACGACGAATTTGTACGGTTGCCCATTCGGTCGGCGATGAACAATGGCGGCGGGCGTTCTCGATTGTGTCACACAGGTCTCGAATGATGGGCGGGAGGTGTTTTGCAGAAGGGAGATTGCTTCCCCCTGGATCTATGCGGTGCAATATCTGCCGGGCGGTGGGTGTGAGGTAGAGGAACTCATGCTCGGCTGAAAGAAGGACAATGCCGGGATTGAGCTCTCGCGTCGATTTGAGGTTGCGGTTACTCTGTGCGGGTGATCGGGAATAGGTTGATACCGTGTACATAGTCCGCAACCTCCCTGTTGGAACTCTCTAGCGGCACCAGGATTTATTTTGTACGGCCCTATCCATGATGGGACCGTACGTACTTAGTACTAATGGCCCTATATGGGATCGAGCCTGCTGAGGGGGTGAACTTGTAATCTTTCCTACACATTTTGTCCATCCCCCCATTTGAGGGGAGTTATCCGGGGGGGTTGTGGAGCGGTCTTCATGAGTGTAGAAAGCCTAACCAAATGGACATGACATTCGAGACAGGATCATGGGAGAGCTGGAGTCACTTTCACGAGCAACAGTCTCGCTCGGATCGGGTGCCGCTTGTGCAGGCCGTCGTCTTCGAACCGTCGGCCCATCATGTCAAAGATGAGCAGATCATGCTCCATAGCCGAGTTGGACTCAGTCTCAACGTGAGCAGTACGGGACTTTGTCTGCTGGTGGACCAGTGTCCGGCGTCAGGCGAAGTGTGGCGTGTGCAGATTCCAAGTGCGACACAAGGGATCCAAACGCCCACTCTTGCCGATGTCCGATGGGTGAGGGAGCTTCCATTCGCAGAGAGTGGGCTTGTCATCGTGGGGTTGAGATTCATCCTGTAGATTTTCCCGTGATCGTAGGCTGCGAGAGGTGATCGGATGAGGGTGTGGGGCTTGCCCCAATCTAAGACGATGGGGGCTATTCTGTTGCTCGTCGCTGTCGTCGTCTCAAGCTGCGCCTCGCCGGAATTGCGGAAGGCCGACGGATATGCGGAGCATGGCGAGTGGGACAAGGCGGTCGAAGCCTATCGGGAAGCGGCTAAGAAGGAGCCGTTTTCAGAGACCGTTCAGTCGCGGATGGGCCTGGCCAAGACTCGGGCGGCCGAGAGGCATTATGAGGCAGGCCGCCGGGCTCTCGATGCGGACCGGCTGCCAGACGCGGTGCAGGAATTCAAACTGGCGCTCGGGTTCGATCCGTCGAAGCCCGAACATCATGCCGCTATGACCATGGTGCTTCGCTTGAAAGAAGCGCGTGATCAGATGCACACCGGTGAGAAGTTGCAGGGACTCGGGCGTTTGGAGGAGGCCCTCGCCGCGTTCGAGCGGGCCATCGAGCTGGACGCATCCCTGAGCCACGCCTCCGATGGGATCACCGAAATCACGAAACAGCAGCGGGCCGCCAAAATGATCGGAGGCAGCTTGGAGCCGATCACCCTCCGGTTCCAAAACGCCAAGTTGCGGGAAGTGTTTGAAATCGTCGCGCGGACAGCCGGTGTCAACGTGATCTTCGATAAAGAAGTGCGCGACGATCCCATCACCATCTTCATCAAGCAGTTGCCGTTCGATGAGGCACTCGACTTGATCTTGAACACCAATGGCCTGGTCGCCCAGCGGGTGGCGGCGGATACGATCCTGGTGATGCCGAACAATAAGCAGAAACAAGCGCAGTACCAAGATTTATTGATGCGCACGTTCTATTTATCCAACGCCAAGGCCAAGGATGCCGTGAACATGGTGCGGACGTTGCTTGACAGTAAGAAGATTTACGTCGATGAGAAAGTGAACGCCATCGTGGTGCGGGATGAGCCGGCCAAACTGCAATTGGCCGAGCGCCTGCTGTTCGCGATCGATCGCCGTGAGCCGGAAGTGGAACTTGACTTGGAAGTGCTGGAAGTGAATCGAACGAAAAGCCTCAAGTATGGACTTAACTACGCAAAGCAGGCCGGCTATGGGCTCCGCCCTCCGAGCGGCACAGGCGGGATCTCCACCGCGCCGACGACCTGGGCCTTCGAGGCGCTCACCTCCCTGGGAGCGGGGAGTTATCTGTTCCTGATCCCGTCGAGCGTCCTGATCGATTTTTTCAAACAGGATTCCGATGCCAAGACGCTGGCTTCTCCCAAGCTTCGTGTCTTGAACAACAAGACGGCAAGTATAAATGTCGGCGACAAGCAACCCATTCTCTTGTCGACCACGAATGTGCTGCCGGGGCAGGCGGCGACAGGTGCCGTACCGACGACATCGACCGTGACCTCCATCGAATTCAAAGATACGGGCGTGAAGCTCACGGTCGAACCAAGCATCAATCTGGTCGATGAAGTGACGCTCAAGCTCAAGGTCGAAGTGACCAGGTTGGGTGACCAAGTGACGTTGCAGGCGAGTCCGGAGATCAAGCAGTTCAAATTCGGAACGAGAATGGCGGAAACGGTGCTGATGCTCAAGGACGATGAGACGGTGGTCTTGGCCGGGTTGATTCAAGATGAAGAGCGTAAGAATCGGTCGAGCGTTCCATTGATCGGAGACATCCCTTGGCTGGGCCAACTCTTTACCTCCACCACCACTGATCGGGTGGCGACGGAGGTCGTGCTCACCATTACGCCTCGAATCGTCCGGAGCATGACCGCGCCGCCGATCGCCCAGCAAGCCTTCTGGTCCGGTACCGAAAGCACCTATGCGACAGAACAGCTTTTCCCTCCCCGGCCATCGGCCGTCAAGTATGCGGCCTCAAAATCGTCCGGTGACCGTGTCGTGCGTCCGGCTGCAGAAGCTGGTGCAGGAATGGAAGGGGTGTCGGTACCTGATGACACGGCTGCAACCTCCGACACTCCGTCACCTGGAGGACGCAGGGCGAACGACGAACTGGCAGGAAAGGCACCGCTGTCCACGCGAAAGATGCCGGCACGAGTGATGGGCGGTCTGTCGTTGAATCCGGAAGAACTGACGGCCGCAGTCGGACAGGAATTTCGTCTCGATCTTGTGACGTCACAGGCTGCGACGATAGGCGAGGCGGGCCTAACGGTCAGTTACGATCCCCAGACAATCGAATTCATGCGTGTCGTCCCCGGCGCAGCATCGATTTCTGCCCGCGCCGCCGACGGTCAAGTCGTGATTGCCGTCAATAGACAAGCGCCGGGAGGAGCGGGAGAAGCCGTGCTGGCCATGCTGTTCTTTCATGCGAAGGTCCCCGGAGACAGCGAGTTGAGTTTACGGACGATCGCGGCTGCCGGTTCATCGAGTGAGGGTGGGGAACAGCCGGTCCGGCAGGCGGTCGTGCACGTGCAGTGAGAGGGCGTCGAGATGCGGCGTGATGGCGGCTATACGCTTCTGGAACTCTTGATCGTGATCACGATTGTGGGCACGCTTGCCACGCTGGCGGAGCCGCTTTGGGAGCAGTCGGTGCTGAAAGCGCGCGAAGCGGCCTTGAGGCGGACGTTGTTTACCATGCGGGATGTCATCGATCAGTATCGGGCTGATCGGGGAGGCTACCCCGTGAGCCTGCGCGATGTGGTGAAGGCCGGGTATTTGCGTGTCCTGCCGATCGATCCGCTGACGAAATCGAGCGCGACCTGGCAGGAGATTCCCGCGGAACCGGAAGGGGGAGTGAGCGATGTCCATAGCGGAAGCAGGCTCGTCGGATCGGACGGCACACCCTACAATCATTGGTGATCTCATGTGGACCAAAGTGATCGGCATTGCGATGGGGGCTATGGTTGCCGGGGGGCTGTTCGCCAGCTGTGCGACAGTTCCCGCCACGAACGAAGCCGGCATGCAGGACTGCAAGATACGGATTGTGCGGGTCATCGACGAGCGCGATGCGCTGCTGGCGGCTGCGCGTGTAGAAATCGCTGCAAGCAAGATTGCTGCGGCAAAGAAGGAGGCAGAGGTGCAGGAATTGCGGAAGGCGGTCGGAGACCTTCGGCGGGAGAATGCCGATTCGCATCACGCCTTGACGGTGATGAAACGGACGGTGGACACAGCGCAGGAAGAAGCCGATCGAATACGAACAGAGTGGGCGCAGGTTGAGCAAACGAAACAGGAACGGGAACTGTCCGAGTTGCGGACAACAGTGCATGCGTTGACGGAGCGAATGGACCGGCTGAAAGAGCAGGTATTGGAAGCGGTGCTTGCTGCGACGGCGCTGTCCGAGGAGCCTTCCAGACCGACGTCCGCTGCCGGAAAGAATCATCGGCCACGGCCGTCGAAACCCGTGGTTCTTCCCATCGATGCGCGGCGCACCGGACAGATGCTGCCGATTTCAGCGCAATAACGCAGAACGAAGCGTTCCGAGGATATTCCCGATGCCGACATTCGTCAGACAGAAACCGTTGGCCGATCTTTTGGTGGAGCGAGGCCTGTTTCCGGCTGGCCGGGCCGCTGAGCTGTCTGGTCGCGCGGGCACTTCCCAGCGCCGATTGCAGGCGCTCTTGCTGGAAGAGCAACTGCTGTCGGAGTCCGTGCTGGCGGAAATACTGGCGGAACAATGTGCGGTTCCCTACCGCAGCCTCGATGGGTATCGTGTGGACTTTGAGAAATTTGCCGCGATCTCCGTGGAGACGATGCGTGAGTATCGGTTTGTCCCGTTGGAAGACGACGGGATGACGCTCACGGTAGGCGTGCCAGATCCGTACGATCTCCACCGGCTGGATCGGTTGGATGCGCTTCTCGGCCGGGAGTGGCGAGCGGTGATCGTCTCGCCGGCTGCGATTCTGGAGGCACTAAAAGAAAGCGAGCGAAACGCGCAGATGGTTGCGCGCGTGAGCGACGAGTTTCGTCCTCTCCTGGTTCAGGAGACCGAGCAAGGGGAGGAGGTCCTTTCGGTCGATAAGCTGAACAACGAACAGAGTCCAATCGTCCAGCTGATCGATACGATGATCGTGAATGCGTTAGAGAAGCGGGCAAGCGATATCCACATCGAGCCGGCCGATGGAGTCACCGAGATCAAGTATCGCATCGACGGCGTGCTCTATCTGGCGATGGAACCGTTGGACCTACGATTTCACAATCCGTTGGTATCCAGAATCAAGGTCATGTCCGAACTGGATATCGCCGAGCGGCGCATTCCGCAAGACGGTCGCTTCAAGCTGAGGCTTCAGCGCCGCACCATCGACTTCCGAGTCTCCATCCTCCCCAGCGCATTCGGCGAATCCATCGTGATCCGCATTCTGGCGAAAGAGGAATTCACGTCCGGACAGCGTGGAATACATCTGAATGCGCTCGGCCTCAAGCAAGAGGATTTGCGGCGATTCCAGAGGGCGATCACGGCCTCGTACGGCATGGTGCTGGTGACCGGACCGACGGGGAGCGGCAAGACCACGACGCTCTATGCCGCGCTCAACGAAGTCAACTCCAAAGAGGACAAGATCATTACCATCGAAGATCCGGTGGAGTACCAGTTGAAGGGGGTCGTACAGATCCCGGTCAACGAAAAGAAAGGACTCACCTTCGCCCGTGGTTTGCGGTCCATCCTGCGTCACGACCCGGACAAGATCATGGTGGGCGAAATTCGCGACGCCGAAACCGCCCAGATCGCAATTCAGTCCGCCCTGACCGGGCATCTCGTGTTTTCGACCGTGCACGCCAACAATGCTTTCGATGTCATCGGGCGTTTTGTAAACATGGGGATTGAACCGTATAATTTTGTCTCGTCCTTGAACTGCATCATGGCGCAACGGCTGGTTCGAACCATTTGCCCATCCTGTAAGACGCCGGTTTCGGTGAGCCCGGCGCAGTGTGAACAATTGGGGTTTGATGCGGGGCTGGTGTCCGGTCGGGTTCTCTACGAAGGCAAGGGCTGTGTCGCCTGCCATGGTTTGGGCTATCGGGGGCGCCAGGCGATCACAGAGTTTCTGCCGGTCACCGAGGAGATCAAAGAATTGATTCTCGCGCGGCGGCCTCCTTCGGAAATTCGCGCAATGGCTCTGGCGAACGGCATGACGACCTTGCGTCAGGCTGGTATCGAAAAGATGCTGGCGGGAGAGACGACCATGAAAGAAGTCCATCGCATGACGTTCGTCGGGTAACGGGTACGTATGAACTTGCTTCAGACTCATCGCGCCGACACAGGGGTGTGTCTTCGACCGGATGGGATCACGATGGTGCGAGTGATGCGGGCCTGGAGACAGCCTGCGAAGGTCCGCTGTATTGAGGAGCGGCCCATCAGGAGCGGGCTGCTCCGCCCGTCGTGCACGGAGGTGAATGTCGAGAATGTGGACGAACTCGCGCGCGACCTCGCAGCGGCGGTTGGCTCGGCCCGTACAAGAACGGTGGCCCTCAGCCTGCCGGACGGGTGCGTTTCCATGGCGATCTTGCCCTTCGAGTCGCTTCCCGTCGGCGAGCGTGAGCGTGAGACCCTCGTGCGATGGCGATTCCAGCATGACCGGCGTTGCGCGCTGACGGACGAGCAGATCGCCTACCGGATCTATCCTGCCCCTGCGCGTACCCCGCATCCCGCGGGATCTGCGGACGGCGGTACGGTGACCGCGTACGTGATGGCGATTGCTGTCAAACCATCCATCCTGCGGCAGTATCACATGGTGTGCGAACAGGCCGGGCTTCTGCCCGTCTCGATCGGGTTCTCCTCATTACAGGCGTTCGATCTATGCCGGATGTCCGTTGCTCCGGCCTCCGAACACTTCTGGGCGCTCCGAATGTCGGACCGGTTGACATTCGTCGCCTGTCGCGGAGGAGTGCCGGTGTTTCTGCGCGGCACGCGCGTCAAGGAGCATGACGATGTGCGGGCGGAGCTCGTCTCCAGCCTGCAATGTTTCGATGACGACTGTCCCCATAGCGATGGACCGTCCGGGACCGATCCCGCCATCTTGTATGTCATGCGTGAACAGGTGGACGAACAGAAGGACCAACCCGAGGACAGAGCCCTATGGACTCCCGCCGGACATCCGCGATGGCAGGTTGAGGTTCGAAATGGCTGGCCTGAAGGCCGACAGCTCTGGCCGCCTGATACCACGATGTCGATCGGCCGATGGTGCGCGCTAGCAAGCACAGAAGTGGTGTGACGATATATGACGTTCCGGCCTGTGATGATGTGGTGGCGGCCCGCGGCTGATTCGCTCACGTTCCATCAATTGCATCTGGAGGTCGCGCCTGCGGAAGTGCGCGCCGTGCAATGGATACAACGAGGGCTGACCGTCGGCTGTCTCGCGGCGCTGGTGGTGGTGGGGTGGTGGGGATGGAACAGCCGGGCGGTTGATGAAACGGCGGCGGCCTACGAACGGTCTACGGTGCGTATAGAACGGGCGACGAATGAGTTCGTAGAACAGATGCGGCAGAATCGCCTGGTTTTCAGCCAAGAGCAGGTAGCAGCGATCCGTGAGCAAGTCGCTTTTGCCAATCAGCTGTCCGAGAAGCGGAGTTTCTCTTGGACGAAGCTGCTGAGCGATCTGGAAGCGACCCTGCCGCCCCATGTGGCGCTGGTCAACATCAAACTCGATTTTCAAGATTCGGCTGTCGTTCTGGAAGGTACCGCCGTCCGGCTTCAAGATGTGAATGTGTTCATCACGCAACTGCACGCGCATCAGGCGTTCCGCCATGCGGTGCTCGAGAAGCATGAGATCCGCCATGAGACGGGCGAGCAGCAGGTGGCGGGTGATGCCGCCATTGAATTTCGCCTCTCGGTTCGCTATCACCCGATGCTGTAAGGAAACGATGATAGGCATAGTCGAACGTCTGGTGGTGCCGAGCGTGACGAGACCGGCGATACGATCGTTGGCCCTCTCATCCGCCTGTTCGCTGCTGGCGCTTGCCGCGCTCGTCGGGGCCTATGTGGAGTGGGTGATACCGGCGGACGATCGTCTTGAGCGCGCGGAGGCCGCCTATCGAAAGGCAACGTTGGAACAGGAACAGAGCCGATCTCAACGTGCGTTGTTTGAAAAGGCGTTGCTGACTCAGGGGCAGGTGGATACTTTTTGGCGCGCGCTGCCTTCCCAAGATGAGTACGCGGCCTTGGCGATGGCTATTTCAGAATTGGGAAAAGCAGAGCACCTGACCATCCCAGGCATGAATTATCACCTGGAAGAATCGGAAGGGCGGCTGCCGGTCAAAGCGTCTCTGTCGTTTCGCGTCATCGGGGACTATGCGGCGATGTACCGGTTCATCCATCGAATAGAGACTGCGGAGTCCTATCTGGTCGTCGAGAGTCTCGATGCCGCAAGGGCGGATAAAGCAGCCCGCGCCACGTCGCACGCAGTCGTGTTCAACGTGACTGTCGCGACGTTTCTTCGGCCCAGTCCTCCACGAGGCAACATGTCATGACACAGCGGGTGAAATATCTACTTCTTGGTGGCTGTGCGGCGCTGTGGGCCATACTGCTTGTCCTGCGATGGATTGGTGAAGAGCCGCCCCAAGAAGTGCCATTGCGGTTTCAAACCGGGCAGAATCCAGTCGCCCTGGCAGTGGGAGGACAGAGCGCAGATGGGCTGATGATCAAACCGTTTAAGGTCCAAGGGCAGGCAACGACGCCGGGTCCGCAGAAAAATATTTTTTCGATGGGCCGGGCTGTTGTGCCGGAAAACGCCAAGCAACTCCAAGTGGTCAAGCGCAGCGCGCCGCCGGTTCCGGCACCGCCGCCCGTTGTGGTTCCGCCTCCTCCCCCCGTTCCACCTTCTCCGCCGATTCCTACAGGGCCCACTCCCGAAGAACTTGCCGCCATCGCCGCGCGCCAACAGCACGAGTTGCTGTCCAGGCAGGCCCGTGAGCAGATGGTGCAATATCGGTATCTCGGATATGCAGACCGCGATGGCCGTCAGCAAGCGTTTATAGGTAAGGGCACCGAGATCTACATTCTCCAGCAAGGGGACCAACTCGACGGGAAATTCCTCGTGGCCGTGATCGATCCCACCGTTGTCGTACTGCGAGAAAGCGTTACCAATCTGGAAGCCCGCATCGAGCTGAAGAAGAATTCGTCGATCAATCCCTCCTGATCCGGCCGCCGTTTTCCGCTCATGCGACTGCTCTCGCGCCGATGCTCAGGTGTTGGACGTGTTCTATAGTTCGTCTGCCGCAGGAGCTGGGAGGACAATTATCATGATCCCCCCAAATGGGTATACCCATTTGACGGGATTGCGTCGGGGGAAAAAGAGCATAGAGTGCGCGGCTATGAAACTACCAGCACGTGTGCCATGCGAGGGGAGGCAGCCCATGACGGATCGAGACACCAGCCGGCAGCGAGATGTTGTGGCTGAATCAAAGGCGCGGGAACATCTGACTGGCCGGTGGCGCCGGTTTTTCGCGAGACTCTGCATCATCGGAGCGGCGCTGGCCCTGCTGGCTACGAGTGTGTTGTCAAGCAGTGCGGGCGATATCAGCTACGTCTACGACAACCTCGGTCGTGTCATCGCCGTCATTGATCCGGCCACCGACACCGCAGTGTATGCGTATGATTCGGTCGGCAATCTCACCGGCATCACGCGGCAAACGTCGTCGACGCTCGCCATCTTTCAATTCACGCCGGACAAGGGCCCTGTCGGCACGAGTGTCACGATTTACGGGACCGGCTTCAGCGCCACGCCTGCCAGCAACACCGTGAAGTTCAACGGCACGACGGCCACCGTGCTGACCGCCTCGACCACGGTCTTGACCACCACCGTTCCGTCTGGAGCGACCGCCGGGACCATCAGTGTGACAGTGGCCGGCACTACGGCCACGAGCACGGCGACCTTTACCGTGGGGACTGCGGGCGCCCCCACGCTGTCCAGCGTGAGTCCCGGCGTCGGCAATTATGGCGATACGGTGACCCTGACCGGGACGAATTACGACACCACCCTGATCAATAATCGCGTGGCCTTTACCGCGGCCATCGGGGCCGTGGCCACGGCCAGCAGCACGAGCCTCACCGTGCCGGTTCCGGCAAGCGCTCAAACCGGCCCGATTTCCGTCTCCACGACAAAGGGCAAGGCTACGAGTAGCACCGAGTTCTATGTGGCCCCACCGGGCGTGACGGCGGCGGACATTCAATATACAGGGCGGATCACGGTCAACGGCGCGACCGTCGCCGCCTCCATCACCACGGCAAACAAGAATGGCCTCATGGTGTTTGACGGGATCGCGGGTCAACGGATCAACATTGGATTCAATAGTGTCACGGTCACCCAGTTTGCCGCCCGTGTGTACCGGCCAGATGGCGCGTCGCTGACGACTGCAACGACCTTCAGCACTGCAGGCGGCAGTATAGATGTCGGGCTGCTCCCTACGACCGGCACCTATACTATCGTTCTCGATCCTGTGAGCACCTACACCGGCAACGTGACCGTTACGGTCTCGACCGAGTTAACCGGGAATATTACACCCGGTGGTGCAGCCGTGCCGATCTCCATCAGTCGGATTGGTCAGAACGCGCGCTATCTCTTCACCGGCTCTGCCGGCGGCACGGTAAGTCTCCAGCTGAGCAGCGTGACCATCACCACGGGCTCTGTCTCCATCATCAAACCGGACGGCACGAACCTCGTCGCGCCGACATCGTTTGGCACTGGCGGTGGTGTTCTGGATAGCCAGGTACTGCCCGCCTCCGGGACCTATGCCATCCTGGTGGATCCATCCAGCACCTATACCGGGAGCGTGACGCTCACGCTCTATAACCAGCCGGATGTCACGGGGACGATCACCATCGATGGCTCGACGGTCATTCCGACTCTCACGGTGCCAGGCCAGCGGGCGCGCTATACGTTTAGCGGCACCGCCGGTCAATGGGTGAATCTGGGAGTCTCCACGGTCTCGATTACGTCCAGCACGGTCTCCATCCTCAAGCCGGATGGGACGACCTTGGTGTCGAATACCATTAGTACAGCGGGCGGCAGCGTGGATCCCACGACCGCGCTCCCGACGACCGGGACCTACACGATCGTCGTGGATCCCACGAGCACCTACACCGGCAGCATGACGCTGACGCTCTCGTCGGTGCTCACCGGGTCGGTCACATTGGATGGTGGAGGGGTGGCCGTGAGTCTCACTCGCATCGGCCAGACCGCCCGCTATACGTTTAGCGGCACCACCGGCCAGTGGGTGAGTCTTGGCCTCACGTCGGTAACGATCACCAGCGTAACCGTCACGCTTGTGAAACCCGATGGCACTACTCTGGCGTCTGCCTCAGTGGGGACCGGGGGCGGGGGCCTCGAACCGTCCACGACGCTCCCGGCCACAGGCACCTACACCATCGTGGTCGATCCGGCCGGCACCTATATCGGGAATGTCACGCTGAATCTGATGTCCTATCTCACCGGGTCGTTGAATCTGGATGGGACGTCGACCACCGCGACCATCTCAACAGTCGGCCAGAACGGACTCTACACGTTCAGTGGGACATCAGGGCAGTGGGTCAGCTTCGGCTTTACCAGTGTCTCGATTCCCTTTATTACGGTCTCACTCTATAAGCCGGATGGGACCTATCTCACCGGAACCTCAATCGGGACGGCCGGTGGGAGTCTGGATCTGACGGCGGCCTTGCCTGCTACCGGCACCTACACGCTCGTGGTCAATCCTTCTGGAGCCTATACTGGGGCGGCGACGCTCACGCTCTCATCGGAGGTGACCGGGTCTGTGCTGATCAATGATCCCGCGACCGGGATCACCATCAGCCGGGCTGGCCAGAACGGGCGCTATACGTTCGCCGGCACGGCGAGCCAACAAGTGACAGTGAAGGTCACGGGTAATACCCTCGGCAGCACCACCGTCTATCTCTATACGCCCAGCGGGAGCTATCAGACCGGGACGACGAACTCGGCGGCGAGCTTCAACCTCTCCACCGTGACGCTCGCCACCACCGGGACCTATACCGTCACGATCAATCCCACCACGACTGCCACCGGCAGTCTTAACCTCCAGGTGACCAACCCATGAGCTACCTATTTCGACGACTCCCACATGCCGCTAGACTTGTGGTTGTGTGTTTCAGTCTGGTGCTGGCGCTCCTCCCCAACACCCGTGAGGCCTCCGGATTTACCGCTTCCGGGGGAGGGAGTGTGAACAGTATGCCGATCCAACCCGGTCTTGTTCTAACGGGAGGAATGACCACGACGGTGTATGTGGGAGGACATGCAGTCCCGTCCTCGTTTAATTCTTCCTCGTACTACGATGCCGTGGTTTGGGTAACCGCTACGACAGTGATGCCATCCGGATGGGGCGGGCCATGGATGGGGGGTATCCTTGTACGGTGCGCGCCAGGTGCCGGTGATGCAGGGGGGTACCAAGTAAGGAATCCACTAACTGATGGGCCCATTACATCAGTATCGTGGGGGACAATCTGCTGGGCCTACGATCCTTCGTACGTGACCTACTTTCATTATGCAAATCAGGACAACGGGCCCGTCTTTCCTGACCCCCAACCGGATGAAGCGGCGAATCCTGGGAATAGCTGTCGCGCGGGCGATCCCTGTGATACCAAGACAGGACTCTATTACCAAGAAGATACCGACATCGACGTGCCGGACGTGATGCCGATCCAATTGACGCGGACCTATCGGACCAAGGATACGGGACGACGGGTTTTCGGTATTGGGGCGAGTCATCCCTACGATCAATATATGCTCCGGGATGATCTCTGCACCGAGGCACGGATCATCTTACCGGATGGCGCCTACATCGCTTTCCTCCGGACGAGTGGGACCAATTGTCTCGACTCGACGTTGCAGCATACGACCACGCAGACGAGCTTCTACGCCGCGACCCTGGCCTGGGACCAGAGTTACCAGCGCTACCGCTTGAAGTTCAAAGACGGCACCGAATGGCGGTTCAGTGAGTACGGATCTCTCGTGGCCATGCTAGATCGCAACGGCAACCAGCTGACATTGACCCGAGCCGCCGCCGGCGGCTTGGCTGGCAATCTGGCGAAGATCACTACGCCGAACGGCCGCTATCTCACCTTTACCTACGATGCCTCCAATCGGATTACCCAGGTTGCCGATATTCTGGGCCGCACGATCACCTATACCTACGATGCGAGTGGCCGCTTGTGGAAGGTGACCAATCCGATGAGTGGTGTGAGTGAGTACACCTACGATGCGTCCCATCGCCTGCTGACGAACAAGGAGCCGAATGGCAACACCCATGTGACCAACACCTACGATGCCAACGGACGGGTGGCGACCCAAACCCAAGCGGACAGCACGACCTATCAGTTTGCCTATACGCTGGATGGCAGCGGCAACGTCACGCAGACTGATGTCACCGATCCACGGGGCTACGTCAAACGGTTTGTCTTCAACAGCGCAGGCCTCACGACGTCCATCACCGAGGCCTATGGGGAGGCCATAGCCCAAACGACCACCTATGAATGGCAAGCCGGCACGAATCTGCTCTTGAGTGTGACCGATGCCTTGAGTCGCAAGACCGCCTATACTTATGATAGTAAGGGCAACGTGCTGACCGTCACGAAGCTCCATGGAACGGCCAACGCCGTCACGGCTACGTTCACCTACGAGTCCACCTATAATCAGGTGGCCACGGTGACCGATCCCCTGAGCCACACGACGACGTTTGGCTATGACAGCAAGGGGAATCTCACGACGATTACCAACGCGTTGAACAAGACCACCACGCTCACGGTGAACGCCCAAGGCCAGCCGCTCACGATTACCGATCCCCTCAACAACGTGACCACATTCACTTACGAGGTGGGCGATCTGGTCAAGGTGAAAGATCCGTTGAATCGCGAAACGCAGCGCATTCTGGATGCAGCGGGGCGGCTGAGGAATCTCACGAACCCACTCGGCCAGCAGACCCTCTATCAGCCCGATGCCCTCGACCGCATCACGCAGCTGACCGATGCGATCAACGGCAATACCGCCTTCACCTACGACGCCAACAGCAATCTGCTCACGGTGACCGATGCGAAGTCCCAGCAGACGGTGTATACCTATTCCAATATGAATCGGACGAGCACCCGCAAAGACCCGCTGGTCAACACCGAGACCTACACCTACGATAACAACGGCAATGTGGCCACGGTCACGGATCGCAAGAGCCAGGTCACGACCAATACGTACGATGCGTTGAATCGGAGAACCAAGGCCACGTATCACGACAGCACTTCGACCAATTACACCTATGATGCGGGCAATCGGATCACGCAGGTGCAGGAGAAAGATTCCGGGGGGACGGTGACGGCCACGATCTCCCGCACCTATGACGGATTGGATCGGCTGACGCAGGAAGTGACTCCGCAAGGGCAGATCGACTATGCGTATGACAATGCGAGCCGCCGGACGAGTCTGACGGTGGCGGGTCAAACGGCGGTCACCTACACCTACGACAATGCCAATCGGCTGACGCAGATCGCGCAAGGGAGCGCCACCGTCACACTGGCCTATGACGATGCGGATCGTAGAACCAGTCTGACCTATCCCAACGGCAACAAGATCGAATACGCCTACAACGCGGCAAGCGAGTTGACGACTCTGACGTACAAATCCGGCTCCACCACCATTGGGGATCTGACCTACACCTACGATGCGGCGGGGAATCGAATTAAGACCGGCGGCTCCTTTGCCAGAAGCGGGCTTCCTCCCGCGCTCACCACGGTCAGTTATAATTCGAATAACCAACAGACGACTTTTGGCTCGAATACCATTACGTATGACCTCAACGGCAACCTGGCCACGGTCAATGATGGCAGCGACACCACCACCTATACGTGGAACGTCAGGAATCAACTGACCGGGATCAGCAACACCGGCTTCGCCGCCACCTTTACCTATGACAGTTTCGGCAGACGCACGGGCCGGACCGTCCAGGGCACGACGACGAATTATGTCTACGACGGGCTCAATCCTGTACAGGAGAAGTCAGGAAGCACGGTAACGGCCAACCTGCTCACCGGCTTGGGAATCGACGAGTTTTTCCAGCGAACAGACGGGGTTGGGAGCCGCGCCCTGCTGACCGATGCCCTCGGCTCAACCATTGCATTAGGGGATAGCAGCGGGACGTTGCAGACGCAGTACACATATGAGCCATTCGGCTATACGACCGAATCCGGCTCCGCGAGCACGAGCAGCTATAAATACACAGGCCGGGAAGATGATGGCGCCGGACTCTACTACTACCGGGCTCGGTATTATCATCCGCGCTTGCAGCGGTTTATTGCGGAGGATCCGATTGGGTTTAGGGGTGGAGATACAAATCTGTACCGAAATGTTGGCGGCAACCCGCTTATGTGGCGTGATCCTCTGGGTCACTTCGCAATGGTACTCCCTCTTGTACCCCCGTTGGTTGATGCTGGTATTGCGGTAGGTGGTATCATTGCCGGAGGGATTGTTGGGCAGATAATATCAAATGTCATTAATTCGCAAGGTAGCTCTAGTGTCCCAGATTTACCAACCGACATTGTCGGGAATAATCGACGGCCAAGTTCCGGTAAAACAGTGAATACGGATTTGCCTGCAGATAGGTTCCCAGGCACTGTTGACGATTTGACTGGAGGGAATACGACGGTTGATCCCGATGGGCGTCAAGTTTGCCCAAATGGAGTTCGAGTGCGCCCTGGAAAGTCTGGACAGGGGCCTAGGATAAGCATTCCAGCAAATGGACCGAAACCACCTGAAACCATTCATTTTCCGCCAGGGACGGTATGGCCATGGTGAAATCAGCGCTGTTTATTCCAAATGAGGATGATCTTGTCTGCTTGGGGCGGATTCATGGGCAAGCACGCGTGTTTCAGCAGCGTTTTGAGCAAGAGGTACTCAATCGGGTTCTGAATCGGGTTCTGATCGTTGCGGATGATGGCAATGCCGTTTGCATAGCTTCGGACTATGGAGATGTCGAGTTCAAGTTTGAATGCTTTAGCCTCAAAGTCTTTCCAAGCACGCTCGATTCATGGAACGCGACCTCTGAGATATGTCAGTTTGGTAATTGGCATTCAATAAAGTGTCTTTTCCGCTTTGAATACCTACGACCTGCGACTAGTGGGGAGATTCCTAGTTCCTGGGAGCAGATTGTCCAAAAGCGAGGGAAGCAGAGTGAGGTTTCTGGGGATGCAACGGCGATAGGTTGCGCGCTTGTTGGAATAGTGTTTTGGAACTCAGTAAGCCGGTGTCCCGCCATGTTAGTCGCGAACGATGACAATGCCGACGATCCGACGGCCCTCCAAGTGCGCCAAGAGCAGAAAACAATCGAATTATTCATGAGCACGTGCGAAGTCGTTAATCTCGAAGAGGTTCCAAGCTGGACAAGAGAAGTACGTGCTTGGCTGAAGGCGCGATAGTTTATTTGCGGGCGTAGAAGAGTAGAGTGTGGGTCGACAAAAGGGGTCGCCTATCTCGAAGGCTCTGGTCAAGAGGGCACAGTCCATCGTGTCCTCCGTCTTCTCTGAACTGGGCAGGTGTTCAGATCACGTGGTCTCTCGCTCTGCCGCTCGTGTGACGTCGTCGCATCCCGGTTGTCCTCGTCAGTTGTATCAGCTCTGATCTGAGCCGCACCAGTCACCCATCAGGATCAAGGCATCGGAGCGATCCCCATGAAGGCGCGACTCCAGCCCCTGGCACTCCGTGCCCCAGACAACCGTTGCTTCCCGGTCGTGTCCACCGTATACAGCCACAGGATGTCTGGCTGCCAGCTTGTTGGGGCCAACCCCGTCATGGCTCACGGCCGAGGCGTCTCAGTCCCCACGCAGTGGCGAGGGAGAGAACGGGGTGAAGGCTGAGGCTAATCGGGAGTACGGGGTGTGGCCCCAACCCCTTTGCGAGCTCCCAGCTCCACCCTCACCTGGTCACTGTCAGCCGAAGGTGTGGGACACATCGAACGGAACCTGCTTGCGCAACATGTGATAGCAGGCCCGCGCCAGTTTATGTGCCACGACCTTCAAGGCAACGAACGGATGCGTCCGCGCCTGTTTGCGCTGATAGAAATTCCGGATCGGGGCCTCAAGCGAATGGCGAAGTGCCCAACGGTCGCAAACTGTCAGCACCGATGGTATAAGTCAGCAAATCACCGAGCTTCAGAAACAGATTGGCCAGCACCAGGATCACATCGTGGGATCGGATCCCGCAGGCCACGGCTGAGGCCAGAGACTCGCGGGTGTACTCATCGAGAATAGTGAGAATTCGAAAGGGCCGACCGTCGCGCGTCCGCTCTCCAGCGAAGTCATAGGATCAGATGTGATGGCAGTACGCAGGCCGCAGCTGGAGGCACGTTCCATCTGCTCGCCACAGTCGGGCGCGCTTCGGCTGCATCTGAGGCACTTTCAGGCCTTCGTGCCTCCAGCGCATATACACAGCATCTTCCCCCCGCCCTAGCCCTCGCGCCTCGGGTCACAAATTTTCAACCGGGCAGGGGTCGCCTACAAATTTCTGTGATGTGTCCGTGACACCGGCGTGACAGAAAGAAAAGATTAGACAGAAACGTTGAGAATTAATGGAATCGTGGGCCAGAATTTCTCCTTGCGGAACTAGTCGAAAATACGAGAAACGTTGGGAAGACCGCCCCATTAAGCTTTCATGCCCGGTTTGCGAAATGTCTTCTGACGATCCCTCTCAAGGCTTAAACACGGGTTCAAATCCCGTTGGGACCACCACACCAACCTTCGCTTGAGCCGGTGCCTCTTTATCGTCGTTTTGAATTTGTCGGCGCCGGATGGAACCCACCAATATCCAAGTTATTGGGTCTTTGATCGAACCCAGGCTTGAACGCAAACTGGGGTAGCGTTCCGCTGCCACGGTGGCCAAGGTCAAAGACGCCATTCGCTTTGCGCTCGAACTGTAACGTCGTGATCCCGGATCAGATGACAGTGGGACTGCACGTGTTGGAGTGCATAGTTCACATTAGCGCGTTGTTGGGGTAGTGAATCGTCGGAAGTGTGACATCGCAAATTCAGAATGTCCCCGATTCTCACCGCCACGAAGGGAGAGATTGCGAGGTGAAACGCGGGAAAGACACAACTGGATTGACTCCGCGTATCTGATGCGAGTGCGAAAGATTGAGAAAAGGAAGGAATGTACCGTGATCGTAACGACACTCTCAAAAAACTTTCAGATTGTGATTCCCAAGGAAATACGTGAAAAGCTGGGTCTTTGATCGAAACAGCGTCTTCATGTCATGGAGAAAAGTGGGGTGATCACTCTGGTGCCGGAACTCCCGCTCGTATCGCTCAAGGGAGCGCTGAAGGGGATGTCCACGACGGACGTGCGAGAGAAGAAGGGCCGGTCATAAGGGTTGTCTTGGGACCCTTTTTCATGGAAGGGGATGTTCCTCTCGCTTATAATACAACAATCCGTTCGAGGGAGGGCACCATGGATATGATGACGGCACCCCATATCGCGATTTCACAAGAGGTGGCGGGCGGGAAACCCCGGATTGCAGGACACCGCATTACGGTGCAGCACATCGTCATCTGGCATGAGCGTATGGGGATGAGTGCAGATGAGATCGCCTCCAACCACGGGTTGACCTTAGCCGATGTCTATGCCGCGCTGACGTACTACTACGATCACCGCCAGGAGATTGATGAGGCCATCTTAGCTGATGACTCGTATGTCATCGAACTTCGCAAGGGAATCAAGTCCAAACTGAGCGGCAAGATCGGTGGCTGAGCGGATCAGGTTTTACATGGACGAACATGTGGCAAAATCCGTCACAGAGGGATTACGCAGGCGCGGCGTCGATGTGGTGACGGTGCAAGAATTAGGGTTACAGGCGGCTGAGGATCAACAGCACCTGCAACGAGCGGCTCAAGACGGCCGCGTGGTGGTCACGCAGGATACGGACTTTCTTCGGCTGCATGCCGCCGGGGTCTCCCATCGAGGGATTGTATACGCGCCTCAGCAGACACCGGTGCCTCAGATGCTGAGAGGCCTCATGCTGATCCATGATGTGCTGACTTCCGAGGACATGACTCGCCACGTCGAATTTCTGTAGAACGTTGTTCAAGATTCCCTCGTCATGGTTCTCTGTTGCTCCAGGGAATGAACTCGGGTTCTTCCTAATTTCCACGGTAGTGAGTAAAGCGTTGTTCCCCTTCTTGCGGGGATAATATTAAGACTCCCGGTACATTTTCTTGGTTCCCGTAATCTTCTGCGGAACCAGATAAATATGGAGAGCCAGCGTCTGAGATCTTCGAGGATAAATGCAATATGAGAAGCGAGGGCACCTACCAGTTCGAACGAAGCGATCTGGAGACCATTCTCTTTGCCGACAATGCGATTGTCCGCTCGCGCTTCCAGGAGTCCTTTGCCGACCTGATTCGGCAGTTCCTTGATGAATCAGACCGAGTATGCGCCCAGCTACGCAGCTTTGGCAGTGTTCTCACCGCAGATCTCCGTGCGGCCTGGGTTGAGAAGTTTGTCTTCAGCGCATTCAACAGTTTATTCGTCTCGTGCCATCTTCTCATCTCAGGTTTATTACTGCCTGCAGGAAATCTCATGCGCCAGTATGCCGAGGCTTCGGCGATGGCACTTCTTTGTTCACATCATGCGATCGATGTCTTAAGGCGTTTCGATAAAGACCCCACAAAGTTCCCAGTTCATGACGCGGTTCGACTCGTTCGTAATCGTCGCAACACTGAGCTTTTAAGAATCAACGCCCAAGGATGGACCTCATTTGAGGCCATCTCAAAGTGGTATGACCAGTACAGCCACGTCACCGTCCTCTCGCTCACTACGGACACTCTGCTCCAAAAACCGGGGTCTGTCATTCTTGGTGGCAAGTTTGATGATGGTAAGTGTGAAGCGTATCGTAAGGAACTGGGGCTGCGTGTAAGTGCGATGGCGCGGTTATGCGAGTTGGTGGTGGCTGTTCGGGAAAACGTGAAAGCGGCGCAGGCCAATGGTTTGTTTGTAACCAGAACATCAGCAAGCTAACAGCGCATTGGGCAAGACGAGCGGGTCGCTGGAGGCGTTACGCGGCTGAGGCCAGGTTCCGTTATGGGCCTTAAAGACGAGATCGAAAATCAATGAACTCTGGCCTTCTCGATCTTGATTCCATAGAGACGTGGCATTCGGATTTTGAGGAGTTACTCTATGATCGAGAAATCTGGCCCAAGGTCAAGACCAAGCTCGATTCAAGTGAGATGCAAGGCATCGGGTTTCTGTCCCAAGTTACATGCGCCGACGATTACCTGATGGACGATCTCGCCCAGTCTCTCCGTCAAAAAGGGCGGGAGAGTCTTTTCAAGCGGTACTCCTACGTCATTGGATACCATGGATGCCGCCTGAGAGATCCTGAATCTTACCAAAAATTTGGCATCCTTCCATCAAGTACAGAACACCAAATATCCGTGGCTCGATCCCTCTTTCAAGAAATTCCAGGTTTCAACAAGGCACTTGTTGACATTGAGGCTAGCTACCTGAATCACAATGAGGGCAAAGTAGGTCTGCTGTTCTCAGCAGTTCGTGCCAAATATAACAGAAGCCCATATGTACGAGGTAGCGAGCTCATCCGCGGATTGGCTTACAGGCTAGGGGTAACCGCTAAGGCACGTTTCGCAGGAACAGGAAAACGAACACTGATCAAATGTGCGATTCCAGTAAACTGGCTAGATGACCACACAACGTTTTCTGCCATCGGTGCTTATAGCAATCATGTGCTGGACCATTTAATTCGAATTCGCAGATGGCCGCACGATAATTTCATCGGGTTCGACGGCGGATACATGCTCACCAGAGCGATACCCCCTGAGAGCATTCTCGAATTTATCGACATGACAAATTTCAGTGATGATGATCCCTGATGCCCGATTGTCTCTGAATGTGAAGCAGCTACGGATATTCACTGTAGCCCCCATCGAATTCGAATAGGAGGCGGCTTACTCAAGCACCTAGCCAGTGGTTTTCAGCAGCTCGCCCTTCAGCTTGGCTATGGGAATGACATTTTCTAGACCTCTTGTTTTAGTCATACCCGTTTCTGACTTTAACAAATTCATCGAAGCTCGCGAAAATAAATGGCGAAGTCGTAGTCATCTTTAAACACGGGTTCAAATCCCGTTGGGACCACCACACCAACCTTCGGTTGAGCCGGCGCCTCTTTCTCGTCGCTTCAAATTTGTCGGCGCCGGATACAATCCCCCGGCGTTTCGTTTTTGATACCATTTGATGTGCGTGTTTGATGTATGTGCCGCCGATGTGATCATCCGGACAGCCTGTTGACATTGTCGTGCGAACAACCTGCTCAATCATCTCGCTCGTCTGTGCTCACGCGCTTGGTTTGGATTACTCGCCTCGACATGGCTGCCTCGTAACTTCGTTGACGCCTCTAGCGCCGGTTGTGTATAAAGAATGCGCTCTATGCAATGATCTTTTCTGAGGATGGTGTGTCATGTCTGTACGCGAATTTCATGACGGCGCAAAAGACGGGTTGGAGGCGCTCGAGCCGTTCGATCCCGACCGGATCGTGTCGTTCGAAGACTTGCTTGTAGCGATGGGCAAGACCGCCTTCGGCGGCAGGAAGCTCGGCGAAGCCTTCGAAGTCTTGTGGGCCATGGTGTCCGATCCCGACTGTAAAGTCGTTCTGACCCTGTCGGGCGCGATGACGATTGCCAAGATGGGCAAGATCGTCAGCAGGATGGTGGATGAGGGGATGGT
>FSSH01001216.1_pt1 | contig 28943 bp, 23 predicted proteins | sample 1166101 | NCBI WGS metagenome assembly FSSH01 (sample SAMEA32972668, study PRJEB13176) | freshwater metagenome | biome: Drinking water system; feature: Biomass in drinking water that filtered by 0.45 um membrane; material: drinking water | place: USA | collected 2012-12-20 | depth 0 m
ACTTCGGGGAGAGGCGGTGGCATCTGGAGAATGTCAACCCGGAGAGCATGACCCTCTTCTATGTCTGCCGGTTCTTTCAGGAAATGGGAACAGGGGAGGCGGCAACGAGGGTGGAGTCGGTGGTGACGATGAAGGTGCAGGTGACGGCTGTGGGGGAATTGTCGACGGTGCAGGTGGACTTCGATACGATAGCGGGCGGTGTGAGCCAGGCGGTGAATGACTTGTGCACGGCGACCGCGCAGTTTATCGAGCAGAGGCTACTGAAGCTTTCGGAGCAGTTGAACCCAGTGCAGGAAGGAGAGGGAGCGTGAAGAAACTTTTGGCTATGGCGGTGCTGGCAGTGGTCATGGCAGGACAGGTACCGGCCGGGGCACAAGACGCGAAGAGAAGGAAAGAGATGTCTGTTCTGGTGGGACAGATGATGGAGCCGGGGCTGATAGCGGCGAGGGGAGCATTTGGAGGAAAGGTGCCGCTCGGGCAGTATGTGGTGGAGCCGCATACTGTGTATCGGTCAGGGTATGAGAAGGTGCCGCCGGCAGCGATGGCGAGGTGGGCTCTGGCGCTGCACGACTATGTGAAGCAGAAGGGTGGCGGCTACGCCAAGTACCAGGAGTATGTGGCAACAAGCGGCAAGAAAGAGAAGCTATATCCGGCATTTGGGACGATGAAGGAAGAGGCGTCTGGGCCTCTGGAGAAGGCGCACGTACCGTACAAGTGGCAGAAGGACTTTGCGAAGGTGTGGTGGGGGCAGCAGGACCAGGGCTATGCCAAGGCGGTCATGAAGGACTGGTGGCTGAATGACGCCATCCTGGATGGGACAGTATTGTGGACGGCATATGAAGCCAACCAGGTGAAGAGTGCGGACGCGCATGCTTGGAGGGATGCTGAGCTTGCGAAGATGGTGAAGAAGAAGTGAGAAACACAGCATGCGGAGAGCGGTACATGGGCTAAGTTGTCCTATTGCGAAGAAGGTTGTCTTGCCGATGATAGTGTTAGCACTCTTGACACCAGCTTTGGCGCCGGTTGGCAGGGCTACGACTGTTGAAACGAGAGAGCTGGATAGGGCATAGAAAGATACTTCGGTTTGTCTGCGAGCGTGCATTCACGGATCCCGCTCACCATATTGACAGCGGGTATATAATTGCTGTTGGAGGACTCAATTTTATGTCGCTAGCTTCACTCTCAGAAATTATTGAAGACCCTGAATTCCATCGTCTTCTGCTGCATGGGTATGCTGGTCCCTACTCACTTGGAGTAATTGGTTCAAACAGAGTTCTTCTATCTTTGCCTGATGTCCCAGAATCTGTAGTCAGCATTCCTCAAGAACTTGACTTCAAAGGCATTCATGTTCTTGTTGAGGTTAAGTGTGATTGGGCGCAGCCTCATAAGCTTACCTGTTGCTAGACAAGGCGCACATCTAACGCTGTAAACACCTCACTAATTGGACAGGCATATGTTTGCCTTCCGTTGCCGGCATACAAAAGACCCAGCAGCTTGCCCTCTTCGGTGACTATTGCGGAGCCTGAGTCCCCATGGTCGCTGAATTTGGAGCCATTGACTCCTTCGATTACGAAAGAGCGTCTGAACCAACATAATCCTGGTTTGTAAGCTACTGGCCCCACAATTGTGGTGATTTGTTTCACTTCTCCTCGCGTCAGCCCGGTCGTTCTACCGACCTTTAGGACCCTGTCTCCTAGTACCGGATCACCAGACGACTTGATTTTTGGCAAACCGGGTCTGTTATCGTGATAGTGCTGATTGAAGTCGATACCGTCAATAAGGTCTGCAATTGCTGCGTCTACCAAGTTTAGATGGACTTGTCCATTGGCTATTGTGGCTGACTGCGGGCTGGGAACTAAGTCAATTGATTTCGATAACGTTGCTACTTGGAAATCTTCCTTGAGCTGGCCGTCCCCAGGCTGCAAGATTCTGTCACTACCAAGGTGTCCAGAGTTCTCCCCTGCCAGCACATGATTGTTAGAAAGCAGGGCGAATTTGTTGCCGTTTTGAACAAAACACCCGAGCGTTCCCACCGTCATCATTCCTTGATCAATAAATCCAGAACGATTGTCAGCATCGAAATTTTGAACTTCAAGTCCAATGCAAAGCGGCCTCTTTTTCTGTTGCTCAATCACATTCGACGCCATCGGTCTTATGACTGGAATTCTCAGATAGCTGTCGATTTCACCAGGTGTGTCTTCATACTTGATCGGCAGACCGGCGAACCAGGCTACCTCCTCTACAGCTCCTGCTGCTGCATACGGCATAATTATGGCCGAATTGCGAACCGCCACAAATTCTGGTGCGCTGAAGTTTCCACCAATTCCCAGCGAGCGTACCCTGGGATCATTGAACAACGATTTTGCCAACGTTTCCAACTTATCTTCCAATTGCGGCACTGAAGCTCCTATGGCTGTGGACACGGGTTATTCTCCTGAACTAGCGTTTTACATGATTCCAACGGCTACCAGCTTTGTATTTTACACGTAACAGGATTCGAGATGGCTAAGCTCCATAGCTCTGCGGTGGCGAAGCTCCGTCTACCGGCAAGTAGACCTCAAAAAGAGGAAAGTGCCGAATATTGCAGTGGGGATGGAAAAGTCACAACTTCTGCTACTATGTTATTTGGGTTCCAGTTCTTTGGAACCCTCTTTTTTGCCCAAGAAGTTCCTACACTTAAACAAGTAAGAATTTTGTCTAAAACCAGTTTCTCAGCACGGTTGAATCGAGTGAATTGAACTAGATTAGCTATCAGCCTGGGTGTTATTCCACCGTGAAGGCTCTCGCTGTAACTTTCCACGGACTTTGGCACTGATTTAGTCAGGCTTTTGGCACTCCTCAACTTAGTCCGATGACAAGGTTTTCGCGAGCGGTTTCGACCACTCACCTTTGTGACGGTCTTTAGCTGATTGATCTCAAGAATCCTCTTGATCTGCACCAGCAGCCGCATTAATAGCTGGAAGTTACCTTGGGTAATTCTGACTATTGCCGACAATGCCTCCTTATCAGTGAAGTCTTCAAGGTTCAAATGCTTGGTCAGGTGCTGCTCAACGAGAAAGAGTACCTCATCTTGGCTCAATCTCTCTAAATTCATGGATAAAACCCACACGAGAGTAGAGCTGCGGGTATCTGGATGGCCTCTTCTGCATGCCAGGCATGCCACCTCAGAGCCTTGATTTGTGCCACCAGTAGGAACGGTGTGATGCGTGTTAGGTCAGATCACCCCTGCGGGCTACGGCCGGGAAAGCGGAGAGATGCGGTAGGGGGCGGAGTAAATGAAAGCCCCCTGGAGCCAAGTCTAGTAGGCATCTCGGGGCTTTAGGCCGGTCAATCAAACAAATTGGGTATTATCGGACGAAGATCAGGGATTGGTTTTTCTTGCAAAATCACCACGGGCTACACCATCTAACTCTCTAATTGACGGTTCCCCAAGTTCGGTAATGGTTTCTTGCTGTGGGAACAGGAAACCATAACTTCCATCCTGCCGACTTATCTTTTTTGTGGTCGACGTGCCTTTTTTTGTCTCAATACTAGTCAAAGTTGCCATGAACTCTTGAACTAAAGTTACTTTCGCTCTTCCTCGAACTAATTCAAGCTTTCCAAGCGATTTGCCAGTAACAGGGTCCAAGATTTCTTTGCCGATGCCATAAATCAGATAAATTTCCCCGACTTTAACACCGTCGGAGGCGCCTTGATTGATGACTATTTGGGTAACTTGTCCATTCTTATCTGGAAGCAATTCCGCAACAATAGGTAAATTGCCTTGTTCAGTCATGGTGCTGTTTCCTCAATGTAGAGTGTGTCGGAGGATGAGGGCGTCAAACTCACAAAATCAAACGAAACCGATGGTTTGCATATAATTGAAGAAATGGTATTTGGATCATTTTTTTTGATGGCATCCCAAATTGATTGCGCACGAGGAAGCATTATCAAAGGTGTAATTTGCACCAATTTATTGGTCTGTTGAATGTTTGTAACCCGACCGATTCCAATCTGCTCCTCATAGTCATTACCATTCAAAGGCTTGATCTGAAAAATACTAACCAGCGTATTGTCAAAAAAGATATCAGTAGGTGCTAAAACCAACACGAAATTGCTTTCTGAGTAAATCTGAACTGAAATAACCTTAGGAACAGAAGGAATCTGCAAAACCTTAATTCGTGAGAGTAAATCCACAATCTCCTTGTTCCGAGCAATCAACAAATCAATTAGTGTCATGAAACACAAAAGAAGAACTGTTAAAACAGTTACCCCAATATAGCCCAGTGAGCGGGCATCGATAGTTAGTACCAAATCTGGCCTAACACCCCAAAGAATTATGCCAAAAACAAAGGCTAAATCAGCCACAAGAACGGCTTTACATTTATAAAATGATTGCCAAAAGTTATTCAATAACTTAATTACCGCAAAGAAGCAATTCAGAATAACATGCAGGACAGCTGGTTATTCCAACACCCGCGGCTAATATGGATCACACACATGCTATCGATAACTTGGAAAGGGGAAAAATGCACACCGGAAAATGCCCAAAATGCGAAAAAGCTATTACTCATGCAGCTCTTGAAGCAATTGATATCAAAGAAAACTTTACTACTCGTTCTTGGCTAGGCGTTTCAATGCAGTGCCCATACTGTCGAACAGTTCTCTCTGTAGGCATTGATCCAATTGCGGTGAAGACGGATCTTGTCAACGAAATCAAGAGAGCACTTGGAGCGAGGGGCTAAAATCTGCTGACATACGGGCAAACAGCTCATAACATATCTTGTGTATTATTCGCGCTTGGCAAGCTCTGTGTGCGGTTCTTTGACAACTGTTGGATAAAGCGCAGCGGGGATTTTTTTTCTCTTGGCTACCCGGGGTGTCCCTACATATCGGGTCCGGCCCATTTTCTTTGACCTCCCCGCTAAGCTAGTTGACAAGCGTAGAACGGGGGTGATTTTGTCCCTCTAAGCTTCTTGGAATCAGGTGGTTCCTTGAGAAGGTCTTTGAATGGTGGTACTCTGGCGCCCAAGCGGTTTAGACCACGCACTTCTTCATGCTCTCCAACGCGGGCGGCCAAAACTTGTGATATCTGTAATTGTCAGGAGGTGTTTTTTTGACCTCGGGTTGGGTCATGCTTGCGGTTCACCGGAAAATAGCTTTTTCCACCACGGTCGCTTTAGTTCTTCCATATTCTTGCTCAGCGCACTAAGCCTTGCCTCAACTGCCGCAGCTTCGGTCTCCTTCTCCTTTCGCAGTTTCTCGACTTCAATCGCCAAGGACTCTTTTGCAATGCTTGACTCTGTCGCTGCCCTAATCGCCGACTCCCGTTCTGCTTGAACCGCAGCTAGCTGCTTCTTAAGCGCCTCTACCTCTACAGCCTTAAGAGTCATGTTTTCTTCAGCCGCTGCTGCTCTCTGTTCAAGAACGGGCACTTTCTTTAATTCATGTTGCCTGTCTTCCAACAGACGAAGCTTAGTATTACTTTCCTGAAGCTCTGCCTTCAACTGTCCAATCTCCTCACTAGCAGCCCGCAGGTGTCCTATAAAGCGGCCTTCTATTTCTGACCAAAGGGTATCGGCAAAAGTTTTTGTTATATCTTGTGGTGATTGAACCTTGGCCTGTTCTGTGGCTGCACTACGGTTTTCTTCCTCCACGGAGTGGTCCTTTGAAGCCATTGGAGACTGCATCGAGCCAACTCTTTCGCCAAACACTTCCGTGCTTTCAGCATCTACAATCTCACTAGTGGAAGGCTCTAGCGGTTCGTGCATTCGCTGCAAGAGTTCCTTAGTAACGTGAACACGCCAGACCTGTTTCCCCTTGTCAACAAATTGGCTGCCGCTAAGCCTACCCTCGTTTAGCATTCGCCTAACCGTCCGGTCAGTCGTGCCAAGTACTTTTGCAGCTTCGTCTACAGTAATATGCCTAGCCAAGCCCGTGACCTCTTATTTGGTGAAGATGGACCTTCCTGATTATAAGTATCATCGGTGGTGCCGACAATTACCCTTACTGTATATCTGTCCGGACGGACTGAAGTCCTGAATTGGTTCATCCGTGAGGATTTCCGATCTCTGTCCGCGAGTAGAAGTCGCGTCCGGACGCAATGACTGCTGCCGAACTACTACTTTAATTTTCAAACGGTTCATTCGGACGCATTCAAAACACGAAAATATTTTTTTGCTAAGTTAATCGCCTAAAGTCGATCTGCTAGCCCCCGCAGACCGGACGTCCGGACGTTCGACAATAGCGAGACCGTTCTAGCTCTAACTTCTTCGTCCGGACGAAAACGGCATGACCGGATCGTCCGCTTAGATCGTTCGGATCTTGTGGACGGCTCGTCCGGACGGCGCCCGGGCTTTCCGCTTTGTGTCCGGACTGTTTCTGTTTGTGATTAAAGGTTTTCTGAATTGCCTTCCTGTTCTAGCTGGGAGCTCCCGACTGTCTGAGAACCCGTAAGTCCCGAGAGCCGCTTGTTTCTGAGTCCTGTCCGGTCGTCTTCCTGTCCGTCCGGACATCGATATGGCACGCAAAGCTTCTGGTCCGATAAATGACACTCTGGTTTCCTTGTATCCGCTCTGCGTCCGCCGCGTGTCCGGACCTGTCGGCGGTGAAATCGTGTCAACTTTCTGTAAATGAAGAAAACCCGCTGTTTATCTGGTGAATGACCTGTCCGGTCGCTTTGTCCATTCGTCCGGACGATCCGGGTTCCCTGATTTTTCGATTGCCAAGACTTGATCGTCTTCCAAGCACCCTATATAGTGGCACCATAGTGGTGGCACTTGGCAGGGTTGCCTGGTGTATATGCCCTAGAGATTCCCTTCCTAGAAAGCTGGTTCTCGGAAAAATAACTCAAACAAAAAACATCGCTTGCGGCGATGTTCTTGTGAGATCTTTGCAGACCTCTCTATTTTGTTGTCGTCGCGTGTTTTGGTAGTTCGCGAGATGACATCAGGATAAACGACAGGTCCGCATAGGTCAACACGTCTTCTTTTAACCAAAAGGAGTGAGATTGGCGGATTTTGCTATGCCGTTGCCTATGGAACAGGCGCCGGCAAAGAGATTTTGTCGAGGAAAATTCTTTCCTAAGGACTGGAGCCATGTAATGGCCGAGTTCTTGGGACTGTTCCACCGGTATGGCTACATATATAAGTCGAAGTTTGGCGGCGAATGGTTCTCGGCTCAGGAGAAGTGGTGCCTCAGCGATACTGAGATACTGAAGGCTATTGCCTGCGAGCACCCTAAGTTTATACTCGGGACCAGGGCGGCCAAGGCCAGCCGGTTTGCGGTCCTTGATATAGATGCCGGCAGCAAGTACCACAATAGCAAATCGCTGGAAAAGCTCGTGGCTACACTATCGGCCGCCGGTCTTAGGGAGTCCCGCCTTTACCGCTCGAGCTTTTCTGGTGGATGGCACCTGTATATATTTTTTGAGGAGCCGATAAGCTCTAAAGACTTGAGGCGCCAGCTAGTCAGGCTTTTAGAGCTTACCGGTTTTGTTGTGGCGAAGGGTCTACTGGAAGTCTTCCCTTGCCCAGGTGATAGGTCTCTGGGTAACGGCATCCGGTTACCCTTGCAAGAGGGCTTTGCCTTCCTGGACCTGTCCACCCAGGAAGTTCAGTATGAGAGGGAGGAGCTTTCCCCGACCAAGGCCCTAGAGATGTTCATAGACCACCTGAACGGGTGCGCCAATAGTTGGCATGACTTCCACCGGATGAGAGCGTATGTGGAACGGCTGACTGAAAGTCAGCAGCAGATAACTACAGATATCCAAGAGAGGTCTGTTCACCTGGGGGTTGTGCTCCCGTTTAAGCGCCTTTCGAAGGGCGAGCCTGATAGTAGTGCTTCCGATATCGTTTTTGGGGTGTTCCAAGCTCTCCCGCCGGGGATGATCTCTGAGAACTGGGTTCGTGGCCGCTCTTACTACCAGGTCGGCCTGACCGGGCCGTCGCAGAGGGCCGACGCCCTGGTCTGCTTATCCCATTACCTCTTCTATGGTGATCCCGAAAATGGGCTCTTTCCCCTGGGATATGGCTACGACCAGGAGCGCAAGTTTGCTATCGAGAAGATACTCGAACTCAAGCATAACGGACAAAGCCGGGAGATCGCCCAGGGCTCTACTGACGCCAAGGAGCAGATTGAACGGGTTGCTACCTGGCTGCCGCCACGTCTACGTGGCAGTAACGAACCTCAGAGATACGAGAACAAGACTCCAATAGCCTGGCGGAAGAATAGTGCCAACCTGAAGGCCGACGCCAGGGCAAGAATTGCAGCCGCCGTGGCCGAGTTCGAAAGTGACAGACAGGCCTTTAGCAATAGGGACCTGGCCGCCAAGGCCAAGTGCAGCACCGACACTCTGTACAAGCACCAGGATCTCTGGAAGACCGCCCAGAGCAAATTGCGGTCTGAACATACCCGCTTGGCAGCCGATCCAGGTGAATATAACGTTGTGGTGGGGGCGGATTCACAACAATCCAGCCCCCACTCACAATCTCAATTTCAAGTTATGCCGCCGGGGCGTCTGGCTGCCCGCCGGATAGTCGATGAACTAAAGATGCGCCAGTTGCGTCTGGAGAAGCAAGCCAAGAAGAACCGGCGAACTCGGCTCAATCTGGGCTCGGATGTCTGGCAAGAAAGCATACGTTCAATAACGCCGGCGGAGTTTTCGGCTCTAGACGCAAAGGAAATTCGAAAACTGCTGGCGGTATATCTTTCTGCGTTGCCGACATCGCCGGATGAAGAGGCTCAGCGATGGTTGACTTCGTTGATAGCAGCTGCTAGGTCGAGCCTGTCAACCATCCAACTTTCGGCCCCTACAGAATGTGGAGATTCTACCGAGAGGGGTTCGCCAACTGATTGACCTAAGGCAACCATCAGATCTGCTCAATTTCAAAAGTAAGCGTCAATTCTTGAGGGATGGTTACTCCATCGAATGCACCTCCACCCATTCCAGGCATTGGTTGCTTGCTTATATAGCCTTTGAATTTATAATCACCGATCTTAAATTCCGCTGGCTCCTTTGTTATGAAATTGATGTCCAAGAAGTGTTGAGCTCCCTTACTCATGTCTTTTTGTTTGACAAAACATTTCAAAGTAGTCTTTGAGGTGATCTGAAATGATGGTGGACGAATTCTCCCGAGAACAAGTTCAGCATTCTTAGTCTTTGCTTTAATTTCAATGAAATCGACTAAGTCTCCAAACCCTGATAGTTCCAGCTTCTCAACCTGTGTTTTCAATTTTGGCTCCTTCTTTAACACGTTCTCGCTGGCTTTCATCCATTTCCCATTACTAGCAAAGCTCAATGATCCAGACAATCCTGCGGAGTTGGCTATTCTGTCCAACACCCGCTTTACTGTTTTTGCTGCATTCTCTAGTTTCAGAACATCATTCCAATTATTGATAGACAATCCCTGAATATTGAAAGCCCCATAGTTCATCACATTTGAATAGGAATCGCTCTTTGCTGAACGCATCCTCACACCATTCGTATTCATGAGACGTATAAATAGCGCCACCGGTGGCTGAATTCCTAGTGCTTCAAGCGCGCACGAGTATGACCAGAGTGCAGATATTAGTTCTTCATCGAATATTTCACCAATGATTCCTTTATTTTCGTCAGTGACGATTTCTCGAACTGACTCAAGCTGACCTCCTCGAAATACTTGAACATAGCCAGAAAGCTCTCCATCAGAACCGTACCTTTTCTCAGTTCTGAATCCATCTAGATTTATGCGAGCCTCAAATCCTAGACTATTTTCTACTGGTGCCAACATTCTCGCGACCTGCCTTATTGCCGAGGGGTCTAAGTCTGTATACTTGCCAAACGGAACCAGGTGGAGCACTAGCACTGGTCCTGGTCTAAATTCAGATTCAACTATTTTCTCAATGTCAGAGTATCTTTGTAGTCGCCAACTCTCTAATTCTGCAATCTCATAAGTTGTCTCTTGCAGCAGCCGTTCAGCCACCCAGAGCCTTGCTAGAGCACCAACTGGAATATGCCGCTGTTCGGCTATCTGAGTCAGTCCCTGCATAAGGAGCGGATCGGCTCTGAATTGCACTAAGCCCGTGCGGGTAAAGCGTTCAAATGACTCTTTATCGGATTTGCTGGGTTTCATTTGCTCAAGCCTGCTCCGTATGGAGATAGCATACAGGAGGTGCGAATTGTTGGCAAGTGGCTTTGATTTTGATTTCTGTACCAGTTTGATCTTTTCAGATTCCTCAATCAACGTCCACTATGGCTTCATTACTGGCAGACTATTTCCATTCGCAAATCGCGAATGTATAATGTCCATATGCAAACCCTAAAACCGCAAGACATTGCTGTGCTTCTGAAAATCCTCGTAACTGAGGATGGGTGGACAATTGCTGGGCTTTCAAAGGGACTTTATCTGAGCGCTTCAGAGGTTCATGCAGCCCTCGGCCGGACTCAAAAAGCTGGATTATTCAATTCCGATCAAAGAAAGGTCAATGTATTAGCCCTTGAGGAATTTCTGGTTCACGGCATTCGCTATGTCTTCTATATCTCCAACAGTGGGCTTGCCAGAGGGGTACCCACTTCTATTGCGGCCCCGCCTCTTTTTGGGACCCATTTCGGTGAAGTTGACGTTCCGCCTGTTTGGCCCCACCAGCTGGGCTCCGTTCGAGGCTATATCGTTGAACCACTGTACAAGACCCTACCGGATGCAGCCGCAGCTGATACTAAATTATACATGCTCCTCGCGCTAACTGATGCCTTGCGCGAGAGCTCGCCGAGGGTCAGAAATGTTGCTACTAAAGTTTTGCATGAGATTTTTGAAGGGCTGAGGTCTTCAAAAAAATGAGCAATAGGGCGTCTATACTTGCTAGATTGGAGCAGCTCGTCTCAATCATTGGAGACCTAACTGAGCAGTTTATTTTCGTTGGTGGCTCTGTAGTGCCATTATTGGTGACTGACAAAGCTGCTCCGTCTGCAAGAGTTACGGAAGATATTGATGTAATCGTCAATGTCACCAGCCGTAGCAGAATGTACGATATTGAGGAGCGCTTGAGGGCACTGGGTTTTGGCCCTGATCTTACGGACGAGAACCCAATAATTTGTAGGCATGTCAAAGATAGTCTCATTCTAGACGTGATGCCTGCTGATGAGACAATTTTTGGGTTTTCAAATCAATGGTATTCAACTGCTGCTGCTGCGCCTTTACATATCACACTTCCGAGCTCTGCTGTCGTGAAAGTCATCAATGCTCCTGTCTTTATGTGCACCAAATACGATGCTTTTGGCAGTAGAGGGCAGGAAGATGAAAAAGATATCGAAGATATCATAACCATAGTCAGTGCACGACAAGAACTTATTGACGAGCTACTTCTTGCACCGCCCGAAGTTAGACAGTTTGTCATGGAGAAAACCAAGGCCTATATTGCTTCGTCCAATTATGAACGACTTGAATGGGCCGTGGAAGACGGGCGCGTAGCGCTTGTTAAAGAGAGATTTAGTAGAATTGCAAAACTAGATTTGCTGTTTATTCTTGCGCAGGAACCAGACCTAAATAGTTTCGGCTTTGGTTTGACTCGCTCTGCTTATCCATCGCCAGCGGAATATCAAAGGCGGCTAGCGGAGTCAAGAGACGAGATGATCCTTGACTATGATAGGTTTGAGAGAGTTTGTAATTGGCTTCGACAAAACGGACGGTCCAGAAAAACCATTAATACTCAAATGGGTAGCTATGGCTGGAAGCATCATGTAGAAAGAGATATAGGTGTTTATGTAACCAATGGAATCTTTATTGCAGCAGCTATTCACTCTGGCTTTAGGTACAAAAAACATGCTCCCAATGCTTATTTTAATCTGTCTCATCCAGATTGAATTGCCCAGTTTCACAAACTCTTTGCTTAGCATTGATTGATAAAAAGAAAGCATAGAAGCCAGACTCCCGCTACCGCATCAATTTCTTGGTCAAGACATTGCCGAAATGTGCCAAACAAAAAAATTCTGATTCTTTTCTGAGTTTTTATGTCAACTTTACTGATGATGACTGTCAATCCCTACGAGTTTGCGCACCCATGGGTCTTTCCATAAAATGGTTTTCAACAGAGAAAAAACTATGTTATTGTGTTGTTTGAATAACAAGAGAAAGACACGCCCTCTTCCTTATTCTGCGCGCGAGAAAGGCACACAAGATAAAGCGCGTGTATCGTTCATTAGGAAACATGACCATTATGGACAATATTCAAGCTAGTCAAACAACTTTATCGAAAATTGAGCGGCTCAAGATCGCCAATCAATTTCGCATCTTGGAGAAGATCAGCGAAGGAGACGAAGCCCAGCAATATGCTGTCAGGGCGGAAGTCTTCGAGCGTGGTTATACATATCTGTACGATGAAGTTCTTGAACACTTCTGGGAAGAGATGCCGCAAGCGGTTGCTCAAGAAGTCATCGACATCTTGCAGTTGAATCGAGCCATTACTTTCTCTGTGCAGGATCTACCTGAAACTGAGCGCGCCGATTTGCCGGAGCGTGCGAAGTTTGAGGGCTTCGACGGCAATAACGAATCGGAGCACTTCAGCTTTGCAACTTTCCTCTGCGAGGAAATGAGCCGATTCAACGAATTGCAGATAGTCAATAGCCACTGCCCGACTCTTGATCGCTATCGGGCACAGCTCAAAAAGTGGGCGGATTTGGGCAAGAAGCAACGGCTCACCAAAGAGCAAATAGAGGCTCTTTTGGCTGCCCAACGCTATTGGGAGTGAACGAGATGCCTCAGAACAAGAAATTAAGCGTCTATGAGTTGCATAATCAACAGTATTGGAGGATGCAAGGTTTGGCTCGCCCCATGACCGAGTGTTATCCTGAGATTGCCTCGGTGAAAATTGAGCTCACCTTCAAGGATCCCGATTGCTACGGCGATCCAGCTCCCAAAACGCTTACGTTTGGACCGCAGCAGAACGCATACTTCTATATGCAGTGCCCGTACCGTGAATGTGTTCAAGGCGGATTTGATTTCTCACAGGGCGTCAAAGAAGCTATCAACAAGCAATCAAACGAAGCCATTGGCCGAATTCTATGCGACGGCTGGCAAGACCAAGAACGGATTAACAAACACCGCTGCATGCTGTCCGTATCTTACCGGGTTACCGTGGAAAGGGTGCAACGCCCCGTTGGATAAAGGTCCCGGCATGCTGGAATCACCCGGTTTCTACCTACGCGAACAATGTCCGAAAGGGAACGGTTGCGGGCCGGCTGTTTTGGCCTGTCCAAAAGTAGGCTTTTCGACTTTTGGATGGCGGGTATAATCCGTACATCACTTTTGGACGAAGAAAATGCCACGAGTTTTTGCGTACTGTCGAGTTTCGACTGCTGACCAGAGCCCTAAGAATCAGGCTCTTGAGATAAAGGCGGCGGGATTCAAGGTTGAAAGTCGCCGGCTGATTGAGGAAAACATCAGCGGCTCAGTGGCGGCGGCGGAGCGCCCGGGCTTCATGAAACTGGTGGATAGGATGGAGAAGGGCGACGTTCTGGTGGTGACCAAGCTTGATCGCCTGGGGCGCTGCCATGGATGTGCGGTCCACTGTAGAACTTCTCTCCAGACACGGCGTCAGGGTTCACTGCCTGGCTCTTGGAGGGGTGGATTTGACCAGCGCGGCTGGGAAGATGACCATGCAGGTCATTGCCGCCGTCGCTGAGTTCGAGAAGGACCTCCTGATCGAGAGAACCAAATCTGGAATAGCCAGGGCCAGATCTGCCGGCAAGCAGTTTGGGAGGCCGCCGTCTCTGGATGAGAAAGAGCGCAAGGCTGTATTGAAGAGACTGCGAGCCGGTGTTGCGGTTGCTGAGGTCGCCCGGGAGTTCAATACCTCCAGGCAGACGATTCTGCGGGTGCGTGACGCGGCGCTTCGGGGTTAAAGAAGATTCCGCCGAGGGCCAAGAGCGGTGCCGACTTACCAATTGGCGCCAACCGGCCCTTGAGGAGGTGATAGAGAATTTGGGGTGATTGAGAACAGACCTTCAGGGATGAAGCCATTGTGTCGATCCATCGGCAGAGATGCACAGTTCAGCAAAGACTATTCAAGTGTCTCCGATGACTCTGAAAAAAGCAGCCTGAGTCAATTCTGTTAACCCAGACTCATTATATTCCGCCAATGCAACTTCGTGGTGTTGCGAAAGATTGAGACTAAGTCTTGCTCTTATCGAGAATGAATTTGTCTCATTACTCGCTGGGCGATCCGGCTCGCTTCTGAAAGTGGCATCTTAACTGGGTTGTCGAGGGTTCGCGGTGTAACGACTCTTTTGTAAACAAGTCGCAAAGCAAGGCTTGATCTATAGTAGTTGTGGTATGTGCGCCGAAAGTGGCTTAGCGCAAGCGTGCTAGGGGGTCCAACATTTCGTGAAGTGTTTTAAATGCCTATGGTTAAGCCATTTTCAAAATGAAATCAAGCGCCTAATGAATTTGTCTGGCCAAGTTTTTCAGGCACTTGGCAGTAAAAGTCAAGCGACAGCTTGGTTTGAATCATTTATCACTGTGAAAGTGGACGGCGGTCATTTTCGATCGCTAGAGTGAGGAATAAATTTTTCTCCCGCATTTTCGTGAATATCAACTCCAGACCAGCCTGAATTCTTCCATATAGCGTTTCTCTCCAGTCGTCCAGAACGACCAGGGCAGCAGTATCGTAAATCGGATGGTCGACAAGGTAGTTAAGATATCGAACCCGGGCTGGTCACTACCGGCTAAGTGTTAAGGGTAGCGCTTCTCCGCCTGGTTCTACTGATTACCTCGGAATTCGTTTGGCAACAGAAAGTCTTTGTATAAGGAAGGCAAAAAGTTGACGCAGGTCTTGACGACGGATGGCGAAAGTACCTTACTATGGGTTCATTGACAAAGGCCAAGGAATTCCGTGTGCTAGCTCCGAGAAGTCTTGAAGACTCCTGGCTAAAGTGGCCCGCTCTTTTCGGCAGCTTCTGTTGGCAGCCTGTTCTATATTTCGAGAGGGACTACAGCATTGGCCAAGAAGAGATTGAAAGATCTGCCAAGAGCATCTGGTAAGTTGCGCACACTGGGGCAAGACCCACTGAGTAAAGGACCGGCTGGACCCTCCTTAAGACAAAGCCACCCCGCTCTAGCGCTTGAACTGATTGACCAGGGATCGTACTCCGCCGATGACCTGGTTGCCGGCTCCAACAGAGTAGTCCTCTGGCGACACGGTCGCTGTGGGCAGAAGATAAAGGTGTCTGTTGCAGTGCGGTGCCGAGCCTGGGATGAAGGTTCTGCCTATCAAGGCTGTTATAAGTGCGCCGGGAGGGAAGAGCCTTTACCGAGACCGGCACAGGTCATACCGAAATGGCTACAGAGCCAGTGCATACCGGACAAGAAGCGCTTGACCAAGATAAAGGACATATCGCCCTGGTCGCAGACTTACTGGCAATTCAATTGTCCCAAGGGCTCAGGGAAAGTCTTTTCTTCCCGCATAGTAGATAGGTTGAATCCAGCAGATGATACTGAAAAGCAGGGCTGCCCTTGTACAAGATGTTACAAGGGAGAGCGCCGGAATATCTTCTTGCAGAATGAGACGAGCCTCAATCTTGTGGCGATGTATCTCACTACAGGTGTCAATCTAGGGTTTGACCCAAAGAGGCTGCCGGTAACATCGAGAGTGCGCTGGCGATGTGATAAGGATTCAAGCCATCTCTTCTCAAGAAGCCTGCTTGAACTTGAAGAGAATGGCTGCCCCAAGTGCGTACTTGACAAACCTGAAACTCTGGCAGCGGAAAGGTACAGGCACATAGTGAGGGAGTTTCTGTTCGTTCGAGGCTTTCCAGACCGGGCGCCCGCGAGTCTCAAGCCGGGAAGTAACCTGGTGGCTGCTTTTAGGTGTTCTGCCGGTCACACATTTGAGAAAGCTATATACAGGCGAACTCAAAAGAACGACCCGGAAAACTGCCCCTATTGCGCTGGTAAAAGATCGGATGCCCCAAGGTTGTTTAGCCTGTTTCCGTATCTTCTGAAAAGCTGGGACGCTCATAACAATGTGGAGATAGACAGAAGCACCGGCGAGCCGGTAGCGATAGAACCTGACGAAGTACTGGCCGATTCCCACAAGAGATATTGGTTCACTTGCCCGGCCGGGCATAGCTACCAAGCATCAGCCCAAGAAATAGTAGACCGCGCTGATCAGTGCCCAAATTGTGCTCTCTTGCCAAATTGCGTGGACAACGTGAGACCTGAAATAACAGGCCAGTGGGATACGGAGAGAAACGGAGAGCGAACTCCGTGGAATACAGCCGCCGGTTCAACACTGAAAGTCTTTTGGCGGTGCCAGGCCGGACCTGACCATGTATGGCAGGCAAAAGTCTACAAGAGAGCGCTTGAGAGAAATGGATGTCCATTCTGCGCCAACAGAAGGCTATCGGTGACAAACTCTCTGAAAGCAATTTATCCAGAGCTGGCTAAATTGATGAACAAGGAAGACAACGATGGTCTTGGAGCCGCGGAAATAGTTGCAGCTACAAAGGAGCCACTTTACTGGCGTTGCGAATGCACGAAAGTGTATAAGCGGGTGATACAGCATATGGTCGAGAGAGGACCAGGCTGCAACGATTGCAGGCAGAAGCGCAGGCTAGAAAAATGATTAGCAAGCAGCTCCTGTCCTTGAGCGGTATTCCAAAATACCTGGGAAGACAAAAGCACACCCCAGAGCAACAGGGTGGGAGTGTGAGTGATACGGGCTCTTGGCAGGCTCCCCCGCGGCAATGATGCTGTAATCAAAAGACGGCTGAATCTTTGGATTCGGTCTGGCCTGAGGTATCTACAGCTGAGCTTCATCCTAATCTTTCCTTTGCCGCTGCATGGCTTTGCGGCGGTAGTAATACTGAATTGGAGTCAATTTAATGACAAGTCCAAATACAAATAGGCCGCCGCCAACCTCATGGCGACGGCGTCTAGCTCAGGAGCCGCCACCAAGCAGTAATGTGGCCGACTCTTACTTTGAGCGCTTAATGCGATATATTCCAGCCGACATAGTAGCCGGATATGTAGCCATAGACGGCATTTTAAAAGACGGCGGGAACAGCCCTTTGTGGCTGACCTGGTCGGTCTTTGTTTCACTGCTAGTGCTCACACCGCTCTACGTTTGCTATATCAAGACGGCACCACCGGGAGTGGTCTTCAGTAAGACATTCCACTGGGTGGCATCAATGCTGGCTTTCAGCGCCTGGGTCTTTGCCCTGGGCGGACCATTTGCCGTGACCTTTGATTGGTACCGACCGGTGTATGGCTCTGTGCTGCTCATCCTTACTACATTGACGCTGCCGGTGCTGGAGAGCATCTTCTATGGAGGAAGACCTCCTTCGCCGCCGGCAGCACCAGAGCAGCCCGTGGTACCGCCAGCTTCATCGGCAGATGAGCCTGGTGAAACTGGATAAGGAGGCAGAGGTGAAATTGAGATCGTTAATAGCCATTACTGCACTGGCTCTCAGTGCACTTGTCCTGGGAGGCTGTTCTGTCGCTCCCTCAGTAGCTGTACATTCTCTTGATGTGGCAAGACCATCGGTGGTGAGTACCAACGCTTCGGCTAGAGGGATCATCCTCCTGCCCAAGCCTGGCGGTCAGGGCATGTACGTTTGCGCCGAACCCTCGCCTGATGTGGCCATGGCCGCAGTGGCAAAAATGATTGCCGAGGTGAAAACTCAGAATCCGGCGATCGATGTCAAGGCGCAGCTTGAATTTCAAACGGCTGTGGTGCAGCTTGCTCAGAGGTCGCAGACCTTGCAGCTATTGAGGGAAGGCATGTACAGAGCTTGTGAGGCAGGGATTAATCAGAATCTCAGCGCCGAGCAGGTGATGAAGTTGCACGAACTGGCCATGCAGGCAGCGCTGAAGTTAGCCGAGTCGGAACTTACTAAGAACAAGGCTGACCTGGTGAGGAGCTTGAGAGACCCTAAGGTGCGTGCGCTCTTTGAGCAGATGACGGAGCCGAAGTAGTGATTCCGTTGCAGTCACACTGCAGTTTAAGTTAGAGGAATTGAAGGAACGAACAATATGACGAAATCGAACAAAGCAAAGGCTGAGCAGCCGGTCCTAGATCTATTGATAGAGGCGAGTGCGGCTGCGGCAGTACTAATTACCCGTCGGCGCAGGTTGTTCCGCGCTGGTGGTTCAATCTTTGTAGGCGAGCTATTGCGCAAGGACGGCAAGATATGGCTCAAGGCCAGTCTTCCTGTGGCAAGCATCGAACGCAACAACTGGGATTTGGCTCATGAGACGGCGGCGCGGTACAAGAAGGAGTTCGGGCAGAGTCCGTACATAGAGCCTGACCGAACTGGTGGCCGATATGACGCTCTCGTGCAGGCGGGCAAACCTAAAGACCCGGTCATGTCGCCAGTGGAAGCTGTTCCGGGCAGATCTGCCTGGGACCCCAACGCCATGATTGAGAGCCTCATGCCGAAGATTCCCCATGTGGGTCTTGCCGGCAATATGGGAATTCCAGGCTTTGGCGGGCGCGGCAATGCCGGCATTGGTGGATTTGGAATCCCGGATCTGAATATGGGAATGGGGCAAGGTCTTGCACAATTTGGACCGGCCGGACAGAGCCAGGACGTCATGGACCTGCTCAAGCAGGCTGGGCTGGGTGCTACTGAGGAGAATGAGATTTCAGTTCCGGTACTTCGAGAAGTGGCTGGATTTGAGAAGGTGCCTGCCGGTACGGCGAAGATGCTTGAGGTAGAAGCCTCGCAGCTTCTCGTTTCGCAGATGCCGGGGGGGCCTGCCGCTGCTCACAACCTTGCTAGTCTGGCTGCAATTGCTAAGCTGCCCCAGTGTTCCCGGGCGCTCAGAGCATTCCTTTCAGGGGTGGAAGTTTCGGAAGTCGAATCTGACTGAATCATGAGCTTTGGCGCCGTAATCCAAAGCTGATTCTGAAAATAGTCAGCTTTGACCTTGCGGTGCCAGGCAGTAGCTGTCATGCGCAAGTTTGGGGCTGTCCCAAGCAAGCAGCAAGGCAGCAGTTAAGCGCAGGGAGGCATCGGTATTGCCGGTGCGGCTTTGCGCTGCCCGCAAGTTAGTCCGGATCAAATAGCTGACCCAGTGCTTCGAAGCAGGCGTCGGCAACAAACAAACCTCAATCAAAAAGGTAAAGCAAATGGCTACAAAATACGTAGACTTTAATGGCGGCAATGATGGAAATAATGGCTCCTCATTTGCCCTGCGCAAGAAAACCCTCGCATCGGCAGCGGCAGTAGCAGCAGCCGGCGATGTCATCCGGGTCATGGGGAAACCAGCAGGTGCCTCTGGCATTAATGCGACTTTCACCAACCTTTCAGGTGTGGTGACACTGGCCAGTGCACTTACAGCCGGTCTCTACACCAGTGGTGCGGCGTGGACGGTCGTGGCAAACGTCACAGCTACCGCCAACCAGGCAGGTAAGCTGGGAGCGACAAGTGCTTCCAACATTGCAATTGCCGGGGCATTTACTACTGGCAAAGTTGCTCACTTCGCGACAGGTGCCAAAAACCTTAGCGGCTACCAGCAGTTGTCCTTCTGGATCAAGGCCAATGCGGCCGTTGCAGCAGGCGTCTTACGCCTGGATACTTGCAGCGACGCTACTGGAAACACTGTAGTCGACAGCTTAACGCTGCCGGCTCTGACGGCAAACGTCTGGCAGGCGATTACGCTTGATAAGGCGGCCAACTTGGGCGCGACCATCAATGCCATCAGGCTTCATGCTATTTCCGACCCCGGCACTGTCACCCTGACAATCGATGACGTGATTGCCTGTAAGGCAGCATCCGGCTCAGATTCCCTTTCATTGAATAGCTTGATTTCAAGCGATGGGGCGGTCTGGTATGCAGTGAAGTCCATCGACAATGCCGGAACCTCCGTTCGCCTCGATACCGGCGGTGCGGCGTCTGCTCAGTCGGCAGTTGGTGTCTGGTCCGGCACAACCGGCTCGTTAGCGCTATCAATCCTCAATCCGATAACCGTTCCGGTGGCCGATACCTTCGGCACCAGTGGTGCTGCGGGCAACCCCATCACCATCAGCGGCGGCTGGGACTCTACGGCGATGACCACCCAGAGCGGCTACAGCATTCTTGACTCCCAGCGCTCCGGCACAACCGGTCTGGCTCTCAATGCTGACTACATTACTCTGGACCGCATCGGCTTTGTGCGGCACACCACGGCGATTAACCTGAACGGCGCCACCAAGAAAGGCTACACCTTCTCGAACATGTTCGTCTCGAACTGTGCGGCGCTCTGGACAATGCCGTCCCGGGCGATGACTTTCAATGTCGTGAACATCACGAACTCTGCCGGTGGCCTGAGCATTCCAGCTTCTGCCAACTACAATGCTGATAACGCGGCTTACAATCTGGGCTACGTGAAGCTTATCGGTAACACCTCTGGAGATGGCATTACCGTCCCTCCGAACATAGCATCGCCGGCGCCGGTAATTCACGACTGCTCCGTCATGGGCAACACAGTAGCGGGTACAAACGGCTTCAACATCCAGAGCCCATGCGTCTTCTACAACAACACCTCCAACGACAACCCTGCCGGTACGACGTCTTCTGGTTTCTTCTTCCAGAACGCAAACGGCATGGTGGCGTACAACCTGCAGGCGCGCAATAACTCAGAGGCGCAAATTAAGGTCAGTAACTCCTCCATGGAAATCTATGGACTTGATACCAACTTCAACCTTGGCACTCAGATCAAGTTTGTCAGCGGCTCCGAAGGTCAGGTGGTTGTCTACAACTGGACTCCCAACGCGACAGCTACCAAGGTCAACCTGGGTAATCCGGTGACTGGCCAGACTGGTGGAAACTTTGTCAGTTCGCAGAAGGAAGGCGGTACTGCCGGCAACAACAACATCTACTCGGACTATGGCACCATCTCCACAAATGGAGTGGTTGGGCAGCCCGGTTCAGGGATTGCCTGGCAGTTGGCTCCCAATGCCAATGCTCTGGCGGATAGCCCGCTCAAGGTGAACGTCGGCAAGGTGGCTTGTCCGGCAAATGTGCCGACGACTATCAAGTACTGGGCGAAACACAGTGCAGCAAGCGGCATTAGTTCGCGCCTGCGGGTGCCTGGTGGCCGCTATGCCGGTGTTGGCTCTCCTGGAACCGATGTGGTGTCTGCGACGGTGAGCGGAACGGCGTTTGCGCAGTACTCAGTGACCTTTACGCCCACAGAGAACAGTGTCGTGGATGTTTTCTTCGAGACATGGGGCTCTACCACCCAGAACGCGACGGTCAGCGGACCTGTCGCAATCAGCCAGTAAACACAAGAAGAGAGTTCAAGATTATGAACACATCAAGTTTCAATTTATCCCTGGCTTACCAGGGAGCCCCCTTCATTTGGGGCCAAATGCAGGATGTCAGCGGCATGACCAATGTCTACCAGGGGGCGCCATTCCTTGTCGCCAATCAACCACCTGGTGCCAAGTACGTCATGGACCTGAAGGGACGAGTCTCTCAGGTAATTTTCTCCAACGGCAAAACGCTCTCTTACAACTATGACGATGCTGGAAACAGGACGTCCGTAGTGAGCGCATAGGGCGCGGAGTCAACGCAATGAATACCAGAAATGAGTCTTCATCCGCGGCTGACTCCGAAGTCAGCTTGTCCAATCAATCAAAACAGGAATCTAAGAAAATGACAGACCAAACTTCCAACAATCAGTCCGAAGGCGTGCAAGCTTTCATGCCTAAGCCGACACCAAGCAACAAAGTGCCAGGCGGTATAGAGCCGACTCAGCCAAAATTCGGTCCTCGTCCCCGTCAAAATCCTGTCGATCCAGACACAGCGAAACAGATCATCGAGAGTCGCGTTATCCCCGGTAAGATCTATGTCCCGGGCCAGGATAAGGCGCCGGTGGTTATGTCCTTTGCTGCAGGCAGTGCCAGCAATACAGTAGCTGGTCCCGCCTCAATCGTAGAATTGGCTCGGGCTCTCAGAAATGACCCAGACCTGATTCATCAGTGGGTGGTCACCAATATTGAGTTCATGCCCTCGTATGGACATCAGAAAGGCGCGTATGGGGCGCTAGTAGACGGTTTCGGGAATAGTTTTGACCAGGCAGACCTCATGGTTCAGTTGCTTCGGCAGGCCGGGTTCACTGCGAACTTTCTATTCGGCGAACTTGAGATGGACGGGACCCAGCTAGCAGCCTGGCTTGGCACCGATAATTCAAGCATCTGGAACCATGCCTATGTTTTTTCAAACGGCGGCATTCCGAGCACGGTCTTATTTGGAACACCAGACAAAGTGCGCTTCAACCATGTATGGGTGAAGGTGCAGATATCAGGCAACTGGTATGTTTTTGACCCCTCAATGAAGTCTTACACCGACACAGCCGGTATTGACCTGGGGGCGGCGCTTGGCTACAACGCCACCACGTTCATGAATAATGCGCGCTCGGGGGCGACGATTACGTCTGACTATGTTCAGAATATGAACCGCGGCAACATCCGGTCGGACATGCAGACCATGTCGATGAATCTGTTCAATTGGATTCAGGCAAACAATCCTGGAGCCACAACAGAGCAGATTTTGGGTGGTCGCGAGATCAACGACATCACCCTGGGCCAGCGGATAACTTCTCTGCCTTATGAGCGCCCAAGCGGCACGGTAACTGAGTGGTCTTCGATTCCGAACTCCTACAAAGTGACCTTGCACGTGGTCTATGACGACCCGAACATCAATGTCACATTCTTTTCGCCCGACATTCACGGCAAGCGCTTGACGCTGGGGTTCAATGGAAGTAACGAGGCGGAACTCCGTCTTGATGGCACCTTGGTCGCTACCAGTTCAGCGCAAGGAGTTGGAACCTGGAACTCAGTCCTGTTCGAGGTAGCCCATCCTTACCCCAGCTTCTTTGCAAACAGCTATGTCTGGGAGCGGGTCTGGGCCGGCAAGCCATATGCGATTGCTCACGGTTGGGGTAATTGCGGAGATGCGATGTCTGGCATCCATGGAAAGAAACTTTCCGAAGCCATCCTCGCCGGTGCTGCGTCAACAGATGAAAGCAACTGGGGTGAGGCTTTCACCACCATGTTCCATGTCTGGAACTATGAGAGCTACCGGGCTGGCGAGATTCTGAATCGCCTTACTGGTTGCAAGACCGTGATTCATCATCAGGTTGGTCTCTTTGGTTATTACGACACTCCTCTGACTGATATGGGCGCAGTAACATGGTCTACCACCGCACTGGATGGCAACTGGAACCGAGCTATCTGGAATGACGGTCCGATGGCAATGTTCGGAGTGACGGCTGAGGCAGCCGTTCTTGAGCAGATTAGTGGTGTTGGCGGTGTCAGCACCACTCCCGTAATCGATATCGCAACCGCGGCCGGGCACAAGATTTACGACGCCAAGACTGCGAACTGGCTTACAACCGTTCGCCCCAGTCTCGTCAATTATGCGACAGCTGATCTGGACTACATCGAGTCCTGGGTAGATGCCGCTTATCGTGTCGGATTGTCTGAGAATGGCTCGATAACCTCTGGAAGCTGGACCGGGTACTCATTCTGGGCTAATCCGGGCAGTGGGAGCTACGGGATCACGGTCGGTGGATTGAAGGGATCTTCGGGAAAGAATCCCAAAGACTTGGATGATGTCGAGGCTAACGTCAAGAAGAAGGAGGACAAGAAGGAAAAGGTTGTGCTGCACGGTGGTGTGGCTGAGACTAAAGCTGATCTCAAGGCACAGAAACCCTCTTTTGACACACCTCCTCCATCCAATCCGCTCAAGGGCAGTGCCAATGGCGGACACGGTACCACTGGCACCAATGGTACCTATCAAGGAAGTCCCGGTGGTGGTCATGACTTTGGTCCTGGCTATCCGACAAGCACGCCAACCGATGGTGGGCCAATCTCCAATTACTCCGGTAAAGAAGGTTTCTTCTCCCTAGACCTTTCTATAGGTTCCCAGGCTGCTCCTTACTCCATAGCGTTCGGGCGTGCTTATAACTCCGGGTTAAGGCTGCAAAGCTCTCGAATTGGTTTGGGGTGGACCCATAGCTGGCACTCTGACCTATCTCTTGATTCCATCTATGCAACCTGTCTTGCGGAGAACGCTCCCCATCATGCGTCTGCGGCGATAGCATCGTTCTTTGTTGCTGTCGACCTTTTCAAAGACGCGGCACAACCTTTCGATAAGTACATAACTGTGTCACTGCTTGATCAGTGGCTCAGCGAGAAGATTACCAACGAAAGCGTAGTGATTAATGTCGGTCCGTCGGTGCTTCAGTTCAACAAACTTCCCAACGGAACCTATGTTTCCAGTGCCCTGAATGGCGCCACCCTGGTTCAGAACGTTGATTTGACCTATACGATGACCACGCCTTACGGGGTTGTCTATAACTTCAACGCTTCCAATCAGCTCGCCACGATTGTCTACCCCTATGGCGTGACGGTCACTTTGAGCTATACCGCAGGTAAGTTGTCGTCCGTCTCAAATGGGCTTGGTCGCACCCTGAGCTTCTCCTACACCGGAGAAAATCTCACCAGTGTCTCTGATGGAACCGGACGGACCGTAAGTTTCGTGATTGACGCAAACGGCAACCTAACAAGCTTTACCAACGCCAATTCCAAGTCAACGACCTATCAGTATGATCTGCCGGGGCGTTTGACCAAGGTCTTTCTCCCTGCAAATCCCGCTGTTGCAGTCTACGAAAACATCTATGACTCGCTGGACCGAGTCAAGGAGCAGAAGAATGCGCTGAATCAGTCAATCACGTTCTATCTTGCCGGGTCTCGTTCTGAGCTGGTCAATGCCCTTGGCAATAAAGGAGTTTACTTCTTTAACCGCACAGGTCAGTGCCGCAAGTACATTGATCCGGTCAACAAGACCTGGCTCATGAAGTTTGACGGCTTGCAGCGCCAGATTGAGGCTATTGCGCCTGAAGGCAATAAGGTGGTTTCCACCTGGAACAACAAGGGGCAATTGGTAACTTCAACTGCCAAGGCGAAGCCGGGCTCTGGACTGTCCGATTTGGTCACAAACCTGACCTATCACGCCACCTGGAACAAGGTCAGTTCCATCCAAGACCCCCGAGGGAATACCACTTCCTTCAGCTACCATGCCACGACCGGTCTTCTCCTTACTGTGCAGCGTCCTGCCGTTGGTGGTTTTACACCCCAGACGACATTCACTTACACGGCTCGTGGTCAGGTAGACACCGTCACTGAGCCCACCGGCATAGTGGTCAAGTGTAATTATGACGCGACTACCGAGAAGTTGGATTCGGTGGTTCAGGACTTTGGAGTGGGGCATTTGAACCTCACAATGAGCTTTGGTTATAACTCTCGTGGTGATGTGACCTCGGTGACTGACCCCAGGGGTAATACCACTTCGTTTGTGGTCGACGTGTTAGGTCGCTTGACCCAACGCACTGAAGCGGCTCCGTTTAGCTATGTCACGAACTACGCCTATACGGACAACAGCAAGCTTCAGTCGGTTCAGCGCCAGACTGGTGATCCTACTGCTCCGTGGCAGACTGTCAGCTATACCTATTCGCTAACCGATGCTCTCAAGACGGTCACTGATCCCGCCGGGCGGGTAACAACCATCGATTACGATGGGCTGGACCGCTTTTGGAAGGTTACCGATGCATTAGGGCGAGTTGGAGAAATTGCTTATGACGCAGACAACCGGACTTCTACTGTAAAAGATCCCACCACGCAGACCGTGCAAACCTATGCATACACGGACAATGGGCTCGTTTCGAGCGTCACTGATGTTCGTGGCAATGTACTTGGATTCACTTTCGACGGCTTTGATCGTCCAGACAAGACCAATTACCCAGGAGGTACTTTCGAGCAGGTCCTTTCCTATGACCAGAACAGCAATGTTCTGACCTATCGGACCCGAGATGCGAAGAACATCGTCATGGTTTATGACGTGCTCAACCGGGTTACCAGCAAAACTCCAGGAACAGATCCGCAGGTTTCCTATACCTACGATTTGTCAGGTCGTTTGCTGACCGTCTCTAAGCCGGTAGTGGCAGGAGACCCGGGTTCTGGCACCTTCACCAACTTCTTTGATACGGCAGGTCGATTCTTTAAGGAGCAATACCCAGATCTGAAGACTGTTGTCCATGTTCTTGATGCCAACGGCAATGTGACCAAGACAACTTATCCCGATGGCAGCTACTTCGTAGACCGAGTCTATGACGAGCTGAATCGCCTCACCGACATTAAGCTCAATGGCGCCGGCACAAGCGCTGTCCAGTTCCAGTACGATGCTCTTTCTCGCCGTCGCAAGACGATCTTTGAGAACGGCACCAGCACTGACTACGGGCTTGAGATCAATGATGAGGTCGGAAGCATCATCCACTCGTTTGTCGGCTCAAATGTCAGTCTGACATACGATTTCGATGCAGTAGGCCAGATGATTGGCGAGTATGTGACCGATGTTGCCAACTTCATGTGGCAGCCTCCGGCACCGTCCACGGTATCTTACGGCACTGCAAATAACCTCAATCAATATCCCACGGTTGGTGGAGCTTCTTACAGCTACAACAACAACGGGTGCTTGACAGGGGATGGCACCTGGACCTTCGGTTACAACGTTGAGTCGATGCTCACGTCAGCCGTGAAAGCCGGTGTGAACTGCAGTTTCCTCTATGATTCGCTCATGCGCCAGAGTCAGAAAGTGGTTGGGGCTGTGAAGACCAACTATTACTATGCTGGAATTCAGCGCCTGGCTGATTATGACGGAGTCGCCGGAACACTCCAGCAGCGCTATGTCTATGGCACGGGCCTCGATGAAGTGCTCATTCGTGTAACCGCCGCCGGTACCAAGTCTTATTTCCACCAGAACTACCAAGGGTCAGTAATTGCAATCACGGATTCGTCTGGGGCTGTCTCGAATCGCTATACCTACAGCCCGTTTGGGGAATCCCCGAGCTTAGCTGGTACCAGTCATGGTTACACGGGCCAGCGGTTTGATTCAGAGACCGGTCTTTACCATTACAAGATGAGGTACTACAGTCCGGCGATCGGGCGGTTCTTGCAACCTGATCCGATTGGTCTGGCTGGCGGAATGAACATGTACTCATATGTTCGGAATAATCCGCTTACCTTGTCCGATCCGCTTGGCCTCAAGGATTCCCCATCAGGTGGAACCGGTGGTTTGATGTTCACGATAGGGACTAATCAGCTGGCGCCTACCGAACCAAAATCCCTCGCTGATGCTCTTGCAGAGAATTTTCCAGGGACTGACATTTTCAAGCCAGGAATGGCAAAGCTGCAAGATCCAGTGTTCGTTATGTCTATAGTCTGGACAGCTCTTGGAAATCTTATGGCTGGGACCGTTTTTGCCACTGCCGGTGCTGGTGCAGGAGCCGCAGCTACTCAAGCTGTTCCAGTCTATAAGCTGAGTGCCTCTCAATATCCCAATGTAGCTGAGGGGGTTCAGGCAGCATTTGATGCTGGTCATCCACAGGTATTGAATTATCTGGTTACTGCAAACAAAGTCAATCGACCCATCGCACTTAGTGGTCTAAAAGGGCGCCTGACCGGGACTGGTCTATCTTTTGACGAGTTTCCGATGGCATCCACTATTCAAGGTGGACCTGGTGCTCAGGTTACAGTCGTTCCTCTTGCCGAGAATACCGCTCAAGGTCTCGACTTCTTGCGGTTTCTGCGTGAAAGTGGACTTTTGCAGCAAGGCTATGGAAAGTTCAAGGTAGTCATTGTTCCCTAAGCAATTAGCCTAAGTTAACATCCAGAGAGAGTGCAATCTCAAACATTCACCTCTCTGGTTTTGCAAGAGTCTAAAAATCTTCACTTGCTTCGTCCTGGGGCTAACCGTTTCCTAAATTCAGCTATCATATCTTCAACAGGCAGTGCCTTTGTTGTGGAGATCCATATGAAACTGTTCGGATCAGTGACCTTAATCTTAGCGGGTTTGCTCCTGTCAAGCTGCTCTGAATTGCATTCTGAAAAAACAGGTGTGGGAAGAGAGTCTAGCCAGGTGAACGTCAGGAATTTGTCTCAACTGGTTAACACCAAAGAGTCAGCGTGGCCCATGATTCAAACTTGGGTAAAGGACGCTAAGAATCAAGTAGAGATCCTTCCGCCAACTGACCCGGCTCGCTCTCGTGCTCTTTTGGCAACACAGGTCACTACTAGATCTCCAATGGGGTCCATAATCTATGAGACAGGTGGTCTCCTTGTTGATCATGGGTGGGTGCGAATTTTGGGCTCTGGTCACCCAAGGCTACCGAGAACCCTCCCAGATTGGAACAGTTCCGTCGGGAATGATTTCACCACGAATAAGCCGCCCTTTCTCTTAGTCGCCGATGATGCAATAGGCGGCTTCTTTGCAATTGACGGCGGTCTTCTTGGCAAGCCGGGCGATGTTTTTTATTACGCTCCTGATTCACTTAAGTGGGAGGATACAGGGAAGGGCTACACCGACTTTATTGACTTCTGCTTTAACGGTGATTTGGAGAAATTCTATGAAGGGCTTCGTTGGCAAGGTTGGCAGGCTGACTTGAAGCGATTGCCGGGGGATAAAGGATTCATGATTTATCCATTCTTGTTTGCTGCCGGCCCACCGATCGATGCTCGTCAGCGTAAACCAGTCCCGCTCTCTGAGCTTTATGGTCTGTTTGTTGATAAGTCTAATGCCCAGCAATCTAAGAAACCAACATTTTAGAATTTGTTGATTTCGGCAGGGTGATTTATCATCGTTTTTAGTGCTACATAGCGTTAAAATAGCAACCGGTTATCAAGGACTGGTAACGTATCTTATGGTTTATCGCCCCGGCTCGTAGGCTGAAACGCCGACCAATTAACCTTTTCGGGAGTCGTATTTTTCACCGCCCCCTGGCTGTGGTCTCTACGGCTCCCTCTTTTTTCGCTCTTTTTCTCCTTCTACTATACTATGCCGCAATGCCTCTGCAGCACCTCATTATCAGCCGCTTTCGTAGCACCGCTGCTCAGTTGAAAATGGTCGCCGTCATTCCGCCGGCACCGACAAAAAGACCGCCCAGAAT
>FSSH01000406.1_pt1 | contig 28926 bp, 30 predicted proteins | sample 1166101 | NCBI WGS metagenome assembly FSSH01 (sample SAMEA32972668, study PRJEB13176) | freshwater metagenome | biome: Drinking water system; feature: Biomass in drinking water that filtered by 0.45 um membrane; material: drinking water | place: USA | collected 2012-12-20 | depth 0 m
ATCGGCGCCGGCGGCGAAAGCGCTGATGTAGCTTGCCGCCATGATGACGCTGAGCGCTGCGCCCGCCGCCGAGGCAAGGCCGAGCGCTGCGCCCGCCGTCGGCGCCGAGCCGGATCGCGCCGCTTCAAGCGCGATGACCGAAAGTCCGCCCGTAGCGCCGAGGACGACAGCGCCAAGCCCGACGAGCGCGAGGCGCAAACTGCCGCGCCAGAGCGGCGCGCCGAGCGCCAGCGTCAGCGTCGCGGCCGCCGAGCCGGCAAGCGCGATGTCCGTGCGGAACGCCCCCGGATCAAAACCCGTCTGCAGGGCGATGCGGCGCACGGCGAGGATAAGCCCGGCGGCGACGCCGGCATAAAAAAGCCGCAGCCAGAAATTCCGCGGCGCGAGTGCGGCGATCGCGGCTGGCGCCGCCGTCATCACCGCCAGCGCGGCGAGATAGGCGTAAGAGACAGTCGCAAACGACGACGGTGCACCGCGAAAGGCGGTCGCTGCAAGGGCGGCGAGCCCGACAGCGACAACGCTCGATGCCAGCAGCGGCCGGCCGGCGGCGATGTCACCGAGGACGCTGCCCTTGTTTTCGCGCACTGAACTCCCCGCAGCGCTGACTAACCCGCCCGTTCGGGGAGATCTTCGTCAAGGATCGCCATGTTGAACTGGTAGACGAGATCGCCGTCTTCATCGTCGCGGAAAATGACGCCGAGGAATTCCTCGCCGAAATAGACCTCCGCGGAGTCTTTCTTGTTAGGCCGGCCGCGGATGATGATGTTTCCAAGGCCGAATTTCGTCCGGAAATAATGCTGAAGGCGAGCGATTTCAAAGGGATCCATGGGAAATCGATTCTGGCTGCTAAAGAGTACATAGCCGCCTTCGCCGCCAGCGCAAACCCGCGGACAAACCAACGCCCGTTTGAGGCGGCGCCGGCGCGGCTCGCGCGGGCGGAGCGCCTGTGCCAGGACAGGCAAGCCGCCAGCTGGAGCCTGCCATGAAAGCGATCCCTTCCCTCGCCGTCCTGTTCGCGCTCGGCGGTTGCGCCCAGCCGGAGGCCGCAGCGGCCAAGGCCGCGGTCTGCGCCGCGTCCGAGGGCGGCGCGCTGGAGATCGAGAGCGCCTGGGTGCGGGCGCAGGAAGACGCCGGCGCCACAAGCGCGGCCTATTTCACCGCGTGCAACGCCGGGATGGCGCCGGTGACGATCCAAGGTCTTTCGACACCGGCCGCGGCCGTCGTCGAGCTTCACGAGACGACGCGAGACGCAAGCGGGGTCGTGTCGATGGCGCCGATGGGCCCGATCACGCTCGCCCCCGGAGAGCGCATCGCCTTCGAACCGGGCGGCAAGCACGCGATGCTGATGGGCCTGTCCGCGCCGATCGTCGAAGGCGCGGCGGCGACGCTGACGCTGGAACTGGCGGGCGGGGCGACGGTGAGCGCCGAGGCGAAGGCGGTGTCAGCGGTCGAAGCTGCAGGGCGCGCGCATTAGGGCGGATTGCAGCGAAAGTGGATCCCGTTTTCGCGTCGCAACGCGCTGCAGCGTGCGGGCGCGCCGTTCGTCTCAAGTCGCAACACTATCTGTTCCGGTCAATTCCGCCGGCGCGGGAATGAACAGGCTCGGTATGCGGAACAATTAGCCGTGCCGGGCGCTGCCCGAAACTTTCTGCGACGCTCAGTCAAATCCCTGATCCATCGAAATCGCCGGCGACTTCGCGCAGTCGCCGACCGGCTTGGCTGGCACCCCGGCGACCGTGCAGCCGGCCTTGACGGAATGCAGCACGACGCTGCCCGCCGCAACCTTGGCGTTCTCGCCGACTTCGATATTGCCGAGCACTTTCGCGCCGACGCTGATGAGCGCGCCGCGGCGGATCTTCGGATGGCGGTCGCCGACCTCCTTGCCCGTGCCGCCGAGCGTCACGTTCTGGAGGATCGACACGTCGTCTTCGATGACCGCCGTCTCGCCGATGACGACGCCGGTCGCGTGGTCGATGAAGACGCCCTTGCCGATGACGGTCGCCGGATGAATATCGACCTGAAACAGCTCCGACATCCGGCTTTGCAGATAAAGCGCGAGCGGGCGCCGGTCGTGGCGCCAGAGCCAGTTGGCGATGCGCTGGACCTGCAGCGACAGGAACCCTTTGAAAAACAAAAACGGTTGCGCAAATTCGCTGCACGCCGGGTCCCGCTCATAGACCGCGAGCATGTCAGCAAGGCCCGCTTCGACGATGCGAGGTTCGCCCCGATAGGCGTCGAGGAAAATCTCACGCCACAGCATCGCATTCATGTCGGCGTCGGCGACCTTGTGCGCGAGGCGATAGGACAGCGCGTCTTCGAACGTCTGGTGATTGAGAATGTTCGCGTGGAGAAAGCTCGCAAGCGCGGGTTCCTTCGCGGCGGCGGCCGCGGCCTCGGCGCGCATGCGCGGCCAGGTCTGGTGCTGCGCGATTTTTACGACCTTTGGAGCGGCCATCGTCTTGTCCCTTCAACGCGGCTTCAAAAGCAGCTGTGCGACCTCTTCGGGCAGCGCTCCGGCCTCGGCCAGCGCGCGCGCCTTTAGCACCATGATTATAGTGAGGGAATCGCGAATGTCGCCGCCGAGCACCCGGTCGTGAAGTTGAGAAAAGCTGATCCGCCGGTGAGAAAGAACTTCGTCAGGCTCCGGCGCGGCGGGCCCGGGCTCGAGCCCCCAGGCGAGGAAACAGACGCTTTTCTCATCGGTGACGGAATTTGAAATGTCGAAACTGGCAAACTCCAGCCAGTGCGCCGCGCGGTAGCCGGTTTCTTCGAGCAGTTCGCGCTGCGCCGACTTGAGGGGGTCGACGCCGATCCTGCCCCCGCCCTCGGGCAATTCCCAGCTGTAGGCGTCATGAGGGAAGCGGTGCTGGCCGACCAGCGTCGTCATCCCGTCCGCATCGAGCGGCAGGACGCCGACCGCGAGATTGGCGAAGGAGACGACGCCATATTGGCCAGGCGCGCCGTCGGGGCGCGTGACCGCGTAATCAGCGACGTCGATCCAGGGGTTCTTGTAGACGCTGCGACCCTGATCGACCGTCCACGGACCGATTTTGGCGCCCGGCGGATAGACGCTCACGCGGGCGCCTTTTTCCGCACCGGCACCGGGAACTGGCACACATCGAGATAGTCGGGGCGGAAGTGGAAGAACGCTTCCGGGCGGTTGCGCCGCGCCTCGGCGTACTCGGCGAAGGCGGGACGCGCGCTGTCGAGGATTTCAAACGTCGCGCGGCTTTCCGCCGGCAAGTCGGCGGCGACGCGGACCGAAACAATTTTTTCACCGATATCGTCGGTCTTCTCTTCCGGCGGCTCGACCCGGCGGAGCGCCTGCAGATGCTGCATGCCGTCGATCACCCGTCCGAACACGGACATATTGCGGTCGAGATAGCGCTGCGGCTGCAGCGCGACGTAGAATTCGGTCGAGGCGGTGTCGCGCCCATCCTCGCGCCCGAAGGCGAACGCGCCCGCGCAATGGAGATGCCAGGCGGTCCCGGCGGCCGCGTCAAATCCGGCGGGCAGGCTGGCGACAAAACCTGCCGACGGCGCGAACCCATCCGCATCGCCGAGCGCGCTGAACGCCTCACCCTTGGGGAGCGCGCCTTCGAACTCGGCCTTCAATTGTTCGCCGGAGGTCTTCGTCTTCTTCTCGCTGAACGGGTCGCCGCCTTGCGCGACGAAGCCGTCAATCACGCGATAGAAGGATAGCCCGTCATAAAAGCCCTCGCGCGCGAGCTTCTTGACTTGTTTCACATGTTTTGGCGCGAGCGCGGGCGACAGCGCGACATGCACCCTGCCGCGCTCAAGTTCGATGACGAGAAGCTCCTCGGCCGGGATCTCGCGCCAGTCCTCGGCGACTGTCGCCGCGAGGATGTCGGCGCCCGATTTTTTCCCTTCGAGCGCGTCGGCGAATGCCGGCCCGGCCGCCCATGCGGCGCATACGGATAAAACAGCCAGTCTCATCGTCTCACCCTCTCCCGCGATAAGGCGCAACGCCGGTGTCGGGAATCCACAGCCCTTTGGGCGGCGCGCCGGTCTGATAGAATATGTCGATGGGAATGCCCCCGCGCGGATACCAATAGCCGGCGATGCGGAGCCAGTGGGGTTTGGCCGCGGCGGCGAGGCGCAAAGCGATCGCGACCGTGCAGTCCTCGTGAAAGGCGCCGTGATTGCGGAACGCGCCGAGATAGAGTTTCAGCGATTTCGATTCGATCAGCTTCTTCGCCGGCGCGTAGTCGATGACGAGATGGGCAAAATCGGGCTGGCCGGTCACCGGACAGAGCGAGGTGAATTCCGGCGCCGTAAAGCGTGCGAGATAGAGAACGCCGCTTTGAGGGTTCGGCGCGGTTTCGAGAACCGCCGCCTCCGGCGAGGCCGGCGCCTCGGTCACGCGGCCGAGCTGTCGCAGCGACGGCTTTGCGGCGCCCTTGGGCGCAACGAGCCCCCGTTTCCTTGTGTCAGTTTTCCCGTCCGGTATCGTCATGTCGAGCTTGGTATCGGCGCTCGCCGGATGGGTAAAGCACCAACCCCTTTGGCCAGGGAAGTTCGGCGCAACCGGCGATGGACAAGCCCCCGGCCCTTTTCTATAAGCCGCCCTCCGGACGGCGGGGCGAAAGCCCCGGACGCCCCTCGCCCAGGTAGCTCAGTTGGTAGAGCAGCGGATTGAAAATCCGCGTGTCGCTGGTTCAATTCCGGCCCTGGGCACCATCAGCCCTCTCCCCTTGTTTCTCTCCGTTCGTTATCGAACTTTTTTCCAATCGAAAACAGTGCGTTACTGTTTCTAACTCGCGCGCTGTAGAACTTCTGTGGCGCGGGTTGCGACGCGAAAACGGCGTCCACTTTCGCTGCAACCCGCTCCAGCAGCGCGTGAACCGCGCCCACACAGGGTCGCCTTGCCCTTCCGGGACACGCTACCTGCCGGCGCCTTACCGACTGGCGTTCTGGCGCATCGCAAGACACGCGCCCGCCATCATGCGCGGTTTTCGACAAATTCGCGGATCAACGCCGCGACCTGTTCCGGCGCCTCGATCTGGGCGAGATGGGCGGCGTCGACCCTGGCCGCCGCAGCCTTCGGCGCCCTGTCGACGATGAACCGCCCGTGTCCCTCAAACGGCGTCGAGATGTCGCGATCGCCGGCGATCACGAGCATGGACTGCTTGATCCGCCAAAGCTCGGTCGCGATCGCCATGTCGCGAATCGCCGCGCCGGCGCCGGCATAGCCATGATCGGACATTTCAATGAACGCTTTACGGATCTCGGCGACGCGTTCGGCGTTTGACATCGCGAATGCCGGCGAAAAATAGCGCTCCATGGCCATTTGCGCGATCTTCGCGGTCCCGTCTTTGCGCACTGCGGCGACCCTGGCTGACCATGTCGGCGCGTCTATGGTCGCCGAGCTGCATATGACGATGAGACTGTTGACGCGCGCAGGATGATCGAGCGCGAGCTGCATCGCCATCATTCCGCCGAGGGAAACGCCCGCGATTGCCGCCTTCGCAAGACCTGCCGCGTCCATCACCGCAATCACGTCTTGGGCGAGCGCGGACAGATGATAATCGCCGGGCGGAGCATCGGACTTTCCGTGTCCGCGCGTATCCATTCTGACGATGCAAAATCGCGGCGCGAGGAAGGGAAGGCAATCGTCGAAGGAATGAAGGTCGGTCCCGATCGAGTTCAGCAACAGGAGCGGCGGCCCGTTCGGCGCGCCGTCGCTGCGCCAGAAAATCCGGGCGCCTGTTGCTTCGGCGAAAGGCATGTCAGGCGGCGCCTCCTGAGACGAGCGCATCCGCCAACTTGAAATCCGCCGCGGTCGCAGCGCGAATGTCTTCGACCGCAACGCCTGGCGCGAGTTCAACCAGGCGAAGGCCCGGCTTGTCGCAAGAAAAAACGCAGAGATTGGAGATGATCATATCGACGACGCCCCTCCCGGTCAGCGGCAGCGTGCATTGCCTGAGGATCTTCGGTTCGCCTTGCCTGTTCGTGTGATCCATCACCACGACGATGCGTTTGGCGCCGGCGACAAGGTCCATAGCGCCGCCCATGCCCTTCACCATTTTGCCGGGGATCATCCAATTGGCGATATCGCCGGCTTGCGACACCTCCATCGCACCCAAGACCGCTACATCAATATGGCCGCCCCGGATCATGCCGAAACTGTCGGCCGAACTGAAAAAGCTCGATGTCGGCAATTGCGTGATCGTTTGTTTACCGGCGTTGATGAGATCGGGGTCAATTTCATCCCGGAAGGGAAAAGGTCCCATGCCAAGCATGCCGTTCTCGGACTGGAAAACCAGCCCCATATCCGCCGGCGCGTAATTTACGACCAGCGTCGGAATGCCGATCCCCAGATTGACATAAAACCCGTCGCGCAACTCACGCGCGGCGCGCGCCGCCATGTCGTCGCGCGACCAGCCGCCAAGATCATTCGGCGTCATGACGAAACCCTTTCGCGGACCGTCAACTTTTCGATGCGCTTCTCGTTGATCGTGCTTTTCACGACGCGATCGACAAAAATGCCGGGCGTATGAATGCAATCCGCGTCCAGGGCGCCCGCTGGCACGATCTCTTCCACTTCGGCGACCGTGATCCGGCCGGCCGTCGCCATGTTCGGATTGAAATTGCGGGCGGTCTTTCGATAGACGAGATTTCCTTCCCCATCGGCGCGCCAGGCTTTTACAATCGAAAGATCCGCGCGCAGCCAAGTTTCGCGGACATATTCCCGGCCCTCGAAGAATTCCACGGGCTTTCCTTCCGCGACGACGGTCCCGACGCCGGTCGGCGTGAAGAACGCCGGGATGCCCGCGCCGCCGGCGCGAATGCGCTCCGCAAGCGTTCCTTGCGGCGTCAGTTCCAGCTCCAATTCGCCGGAAAGGTATTGCTGCTCGAAAAGCTTGTTCTCGCCGACATAGGAGCTGATCATTTTGGCGATCTGGCGGGTTTCAAGCAGCATCCACAAGCCAAACCCGTCAGCGCCCGCATTATTGGAGATGACGGTCAGTTCTTTCACGCCGGCGGCGCGAATTTCCGGTATGAGGCTCTCCGGATTTCCAGAGAGGCCGAATCCGCCGGACATGATCGTCATGCCGTCAAATAACAGGCCTTCAAGCGCGGCGCGCGGGCTGTCGTAGATTTTGTTCATGCGCTCACCCCAGATCGCCGCCTGCAACCGGCAAGACTACCGCCGTGATATAGCTCGCCTCGTCTGAGGCGAGAAAAAGGATCGCCGCCGCCTGCTCGTCAAGCGTTCCATATCGGCGCATCAAGCTTGACGTCTTTGTCTGCGCAACGACGTCATCCATCCAGGCCTTCTCCCGATCGGAGAGCGGCGCGGCGTTGCGCGGCGCCTTGCGCGGCGGCGCCTCGGTTCCACCCGGCGCGACGCCGACGACGCGAATGTTTTCACCAGCGCATTCCATGCCGAGACTGCGGGTCAGCGCATTGACGCCGCCCTTCGCCGCCGAATAGGGCATTCTGTTGACGCCCGCAGTCGCAACCGAAGAGATATTGACGATGACGCCGCCGCCGGCCTTGCGCATCGGGCCGAGAACCGCCTGACAGCACCACAAGGTCGGGAACAGCGAACGGCGAATTTCCGCCTCGATTTGTTGCGGCGTAAATTCGCCGAAAGGCTTCATCCAGATCGCGCCGCCGACATTGTTGATCAGAACATCGATTCGACCGAAACGTCGTTCAGCTTCCGCCATGGCGTCCCGCGCGCCATCATAGGTTTCAAGATCGCACTGAAAGGACGCGGTATCACCATCTGACTCCGCCGCCGCCGCCGCGACGAAATCCGCCCGATCGACGAACAGAACCGACCCGCCCTCCGCCGCCGCGCGGGCCGCGACGGCGCGCCCGATCCCTTGAGCAGCGCCAGTGACCACGATCGCCTTGCCGTCAAATCGCCCTTTGAATGTCATGCTTCTCCGCTCGGATTGAATTTCTCGTAGTGAAAATTCTTCGGGCTGACGGCTTTTTCCTTCAGGAATCGGCGCACCGCTTCGACCATTGGCGGCGGCCCGCAAAGATAGATATCGACATCGCCCCCGTTGAGATCGGCATCGCTCGTATGTTGTGTGACAAAACCCTTCAGCGGCTGCGCGCTCCCGTCTTCGGCGACGCAGACTTTCCAGCCGAAATTCGAAATGCGCTCCGAAAGCGCCTTGATTCTCTCGACGCCGGCGAGGTCGACGTCCCGAGTGACGCCATAAATGAGCGTCACAGGCTGATCAGTTCCCCGTTCGGCGAGGACCTCCATCATGGAGAGGATCGGCGCGAGCCCGGTGCCGCCGGCGAGGAGAAGAATCGGGCGTTCGACATTGCGGAGATAAAAGCTCCCTTGCGGCCCGACAAATTCAATTCTGTCGCCGGCGGCCGCTTTCCCGGTCAGCCAGTCGCTCATGACGCCGCCCGGAATATTGCGGATCAGGAACGTCGCGCGCTTGTCGCCGGGCGCTGAGCTGAAAGAATAAGAGCGCTTCGCGCCCGTTTCGGGAACGCCAATATTCACGTATTGCCCTGGCAGAAAGTTGACGGCCCCGTCATCGTCGATGTCAAGCGACAGGACGATCGTGCTCTCCGACACGCGATCGGCGGCGACCACCTGCGCGCCGTGGGTCGCCGGCTTCAAGTTGAGCGCTGACGATTGCGTCGGCACCGCGATGACGCAGTCGCTGGAGGGCACCATCTGACAGGTCAGCACATAGCCTTCCGCGGCCTCTTCCCTGGTCAGCGCCTCGTCGAGATAATCAGCGCCAAGATCGAATTCGCCCGATTCCGCACGGCATTTACATGTCCCGCAAACGCCGTCGGAGCAATCCATCGGCAGGTTCACCTGCGCGCGATAAGCGGCGTCAAGAACGGTTTCCCTGTCTTTGCACTCAATGAAGCGGGTGACGCCGTCTTCGAAATTCAGCGCGATCTTGTAGGGCATGCAAATGCTCCGGCCGGTCCGGCTCAGACGTGATAAATGTCGATGACCTGATGGATGTAGTCGTTGTTGAGGACGATTTTCTTCCGCGTGATCCTGAAGGCGCCGCCGGCGCCCGACAGGGTGACGAAAATCACGCCGAAAAACTCATTCGTGCTTTTGTATCGATGACTCAAGGTATGAAAATTGTAGCGAACCTCGAGCGCGCCTTCGCTCTCGTTGAGAATTTCGATCCCCGAGAGCATGTGGGTCGTGCGCGGTTCCGGCATCGTAGCGCCGGAGCGTTCGGTTTTGATGCGGAAGACGCGATCTTCCAGGCCGCTCCGGTTCGGATAGTAGATCAGCGAGATCTCGGTTTGAGGATCCTCGGTCAGCTTGTCCTCATCGTCCCAGCACGGCATCCAGTAGACGACGTCGGGCGAATAGCAGTCGAGCCACTCTTCCCAGCGGCGATCGTCGAGAAGGCGGGCTTCCTTGAAAAGAAAGTCGCGCACCGCATCATATTGCGCGCTCATGCCGCCGCTCCACTCTTCAGAGTGTCTTTGTCGATTCCGTCAAGAAGCGCTTTGGACCAATATTCGTGCTGCCTGACAAAGAGACCTTCATCCTCGCTGCGCTCGCTGCTGAGGATCGGGTTCATTCCCATCGCTTTGGCGACCTCGTCCGGCCCGTCCATCCAGCGCGTTGCGCCGCGGCTCATGTCGTTCCACAAGGACCCGGCGCCCGCGTAGCCGGACTGGCAGGAGCGAAATTCTTCAAGATCATCCGGCGTGCCCATGCCGCTGACATTGAAAAAGTCTTCATATTGCCGGATGCGCAAGGCGCGGTGTTCGGCGCTCTCGCCCTTCGGCGCGAAACAGTAGATTGTCACCTCCGTTTTATCGACGCTGACAGGCCGCACGACGCGGATCTGCGTCGAGAACTGGTCCATCAAGAACACATTCGGATAGAGCGCCAGATTGCGCGTCATGCCGGTGATGAAGTCCGCGCGCTCGGCGCCGAACTCCGACTGAAGCCTGTCTCTTTGCGACCAGACCGGGCGGACTTCAGGGTTAAGAACGCGGGTCCAGAGAAGAATATGGCCGTTCTCATAGGCGTAAACGCCGCCAAGGCTCTTGCCCCAGCCCGATGCGTCGACGGTTTTCGTGCCCTCGCGCTCATAATTGCGCCGGCCCATGGTCGCGGCGTAATTCCAGTGAACGGTGCCGACGTGATAGCCGTCGCAGCCGTTCTCCATCTGCAATTTCCAGTTTCCGTCAAAAATGTAGGACGAATTTCCGCGCAGCACCTCTAAGCCCTGCGGCGCCTGATCGACGATTTGATCGATGATGACCCGCGTATCGCCGAGAAACTCCACAAGCGGCGCCACGTCGTCAGAAAGGCTGCCGAACAAAAACCCGCGATAGTTCTCAAACCGCGCAAGACGGGCAAGGTCATGCGAGCCGTCGCGCGAGAAGTTTTCAGGGTAGGCGCCTGTCTTGGCGTCCTTCGCCTTCAGGAGATTGCCCTGATTGTTATAAGTCCAGCCGTGGAACGGACAGGTCATCGTCGACTTGTTACCCGTCTTCCGGCGGCAAAGCTGCGCACCCTTGTGGGAGCAGGCGTTGATGAGCGCGTTGAGCGCGCCGTCCTTGTCGCGTGTGATGATCAGCGGCGTGCGGCCGATCGTGACGAGGAAATAATCATTGACGTTGGGGATCTGGCTTTCATGCGCGAGATAGACCCAGTTCCCCCCGAAAATATGCTTCATCTCCAGGTCGAACAGCGCCGGATCAGTGAAGACGTCGCGACGGCAACGAAAGGCGCCCGTCTCCTTGTCGGCGACAACCGCTGTCGTGATGCGTTCTTTCAGCGTCTCGTCCATCATCATCTCCATCGCCCGGACCCTCAGACCGATGCGCGCAGCCGGGACGAAAAGCGTTCATCGCCGTCGCCGCTTGCCCGCTGCACCTGAAAATTGAACTCGATTTCAACATGGCCGCCTGTCCGTTGCGGCACGGGAAGGAGGCCTTCACGAGTCCCGAAAGCGAAATCGTCCCTGGCGAATGGATCGTCGCCAAAGTTGATCTGCGTCGTCAGCGTGCGGTAACCTGGCGCCTCAATGAAGAAGTGAACATGGGCCGGGCGGTTGCCGTGTCGGCCGAGGGCGCGCATCAGCGTATCGGTCGCGCCATTCGGCGGTACGCTGTATCCATTCGGCAGCTTCGAATGAAACGCATATTTCCCGTCATCGCCGAGCCGGATGCGCCGCCGGTTGTTGAACGGTTTCTGCGCCGGATCGAAGTGCGAGTATTTACCCTTTGAATTCGCGTGCCAAACATGGAGGACGGCGCCCCTGACCGACTCGCCGTCCGGCCCCGTAACGGCGCCGGACATGTGAAGGGTTTGCGTTTCGTCGGGATCATCGGTCAAATTGACGTCGCCTTCGACAAGCGGCGCGCCAGCGACATAAAGCGGGCCTTCGATCGTGCGCGGCGTTCCGCCCTCGCGGCCCGTTTCGGCGTCCTTCGCATCGAGGAAGAGGTCCATGAAATGTTCAAGACCGAGGCCGGGCGCGATCAGGCCGACTTCATTCGAAGCGCCCGCGAGGTAATTCGCCGCGCCCCAGAATTCGCCTTCCGAAACGTCATGACGGACGATGACATTCATCGTTGCTTCGAGGAGATCGCGAATAATCGCCTTCAGCCGGGTGTCGCCGGCTTTTCCTGTCATCCCGGAAGCCCTGTCGAGAAGCGACTGCACTTGAGCGCTTGTGACGAGATTTTCATCCACCATCGATGTCTCCTTTTCTCGCGATTGCGCGGTCGTGGCCGCAGGTCCATTTATCTGTCATCATCACGAATTGAGGAGGGATGCCGACATAGCGGCGTCACCGCGATCCGCATGAAGGGGAAAAGCGGCAGCGTGCTGATGATGTCGTGCAGCTCTTGCGGGCTCTCCACGTCGAAAATGCTGACATTTGAATAGCAGCCGGCGATGCGCCACAGATGGCGCCACTTCCCTTGTCGCTGAAGATCCTCGGCGCGCGCCTTTTCCGCCTGCTTCAGCCGGGACAGCCGATCGACGTCGAAATCGACCGGCGCTTCAACATCCATTCTGACATGAAAGAGCATTGGGACGCCCTGCCTCAAGATGCGACGCTTTTGGCTGAAACAGCGTGAAAATGGCTCGACCTGTCGCGCCTGAATCGCGCCAGCCGATCGGCGTCGATGGCGACGCCAAGTCCGGCGCCTGTCGGAACCTTTAAGGTGAAGTCGCCATACTCAAGCGGCTCCTCAAGGATTTCCTCGGTCATCAGAAGCGGGCCGAAAAGCTCAGTGCCCCATTTTATAATGGGGAAAGTCGCAAACAGATGGGCCGACGCCGCCGTCGCCACTCCGGCTTCGAGCATGGTTCCGCCATAGAGGGCGATATTCGCCGCATCAGCGATCGCCGCCACCCGTTTGGCGCCTTCAAGACCGCCCGATTGCTGGATCTTGACGGCGAACACGTCCGCCGCCTCGGCGCTTGCAAGGTCGAAGGCGCTGTGTGGTCCCTTCAAGACTTCGTCGGCCATGATCGGAAGGGCCGATTCACGGCACAGGCGCGCCATGCCGCGCCAGTCATGCGCGGGGAGAGGCTGCTCGATAAGATCGCAGCCGGCGTCCTTCAGCATCGCCGCGCCGCGCTGCGCCGCATTCCGGTCCCATGCCTGATTGACGTCGACTCGAACCGACGCCCGGTCGCCGACCGCCGCCTTGATCGCCGCGACATGCGCCACATCCTCCTCGACGCTGCGCTTGCCGATCTTCAGTTTGAAGATGCGGTGCCGGCGCTCGCCGAGCATCCTTTCCGCTTCGGCGATGTCTTTTTGAGTCTGCCCGCTGGCGAGCGTCCACGCGACCTCAAGGCGGTCGCGCAAGGCGCCGCCAAAAAACGCCGAGAGCGGCAAACCGTTTCGCTTCGCGTGCGCATCGAACAGGGCCGTCTCGATCGCGCATTTGGCAAAGCGGTTGCCAACGATTAACCTGGCGATCGCCTGAACCAGGCGCGCGGGCTCCGATCCGTCGGCGCCGATCAATATGGGCGCGATATAGGTGTCGATCGCGAGCTTGACGCCTTCCGGGCTTTCTTCCCCGTAGCTGAGTCCGCCAATCGTCGTAGCCTCGCCAAGACCGCAAATCCCATCGCCAAACCTCACGAAGACCAGCACAAGCGTCTGGGTGCGCATGGTCGAGGTCGCCAACACATGCGGGCGTATCGTCGGCAGATCGACAAGGACCGTTTCGACGGCTTCCACCCGGATCGCCATGCTTTGCCCTCGCTTCTGGTTCAATAAGCCTCGCCCCGCTTTATGAAGCTCGAACGGGCCGGGCGCCAAGATTGATCGGGTGACATCCCATACCTCTGAGGTATATTCGCCGGATGCTCGAGCTGCGTCACCTGCGTTATTTCATCGCCGTCGCGGCAGAACGGAATTTCACTCGCGCGGCCGAAATACTCAATATCGCCCAGCCGCCGTTGAGCCGGCAAATCAAGCTCATAGAAGAAGAACTCGGCGTAACGCTGATCGAACGCGACAAGCGGCCATTGGAACTTACCCCGGCTGGGCGGCTGTTTTATGAACAGTCGCTCCAGGTCGTGCAGCGGATGAAACAGCTGCGCGAGACGATGGCCGCGTATAAATCATCAAGGCGTCCGATCCTGCCGATTGGATTCGTTCCATCGGTCATTTACGGCCGACTTCCTGATATTGTCCGGGCCTATCGGGCCGACTTCAAGGAGGTCGATCTTGAATTGACCGAAATGACCACCTTGCAGCAGGTCGCAGCGTTGAAAGAGGGGCGAGTCGATATCGGCTTCGGGCGTATCATGCTGGACGATGACGAGGCGATCGAACAGATCGTGTTGCGCCGTGACCCGTTGGTCCTCGCCGTGCCCGCCGATCACGAACTCGCCAGGCGAAAGCGGCGAATTCCGCTATCCGCAATCGCCGGCGAGGCGCTGATCATTTATCCGCGCGCGCCGCGACCGAGCTATGCCGACCAGGTTCTCTCCATCCTGCGGGATAAGGCGATTGAGCCGCGCCGCATCCGCGAAGTGATGGAAATGCAAACGGCGGTCGGCCTCGTCGCCGCCGGATCCGGCCTGTGCCTTGTTCCCTCCTCGGTACGCCAGTTGAAGCGTCCCAATGTCGCCTATTGCGATCTTGCGGACGATGTGGCGACGCCGATTACGATGAACATTCGCATTGATGATCGAACGCGCGGCGTCCTTTCGATGGCGCGCGTCATCAAGAAAATTTATCTCGAGTCGAAATGGCCGATACCAAAGGCGCTTGACGATCTGGCGTCGCGGCCCATGCCCTCGCGGTAAACCATCGCCCTATTAAAGACTTGACGCGGTGAAGGCCCTCCTTAGGGAGGGCCTTCCCGTTCCTGGGATTCTTCAGCCGAGACGGAATTCAATCAGAAATTGAACTCGACCGTCGCGCCATAGGTGCGCGGCTTGCCGGTGAACTGCGTGACGGCGTCAAGGGCCTTGCGCACGCCCGTCACATAGAACTCATCGGTCAGATTGCGCGCCCAGAAGGTCAGCCGCCAGCGCTCATCCTCAGGCCCGAGGCTGGCGCGCGCATTCAGCGTGAAATAGTCGTCAGCGCGGAAGTTGGGATCGAGAGAGGTCGGCGCGCCCGGCGTCACGCCTGCGATGACCGTCCCCGGCTCGAAATCAAAATTGACGCTGCTGCTATACGCGACATCGCCTTCGATCGAAGCGAACAGTCCGCCGCCCACGGGCCGTTCATAACCGAGCAGCGCGTTGGCCTGGAAATCCGCGGTCTCCGTGAATTTCGACCCGCCATAATTGATGTTCCGCGCGAAAGCGTCAGGTCCGACGAAATCCTCGGTGATTTCGGTGTCGGTATAGGCGCCGCTCAATGAGCCGAAAAGTCCGTTGCCAGAGTTGAACTGCATATCGAGTTCAACGCCGCGCACGACGGCCTCCGGGACGTTCACAAGGCGCCGCAAGGCGCCGAACTGCGGATCAACGACAACGCCGATCAGCTGCTTGTCGGTGTAAAAGTTGTAATAGCCGGCGCCGTTCAGCTGAATGGCGCCGCCGGCCAGCGTGGCTTTGAAGCCGACCTCAAATGAATTGAGCTCCTCTTGCACCGCCGGCGCAACCTGCGGCGCGAGGAACGCGAGCTGGTTCGGGAAGCTGCCGGCCTTGAAGCCCCNNAGCTGTAGCCGCCGAACAGGAGGACGTCGTCGGTGACGAACCAGTCAAGACTCGCCTTGATGGACACCGAGTCCTCGCTCAGAGAATCAATGACTTGTCCGCGAACACCGGGCGCCAGCAAGGTGAGGCACGCGCCGGCCGGCTGGCCGAACACTTGTGGGCCGAAAATTCCGTCGGTGTCCCGCGCGCAATAGACGTAGTCGTTCTTGTCGTCACTGTAGCGGACGCCGAGATTGAGCCGAAGCGCGCTCGTCAGATCGATGTTCGCATTGCCGAAGACGCCGTAGGTCCGCGTCTGGCTGACGCCGTCCTGGCCCGCGCTCCTGATATTGAAGATGCCGCCTGGACCAAAATTGTTGGTGTTCGTCGTCAGCAGGACTTCTTGGAGAACCTTCGAATCAACCTTGTCGTCGGCATAATAGAGGCCGGCGATCCAGCTAAATCCGTCATGATCGCCTGCAAGGCGGAGTTCTTGTGAGAACGTCCTTATTTCGGCGACGTTTTCAATAAGGAAATTTGGAATCCAGGGCCAATCCTGCGCATTGGCGAAGCTCTGCACGAAGGGCGCGACCGATGCGTCAAACGGGACTGCAAAGCCGCCGATATCACGCCGGCTTCCCTCGTCGTCAAAGGCTGCAAGGCTTGAAATCGACGTCGCGGTCAACGCATCGTTCAGCCGATAGTTCAGCCGCAGCGTCCCTTGAATGTTGGTCTTGTTGTTTCTGAGATCCTGGCCCGGAGCGAAGCCGGCTTCGCGATTGCTCCGACTGGGCGTAAATGCAGTGATCCAGGGCGTCTCGATATTGACGATCGGCGTATTGCCGGGCGCCTGAAATCCCGGAGCGACCGCTTGCGGCGAGGTCCCTTCCGATTGATCTTCCCACCAACCGAGCTGGAACATGGCGTCGAACTTTTCGGTAAGATCGGCTTCCACCGTCAGCCGCAAAGCTGTCTTGTCAAGCTCGCCCAAATCCTCGCCGGTGACGCTGTTGATCTGCCAGCCTTTGCCGGATTTGGTTTTTGTAAAGGCGACACGCGCCCGAACGGAATCAGAGACCGGCCCACTGACAAAACCTTCGATATCAAAAGTCTGGAAACGGCCATAGGACGCGCGGACGCCGCCTGCGAACTCATCAGTCGGCTTGGCTCCGATGTAATTGATGGCCCCGCCAGTATTGTTGCGCCCGTAAAGAGTGCCTTGCGGGCCTTTCAGCACTTCGACGCGTTCAAGGTCGAAGACGGACCCGAGCGTCATGATCGGATAGGCGATCGCCGCTTCATCGAGATAGACGCCGACAGTCGCTGCCGCGTTAAAGCTCGTGTCTTTGAAACCGACGCCGCGCATCGTGTAAACCGGCGGGCCAAACCCGACATCGGTGAACGTGAAACCTGGCACAAGCGCGGCGATATCAGTCGTATCTTCGACGCCGCGATCGTTCAGCGTATCTCCCGTGAACGCCGAAAGCGTGATGCCGACGTCGTTCGCCGATTCCGACTTCTTTTGCGCGGATACGACGATTTCATCGACCTGAGCAAAAGCGGCAAGCGGCGCGGCGGAAAAAAGCGCCGCCGAGAACAGACTGAGCGCCGTCGTCGACAACGCGCGCCGGCGCAACTGGCGGGTAAGGTTAAATGAAATGATCGAGCAGGCCCCCTCGCCGACGTCAGTTTGCTTTTTCATCGTTTCCTCCCGGTTTTCTGGCGCCTTTCGCGCGACGCCGCGTTTTGTTAAATTCTCAAAGTCAGGTTTCAGCCGCTGCTGTCGCCGTCACGAAGGCTGTCTTCCTTAAGACCCTCACGATCCGGACTAGAACCGTGCGGCCGTCGCTTTGACAGGACTAATTCGGTCTGCCTCATACCCTGGAAGTATTTTACGTCGCGGCGCGTCGGCGCATAGTTCAGCCTGCCGACCTGAGAAAAACCAAGCGCTTTCGCTTCTCCGCCGATACCGGAAAGTTCTCATTGGAAAGCGTGGCGATGGCGAACAGGCGAAGGAAATCGACCGAACCTGCAGGCGATCTGTTCGCGACGAATTTCGGATCGCCAAACACCAGTCGGGCCGCGGCAGCGGCGCCCGATACACCGGAGGACCCTTGCCATGATGGCTGACATTCTGGATTTTCGAAGCGCTCTTTCAAACACAAGCGCCGCCCGCACTCTGTTTTTTCTGGGTCTCGTTGCGTGCGGTGCGGCGTCGCAAGCGTCAGCGCAGTCGAAAGTGGACGCGGCTGTCAGCGCGATTGAATCAAAAGTCATCGAATGGCGCCGTGACATCCATCAATATCCTGAACTCGGCAACCGGGAAGCGCGCACGGCGGCGCTGGTCGCCGCTCATTTGCGCGCGCTGGATTTTGACGAGGTTCGGACCGGACTCGCCCATACCGGCGTTGTCGGCGTCTTAACGGGCGCAAAGCCCGGCCCTATCGTCGCGCTGCGCGCCGACATGGACGCGCTCCCGGTCACCGAGCCGCTGGGCTTGCCCTTCGCCTCGAAAGTCCGAACGACCTATCAGGGTCAGGAAACCGGCGTGATGCACGCCTGCGGCCACGATGCGCACACGGCGATCTTGATGGGCGCCGCAGCGGCATTGGCGGGGATGCGCGAAGACATTGAAGGCACTGTCCTCTTCATCTTCCAGCCCGCCGAAGAGGGCGCGCCCGAGGGCGAAGAAGGCGGCGCGCGCCTGATGATCAAGGAAGGCGTCTTCAAATCTTACCTGCCCGAAGCCCTGTTCGCCCTCCATACGCTGCCAATCCCGGCAGGGACGATCAATTATTCGAGCGGCGGAGCAATGATGGGCGCGGACACGCTGAAAATCACGGTCACTGGCAAACAGACGCACGCCGCGCAGCCGCATCTCGGCGTTGACCCTATTACGGTCAGCGCCCAGATCATCACGGCCTTGCAATCGATTCCAGGCCGTCAGATCAGCGCTGTAAAATCGCCGGCGATCATCTCAGTCGGCAGCATTCACGGCGGCATTCGAGGCAACATCATTCCGGATTCCGTCGTCATGTCCGGCACCGTCCGCCTGCTCGACCCGGCGTCGCGCGAGGATGTCCTTATGCGGATAAGAAGAACGGCGGAAAGCATAGCGGCGAGCGCCGGCGCCAAGGCCGTTGTTGAAACCGCGCAGTACAGTCCCGTTCTTTACAACAACCCCGCGCTCATCCGTCAGATGACGCCGACGCTCAATCGGGTTCTTGGCGCTGAAAACGTCATCGAGGCGCCGCCGATCACGCCGTCGGAGGATTTTGCCTTTTTCGCCGACAAAATCCCGAGCTTTTACTTTTTCCTCGGCGTAAATGCGCCAGGCGTCGAACGGGCCGCGCCCAATCATAGCCCCGACTTCTTCGTCAATGACGGTGCGCTTGCGATCGGCGTGAAAGCCCTGACGGCGATGACGCTCGATTATCCCAAGACGAAGCCGGGGCGATAAGAGGAAGACCTTGGCCTCGCCGCAGACACGGTTCGCCGTACTTTTATCCCAGGAAGGCAATTCGATTCGGCGGCACGCGACGGGCGCCAGAACCCGGTCTGACATAAGGAGCCTAACTCGCGCTCGCCTCCCTGAATACCGACATCATGATCGACCGCTAACGCGGCCCCCACCGCAAACGCCTTGACAACGGGTTCACCGACTTTGTGCGGTTGGCCCCCTGTCCGCCCGGACGCGTGTATAAAGTTTCCAATTCCGTTTTCCCCGTTCGGGTCAATCTTATTGACCGGATCGTTTGCGACATACGCATACAAGTTGAACTGGTCCTGATAGCCGATGGGGTCGGTTGACAGGAACCTTCCGATGATGGGGTCGTAGTAGCGGGCCTGCATGTAGGTGAGGCCGGTCGCGTCGTCTTTCAGGTGTCCGGTGTAGCCGGTGTTGTCGGCGTTGGCGGCGGGGTTGAGGAGTTCCTCACCGAACGGGGCGTAACGCTCGCGCCAGAGGATCGCGCCGGCGGCCGGGCCAGATGCGGCCCCCCCTCTCAAAATTGCCGCCGGCCCCTCTTCGGAAAATCTTTACAAACCGGTGAAACGTTCCTACATGCCGCGTCGTTCGTCAGACCCATGGGACCTCTCCGCAAGTTTGGCGTCTTGGTTTGGTCTAACCCCTGAGGTTCCATGAGATGGACAGACACCAGTCTGCGCTTGCGCTGGTCCTAGCGGACCAGCCTGAACTCCCTGTTCACTGCTTGCGCCCCCACGCCGCCGCGAAGGCGGCGGAGTTCTTCGTGCGCCATTTCCCGGGCGACGTGCTCTACGCCGTCAAGGCGAACCCGCACCCGGCGATCATCGACGCCGTCTGGGCGGCCGGCGTCCGGTCGTTTGACGTCGCCTCGCTGAACGAGATCGAGACGGTGCTGGCCCGCTGCCCGGAGGCGCGGCTCGCCTTCATGCACCCGGTGAAGTCGCGCCTGGCGATCCGCAAGGCCTATTTCGACCATGGCGTCCGGATCTTCGTGCTCGACAGCCTTGATGAGCTCGACAAGATCATCAAGGAAACGAACGGGGCGCGGGACCTTAACCTCGTCGTTCGGGTCGCAGTGTCTTCGGACTACGCCCAGCACAAGCTGAACGGGAAATTCGGCGTCTCGGGCCCGGAAGCCGTGCAGCTCCTCCGCCAGGCGCGCGCGTCCTGCGAGGAACTGGGCGTTTCGTTCCATGTCGGCTCGCAATGCATGCGGCCCGAGGCCTATCGCGCGGCGATGGAGATCGCGTCCGACCTTATCCGCCAGGCGCAGGTGACGGTCGATATCGTCGATGTCGGCGGCGGCTTTCCGGTCGCCTATCCCGGCCTCACCCCGCCCCCGCTCGAGACTTATATCGAGGCGATCGCCAAGGCGTTCGAGGACATGCCGGTGTTGCAGAACGCCGACCTTTGGTGCGAGCCGGGGCGCGCGCTGTGCGCCGAGGCCGGCAGCCACATCGTGCGCGTCGAGCTCAGGAAGGGCGACCAGCTTTACCTTAATGACGGCGCATATGGCGCTCTCTTCGACGCCGCGCATGACGGCCTCGTCTATCCGACGCGGCTCTTGCGCGCCAGGAAGGGGCCCCGCCGCGTCGTCAAGCCGTTCAAGCTCTACGGCCCGACCTGCGATTCGATCGACACGCTCAAAGGGCCGTTCATGCTGCCCTCTGACGTGCACGAGGGCGACTATATCGAGTTCGGCCAGACCGGCGCTTATGGCGCGGCGCTGGCCACGCGATTCAATGGCTTTGGCGAATATGTCGAAGCGATCGTCGCGGACGCGCCGCTGATGTCGGTCTTTGGCGAGGTCGAACAGGAAAACGTCGTCGCTATGGCGAAGTCGGCGAAGAGCTGACCATCACGCCGCTGAACGGCGAAGCCGCTCCTTGTCGCTGGCGCGGCTTCGCGATTTGCGCTCTTGTGCGGCGCGCCCTCTGCCCTATATAGCGCCGCGTTTGCTACGGCCCTCCGCGCGTCAGGTGACGCGGCCCGGATCCGGTGTTCCACTGGACGATAAGGACCGATACCCATGACCAAAACGCCCGCAAAATCCAAAGACAACCGCAAGGCCGAGCTGCTTTCGACCGAGGTTGAACACATCGACATCACGTCGTTCGACGCGCGCCCGATCATCGACGCCTGGGGCAAGATGTCGTTCACCTCGCGCGATGCGGCGCGCGCGGCGCAAATTCTCAACATGGCGCTCGCCGACAAGGCGTGCTCGCCCTGGCTCATCATGGCGGGATCGACGGGCGCCGGCGGGTGCTTGCATGTCTGGCGCGACATGGTGGAGTACAACATGATCGATGCGGTCGTCGCGACCGGCGCTGCGATCATCGACATGGATTTCCTCGAAGCGCTCGGCTTCAAGCACTATCAGGCGAACGAGATCCCCGACGACAACGTGCTGCGCTCGCTTTACATCGACCGAATCTACGACACATATATCGACGAGGATGAGCTGCAGAACGTCGATCATACGATCTACGACATCTGCGAAAAGCTGGAGCCGCGGCCCTACACCTCACGCGAGTTCATCCACGAGATCGGCAAATGGCTCGCGGCCGGCAACGCCAAGAAGAAAGATTCGCTGATCCAGCGCGCTTACGAAAAAGGCGTGCCGATCTTCGTGCCGGCGTTTTCTGACTGCTCGGCTGGCTTTGGCATCGTCAAGCACCAGGTCGAGCGGCGCAAGGCCGGCAAGCCTTACATGACGATCGATTCCGGCGGGGATTTCCGCGAGCTGACGGAGATCAAGCTCGCCGCGGGCACGACCGCGCTGTTCATGGTCGGCGGCGGCGTGCCGAAGAACTTCGCGCAGGACACCGTCGTCTGCGCCGAAATCCTCGGCCATGACGACGTCGAGGTGCACAAATACGCCGTCCAGATCACGGTCGCCGACGTGCGCGACGGCGCGTGCTCGTCCTCGACGCTGAAGGAGGCGGCGAGCTGGGGCAAGGTGTCGACCGTGCACGAACAGATGGTCTTCGCCGAGGCGACGAGCGTCGCGCCGCTGATCATCTCCGACGCTTATCACCGCGGGCATTGGAAAACGCGCGAGCCGCGCCGCTGGGCGAAGCTGTTCGCCTAACCCGCGGCGAATATTTCAGAAGATTGAGGGCGCGCCGCCGGCGCGCCCTTTCGCTTTAGCCGCGTACGGGCGATGCGATAAAGCGCGCACCCGGCGACGTAGAGAAGCATGAGGTCGAAAAGGCGATTCAGGGCAAACGCCAACCACCACAAATTCAGCGAGGCGACCGTTGCGAGCGCATTCAAAGCAATAGCGAACGCTGAGATCAGGAAAAGCGGCCTTGGAAGCACGGACGTCATCGAAAGGCGCCAAAAAAAAGCGGCCTGTATGAAATTTATGACTGAATATCCCCATGTGAATCCGGCAGGCGACAGAAAAAAATAAGCGACAATAGACCCGGCCCAGCCGCCGAGAATTATGAAGGCGATATCCTTGAGCGCCCTATAGTCTGCGCGAAGACATAAAAAAGTGACGCCTGCGATCGCGCATGCGTAGAAGCCGATGACTATCCAATACCCAGCAGCGATCTCACGACCTCCGACGGCGGATTCTTGGGCACGCCGTTTACTTGCAGCGCCCTAACCCCCGCCTCCAAGACCGACGCCTCCAGCGCGGCATGCGCCCTGGTCGTCACGTCCGCGAGGTGAACGAGCGCGTTCGAAATATCCGCATAGGCTTTCATGGTTGCCTCGGCGTTAACCTTGTCGGCCGCCGACGCCGCCGTCGCTGCGCCCGCCGCGACGAAGGCCGCGAGACCGGCGAGTTTTTTCTCAAATTTTAGGAGTTCGACCTGCTCTTTACGAACATCATTAGTCATCGGTTAGCTCCATTCGGCTAAAGCTGGTTGGATCACACGCGACGTCGCAACTCTTGCGTGAGTCGCAACGCCGTCAAAAAGCTATTTTGGATTGAATGAGCGCCGACGCCGAAAATGATTATGCGGGCCGCATTGGCCGCTCGATGTGGCGGGTCGCCAAGCGCCGCGCTTTTGCGCTCGCTACCGGCGCGGCGGCGCCGTCCGGAGATAGCGTTCCGCTGCTTCCCGCGCAAACGGCAAGGCTTCGGCCCGGCGCGACGCAGGAGCCGGCGTCTCTGCGAGAATTTCTGAAAAGACTGGCAGAAGAGCTTGAACAAGACGATCAGCGTTCCGGCGGGTCGTGACTGTCGATATCGCAACGTAAGCGTTCGCGACCGCGTCCGCCGCGATCCGCGGCAAATGTTCATCGCCCTTGCGCTGCGCCCCGCCGACAAGCGCCGGCAACACGTCCGCCAGCACGCGCGTCAACGCCTCCTGGTCGATCTCCAGCGATGCCGCGGCGGCGCGCGCATTGAGATCGGCGACACGCACCTCGCCCGGCGCGAGGTCATCGACGCTCACCGCGCCTTGCGTCATGTCGATAATGCGCTGCGCGACGCGCCGATCGGGCGCCGCCTCGCCGGCAATAACTCGCCGAAGCTCCTCGGCGTCCACGGCGATCAGGCGCGCGAAAGCATCGATACTGACGCCGCTTGCGCTGAGATAATCCTTAAGGGCCTGCATCTCTAAAGCCTCGCCCACAATTGAAAACGCGACCTTAACGCGCGCCATGGCGCAGTCGATTGCGGACGGGAACTGGCGCCGCTAGAGCCTCGTCATGGCCCCGCCCCTTCTCACGCTTGACGACATCCGCCTCAGTTTCGGCGGCGAGCCGGTGCTTGACGGCGCCCAGCTTGTCATCGAACCGGACGCCCGGATCGCGCTCGTCGGCCGAAACGGATCGGGAAAATCAACGCTCCTGAAGATCGCCGCGGGTCTCATCGAGGCGGACGCCGGCAGGCGCTTCATCGATCCCGGCGCGACCATCGCTTATCTGCCGCAGGAACCGGATTTCTCGCGTTTCGAGACCGTCGGCGCCTATGTCGAGGCGGGGCTAGCGCGCGCGCATGATGTCCATCTTGGGCGCATGTTCGATGAATTCGGAGTCTCACCGGAGCTGCGCTGCGCGACCTTGTCGGGCGGCGAGGCGCGCCGCGCCGCGCTCGTCGGGATTTTCGCGGCCGACCCCGACGCCATGCTGCTCGACGAGCCGACGAACCACCTCGATTTGCCCGCCATTGAGGCGCTGGAAAAGCGTCTCGCCGCGTCGCGCGCCGCTGTCGTTCTCATCAGCCACGACCGCCGGTTTCTCGAAACGCTCACGACACGGACGGTCTGGATCGATCGCGGGCGGACGCGTTTCCTCGAACGCGGCTTCAAGGACTTCGAGACCTGGCGTGACAAGGTTCTCGAAGACGAGGAGACCGCCGCGCACAAGCTTGACCGAAAAATTCTCGATGAGGAGCATTGGGTCCGATACGGCGTCACCGCGCGGCGCAAGCGCAATGTCCGCCGGATGCGGGAACTCGGCGAGCTTCGCCGCGAGGCCCGCGAACGCAAGCGGCCCGCCGGCAAGGTCTCTTTCTCCGTCAATGCGGCGGCGAGGTCCGGCAAGCGCGTCATTCTCGCCGAGAGCGTCGCGAAGTCTTTCGGCGGGCGCACCATCGTGCGCGGTTTTTCAACGGAGATCGCCCGCGGCGACCGCGTTGGAATTGTCGGCCCGAACGGCGCCGGCAAGACGACGCTGTTGAAGCTGCTCACCGGAGAACTGGCGCCGGACGAGGGCCGCGTCAGCCTCGGCGCCGGCCTTGAGATGATCACGCTCGACCAGCGCCGGGACTCGCTGCGAGACACCGACCGCGTCGCCGACGCGATCACCGACGGGCGCGGCGACTGGGTGACGATCGGCGCGGAAAAGAAGCATGTTGCAAGTTACCTGAAGGACTTTCTGTTCAAGCCGGAGCAATGGCGAACGCCCGTTTCCGCGCTGTCGGGGGGCGAGCGCGGGCGTCTTGCGCTCGCCGCGGCGCTCGCCAAACCGTCGAACCTTTTGGTGCTCGACGAGCCGACAAACGACCTCGACCTTGAGACGCTCGACCTCCTTGAAGAGCTGGTCGCCGACTATCGGGGCACGCTCCTCATCGTCAGCCATGACCGTGATTTCCTGAACAAGACCGTTACGTCGATCGTCACGCTTGATCCCTCCGGCCGCGAGGGTCAGTGGACGGAGTATGCCGGCGGTTATGATGATATGCTGGCCCAGCGCGGAACGCCCCCCGGCGCCGCCCAGGCGGCCCCCCGCGCCGCTCCTTCTTCAAGGCCGGTCGCCGAGGCGCCGTCGGCGCGGGTGAAACTCTCCTTCAAGGAGAAATTCGCGCTCGAACAATTGCCGCTTCGCATCGACGCGCTGACGAAGGAGATCGCAGCGCTCAAAGCCGCGCTCGCCGACCCAAAGCTGTTTGACCGCGACGCCAAGGGGTTCGCAGCAAAAGCAAAGGCGCTTGAAGCCGCAGAATCATCCCTCGCCGCCGCGGAGGAGGAGTGGCTTTCCCTTGAAATGAAGCGCGAAGCGATGGGCGCCGAGTAAATCGCGCTGGTCGCCAAACGGCGACGGCAAAGCCGGTATTCCCCTAATTGGTTCCCTCAAGGGCCGTCCGCAACCGGACGAAGACCTCACGCCGGTTGTCGTCGCCCCGCTCGCAATCAACGGCGCCCGCAAATCGGCGGCCGGGCTCGTTCGCTTGCAGATCGCCGCTGTCGCGGCGGCGCTTTTGTCCCTATCGTTACCGCCGCTTCATTGGGGGCGTGCGTGCCGGACGTTTTCATTTCCTACAGCCGGAAGGACCGCCCCGTTGCGGAGGCGATCGCCGCGCAGCTGACGCGGTTCGGCCTCGATGTCTGGTGGGACCGCGACCTTCTCGCCGGCGAGGATTACCGGAAGAAGACAGCCGGCGTCATCGGGAAGGTCGCCGTCGCCATCGTCATCTGGTCACGGCGTTCGATTGACAGCGAATGGGTCGTCGGCGAAGCGTCCGCCGCGCGCGAGCGCAAGATTCTGCTGCCGGTCAGCATTGACGGCATGACGCCCCCGCTCGATTTCCGCAGCTTCAACACGATCGACATGTCGTCCTGGGCGCCGGGCGATCCCCTCCCCGCGATGCTTCTCAAGGCGATCGGCGAAAAGGCGCAGCGATCCCTGCCGGATGCGACGCAGCCGGCGCCGCAGGAGGGTCTCGGCCGTTTTTCGAAAATCGTCGCGCGCTCTTGGTTTGCTGATTTTGAGTGCCTTCTCTTTTCGCTTATCGCCCAAGGCTTCGCCTCGGCGCTGACCAACATTCCGCTTGCGATCCATCAGCACAAGCTTTCGGGCGTCGCCGCCGTTGGCGTCTCTGTCCTCAACGCGACGGTCACCGCCGCCGTCATCATGCGGCCCGCCCTCCTGACGAAGCGGCTCGCAGTCGCGGGGGCATGGTTCGCTGTTGCGATCGCCATCGGCGTCGCTGGCTATTTCGTCACCGGCGCCTTGTGGTCGACGCTGGCGATCGGCGAGTATCTGACCTTTGTCGGCTTTTGGGCGCTCGGTCTCTTGCTCGTGCTCGATGCGGCGCGGCGCGCGGCGCCGAACGCCTGAGCGGCGGCGTCAGTCGACGATGTCGAGGCCCATTTCGCGAAACCGTGCGGCTTCCTCTGCCCATCCTTCGCGGACGGTGACGGTGAGAAAAAGGTGAACGGTCTCCCCGAACAGCTCCTTCATTTCCGTGCGCGCCGCCTCGCCGATCGCCTTCAGCGTCTGGCCGCCCTTGCCGAGCACGATCGGCCGGTGGCCCTCGCGGCTGACGTAAATCGTCTGCTCGACTTTCAGCTCGTTCTTCTTCGTGCGCGTCCACGCGGTCGTTTCGACCGTCGATTCATAGGGGAGTTCGTCATGGAGGCGCTTGAAGACTTTCTCGCGCGTGATTTCGGCGGCCATCAGCCGGTCCGAGACATCCGAGAGCTGATCGTCGGGGTAATGCCATGCGCCCTCCGGCGCCCGCTCCAGCAGATGGGCTTTGAGGTCGCGCACGCCGTCGCCTTTTTCGGCGGCGATGAGAAAAGTCTCCTCAAAGACGCCGTGTCCGGTCGTCGCGGCGATGAGGGCGAGGAGATCGGGACGCGACACCTTGTCGATTTTGTTGAGCGCAAGCGTCGCCTTGGCGCCGCGCGACTTTAGTTCGGCGATGATCGCTTCCGTATCGGCGGTCGATTTTGACGGCGGCCCAAGTTGCGCCGCAGCGTCAACGACAAGGACGATCGCATCGGCGCCGTCGAGGCTCTCCCAGGCGGCGGCGACCATGGCGCGGTCGAGGCGCCGGCGCGGGCTGAAAATGCCAGGCGTGTCCGTAAAAACAAGCTGCGTCTCGCCCTCAACGAGAATGCCGCGAATGCGCGCGCGCGTCGTTTGCACCTTCTGCGTGACGATCGACACTTTTGCGCCGACAAGCGCGTTGACGAGCGTTGACTTGCCCGCGTTCGGCGCGCCGATGACGGCGATGAAGGCGGACCGCTTACTCATCCGCCATCCACACTTTCTCCCGCACCAGAAACGCCGACGCCGCGGCCATTTGCGCGGCGCGTTTTGACTGTCCTTCCGCGCGCACGGGCTCAAAGCCCTTCACAATAACGTCGATCGTGAAGGCGGGCGCGTGCGCGGGACCTTCTGAATTGACGACTTCATATTTCGGCGCGCCGAGGGCGCGTTCCTGGCTCCATTCCTGCAGCGTCGTCTTGGCGTCGCGGTGCTGCACCGAGAGCGCTTCGAGGTTCGGCGTCCAGAACAGGTCATAGGCCTTGCGCGCCGCGTCGAGCCCGCCGTCGATGTAAAGCGCGCCGAGAAAGGCTTCCGCAACATCGCCGAGAATCGCCTTTTTCTTGCGCCCGCCGGATTCTTCTTCCTGCGACGACATCTTCACGAGCTTGTCGAGGCCCCAGGCGAGGGCGGCCTTCGCGCAGGTTTCCTTGCGCACCAGCGCATTGAGGCGCGGCGCAAGCTCACCCTCGCGCATTTTTGGATAAGCGCGCCAAAGCGCTTCCGCCGTCAGAAGGCCGAGAACGCGGTCGCCGAGGAACTCAAGACGCTCAAGGTCGCCGACCTTCGACGTCGTCGCGAGGCTCGAATGCGTCAGCGCGCGCCTCAGCAACGCCGCGTCGGCGAATTTGTGGCCGACGCGTTCTTGCAGCGCCGCGAGGCTTTTTCCGCTCATTTCACCGGTTCAAGGATGCGTCCGTAGCGGATGGCGAAAGGCCATTTCCAGATTTCCCAGAACCGCGCCTTGTCGCCGTCGACGGAGAAGAAAATGCGTTCAGCCCGGCCGACGACATCCTCGAACGGCACGTAGCTCACTTGCGCCGTGCGGCTGTCCTGGCTCTGGTCGCGGTTGTCGCCCATCATGAAATAATGCCCTTCCGGCACCTGGTAGGGGCCGACATTGTCGAGCGGCCCGCTGTCGGCGTCGCATTCGTAAACCGTATAGGAAACGCCGTTCGGCAGCGTCTCGCGATAGCTCGGCACCTCGAGATTGCGCAGGTAGTCGCAATCGGTCGTCGCCATGCCGATGAATTCCTTCTCGACAGCCTTGCCGTTGATGTGGAGCACGCCGCCGATCATGCGGATCTCGTCGCCGGGCAGGCCGATGACGCGCTTGATATAGTCATCGCGGTTGAGCGGCGGCGCCTTGAAGACGGCAATGTCGCCGCGCGCCGGCGTGCCGGGCCAGATGCGCCCGGGGATCAGCGGCCAGCTGAACGGAACGCTGTGGCGCGAATAGCCGTAATTCCATTTCGACACGAACAGATAATCGCCGATCAACAGGCGCGGCAGCATCGATTCGGACGGGATGACGAACGGCGACAGGATGAAGCTGCGGAACAGCCCGACAATCACCACCAGGCGGATGAGGAACCACAGCAGATCGCGCAGTTCGGCAACAAGGCCGCGGCGGGCGGGCGCCGGCGCGGGGGCGGGGGTGGCGAGCTGGTCCATTGCCGGGGCTTTGCGCGCAAGCAGCGCCGCGCGTCAAGCGGGGGGTGGCGAGGTGCGAGCACAAGGGCTAGACCGCGCGCCATACCTCAATGCCGATGGGAAAACATGCGATGTCCACTTCGTCGGACGCCTGGGACAATATCATGCAGCTGTCTACGCTGCGGCTGGAGGCGCTGTTCGCGGCTGATCCTGACCGGGTGCGGCGCTTTTCGCTTGATGTCGCGGGGCTGCATTTCGACTGGTCGAAAACGCACCTGACCCCCGAGACGATAGCGGCGTTCGAGGGGCTGGCGCGGGTGCGGGGGCTGGCGGCGCAGCGCGATGCGCTTTTCAGCGGCGCCATCGTCAATCCAAGCGAAGGCCGCGCCGCCGAGCATACCGCCGAGCGCGGCGAGGGCAGCGAGGAAGCGGT
>FSSH01000254.1_pt2 | contig 28893 bp, 27 predicted proteins | sample 1166101 | NCBI WGS metagenome assembly FSSH01 (sample SAMEA32972668, study PRJEB13176) | freshwater metagenome | biome: Drinking water system; feature: Biomass in drinking water that filtered by 0.45 um membrane; material: drinking water | place: USA | collected 2012-12-20 | depth 0 m
GGGCAGTTATGAATAGTGCCGCGGAGAATATCTCGGGCTCTTCGGAAGGCCAAGGGAGTCGGGCGATCGAGGCCGTCCTGGGGCGAGCGTTTACCATTCATCTGTGGGAAGACCGTACCCGTGGCGAGCAATGGGTTCCGAGCTACAACACCAAGGCGTTGACCCTTGTGGATGATCAATTTCTCCGAGTCGCCAGTAATAACGCGGTCGAGAACGGTCAGCGCACGTTCGAGTTTCAGGGGATGCTGCTCGGGACCCATGAATTGGTATTCGAAAAGCGCATGGGGTGGAAATTCACCGCGGAAGATCGTCGGATATTCCTGATCCAAGTTGCGCCACCCGGGAAAGGCTGATCGTCGTGCCGGATATTGCATTTATCAACGGGCGATTCCTTCCCTGGCAGGAGGCCACCGTACCGATCGAAGATCGTGGGTTTCAGTTCGGCGATGGCGTGTATGAAGTCATCAGGACCTATCACGGCCGTCCCTTTGAACTGGATGCGCATCTCGACCGGCTTGATCGCAGTGCGCGTGAACTGAGTCTGATTCAGCCCTATACGAGAGCCCAGTGGACCGAATGGATTCAGCAGGGCGTTCGGGCAGCTGGATATGCAGAGGCGAAAGTTTATCTCCAGATCACCCGCGGGGTGGCTGCAAGAGACCACGCGTTTCCGTCCAACGTGACTCCGACAGTGGTGATGACGATTCGAGCGTTGGCGTCGTTTCCGGCGAAGACGAGGGAGACCGGCGTCATTGCCAAGACCTGTGAGGATTTGCGCTGGGGGCGTTGCGACATCAAGAGCGTGAATTTGTTAGCGAATGTGTTGGCACGTGAAGAGGCGAAGCGGGCCGGTGTGTTTGAGGCGATTCTGGTGAAAGATGGCCTGGTCACGGAAGGGTCGGTGAGCAATGTGATGGCGGTTCAATCGGGAACCGTAGTGACCGCCCCTGAAGGTCCGCGCATTCTCTCGGGAGTGACCCGCACGGTGGTCTTGAGCCTGGCGAGGGCGGCGGGGTTCCCGGTGCGTGAAGAATTTCTGCCGGTCGAATCGCTCTATACCGCGGATGAAGTGTTTCTGACCGGGACGACCGTGGAAGTCCTTGCGGTGGTTCAGGTGGATGGGCGGGTGATCGGGGCCGGTCGACCCGGGCCGGTTGTCGAGGCTCTGGCCTCCCGCTGGGCGGCATTGACGGGGTCGTCCCCCTTGCTTTGAGGGGGGGGCCATGTTAAGGTGCCGTCGCTGGAAGTGGGCTCAGGCCCACTTTTTTGTTTGGGCAGATGTACGGCAGTGTCAGAGGATACCGCATTGAGCATTCCGGAGCATGGATCCCGGTCTTCCATTGATCGGATTCAGGACATTCTTTCTCCGATTCTCTGGACACTAGGGTTGGAATTAGTGGACGTGGTGTGCGTCGGGCAAGGTTCCCGATCCGTGGTCCGAGTGCTGATCGACAAACCTGGTGGTGTAACCGTTTCAGATTGTGAGCGGGCCCATTTGGCGGTCGGTCCCGCGCTGGATGTTGCCGATCCATTTCCACATACCTACACGCTGGAAGTGTCATCACCCGGGCTTGACCGCCCGTTCAAGCGGCTCCAAGACTATCAGCGTGCGGTCGGGAAGCGGGTGAGCGTCAAGCTGAAGCAGCCGCTTGACGGCCAATGGCGTATTATCGGAGAGTTAGTGGAGGCGGATGAGGACTCGGTCGTTTTGGCGATCGCGTCGAAGGCCGCTACGACGGACACAGTGAAGCTTGATCGCCACTCTGTCGCGGAGGCCCGGTTAGTGATTGAGATTTAGCCGATGGTCAGGAGTGGTCACAGTCCCGCACGATCGAGCAGGAGCGTAAATTTATGAACCGAGAATTAATCGCAGTCATCGATGAGATTGGACGCCAAAAGGGCATCGAAAAGTCCCGTGTCATCGGGGCCATCGAGTCGGCCCTCCAAACCGCTGCCAAGAAGCGCTTCGGGCAGGCGGAGAATATCCAAGTCGAGATCGACTCCAAGACCGGCGAGATCTCCGTGGTCTCGAAGAAGACGATTGTCGATCACGTGAGCAACCCGAAGGCGGAAATTTCCCTTCAGGAGGCGCGCCAACTTGATAGCGAAGCGGAAGTGGGAGATGAAATCGGCTCGCTCATCGAAATGGACGAGCTCGGCCGTATCGCGGCACAGACGGCGAAGCAGGTCATCTTCCAAAAGGTGCGCGAAGCCGAGTGGGAAGCGGTTCAGAAAGAATATTCGACCAGGCAGGGCGACCTCGTCAACGGCATTATCTTGGGCATGGAACGCCGGAATTATCTGGTAGATCTCGGCAAGACGGAAGCCGTCCTCCCGATTCAGGAACAGATTCCGCGCGAGACGTATCGGCGCGGCGACCGGGTCAAGGCGATGCTATTGGAAGTCCGCCGGACGCCGAAAGATGTGCAGGTCATCCTGACGCGGAGCCATCCCCAATTCGTTTCGAAGCTGTTTGAGTTGGAAGTGCCCGAAGTCATGGAAAAGATCGTTGAGATCAAGTCGATCGTCCGGGAGCCGGGCGATCGCACGAAGATTGCCGTGACTTCGCGTGAGAAGGCGGTCGATCCGGTCGGCGCCTGTGTCGGCATCAAGGGATCGCGCGTACAGGCGGTGGTCCGCGAGTTACGGGGCGAGAAGATCGATATCATCACCTGGACGCAGGATCCTCGCGTGTTTATTGCCGAGGCGCTGAACCCGGCTACGATCGAAAAAGTCGGTATCGACGACGAGAAGAAGTCGGCGTTGGTCGTGGTCGCTGATTCGCAGCTGTCGCTGGCGATCGGGAAGAACGGGCAGAACGTGCGGTTGGCGGCTCGTTTGACCGGATGGAAGATCGATATCATCAGCGCGACGGAATACGAAAAAGAAAAAGTGGAGCGCGACAAGGAAATCAAAGCTGCGATGGCCGACGAGGCCGAAGCGCAGCGATTGCAGGAAGAGGCCCGGCAAGCCGCCAGGGCCGAAGAAAACGAATCGAACTAGAATCGAGTTCAATCAGTGTCTGCAATGCGCGTCTATGAATTAGCGAAGAAGCTGGGGATCGAGAATAAAGATCTCATCCCTGAACTCAAGAAGATGGGTGTGCCTGTCGCCTCTCACAGCAGTGCGCTCGATGACGACACGGTGCAAAAAGCTCTGGACAAACTCAGCCCGAAAGCCAAAGGGGCCGTAAAGGCGAGTGGGAAGGCGTCAGGCGACGATGTGGTCGGAAAAACACGCGACACTGAGGTAAAGCACGAAAGTGGGCATGGCGCCAAGGCGTCTGCCTCCAAGGCGGCGATTGTGGAGGAGCCGGCAAAGACGGACAAGCGGCGCATTCTCATCAAGCGCAAAAAGGAAGATGAGCCTGTTGAGGCCAGCAGTCTGGTAGCTCCCCCGCCGAGTGAGGTCGAGACCTCAGCCGTCGCTGCGACATCCGTTGCGCATCCAGCGGTGAGTGAACCGCCCCCTCCTCCCCCTGTGGTTCTGCCGGAGTTGCCGGAAATTGGAACGATCCTCGCGCAGCCTCCGCCCCCTCCGGTCGAGACGGTTGTTATAAAGCCCGCGGCTGTTACGCCAGGAGCTATTCTGACGCCGGAAGCGCTCGCAGCGAAAAAGAAGAGCTTGGCGCTTGAAGCGATTGAGGCGGAAGGCCTCAAGGAAAAGCTCAAAAAAGCCAAAAAGACCGGTCGTCCCAAAGAAGAGCCAGATGTGAAGCATCGTGAAGATGCAGCCCGGTGGCAGGATCTTCGTGCCATTCCGACTGTGCAGCGCCGCGATGATCGCTCCCGGCATCTCCATCATAGTACCCCATCCGAAATTACCAAGCCGCGTAGAAAGAGCGTCAAGGTGACGGTGGGGACGACAGTGAAAGAGTTTGCCGAGCTGATCGGGCAACGTCCGGCTGACATCGTTCGAAAGTTGATGGAGATGGGGCAGATGCTCACCTTCAATCAGCCGATGAACATGGATGTGGCCTCGATGATTGCCGAGGAAGCCGGCGTCAAGATAGAAATCTCCGTTGAAAAGGCCGGCGATGAACTCCTGGAGGCCGTGGTGCAGGCGGGAGAAGGCGATGAGCGCCTTGAGCCCAGGCCGCCGGTTGTCACTATCATGGGCCATGTCGACCACGGGAAGACCTCTCTTCTCGATGCCATCAGGCAAACAAAGGTGGCCGAGGGCGAAGCGGGCGGCATTACCCAGCACATCGGGGCCTATACCGTGTCGGTCCATGGGAAGCAGGTCACATTCCTGGACACGCCGGGCCACGAAGCGTTTACGGCCATGCGGTCGCGCGGCGCGAAGGTGACGGATATCGTCATTCTTGTGGTGGCTGCCGACGATGGCGTGATGCCGCAGACCATCGAAGCGATCAATCATGCAAAAGCGGCCGGAGTGCCACTGATTGTGGCGATGAACAAGATCGACAAGCCTGAAGCCAATCCCGACCGGGTGCGCAACGCGCTGTCCGAGCACGGACTGATTTCAGAAGCCTGGGGCGGCGATACCATCATGGTGGAGGTATCGGCCAAACAGAGGACCGGTCTTGATACGTTGCTCGAAATGATTCTGCTCCAGTCGGAAGTATTGGAGCTGAAGGCCGATCCCCATCGCCAGGCAAAGGGAACGGTGGTCGAGGCTAAGCTCGAGCGTGGTCGTGGCCCTGTTGCGACCGTGCTGGTTCAGAGCGGTACGCTCAAAGTGGGCGATGTGTTTGTGGTCGGAACGTTCAGCGGTCGCGTCCGTGCCTTGCTCAATGACCAGGGTGTCAAGACGCAGCAGGCGACGCCGTCGATTCCTGTCGAGGTGATCGGGTTGCCGGGGGTGCCTTCCGCCGGAGATGTGTTCCAAGTAGTCTCCGACGAGCGAGTGGCGCGAGAAATTGCCGATGAGCGGGCGCAGAAACAGCGCACGGCGGATCTCGCGGGTCAGACGAAGGTCTCGCTCGACGATCTCTTTGCCAGAATTAAAGAAGGGTCAGCCAAGGAACTCGCCATCGTCATTAAGGCGGATGTGCAGGGGTCATCTGAAGCGCTGGCTGCGGCAGTCGAAAAGCTTCCAACCCCTGCGGTCAGGATCCGGGTCATTCACAACGGCGTTGGGGGAGTCACGGAGTCCGATGTGCTCCTGGCTGCCGCCTCGCGCGCGATTATTATCGGGTTCAATGTTCGTCCCGAACCGAAAGCCGCGTCCCTGGCCGAGCAGCAAGGGGTGGACGTTCGTTTGTACACGATTATTTATGAAGCGCTGTCCGACATTAAGGCCGCGATGGAAGGGTTGCTTGACCCCACGCTTAAGGAGCGGTCGTTGGGCCGGGCGGAAGTGCGCCAAGTTTTCACAATTCCCAAGGCCGGCGTCGTGGCTGGTTCCTACGTGGTCGAGGGCACGATCTCTCGAGCGGCGGTGGGAGTCAGGCTCATTCGAGACAACGTGGTGGTGTTCGAAGGCCGCCTCGGCTCGTTGCGCCGGTTCAAGGATGACGTGCGTGAAGTGCAGCAGGGATACGAGTGCGGTATCAGCATCGAGAACTTTAACGACATCAAGGCTGGCGATGTGATCGAGGCCTATACGATCGATAAGATCGCGGGGAAGCTCTAAGTCGCAGAGCCGGTAGGTGTGATGTGTGGCTGGGATGGTCGTGGGAGTCTGCACCGTCGAGTTGTGGATTCCGGAAAGTCAGTCGCTCAAGGATAAGCGGCAGGTTTTGCATAGCCTGAAGGATCGCCTGCGAGGCAAGTTCAATCTTTCCATTGCCGAAGTGGACGGGCAAGACCTCTGGCAAAAAGCGGTGCTCGGGATGGCCTGTGTGGCGAATGACGGGAGCCACGTCGAACAAGTCGTCGAGCAGGCGCTCAACGTCATCAAGAGTATGCCAACCATTGAAGTTGTTCGTGTGCATCGGGAGCTCTTGTGACGCACATGCGTGTGAGATCGGGAAGAAGTAGGCAGGAAGAGCGACCGTGCGACAGGTGGGCGATGTCCAAGACGACCTATAAGCGATCAGACCGAGTGGCCGACCAGATTCGCATGGAGGTGGCGGACATCTTGATGCGCAAGATCAAGGATCCGCGTGTGCGGTCGGTCACGGTCACCGATGTCGAGCTGACGGCGGATCTACGGATCGCCTATATCTTCGTCACGACGATGGAGAAGGAGCAGGCTGAGCGCGATGTGTTCGCCGGATTATCGAAGGCCAGCGGCTTCGTTCGCGCCGAGCTGGGCCGGCGATTGGCATTGCGGTATTTGCCTGAAATCATCTTTAAACGAGATGAGACGGGCCCCCGCGGTGATCGAGTCATGAAACTGCTCGATGAATTGCAGCCGCATGAGACGGCCCAAGACGCCTCCGATGACACGTCCGGTCCGGCGGAGTTGATCATTCCCCCGATGAGAACGAAGTGATGGCGTTGGTGACAGAAGGGCGGCAAAAGACTCGTGTGGGCGATGGCGTGCTCATCGTCAACAAAGAGGCGGGCTGGACCTCCCATGATGTGGTGGCGAAAGTACGGGGCCTGTTGGGCGGGGCTAAGGTCGGCCATGCCGGCACGCTGGATCCCGCGGCGACGGGCGTGTTGCCGCTGCTGATCGGGAAAGCGACGCGGGTGGCGGAATATCTGGTGGGTTGGGACAAGGAGTATCGTGCGGTCCTGCGGTTGGGTGAAACGACGGATACGCAGGATGCGACCGGGACCGTGCTTCGGCGGGTGGAGACGGCCGGTGTGAGTGCCGAAATTCTTGACGGCGTGGTCGCTCGATTTCGCGGGCCGCAAAAGCAAATGCCCCCGATGTATTCGGCGGTGAAGGTGGCTGGGCGACCGTTATATAAGGCAGCACGTGCCGGAGAAACCGTTGAGCGGACAGAACGAGACATCGTCATTCACGAGCTCGAGGTGACGGCTGTCGACGGACGCGACATTGCATTGCGAGTCGTCTGTTCGAAAGGAACCTATATCCGGACATTGTGTGCCGATATGGGGCAGGCATTGGGCGTCGGCGGACATCTGCTGTCGCTTGAGCGCACGCGCGTCGGGTCGCTGACGATCGAGCAGGGGCTGACGGTCGATCAGATTGCCGCTCATGTGACGATTGGCTCGGTCGGATCTATCTTATTGACGCTGGATCAGGTGTTGGTGGAGCTGCCGCTTGTGACGGTGACGATGGAGCAAGCCGTACGCGTGCTGCACGGGGCGCCAATCGGGTTGCCGCACGATCTGTCGCCCACCTCGTTGCCCATCCGCCTGAAGGATGAGCAGGGACGGTTGTTGGCAATCGGTGCGTATGACGGGCAAGGTAAAGGGTCGGTCAGAATTGACAAAGTGTTAGTCGACAGTGAATCACTCAATTAAAAGGCAGGAGGAGTACGAGTCATGGCCTTGTTGAAGGAAGCAAAGACGGAGTTGATCAAGCAGTATCGCCAGCACGATACGGATTCGGGATCCCCCGAAGTTCAGATTGCGGTGTTGACCAACCGGATTACCTATTTGACCGAGCATTTCAAGCTGCATAAGAAGGATCACCATTCACGGCGTGGTCTCTTGCAGCTGGTCGGACGGCGGCGGCGGTTGCTCGACTATCTGCGTGGCGTCGATGAAGCGCGCTATCGGGCAGTCATCGAACGACTCGGTATTCGCAAGTAGTCGAAAGAGAGACGGACGCAAGCCGCTGTCGCACAGAGAGTGCGACAGCGCGGAACGCATGTCGCACAGGTGAACACGGAGATACGCTCGCGTGCGAGCGTATCTCTGTGGGCATCTGTGGGACCCAACCTGGAGGAAACCATAGATGGTACATGTTGTTGAATTAGAGATTGCAGGCCGCACTTTGCGGCTTGAAACCGGTCGAGTAGCGAAACAGGCCGACGGCTCGATTTGGGCCACCTACGGCGACACCGTCATATTGGCCACTGCGGTGGCGTCACAGAACGCCAAGCCCGGTATCGATTTTCTGCCCCTCACGGTCGATTACATTGAAAAAGCGTACGCCGCTGGAAAGATCCCGGGAGGATATTTCAAGCGCGAGGGTCGTCCGGCGGAAAAGGAAGTCCTGACCAGCCGCTTGATCGATCGCCCGCTGCGACCGCTCTTCCCCGAAGGCTACTACTTCGAAACCCAGGTCATCGCGTCGGTCTTGTCCGCAGACAAAACAGGCGCGACGGATGTGGTCGGCATTACCGCGGCCTCCGCAGCCTTGTCGATTTCGAATATCCCGTTCGCAGGACCCGTGGCCGGTGTGAAGATCGGTCGGGTGAAAGGCCAGTTTGTCGTGAATCCCGACCTGGAGACCTTGGAGATCAGCGATCTCCATTTGGTGGTAGCAGGGACGGCCGATGCAATCATGATGGTCGAAGCGGGCGCCAATGAATTGCCCGAGGCCACCATGCTGGAAGCCCTGGCGTTGGCCCATGCCGAGATCAAGAAGATCGTTGCGAAGATTTCCGAACTGGCCAAGCTGGTCGGGAGCAAGAAGCGCGAAGTGAAAGTCGAAGCGATCGATCCGGCGCTGGCTGCCAAAGTGAAGGCAATGGTCGCCCAGCCCATTCGCGATGCGATTATGATCCCGAACAAGGCCGCGCGTCAGGAGCGATTGGATCAAGTGATGGCCGAGGCCGTCGAGAAGCTCAAAAATCCCGAGGTGCCCACCACCGAGCGCCACGTCAAGATCGTCTTCCACGGGTTGGAATACACCGAAGTCCGGAACATGATTCTCGAAAAGCGCTCACGGGCCGACGGGCGCGGCCCGGCGGATATCCGTCCGATCACGTGCGAAGTCGGGGCCTTGCCCCGGGCGCACGGGTCCGCCATTTTCACGCGCGGCGAGACGCAGAGTCTTGCGGTCGTGACGCTGGGGACGACAGACGACGAGCAGCGCATCGATGCGCTGGAGGGCGAGTACACTCGCACCTTCATGCTGCATTACAATTTCCCGCCCTTCAGTGTCGGCGAGGCGCGGCCGCTTCGGACGCCGGGTCGGCGCGAGGTCGGTCACGGCGCGCTGGCAGAGCGGGCGTTGAAGCCGGTCATCCCCGGGAAAGACGTGTTCCCCTACACGCTCCGTATCGTCTCTGAAATTCTGGAGTCCAACGGATCGTCGTCGATGGCGACCGTCTGCGGCGGCACCCTGGCGATGCTGGATGCCGGCATTCCCATCAAGGAGCCTGTGGCGGGTATTGCGATGGGCCTGATTAAGGAAGGAGATGGAGTCATCATCCTTTCCGATATCCTCGGTCTCGAAGACCATTTGGGCGATATGGATTTCAAAGTCTGCGGAACGAAGAATGGCGTGACAGCCTTGCAGATGGACATCAAGATCGGCGGGATCACAATGGCGTTGATGCAACAGGCGCTGGAGCAGGCCCGTACCGGACGCATTCATATCCTAGAGCGGATGGCCTCGGCGTTGACCACGCATCGTGCGAACCTCTCGCCGTTTGCCCCGCGTATCTATACGGTTAAGGTCAAGCAGGATAAGATTCGTGACATCATCGGCCAGGGCGGGAAAACCATTCGCGCGATCCAGGCCGATTGCGGCGTCAAGATCAATATCGAAGACACCGGCATCGTCACCATCGCATCCGCCGACGAGGCCTCGCTGCAGAAGGCGAAGGATATGATCAGCCGGCTGACCGAGGAAGTCGAAATCGGCAAGATCTATATGGGCACGGTTCGCAAGATCATGGATTTCGGCGCGTTCGTCGAAGTGTTGCCGGGTACCGATGGTCTCGTGCACATTTCTCAATTGGCGCACCATCGCGTGAAGGCCGTGTCCGACGAAGTCGCAGAAGGCGATCAGATTATGGTGAAGGTCTTGGAGATCGATCGGCAGGGCAAGATCCGGTTGAGCCGGAAAGAGACCATGCCGGCTCCGGCAGGGGGCTCACAGGAACCAGCGGCCGAGTAATCCGCGTGTATCGCAAACTCATTCTGGAGAACGGGGTCCGCTTGGTAACCGAGCGGATCCCCACTCTCAAGTCAGTCACCGTCGGCATTTGGGTCAACGCCGGATCGCGTGACGAACAGCCGGCACAAGCCGGATACTCCCACTTCATCGAACACATGTTTTTCAAGGGGACGACCAGCCGGTCGGCTACCGACATCTCGCGCGAGATCGATGCGCTGGGCGGCGAGATGAATGCCTTTACCACGCGCGAGACTACTACGTTCTACGTGAAAGTGCTCGACCAACATCTGCCGAAGGCCCTCGACCTGCTCTCCGATCTCTTGCACCGCTCCAAATTCGCTCCGAAGGATATCGAGAAAGAAAAGCAGGTCGTGCTGGAAGAAATCCGCATGGTGCAGGATGATCCGGAGGATCTTGTTCAGGAGCTCCATACCGGCCAAGTCATGGGCCGTCATCCGTTGGGCCGTCCGATTCTTGGGCGGGCCGCGACGATCGGGGCGTTGGGGCGGCATGACCTTCTCGACTATGTCGATGCGCGGTACCAGCCGCAGGAGATTGTCGTCGCAGTGGCAGGAAGTTTTGACCAGCGAGCGCTTGAACGGACCATTGCGCGCGAGTTCGGCCGTCGTCGTCCGTCATCGCCGCAGCCGCATGTGCGCCGTTCGCCGGAGATTCTCGGCGGCGTGGTGATGCAGCAAAAGAAGTTGGAGCAGGTCCATCTCTGCATCGGCATGAAGGGGATTTCCGCCGGCCATCCGGATCGGTATGCCGCGTATGTGTTGAACAGTGTGCTGGGCGGGAGCGTAAGTTCGCGGTTGTTTCAAGAAGTCAGGGAAAAGCGGGGGCTGGCCTATTCGATCTACTCCTTTCTCTCCGGCTATTCAGACGGCGGGACCATCACCGTGTATGCGGGAACGCGCCAGAAAGAAGTCGAACGGGTGCTCGACGTCATTCGCCGCGAGATTCGCCGCATGGCGGCCAACGGCATCACTCGGGATGAATTGAAGCGGACAAAGGATCAAATGAAAGGCAGTCTGATGCTCAGTCTGGAGAGTTCGCATAGTCGGATGAACAAGCTGGCCAAGGACGAGATGATCAAGGGAAAGCACACGTCACTCGATGACATGACGCGAGCCATTGATGCTGTGACCTTCAAGCAGATGGGGCGAGTCTCGCAGGAGCTTCTCGACGAAAAATCGATGGCGATCACCGGTCTTGGGCCTCTGTCTGCGCGCCAACTCCAGCTCGTGAGATGAGAATTTTTTAATAGAGCTGTATGGCAGACAGAATAAATGCCTGAGTAAATGTTGTCTAACATGTTGCTATCTATGCTGTTTATCTGTGGATTAAAAGTTTATTAGAGAGTCAAACATTTTCTTGACACTAATTGACCGTTTCAGTACGATTGCGCCGGTCTAGTGAACCTGAAATTTTAAACGGGGAACAACTGCGAAAGAGAAAGAGGGAAGGGGGTGGCCGAACACTTTCTCCTCAGCGCTGTAGCCTCTGATCATTCGGTAGTAGATGCATTCATCGCTTTCAAAGTGAACGTTCATTAGGTTGTGGGTTTTATTTTTATGAAGGAGGGACTAGGTATGAAGAGGGTCTTAGTACTAGCCGCCGTTGCAGTGTTCTCAGTGGCTGGCTTGCTATCGGCCGGATTTGCCGTGGCCGCCGATGCTCCAGCTGGAGGTGGTCCTGCTACCGACGTGGTCGGTGGAAAGGTCATGAAGGGGGATGCCGCCAAGACGCTTCAGGGTCGTGTCTGGTCGCAGTGGGCCGACAATCCCGATAGCGAGTTGCTGTTCGGTATCCAGTATTGGAACACCGGTGATCCTGCTTCAGGAACCCCGGCCGGCCGTTCGTCAACCATGATGGACGTCAAGCCTCCGGATCCTTTGGTCACCTGCTGTGGTTGGGGCTTTGTCGGCGGGACCGACAAGAACAACGCCTACGCAGGCTGGTACCATGCCGCCACGACGGTGCGTTTGGCTGTGAAGGACAAGGCGTTGATGGATCAGATCATCAAGGCTGCGCAGGAACTCGTGGCCATGGAAGTAACCTTGGACGGCCGGACCATTACCGGATTCAAGGTTCTCAAGTAATCGATTTCATCACGCTTTCATTCTTTCATGTTGTTGAAGGAGGATTCGATTATGAAGCTTCAGAAGCAAGGCGGGGCCGTGATGGCAGCTGTTGCCCTGGTAGTCGGCATGGCTTCCAGCGCACTGGCCATCGAAGCATTTCAAGAGCGGTTTGAGTGGGGAGATCTCAGCAAGCCCACCACATTGCAGGGTCGAGTGATCGTGCTGGATCCTTATGATGAAGCGGTGTGGATTAATGTCGCGGTGTTCGGCGGCAACGCCGAGAGCGGCTTGTTCTGGCAAAAGGTTCACCCGGGCAAGAACCTCAAGTTCTACGCGGACAAGGGTGCTTGGGAAGAGTTGAAGAAGATGGGCCGCCCGCATTCCGGACCGGCAGCCGCGAAAGAAGTGCCTCCGGGAAGCACGACCGACCTGGTTGAGTTTGTCGTCACGGAGACCGAGCAGAACCATCGCGTAATCTCGTCCGTGAAGAAGCTTCCCGAGAATGCCGGTGCTCCAGGGAAGACCATGAGCATTTCCAGCCTTCGTCTAAAGGAGTGCGCTGGTAAGAACGAAGCCGATGCTGGCTGTGCAGCAGCTAAGCAGGTGCTCAATACCTCGCCGAAGTCCCCGGATGGAGCCAGCATCCCGCAGCTCTATGATGTAATGGTGCCAGGTGGACATACCCTCGGTGGTTTGATCCCTTGGGAAGCCAAGTATAACTTGCCAGGCGGCGGGCACTGATCTAGTTCCAAGTTCGTAAGAAAAGGCGGTCGCTCCTCACGGGGCGGCCGCCTTTTTCCTTTCCTGCCGATGCGTTCCTGCTGAGCTGTATTGGGAAGAGGTGGGAATAGAGAGGCTGCGACGACCTGGCAACTGTTGAGTCAGGAAGTGCAATGGCCCGATAAAGCTCTCTCACAAGCCGTTCCGGAAGATGAGAGATACCTTCGTCAGCCCTTTTGATGGCGGGAGGCATTCCCTGCAAAGAGAACGAGCCCTGCAAGCATCACGCTGATTCCGACGACAATCGCGCTCATCGTGCGTAGTTGACGATCTGCCTCATCCCGGACTTCACCCGCTATCTTCGCGACGACTTCTAACAACAGATCCAGCTCTAGCGTCACGGCGATAAATTTGGATCCCGCCCGTTCCACCGCGTTTCCCTCCGCGGCATCCCGCAGGCGCTTCGCCTCGTCGGGTGAAGTGGTCTTCCAGCGTTGTTGAATCAGGCCGATAGTCTGCTCGGAAGTCGCCATATAGTCCGCGAGGCGTTCCTTGACCGCCTGGAGTTCGCGTAGTTCATCGGCCGTTCCGCTTCTCTTGATGGTCGCACTATTGGCGGCTTTGATGAATCGCTCGATAGGCTGCTCAATCTGTGCCCGTCGTTCCGTTAAGCCTGAGGTAATACTCTCAAAGTCCTTTTGTGAATCGGCTTCGATCGCACGCAGTACAGACGTTCGATAGCGAATGAGTTTGGCATTGATGTGGCCGAGATCGGTGGTGGCCAGAGTGTACTCCGCATAGATGACTCGGAGTTCCTGATCCACGCGACTGAGAGAGTAGCCTCCCCAGAGACCGGCCAACAGGATGAGCAAGCTGATAAGAATAGATCGCACGTACGCACAATATCTGAATGAGACAAAGAATACCAATGTAGGACGACGGAATGGTCTGCTCTGCTCCGCTCCGCAACGGAGATTCCCGCTATTTAAGTCGCATCGTGCGCCCTTCAATCTTGAGATCCCCCAGGAACTTTTTGAAATTCGTTTGAAAGAGGTCGGTTGTCAAATGCTGGGCATCCTCAGGATCAAACCAAAACACTCGGTCGTTTCCTTCTCCGGAGACATGCTCCCGGACGACGCTCTCATCCGAGTGGTTGACGATTTGAAACGTCAGCGCGTTTGTAGCAGTGAGATCCGTATGCATGAAGCCGCTCTTGGCATCGACGGACAGGCTCTGAATAGTTCCGGCAATCGTGATGTCAGCGCTGTCGCTCCCCGGCGTGCGTACCAGCGATGCTTTCCAGCCCTGACGGCTGAGGTAGTCGACGAGGGCTTGGGCTGCGGCTTTGGCTACGTTTCCACTCGGTAGGTCAAAATAACTGACTCCGCCCCAGAGGTGCGATCTGGTTCCGAGATGGCTTTGATTGGGCCGATGATCCTCGAAGGGGAGGACGGCTATCCGGGGGCCTGGGGTGGCAATTACCTCTGTCCCTCCGGATGGAATTCCTCCGGGGATGACGATATCAATGCGCTCGCCCTTGCCGGCACAGCCTGCCAGCATGACCATTCCAACAGACATTAGGAGCGTGCATGACAGATGTTTCACCATTGCCTCCTTCTCACGATGGCTGGTCCCCTCTTATGGACCGGTACAGCAGTTATTGCACGACAAAATGCGCGCGACGGTTGTATTTCCAGCAGCCTTCGTTGTGTTCTTTGCAGGCAGGCTTCACTTCTCCGTAGCTCGTAGTATGGAGGCGGGAGGAGGGAATCCCGAAATTCTCCAAGTATCGCTTCGCTGACTTTGCCCGTTTTTCACCGAGCACCAGGTTATACGCCAGTGTCCCGCGTTCGTCGCAGTGACCTTCAATTAAGATCGATCTGCCGGATTCACGTCGCATCCATTGTCCGTTGTCTTCGAGTGCTGATTGCGCATCAGTGCGAATATTGTACTGATCGAAATCGAAGTAAATATCTCGGAGTCCGCTGCCGTCAGGACTCCTTCTCGTCTCCTGCAATGAAGTCATGCCGTTGGAGGGGTGGCCGCCAGCTTGTGTTGCCGATGGAAGTTGATTGTTTCGGGTTTCCTGACTTTGAAGTGGGCGGTTGTCGGCAGGGGGCTCTATGGAGGTAATCCGATCGGGTTGTATGGACTCCGCTTGAGGTTGGCTCTTGGTCGTCATGGATTGGTCTCCGGAGCTGGAAGATTGCTGTTTGCTTGCACAGCTAACCACGTTAAGTATAAGCCCGCCCAGGGATAAGACCGTCCACAGATACAAGAACGTTCGGCCCAGGTTTCGGATCATTCGTCACCTCTTGGCTGAATAGGGTTGGGTGGCATGCCACTGAGGTTTCCACCGCTGTCCATGATGAAATCTGTATAGGGTGAGACGGGACGTGTTGTCGCCCTTGGTAAAGTTCCGACGAGGGACGGAATCACGAATATATTGGGAATAGCTCTGCTGACTTGCGGGTGTAACGCTTTCGATGCGAAGAGCGTCGTCATTTTTCGCGTGGTTGATCCTTGAATACCCGCAAGACGAGTAACACGAAGAGAACCCCGAACACCAGGCTTCCTCCGAGAAAAATCATGTCGTCAGCCGACATAGAAGGACTTTCTGTTTCTATTAATGCCGGGGAATGGCCGCTTTGTCGGTAAAACTAACGGTCGCGGGTTCTGGATACCCATCCGTTTTACTCAAAAAGACACAGCGCGCGAGGCCAGATCAGTCGTTCACGCGAGCGAAGTGAGGCACGGCAAGAGAGGCCGTTTCCTGCGCGCCATCATTCGGTCGTTCCCATGGGACTGATCTGGTGTCTCGATCATTGGGCCCCGTCCTGTCGTATCTCACTACAGTATCGACAAAGGGTGTGGCACCGCCACACTTGGGAGGTCTCCAGGTTGTGCAGGATGAAAAACCTGGACTGGTCCGTCCATTTCTCTTCGCTGGCCTGTTCCGAAAGGCCGTCCTGCACACGATGACAGGCGTCGCACAGCAAGACGACGGGATAGCTCAGCCATTGTCCCGGCGTGGTGGCTTGTCCGGATTCGTCCTCCAACTGCATGTGCACCGCCTGGCCGGAGAGGCCGTTGAGTTATGGCATCCTATACGGGCTTTTGTCGCGGGATGGAACTCGTAGTTTCCGAAGGTGCCGGCTGTATTTTTACGAGGGGGCGCGTCGCGCTGATGGAGCTAGGTGGGGGTGACAAGCCCGTGGGTTACGGCATACTTGATCAGGTCGGCTGTATTCTCAAGCTGCAGGTGTTCCAGGATCTGTCCCTTGTGGAATTCAACGGTTCTCGGTGAAATCTTCAGCACATTGGCGATGTCTTTGGCGGTGCGCCCTTCGGTGAGCAGTTGCAGGACTTCCTTCTGACGCAGCGTGAGGCCATCAGTGCCACCCCCCCTTGCAGCTGGTGTGGCGAGAAAGACGCTCAGGAGATCCTTCGTAATGAGCGGGGTAATATAGGAGTGCCCGGCAAGGACTGCCCTGATCGCCTGCTCCAACTCATCGACAGCTGATCGTTTCAGGACATAGGCAGAGGCGCCGGCTTCAAACGCAGAGCGGACATATTCGGTGTCGGCATGCATCGTGACGAAGATCAGCTTCGCCGTCGGGCAGAGTTTCTTGAGATGGGCAGCCGCATCAATCCCGTTCAGGAGCGGCATGGACACGTCGAGAATGATTACGTCCGGCTGAAGAGTTTTGGCCGACTCGATCAGTGTGCGACCGTCGGGGGCGGTGCCGACCAGATCGTACCGGTTTTCCAGAATACGCTTGAATCCCTCAATGATAAGCGCGTGGTCATCGGCCAGCAGAATACGGGGTTTATGCACGCGGTGCTCCTGTCGTCAGGGGAATTTCGACATGGATGTGGGTGCCTTGAGAGGGCGTGGAATTGATTCCGAATCGACCCTTTGCCAGGCGAACCCGTTCTTTCATGCTGAGAAGCCCCAGATGGGCCCCCGTCTGTGAGAGTTGCGCCCGGTCGAATCCCTTGCCGTTGTCGTGGACAGACAGCGACACGAGATCGTCTTCGCAGATCAACTCGACTTCAACCTGAGAGGCGTGGGCGTGGCGGACAATGTTGCTCAGACTTTCCTGTAGGATCCGGTAGAGACAGATCGCGATTTCGGCAGGAAGCGCCGTCGTGGGGTCTCGATGGACATAGGCTATCTTGATTCCTGTTCGGGCGGTGAAATCATCGATCTGGCGTCGAATGGCTTTCACGAGTCCAAGATCGTCGAGGATGGAGGGGTGAAATCGATAGGCCATCTGGCGCACGTCATCGGAAATGGCGGTCAGCCGGTCAGAGACCAGGCAAATCGTCGAGCGGAGCGAGTGCGCATCGGAGGACTCGCCTTTCTCGGCCTGCCGCAAATCCATCGAGAGCATGGCGAGCCGTTGATTGATATCGTCGTGGAGGTCCCGTGAAATCCGCCTGCGGTCCTCTTCCTGTGCGGTGAGGAGTTGTCCGGCCAACGCGCGCAATTCTTCACGGCTCTGTCGGAGCTCTTGCTGATTGGCCTGCAGCACCGCTTCGCTGTTCCGAAGCGATCGCTCGGTTTCTATCCGCTCCGCGATCTCCTCCACCAGGGCATGGTTCACATCGGCAAGTTCCTGGGTGCGCTGTCGAACCCGTATCTCGAGATCATCGTGGGCCCGTTGCAACGTGTCTTCTGCTCTCCGCTGATGGAGGAAGAACAAGACCGGTAGCCAAATCGCCGTCAAACTAAAGAGCCGGTTCGTTACGCCCATCCAGAGGGGGACCCCGTCGAGCGTGGGGCTCAGAATTACGTCGGCCATCGCCAGTACCGAACAGATGGCGGCGGTGATCACCGGCCCTGTCCGATTCGGCAACAAGAACGAGAGAATGACGAGTCCTCCGTAGAGCACTCCGTTTCCGATTCCTAGCGGGAGATAGAGGTCAAGACAGAAGAGGGCGATCCCTAGACCGATAATCGCCAGGAGAAGTCGTTGATTGGCATCGACTGCCATGAAGCGCCTCGCGGGCAGTTATTATCCGACGATTGAGGAAGCGGCATCAAGGGGGAGGGAGCCCTCAGGATGTGGCGTTCCTCGTCGAGGGAGTCGCTTTTCGCTGGAGGTCCGCGAGGCGGTTGAGGGCGTCCAGTGGCGTCATTGAAAACAGATCGATCTGTCGGACCTCCTCAACGAGGGGGTGCGGTTGCGGCAACGGCGGGGCAACAGGCTCTGTGTGGGGCGCTGACTCTGCGATCTGGGCCGACTCCGGTCGCTCCAACTGCACAAGGACATCCTGGGCTCGTGTGATGACGGATGGCGGCAGCCCTGCCAGTTTCGCGACGTAAATGCCGTAGCTGCGGTCCGCTCCTCCGGCGACAATCTTTCGGAGAAAGACCACATCGCCGTCACGCTCTTGCACCGCCACACGGAAATTCTTGATCCCGTCACGCTGTTGTTCCAATTGGGTCATCTCATGATAGTGCGTGGCGAACAACGTTCGTGCTCCGAGCGTCCTGCGATCATGGATATATTCTGCGACCGCCCAGGCAATACTGAGCCCGTCATAGGTACTGGTGCCCCGCCCGATTTCGTCGAGCAGGATCAGGCTCCGCACGGTCGCGCTGTGAAGAATCGTGGCGGTTTCCACCATCTCCACCATGAAGGTGCTGTGGCCGCTGGCGAGATTATCCGAGGCTCCGACGCGGGTGAAGATCCGGTCAACCACGCCGATCGTTGCGGAAGCGGCAGGAACAAAACTGCCGACTTGCGCTAGCAGGACGATCAAGGCGACTTGGCGAAGGAAGGTGCTTTTGCCGGCCATATTCGGCCCGGTCAGGATCTGAAGCCGGTGGGAGTCCAGATTCAGGAATGTGTCGTTCGGCACGAATGCCATGTCTTCAGTCAGCCGTTCTACGACGGGATGGCGGCCGCCGCGAATGTCGATCAACCCGCTCTCATTGATCACAGGCTTTGTATATTGACTCAGTGCGGCGGTTTCAGCCAGTCCGGCCAGGACATCGATCAAGGCCAGTTTCCCGGCCATCTCTTGCAGGCGGTCTGCGTGGCCGGCGAGAGTCGTGCGAAGCTGGGCGAATAGATCCTGCTCCAGTGCCAGGAGTTTCACTTCGGCGCCCGTGACGCGTTCTTCAAGTTCTTTCAACTCGGGGGTCATGAATCGCTCGGCGTTGACCAGTGTTTGCTTGCGGATAAAGTCCGCCGGCACGCGGGCCAAATTGGCCTTGGTGATTTCGATGTAGTAGCCGAACACTTGGTTGTAGCGGACTTTCAGGGATTCGATGCCGGTCCGTTCACGTTCTTTCGCCTCCAATGCCGCAATCCAGTGTTTGCCTTCGGTGTTGGCTTTTCGCAGTTCATCCACGTCAGCGTGGTATCCGTCGCGAATCACGCCTCCGTCCCGAAGGGACATCGGCGCTTCCGGTTGAAGGGCCTGTTCGATCAGTTCGGCGAGATCCCGCCCGTCGTCCCACGCTTCGCGGGCTTCGGCGAGCTGGGGGCTTAGGAGCGGAGTCAGCTGCGTTGCAATTTCCGGAAGGGCGGCGAGGGAGTCCTTCAGTGCCAGGAGTTCCCGGGGGCCCGCCACGCCGAGAACGATGCGGCCACTCAGGCGTGAGAGATCCTGTACGGCTCTGAGCGCCGCGCGCAATGCCACGCGCGCCGCAATCCGGTCTTTCAATTCTCCGACGGCATCGAGTCGGGCTTGGATGGCATCACTGTGAATCAGCGGCCGGACCAACCATTGGCGGAGCAGGCGGCTTCCCATGGCGGTGACGGTTCGATCCAGTACAGAGAGCAGCGTGGCAGGTTTCCCGCTGTGACCGTCGTCGAAGGCCCCCATCGGTTTCAGCAGTTCGAGATTGCGAATGGTGACGCTGTCCAAATGCATCGCGTCCGAGATTCGGCGGACACGCGGGCGACGGATGTAATCCAGCGGCGCGTTCGGCTGGGTGTCGCGGAAGTAGTTCAGGACCGCTCCGGCCGCGCCGATTCCCGCCGTCAGGCCTTGACAGCCGAAGGCCTCCAGCGAATGAATGTGAAACTGCTCTTGCAGCAGGCGAGTGGCTCGTTCAGCGTCAAACGTCGACGCGTCGCGCTCGCACAGGCGTATGCCTTTCATCTGGTCGAGCCAGGCACTGTCCTGCCGGTTGGCCGTTGGCGCAAACAGAATTTCCCGGGGATCCAGGCGAACCAGCTCATCCAGCGTTTGCGTCTGAGCTTGATCCCCCTGAAATTCGGCAATCCAGAACTCTCCGGTGGAGACTTCGAGCATCGCCAATCCGATCACGGGTTGAGGCTTTGCCGTTGGACTGATGGCAACTGCGGCGAGGAAGTTCGATTCGACCGGAGAAAGAAACTCGGTTTCGACGAGCGTGCCGGGCGTATACAGCCGGACGACTTCGCGGCGTACCAGCCCTTTGGCGAGCTTGGGGTCTTCGACTTGCTCGCACAGGGCCACCGTCCGTCCGGCCTTCAGCAGCTTGGCGATATAGCCGGTCGCGGCGTGGTAGGGCACGCCGCAGAGCGGGACAGGATTCGGGCTGTTCTTGTCGCGCGAGGTCAGCGCGATGGAAAGAATGCGCGAAGCTTCCTGCGCATCCTGATAAAACATTTCGTAGAAATCACCCACCCGGAAAAACAAGATCGCATGCTCGTAGCCGCGCTTGATCTCCCGGTATTGCCGCATCAGCGGACTGGCGTCGTGATCACTCATCGACGAGATCTCGCACGGAGTTTTTGACGGAGATGGAACGGCCGGCGGCCTATTCGAGCGCCCCGGATTGCCGTATCAACGGACGTGGCATTATGCTTACTCATCGGCGAGATCTCGCGCGGGCCCGGCGGTTGAACTTGAACGGCCGGTCAGCTTTTCGAGCGACTGGCGCGCACGCTCCAGATCCACTTCGGCATCTTGCAGCGCTTTCGTCTTGCGGCGGAGTTCAATTCGGCCACGCACCCATGGGGGGAATAACAGAATGCCGGACACGAGCAGGCCGACAGCGAAGGCAGTGAGGATCGGTTTGTAGATCAGGGTGGAGGCTTCCAGTAGACCGAAGAAGTACCGCAAGGTGACTTCCTGTTCCTGATTCTGGAGAAAGAACGCCAGGGAAAGGAGCAGCAGAATTCCGACCAAGATGAGCCGAATCATGATGTGCGGGGTCTCCCTCTCCCGGTGGCCGTCTTGCGCGATGCGCTGGGTGTGGCCGCGCGCCGGCGTTGGCGAGCGGCTTGTTTGAGTGCTGCGAGCAACGTGCAGGCGCGCGGTCCATGAGCGATCATGCGCGCAGTTCTCGTCGTCGGTGTGTTGTGTTGTAGCGTGAGTTCAAACCGATCGCTCGGCAATAATTCCGGGAACTTGTCGGCCCATTCGATCGCCGTGACGATGTTCCCATGAAAGTATTCTTGTAGCCCGATTCCCTCGGCTTCCGCTCCGCTCCGTAGGCGGTAGAGATCCACGTGAATCAGCGGGAGCCGTCCCTCGTATTCGTGGATCAGGACGAAGGTCGGGCTGGTCACCTGATTCGACGGCGTGCCCAGTCCTGTTGCAATGCCGCGCACGAGAGCCGTTTTCCCGGCGCCGAGTTCTCCGGAGAGGGCCAGGGTTTCGCCGCCAGCCAGTGATCGCCCGATAATCCGGCCGAATGCTTCTGTGGCGGTGCGGGAGGGGAGCGCCACCGTCCAGCGCGCAGACGACGCAGCGCGCGGCGGCTTAGCCGCGCGGGCCTTCCGTGGTGCGGCGGTCGTGGGCCGGCTACGCTGAGCCGATGTTCGTGAGCGCATAGGGAATATGGTCAATGACATCTCTGGCGATTAAACTGGGCTGTCCTATTGTCTGGGCGGCCAGATCTCCGGCGAGTCCGTGCACATAGGTTGCGGCACAGGCGGCCTCCCATGAGGCGACTCCCTGGGCGAGTAGTCCGACGATCATACCGGTTAAGACATCGCCGGTTCCAGCGGTGGCCATACCGGGATTGCCGGTCGGGCAAATGGCTACCCTGCCGTCAGGTCCGGCAATCACGGTCCTGGCGCCTTTGAGCACTAGGTAGCAGCCGCGTTCTCTGGCAAAACGTGCGGCCGTGCCGATTCGGTCCCCGTTGACCGATTGGGCCGAGGATTCGGTCACGAGTCTGGCCATTTCGCCGGGATGTGGCGTCAGGATAGGGGGGATTGAACACTCGGTGAAGATCGCGGCGCGACCGGCCAGCGCGTTCAACGCATCGGCATCGAGGACCGCCGGTCGATCCAGTTGCCGGACGAGTGCCTGCACCAGCTCAACGGTTTCCGGATGGGTTGAGAGCCCCGGGCCGATCGCGACCGCCGTTCTTGCGGCGATGAAGTCTTTCAGGCGATCCAACGCAGCGCGGGACAAGGTGCGCGCCTTGGTCTCGGGCATCGCGATCGTCATGACTTCCAAGAGCTTGGCCTCCAGGACATCGTTGACGCTCGCCGGGATGGCCACGGTCACCAGACCTGCCCCCATTCGCAGAGCTGCCTGTGCCGACATCGCTGCGGCCCCGGTCTTGCCGGCTGAGCCGGCGATGATGCCGGCATGGCCGAAGGTGCCTTTGTGGCTGGAGAGCCGGCGGGGAGGTAAGGCGGTCTGAACAAACGAGGCGGTGATCAAGTGGATCCGGCTTTCCGTGGCATCGACATAGGCGGGTGGAATACCGATATCGACAATCTCCACCCGTCCGGCGTCATCGATGCCTTGATTCTGAAACAGGCCCAGCTTTGGCAGCCCGAAGGTCACCGTCAGATCGGCCTTCACGGCGCGGCCTAACACTGCGCCGGTATCGGCATGGATACCGGAGGGAATATCCACGGCTACGGTTAGGCGCTGCGCCTGATTGATACTTTCAATCGCCTCTGCATATCGGCCGGTGACCGGAGCGGCCAATCCTGTCCCGAGCAGCGCGTCGATGATCACGTCGCTGTCTTGCAGTATCGACTGGGCTTGGCTTGCGGAGGAAAATGGTTTGATCACTGTCTTGCCGGCGGTCCGGACGAGTTGCCGGTACATGGATGCGGCGTCGCGACTCAAATCCTTGGCCGGTGCCATGGTCAGCACCTTCACCTTAGCCCGTTGCTTGTGCAGCAGGCGCGCCACGACGAATCCGTCGCCACCATTATTCCCTTTCCCGCAGAAGATCGTGATGGCTTTCCCGCGCAAGGAACCAATCTGTTGCTCAAGGCTGGTGACGACCCCGGCTCCGGCCCGCTCCATCAATGTGATCCCGGGCACGCCGGCCTCTTCGATCGTCCGGCGATCCAGCGCCTGCATCTGTGCGGCGTTGACGATGGGCATCATAGCGGGGCGTACCCTTTTCTGGCCGTGGGCCATTGCGATGCGACTGGCAGCGCATGGCACGAGAGGATGAATACGTGTGGCGTCATGAGATCGTTGACGGCTCGAGTTACGGTGAATGGCGTCGACAGACAGGCTAGCTGAGCAGCGCTTTCATTTCTTTGACTGCCTGGTCGAGGCCGACGAGGACGGCGCGGGCGATGATGCTGTGCCCGATGTTGTACTCCACGATTTCCGGAATATGGGTCAGGCGTGCGACATTGCGATAATTGAGGCCGTGTCCGGCGTTGACGCCCATGCCCAGCTTGTAGGCGAGCTTGGCGGCCTGGGTGATCGCCTCGAATTCCGCATCGGCCTCTTTCGACTTCGTGGCGTTGGCATAGCGCCCGGTGTGCAGCTCGACGAAGTCGGCCGAAATCTTGTGCGCCGCTTTGATCTGATTGAGGTCGGGCTCGATGAAGAGACTGACGGGGATTCCGGCATCGTGCAGCATAGAAACGGTGGTCTGCATGCGCTCTTTCAGCCCTGCCACATCCAGACCGCCCTCGGTCGTCAGCTCCTGCCGTTTCTCCGGGACCAGGGTGACCAAGTCAGGTTTTATGGTCAGCGCAATCTTGACCATGGCTTCATCGGCGGCCATTTCCAGGTCCAGTTTGGTCCGGACGATCTCCCGTAAGAGCGTGAGGTCACGGTCCTGAATGTGCCGCCGATCTTCGCGTAAATGCACGACGAGGCCATCGGCCCCGGCGAGTTCGACGAGGACCGCTGCGGCCAAGGGGTCCGGATCGGTCCCGCCCCGGGCTTGGCGAAGGGTCGCGATATGGTCAATATTAACGCCCAGCCTGGCCATGACACCTCCAGCCTGCGGGAGACCAACAGGAACGGAATGAGTGACGGGGGAAATGTGACGCATTAATAGCAGAAGGCGAGGGATGGAGCAAGGTTGGCCGGCGTAGGTTGCCGGAATGGGTAACATGTGAGGCTTGAGTGTTTGGTGAAACCGAACCCCACAGAATCACAAGGCAAATTGACTCGACAGGAGCCCTCCATTAGAATAGGCCCTTCTTCCAGCCTGTTCATTCCTCTGATCACTGAGGAGCAGCTTGAAGGAGACCAGAATTTAAGAGGTAGAGGACCGTCATGGGTTTGGGCGATGGGTTTTATCGGTTAAAGCGACTTCCGCCATATGTGTTTGCTCAGGTGCAGAGCCTCAAGTTAGAAGCTCGACAGCGCGGAGAGGATGTCATCGATTTCGGGATGGGCAATCCCGACCAGCCGACGCCGCCTCACATCGTCGACAAGCTGATTGAAGCCGCCCGCAAAGGCAAGAACCACCGCTACTCGGCGTCGCGCGGCATCACCAAGCTGCGTCAGGCGATTTGCGGTTGGTACAAGCGGAATTACAATGTCGAGCTGGATCCCGAAACGGAAGCCATCGTCACGATCGGATCCAAGGAGGGCCTGGCCCATCTTGCGCTGGCGATGATCGGTCCCGGCGATGTGGTTCTGACCCCGACGCCGACCTATCCTATCCATATGTACAGTTTCATCATTGCCGGGGGCGAGGTGCGCGGAATTGAGCTGCGCCAGGATAGCGATTTTTTTGAGGACCTGCAGCGCGTCTATCGACAGACGATGCCGCGCCCGAAAATCCTGGTCATCAACTTTCCGCACAATCCCACGACTGCGGTAGTCGATATTTCATTTTTTAAGAAGATTGTCGCGTTTGCCAAAGAGCACAACGTGATTGTCATTCACGATCTGGCCTATGCCGATCTGGTGTTTGATGGCTATAAGGCGCCGAGTTTTCTCCAGGTCCCCGGCGCGAAGGATATCGGCGTCGAGTTCTATACGCTGTCAAAGGCCTACAACATGCCCGGGTGGCGGGTGGGATTCTGTGTCGGCAATCGAGAAGTGGTCGGAGCCTTGGCGAAGATCAAGAGCTATCTCGACTACGGTATTTTTCAACCGGTCCAGATCGCCAGCGTGATTGCGTTGAACGGGCCGCAGGACTGCGTCAAAGAGACCGTGTTGCGCTATCAGAAGCGGCGGGATGTGTTGGTGGGCGGCTTGAACCGGATTGGCTGGCAGGTGACCAAACCGCTGGCGACGATGTTTGTGTGGGCGCAGATTCCACAGGCCTATCGGCACATGGGGTCGTTGGAGTTCTCGAAGTTGTTGCTGCGCGAGGCGAAGGTGGCGGTCTCTCCCGGCATCGGGTTCGGTGAGGGGGGCGATGAGTATGTGCGGTTTGGGCTGGTCGAGAACGAGCATCGAACCAGACAGGCGGTTCGGGGGATTAAGAAGGTGTTGAAGCTCGAAGGGTCGGAGGAATGAAAACCCGCATCGGTGTCGGCCTGATCGGATTTGGAACCGTCGGAACCGGCGTCGCGAAAGTCTTGTTCGAGAACGCGGCCTTAATCCGTCGGCGGGTCGGCGTTCCGGTCGAGCTGTTGCGGATCGCCGATCTCGACATCACCCGTGATCGCGGAGTGGCGGTGCCGCCCGGTGTGCTGACGACGGATGTGAAGCAGGTCCTTGCCGATCCGGCAATCGATATTGTGATCGAACTGGTCGGCGGCTACGATTTTGCCAAGCGTGTGATGCTCGACGCGATTGCCGCCGGCAAACATGTGGTCACGGCCAATAAAGCGCTCCTGGCGTTGCACGGAGAAGAAATTTTCGCGGCGGCGGAGTCGCAGCATGTGGACCTTGGCTTCGAAGCCAGCGTGGGCGGCGGAATTCCGGTCATTCGGGCGCTGATCGAAGGGCTGGCAGCGAATCGTATCGAGTCGATCTACGGCATTATCAACGGGACGTCGAATTATATTCTGTCCCGGATGACGCGCGACGGGCACAGTTTCGACGCGGTTCTCAAAGATGCCCAGCAGGCCGGCTATGCGGAAGCGGATCCCACCTTTGATGTGGCCGGGATTGATTCGGCCCACAAGCTCGCCATTCTGGCCAATCTGGCCTTTGGAACGCCGATCAATTTCAAAGAGATCTACACCGAGGGGATTACGAACATAACGGAGCAGGACATCGCGTACGCGAGAGAGTTTGGATATACGATCAAACTCTTGGGGATCGCCAAGCTCAATGACGGGGCCGTGGAAGCGCGGGTGCATCCAACCATGGTGCCGTCCGATTCTCCGATTGCCAAAGTCGAGGGAGTCTATAACGCGATCCATCTCGTCGGTGATGCCGTGGGCGACGTGATCCTCCATGGCCGGGGTGCTGGCTCTATGCCGACCGGCAGTGCGGTGGTGAGCGACGTTATCGCAATCGGACGCAATCTGTTGAAGGGCGCGTCCGGGCGCGTCCCGCCGGCTTCGTTTCAGCAAGATCAGCGGCGGCCGATCCGTATCAAGCCCATGGAAGAAATCAGCTCACTCTACTATCTCCGATTTATGGTACTGGATCGACCGGGTGTGTTGGCGCAGATTGCCGGAGAGCTTGGCCGTTGCGAGATCAGCATCTCGTCGATGCTCCAGCAGGGCCGTCGCGAAGGGCAGACGGTTCCGGTGGTCATCAAGACGCATATGGCGAAGGAGCGGGATGTGCAGAAGGCGATTCGTGAAATCAATCGCCAGGCCTTTATTTCTGAGCCTGCCACGCTGATCCGCGTGGAAGGGAAGGATGAGTAGTCGGATGGCTCGTTGGCGCGGCATTATTGAGGAGTATCGAAAGTTTCTTCCGGTGACGGGGGCGACGCCGATCATCAGTTTGGGGGAAGGCAATACGCCGCTCATTCGCGCGGAACGTTTGGCGAAGGCGATTGCCCCGGGTGTCGACCTCTACTTGAAATTCGAGGGGGCCAATCCCACCGGCTCATTCAAAGACCGCGGGATGACGATGGCGATCTCGAAGGCGGTGGAGCAGGGCGCGCGCGCGGTCATGTGCGCATCGACCGGCAATACCTCCGCCTCCGCCGCGGCCTACGGGGCCCGCGCCGGGCTAGCTGTCTATGTGTTGATCCCTGCGGGCAAGATCGCGCTCGGGAAACTGTCGCAAGCTATGATGCATCAGGCGACGGTTATCCAAATCGAAGGCAATTTCGATCAGGCGCTGACGATTGTCAAAGATCTCTCGGTCGCTCACCATATTGAGCTGGTCAATTCCATCAATCCCTTTCGAATCGAAGGCCAGAAGACGGCCGCCTTTGAAGTCTGCGATCAATTGGGGGATGCGCCGCATCTTCATGTGTTGCCGGTCGGGAATGCCGGGAATATTACGGCCTATTGGAAAGGCTATCGTGAGTATCGGGCCGCGAATCAGACGACCAAGTTGCCGCGCATGATGGGCTTTCAGGCCGCGGGAGCCGCCCCGATGGTCTTGGGTCGGGTGGTGGAAGAACCGCAAACGATTGCCACAGCCATTCGCATCGGGAATCCGGCAAGCTGGGCCGCGGCGTCGACCGCGGTGGAGGAATCGTCCGGCGCGATCGACCTGGTCACCGATGAAGAAATTCTTCAAGCCTATACGCTGGTGGCGGCCACGGAGGGTGTGTTTTGCGAGCCGGCTTCTGCCGCGTCCGTCGCAGGGGTGACGAAGCTGGGCCGAGCCGGGAAATTGCGGGAAGGGGAGACGGTGGTGTGTACGCTGACCGGACACGGATTGAAAGATGCCGATACGGCGATCAGCGTGTCGAAACCGCCGTTGACTGTCAAGGCGACATCCTCGGATGTTGCCCGGTTATTAAACGCGCGATGAGGGTCTGATCTCAATGAAGTATCTGATTCTCCATGCTGGCGGGTTAGCGGGTCATGCGCAGGATGCTCTGGGGGGACGCACGCCGCTCCAGGCGGCTGCCACGCCTCATCTTGATCGATTGGCACGGATCGGCGAACTCGGGTTGGTCACGATCCCTGCGGAGGGGCATCGCCATGGCAGCGGGCTCAATGGGACGGCGATTCTCGGGTACGACCCCAAGAAATACTATCAAGGTCCCGGTCCGCTTGAGGCTGCCAGTCTCGGCGTATCTGTGACGGAGCAGGATGTGGTCTATCGTTGTACGATGGTCACGGTGAAGCCGGAAGGCGGAAAAGTCGGCGCCGACATCAAGAAGTTAAGCGCGCATGTCGTACTCGATGATGCGACGGCCGGCCTCATCGAAACGGAGGAGGCGCGTGAATTGATCGAGGCGATCAATGAGCAGCTCGGCTCTGAATCGATGCAGTTTTACCCCGGGACGGGCCATCGTCACGTCATGGTGTGGATGAAGGGCAAGCCACGGGCCGTGTGTGTGGATCCGCAGTCAGTGAGAGGCCGTCTGATCGGGGATGCGCTCCCGACGGGGGACGGCGCCGATATTCTGAGAGAATTGATGGAAACGTCGCATGTCATTCTGCGCGATCATCCCATCAATAAAGAGCGGCTGGCTTCAGGGAAGAATCCGGCCAATTGTATCTGGCTATGGGGAGAGGGGCGGGCGATTCCATGGCCTAGCTTGACGGAACGATTTCACGTCACCGGTGCGGTTGTGGCCTCCAGCGACGTCCACCGTGGGGTTGGATTGTGCGCCGGGTTGGACGCGTCGGATTCTCCAGGGCTCGGGGATGAACACTTTAAAGCGATGACGGCAACGGTCCTTGATGAGTTCGGCAAGAAAGACTTTGTCTACGTCCATGCCTCCTTGTCCGATGAAGTGGTGCATGGCAGCGATGTGAATGCGACGGTGCAGGCCATTGAAGAGTTTGACCGGGACCTCGTCGGGCCGATCCTGGACGGGCTCGCAAAGAAAGGCTCGTATCGGTTTCTCGCGCTGTGTGACCATGGCGAGGGGGTGCAGGGACAGGCGTTTGCGGTGTTTGGGGAGGGCCCCGGCAAGGAGGGGGCGGCCGGCGGTCGTCGGTTTACCGAGACGGATGCGCAAGCCTCC
>FSSH01000256.1_pt2 | contig 28834 bp, 35 predicted proteins | sample 1166101 | NCBI WGS metagenome assembly FSSH01 (sample SAMEA32972668, study PRJEB13176) | freshwater metagenome | biome: Drinking water system; feature: Biomass in drinking water that filtered by 0.45 um membrane; material: drinking water | place: USA | collected 2012-12-20 | depth 0 m
AGTCAATTAATCAGCGCTTCCCTAGTGTGTGCCTCTTTTTTTGGCGATATAATGGCTGCCTGATATTCAGCCGTTTCTTCGGGATTTTCCTAAGCTACTATACATGCAAGAATCAAAATCAGTCGGTGTGGTAACGCCGCAGTACGTGCAAATCGACAAGCCGTTGCAGTTGAAAAGCGGATTGTCGCTGGAAAGCTATCACTTGGTGTACGAGACCTACGGCCAGTTGAATGCCGCGCATTCCAATGCGATCTTGATTTGCCATGCGTTGTCGGGCAACCATCATGTGGCCGGTGTGTATGCCGGAAATGAAAAGAGTATCGGCTGGTGGGACAATATGGTGGGTCCCGGCAAGCCGATCGATACCGACCAGTTTTTTGTCATCGGTGTGAATAATCTGGGCGGTTGTCATGGCTCCACCGGCCCGGCCAGTATCGATCCGCGTACCGGCAAGCAATATGGCGCGAGTTTTCCGGTGGTGACGGTGGAAGACTGGGTCGAGGCGCAAGCGCAACTGGCCGAGCATTTAGGTATCGAACAATTTGCTGCCATCGTCGGCGGTAGCTTGGGCGGTATGCAGGCAATGCAATGGACACTCGATTATCCGGAGAAAGTGCGTCATGCGCTGGTGGTCGCGGCGGCGCCTAAATTAACCGCGCAGAACATCGCGTTTAACGATGTGGCCCGCCAGGCCATCATGACCGACCAGGAATTTTACGGTGGTAATTTCTACGCCTACGACACCTTGCCGCGCCGCGGTTTGCGGCTGGCGCGCATGCTGGGGCATATCACTTATCTGTCCGACGATTCGATGGCGGCGAAGTTTGGCCGTAGTTTGCGCAAAGATGAGCTTTCTTTCGGCTTCGATGTGGAGTTTGAAATCGAATCGTATTTGCGCTATCAAGGCGACAAATTCGCCGATTTGTTCGATGCCAACAGCTATCTGCTGATGACCAAGGCGCTCGATTACTTCGATCCCGCCGCGGCGTACGGCGGTGATTTGAGCGCGGCATTCCGCGCGGCCAAGGCGAATTTTCTGGTGGTTTCGTTTACTTCGGACTGGCGTTTCTCGCCGCAGCGTTCCCAGGAAATCGTCAAAGCGTTATTGGATAACGAACTGAACGTCAGTTATGCGGAAATCAGCTCCAGCCATGGGCACGACTCGTTTCTGATGGAACCGTCCTGTTATCACCAGCTGGTACGGGCGTATATGGACAATATTGCGATCTGAATAAAATCATGACTGATACCCCACCAGCACCTTCCACCCTTGCATTACGTCCGGATTTTGCCGCCATCGCCGAATGGATCAAACCCGGCGCGAAAATACTCGATTTGGGTTGCGGCGACGGTTCGTTGCTGCGTTATTTGCGCGATACGCACAATGTGTTCGGTTACGGCGTGGAAATCGACGAAACCAATCTGCTGAAATGTTTCCGCAACGGCATTAACGTGATCCAGAATGATTTGGAAACCGGGTTATCGAGCTTTGCATCGGATTCGTTCGATTATGTGATTTTGTCGCAAACCTTGCAGGCGACGCGGCATACCGAGGCGATCATCCAGGAAATGTTGCGCGTCGGTAAGGAAGGCATCGTATCCTTTCCCAATTTTGGTAACTGGAAAAACCGCATGCAGGTCATTTCCGGCCGTATGCCGGTGTCGGAAACGTTACCGTACCGCTGGTACAACACACCCAATATTCATCTTTGCACCTTGGGTGATTTTGAAGAACTATGCCAGCAATGCGATGCACGTATTCTGGAACGCAAGGTGATGAGCAATCATTATCGTCCGGTTAATTTTCTGCCGAATCTGCGCGGCATGCTGGCGTTTTACCGCTTTGAACGGCGGACGTGATTGTTGCGGTGAGCGGCTGATCACTACTGTAATTTACAGTGCTGTATTTCCGCCACGCGCTTTGGCGATTGCCATCTGTTCCAACGCTTTGAGTTCCTCCATAGAAAAGCCCGCTTGCTGTCTTGATTCATAGTGAAAAGGACCGGATACCTGTCCGCTGAAGTATTGCCCGGCCAGTGTATGAAATGTCTGTTCGGAATCCAGTCCGCGCCGCTGGCATAAATACTTGAACCAGCGTGATCCAATGGCGACATGCCCGATTTCGTCGCGCAGGATAATCTCCAGCACTGCTGCCGTTTTCTCATCACCCGCTTGGCGCATTCGTTTGATCAAACCGGGTGTTACGTCCAATCCCCTGGCTTCCAATACCCGTGGCACCAGCGCCATCCGCACCAACGGATCGAAAGCTGTGCGCGCCGCCATGTCCCACAAACTGTTATGCGCCGGAAAATCGCCGTAATCGCAACCGAGCTCGTTCAGGCGTCCACGCAGCAATTGGAAATGGTGGGCTTCCTCAACCGCTACGGTGATCCAGTCGTGATAAAACGCTTGCGGCAGATCACGAAAACGATACACCGCATCCCACGCCAGATTGATGGCGTTGAACTCAATGTGCGTTATCGCATGAATCAAAGCCGCTAACCCTTCTTTTGTGTTCAAGCGGCGTTTCGGCACATCAACCGGCGCGACCAGCACAGGCTTCATGGGGTGTCCCGGTAGCATAATTGGTTCCGGTTTACTTGACGATTTTAAGGATAACAACCCGGCTTGCCATGCGTCCGCAGTTTGCTGTGTCAGTCGCAATTTTATCTCGGTGTCGCACACCGTTACGCAATATTTTGCGGAATCAAACAAGGAATCCATCGATTACGAAATGACTATTGAGGATGGGAAAATAAGAAAGAAATCAAAAAGTAGTACAAATTTAGCACAAATGTACTACTAAACCGGGAATATCGAATTATTGGTCGTGATTGCACGATCGGTTATAATCGGCCCGGCATTGTGGTTTTTTGATTTTTTTCCGATGTCTTTTAAAAATAGTCAGTTTTCTTAATTTCTTAGAGTAATAAAAATGAAACAATCAAAAATAATTCTAACAACAGCACTCGTTTTTTCAGGCTTATTCGCCGCATCGCAATTACAAGCGGCAGCGGTTACATTTAACTTCTCCAGCAGCCATGGCTGGACAACCAGTGATTTAGCATTCACATCCGGGACCGATTCAGTAACCGTTGGTGGATTCAGAGGCGGGAACAGTTCCAGTGCTTCAAGCACCCGGTCATTCATCGGCGCCAACTCGGCAGGATTGGTCGTATGCTCGGGCGGCGGTTCCAATGCCGGCGACTCGGCGACAAGCTGCGATGGCGATGAACACACCATCGACAGCAATGGTTCGGATGAAGATGTGAAATTCACCTTCTCGCAAGAAGTAACACTGCTTTCAGCAACATTTAAATATTGGGATGGCAAAGGAAGCAGCACCAGCAACATGGACGATTTTTCCTTGTTCGTGGGTACCACACCGAGATTTACCGATCAAACCATCGTAACCGGTTTCGGCGATGGAACCGCAACGTTCAACTTTGCAACGGTAGGCGGTGATTTGACCGACTCCGTGTTTTATATCGGTGCGCGTGGCGATGACGATACCTTCAAGCTGTATAGTTTGACCGTTGAGATTCCCGCAGTACCGGAACCTTCGACCTACTTGCTGATGTTGTCGGGTTTGGGCCTGCTCGGCTGGAAATTCGGCCGCAAAGGTATGAACGCGTAAGATTGCAATAAGCACATAACACCATAGTTTCAACAAACGCGAAGATGGATTTTCATCTTCGCGTTTTTTATTTTGGCTTTGGACCAACAGCGATTATCTGCTAGCCTATGACTTTTCCAATCAGACACTTGTAGCTATGCACAACATTCCCCACGATCCATCACTTCAAGTTCACTTGCCGGAAGGACAACCGGTATTGCGCACAGTGCCGATGCCAGCGAATACCAATTATGCCGGGGATATTTTCGGCGGCTGGATCATGTCGCAGGTCGATATGGCGGGCAGTATTCCGGCTATCCGCCGCGCGCGCGGACGGGTTGCGACCATCGCGGTTAATTCCTTCATTTTCAAACATCCGGTATTGGTCGGCGATCTGGTCAGTTTTTACGCCGACATCGTCAAGATCGGGCGCACCTCGATTACTGTCGATGTGACCGTCTATGCGCAACGTGGTGTGCGTGAAGGCGGCGAGGAAATCTGCATCAAAGTGACCGAAGCGGTACTGACGTATGTCGCCATCGACAACAACCGCAAGCCAAGGGCTGTGCCGCAGGATTAACGTTGTCGCGTTGACGGCGGCTGCTTTAAGGCGCCAACTCTAATCGATAAAAAGTATACTTTCCGATCCGCGTATCTACGCGAACAATTCCCGATCGCGAATCTTCCGGGCGTCGGTGTAATCTTCGTCCCACCAGGGCTTCTCGCCGGGGTTTCGTGGCGGCTTGGCGAGCACAAATTGTTTCCGGGCTTTCTTGGCTTCCTGTTGCGCCACACGGAAATGGTGGTGGTCGAAAATGCGCAGCGCCTCAATCATGTAGGAAACGGCAATGCGGCGGTCGCGAATCAGCAGGAGGTTTTCCCCGTTCTTGAGGTCCGCCGGGGAGGAAAAGTTATAGGAGCCGAGATAAACCCGGGCGCTGGGCTTATCGAAATCAATGACGATGAATTTGTGGTGCATGCGGATGCCGCCACCGCCTGCCGGTTCCGCGGAGAACGGCTCAGGGACGTTTTTCGTCAATGCGGAAGGAAAAACGGGGGCGACATTGCCGTTTGGTTTTTGCAAATCGAGACCGCCGACTTTGCGGTCGGAAATGCCATACACAAAGATATCGGCGTTACTGGTCACATTGGTGATCGCATCGAGAATCGGCCCAGGCGTCTGGTACAGGAACGCCAGCGAATAGAACAGGGACGATGTTGTTTTGCCGCCGATGTCGTTGGCCACCGTTTGCAATAGTGCGTTCGACCTGTTGTGGGGTGAAAACGCCACACGCGCATCGATCTTCGTCAAACCCAGATCGTTCCACAGCGCCGATGCCGTGCCAGTGAAATCTTTCGGCTTCTGCGACCAATAGCCCTCAAACGCCGCCAGGAATGGTTTGATCGCGCTAGCCCCTTGCAGAATCATGGCGTTATTCGATTGCACGAAAAAACCGCGCCAACTGAAATTGGTCGAACCGCATACGGCCTTCTGAATGTTGGGGCCATCAACCACGATGGTCTTATTGTGTTGCAGTGACAGCATGTGCTGCCGTTTCACATTTTCTGCACCCGCCGAGACCGTGAGCCGCTGTGCCGCCAAGTTTTCACTGGCGTCCTCTTCGCCGTGTTCCTGACTGTCGTCGATGATGATCTTCAAACGCTTGCCGAGTTTCTCCAAACGCGTCAGAACACCGGGTTCGTTCAGATCATAAGCGACCACGCGAACCTGAGCCTTCGGGTCGGCGATGGCTTGGTCGAGCACTTCGAGAATGGCACTGCGCGCCTCGAAGCCCATCCATGCGAGCGCTTCTTTGGTCTTGGGGTGGGCCGGGGTAAAAGTCAATCCATCGGTTGCCTTCGCCGGTAATAATGTCGAAATGTCACCCGCCGATGCGTACCGGTCGACAAATGCCTGCGAGGACACGAAACCGCGCGTGAACGTGACGTTGAGCAATCCCGGATAAGTTTCGCGCCGCAGTTCGATCGCCACTTCCTGAGCATCGCCGTAGCTCAGTTCATCGGCGGTATTCATAAACACCGGCGTGACTCTGTAGATGAATTCGCCTTCGAGTTCGGCGTTACGCGGGAAATGCACCCAACGGAATTTCTGGATCGGCGAGAGCCGCGTCGATAATTGGGCGGTATTGAGCTTGCCATCGGCGCCGCGAAAACCGAGGCGGTTTTTCAACGCGAAAAATCGATCACCGCGAGGTTCCTTGTATTCGATGGCGAAACCGACGAAATCCTGCGGCGGCCGCCCGTTCTTCCAACTCATGGCAATGAGCGCCATGCCATCGCCGCGGTGAAGCTTGAGCGTGAACAGTGCTGCCGCATTCTGACCACTGATCTGAAATTCACCTGTCATAACAACCTCCCGGTATCGATGAGATGGATAAGCCGATGGTAATGCACACCGCGATAGCCCCGCGCGGCCTAACCGGATCCGCTCTGCAATACCCGGTTGGAGCAAGGTGTTTCATGATCATAATCCAATTCATGATCGATGTCCTCGGTTCACGAGGCGGTTATCGAAATGACACAGACTGATGCCCGGATAAAATTTTTTCGATATCTGCATCCAATAAGGCCATTGATACGTATCTCTTAATGACAGCGTACTCGGCAACATGGGTACACCGAGTATAGGTCGCTTAATTGTTCAGGAGATACCCATCATGAAATCCGGATTTAAAAAAATCAACCCGCTCATCGCAGTATTTTGTTTACTCAGCGCCAGTGCCAGCCTGCACGCATTTACACCACCGGAAGGTTATCAAGGCCGGTTTTTGGTGCCGCGCACCTTGGCGATTCAACCCAGCATCATCAATCCGGAAATCTACCCATCATCCGGCAATCCAACACCGCAACCGGGATTTGAAAACAATATCACTCAGCAGGAAGGCTTACGCATTTGTTTTTATGAACTCGAAGTCGATGTGCGCAATTGCCAGCATGCATACCAAAATAATGTCACAGGTTATAACGAATGCATCACCATGGCGGGGGAGTCGCACACCAGCTGTTTAACGTGGGTGCAAAAACTTCCGGTGGAAGAAAATAGTAATTAGGCGGTTGATGGGTTTTTGATGCGCCTCCACATCGGCGCATCCTACCGTGCTTGCCAAACCGGGGGTGTCCTTGTAAGTTAGCTTCCATCATTCCATAATAAGGCTGCAAAGATGCCGAATCATCCCCAACGCACCTATATCTACCAAAATCATCATTTCGACAGTACGCGCTGGGATTATTTTGAATCGCGCGCTGACGATATCGTCATTGCAACGTCGTACAAGGCGGGGACTACGTGGACGCAAGCGATTGTTGCGCATTTGCTCTTTCCCGATGGGAATTTCCCGGCGCCACCGGCGCACATGTCGCCGTGGCTGGATATGCGGATCATTCCACTCGAAGTGGTTCTGAATAACTTAAAGGCGCAGCAGCACCGCCGCTTTATCAAGACGCACCTGCCGCTCGACGGCGTGCCGTATTGCGAAAAGACCAAATACCTGTATATAGCCCGCGATCCGCGCGATGTTTTCATGTCGTTGTGGAATCACTATACCGGCCTGAAAGAAGATGTGTTTATGCTGATGAACGGACTGCCTGGGCGCGTGGGCGATGAACTTCCGCCACCACCGGATGATATTCATGTTTTCTGGCGGAACTGGATAACGCGTGGCTGGTTTGAATGGGAAACCGACGGCTGGCCGTACTGGTCGCACCTCTCCAATGTGCAGTCGTGGTGGAATTTCCGTCACCTGCCCAACATCCGATTGTTCCACTACAACGACATGCTCGCGGATACCGGGCGTGAAGTTCACCGTATCGCCGAATTTCTCGAGATCGATGTGCCCGAACACGCATGGCCCGGCATCATCAAAGCCGTGTCATTTACCGAAATGAAACGCCAAGGCGAATTGTATGCGCCGGGAGGAGGGCAATTCTTCAAGGGTGGAGCTCAGACTTTCCTGCACAAAGGCACCAATGGCCGCTGGCGCGACGTGCTTTCCGATGAAGAACTGGCGCTTTATGATGCGGCTTGCGGGCGTGCATTGACTGCTGATTGCCGGGAGTGGTTGGAGAATGGCGGAGCGATTTGATGGAGTTTTTAATAGCTAAAATACAAAATAAGATTTCTGCTAGCTCAATCGGTGACTCATATGCTTATTAATAGGTGGGTTGGTTTGAAAGAACTAACATTACTTGGAGTTATTTATTTACTAACAGTCAACAACATAGTGGCTAGTTACGGACAGAACTTATTTACTGGTACATTCGTGGCAGATTCTAGACCTCACAAGATGATGCATCTAGTTTTAACACAAACTAAAGACTCTGTATCTGGTTCTTTAATTATTGTTATGTCAGATGGCCGTGGAAGTACAAAGAGTGATAATTTGGTGCTGCGAGGGTCTACTGATGGAAATGCTATTACTTTAATCTCTGCTAAGCTTTTGGGAGATAGTGTAATAAATGGCAGGAAACAAAGAGAGAAAATTGTACTCATGTTTCCAACTGATTCAGGGAGCATATCGAATATAACTTTTTTGCCGACGACTGAAGATCACTTCAATCAATTGTTAAAGCAATGGCAAGAAGAGCTTTCTATTAATCATTCGCAGCAGCAAAAAGAGCTTACCAATATTCAGAATGAAAGACAAAAATTAACAAAACTCGCTAATGCTCTCACTGAGGGTATTAATACGGTTAAATCTTCTAGAATTAGGCAGAATCTTGATAGCCTTAAGTCTGCATTAGATTACGAGCAATCAGTTTTTCATAAACTTGAGAATGATCTCGCTAAATTAAAACTGGATGCTTCTCTTAGACCAATGACCTGCTATCAGGTCAATTCAGTTGTAGATTATGATTTTAATTCGATAATGATGTACAGCTATGATTCAAATCTCGGTTATGCTCAAAGTATATTTATGGATGTACTTAGAGAATTGGAAGATCGTCTTTCAAACGTTGAACCTCTCAGCACAGAAATTAGGCAGGCGGCTCAGGCTTTTAATCAGGCAATCAAAGGCAGCAAATATCCTCTACCTGAATTAAATACTCTGCCAGGAGATGAAAAGCGTGTGTTAGAGCAGTATCAGGCGCTTGCCATTTCTGTACACAATGAGTTAACAACTTTAAGGGCTGCTCATTCGGATATATCGAATAAAGCTAAAGAAATTATGCGAGAGGGGGAAGTAATTTTGAACAAAACAAGAGCATTGGTAAGGTGTCATTGATGTATGTGGATTGAATTGACTAGTGATTTATTTCGGCGATTAATTTCTAAAATTCCAGGTTGGTTTGTCGGTTTTGTTTATCGGTCTGACAAGATTGCAAAATTGATTGATATCAATCTGCGCAGTAATGGTCCAATTATTCTAAATTTGAATGCAGATGTCCCTGAGATCAGTTTGTATTTTCATATCAATAACAGAAGTCCTTTTACGCTAACCTTGGATCGGTTGATAATTAAATTGTGGATTGGCCAACCGGTTTTAGAGGGGTTTATGTTGAGGCGGTATGCGATTTCCAAGGGCAATTTTAGAGACGACATTTATTTTTCTTTTTTCCTTTCACAATTGCAGAAAGAAGTTCTTAAGAAGCATTGCGATGGTCAACTCATGTCGTCGCAGATTTCACTTGAAGTTACAGCCTACCTTGAATCAAAAATTGGATTGGTATGCGTGGAGAAACGTATTGATCGCTCAGAAGTACCCTGCAAGTAGCTAAATGAAATGCTTTGTAATCTTAAGAGCAATTTGTTTCAAAGACAGTTACTGGAGCTGTAGTTCGTTTTAGTAGCCAAACAATCGGCAATTTTAAATCAGGATTGTCACTCACTCGATCCAGCAACCGCCGCTTTCCTGCACCTGTCACCACCAACACAATCTGTTCACTGCTTGCCAGCATTTCTAGTGAGAGGCTCATGCGCAAAGACGGTGCGGTGGGCGGTGCGACGGCGACGCAGTGATGCGCCGATAGCGAATCCGGGTTCATGCCGGGAAACAGCGATGCGATGTGGCCGTCTTCTCCCAATCCTAGCACCGTCAGACTGATCGGTAATGGCAAAGAATCCAAGCGTTGATGGAGGGTTTCGATGGCGTCGAACGGATTGTCGTGCGCGGTTTTTAGGCCAACGAACGGGGTATTCGCCGGGAGGTGTGACAGCAGGTGCTGTTTGATCAGTTTTTCGTTCGATTGATCGTTGTTGACATCGACCCAGCGTTCATCCGACAGTGTGACGGTGATCCGGTCCCACGGTAACTGACACTTCGCCAATGCGGGCAGGTAATGGCGCGGGGTGCTGCCGCCGGGGACTACTAGGGTGGCCTGGGGTTTGCGGCTCAGGGTGTCGCGTAGTGCGGCAGCGGCAAATTCGGCGAAGCCTTGGCTTAACGATTCGATATCCGGGTAGACGCGCCTTTGCATCATGGAACTGCCAATGCTATTGCACTAAGCCGCGTAAATCCGGGACGATCTCGATATGCGCCGGGAAAGGATTCGGATCGCCGGGAAAGACGCGGCCGAGGAAAGCGGTGTCGTTGGCTTGCGCGCCTTCCAAATCCGCCATCGCATCACCGATCATCAGCACCGACTCGGGTTTCAGTCCATGTGCTGTCAGAATTTCCGCGATGATGGTTTTTTTCAGCGCCGGGGCACCGCGTACATCAGTAAAGTAGGGCGCGAGGCCGCGTCGTTCCACGATCACTTTGAGCTCGACTTCCGGCGTGCCGGAAGCAACGAATAATGGGATTCTGCCGGATTGCTGCCGGATCAACTCGATTGCGCCAGGTACCGGTTCGGCGGCGATGACGGCTTCCACCACCAGCTCGGAAAAGCGGATGTCCAGTTGTTGTTCTTCCGCTTCCGTTAATGGCGGTTTGTTGATGAAATGCTCCTGGAAGTGGCGGAATTTGCGGTAGCGCGACATGCCGCCGTTTTGCGTGTGGAATTGCACCACTTGTGCGACGATTTCTTCGCCGTACGGGCGATAGAGTTCCGCGAACGCTTGTGTTTTGATTTTGCCGGATTCGACCACGACGCCGTCGAAATCAAAAATGATCGCCTGCCAGTCAAAGTTTCTCATGGCTACGCGCGATTGTCCGACGTGGACGGTGTGGCATCGTCGTTTTCATCGCCATGATGCAAATCCTGATGAATTTCCCGTAGGCAATCGAGAATGCCTTGCCCCAGATCGACATGCTCATTCAGCACCAGCTTGCGCCCGATGCGCGGTTGAAACGCATACGGCGTAATTTCATAGTGATGCACCGCATTGGCTTCATCAAAATGTAATTCCACCGGCCACGGCAGGATTTCCGAGATCATGGTCATGACATCCTTGATGCGTAATCTTTCCTGACCGGTCAGAATCATGTGCCGGTTGGCAAATTCAGGTGCCAATATTTGCACGCTCATGCGCGCCGCATCTTCCACGTGGATATATTCGCGCATGGCGTCGCCGCTGCCTTTGTAGGTGATGGAATGATGCGCGACCGCTTCGTGCAGCATGCGGTAGATGCCGTTGCGTTTGTCGGAACGCCGGCCATACAGCGAGCCATAGCGCAGAATGCTGTAATCCAGGCCGTAGCGCTCGTGGTAGGTTTCGGTGAAACGTTCCGCGGCCTGTTTACTGGCGCGGTAAAAAGAACCGGATTCGGAATACACATAGATGCTGCTGGCAAACACAAACCGTCGCGCTCCGGCGATACGGGCGGCTTCCAACGCGTGCATGTTGCCCAGCACGTTGATGGTCGCGGTCGGAATCGGTTTGTCGTTGGCTTCGTCGATGTCGGCGATGGCGGCGAAGTTATACACAATGGAGGTCCCTTTGGCGGCTTCGATCACTTGATCGAGATTCATGATGTCGCCGATGATCATTTCCTGGTTGCTTTTCAGATATGGCGACGGACTGCGGTCAAATAGCCGTACCCGGTAGCCTGCAGCCGATAATGCGTCCGCGACATGGCTGCCGAGAAATCCGCTGGCGCCAAATACCACAACCTGTTCATTCACCATAGTGTTATCCGTTCTTGACGAGACCTGTTTTGATTAAACCCTGCAGCAGATTTTCCGCCGCTTCGATTTCCATGCGCTGGCGTGATTCCCGGGCAAGAGAACCGACATGCGAAGTCAGAATGACGTTGCCGCATTCGAGCAGCGGGCCATGATAAGGTTCCTGCTCAAAAACATCCAATGCCGCGGCGCTGACTTTGCCGGACTGCAATGCGGCCAGCAGCGCGCTTTCATCGACCAATCCGCCGCGTGCCGCGTTGATGACGATGGCTTCGGGTTTCATCGCGGCGAATGCCTTGGCATCGAGCAGATGATGCATATCCGCGCTGTACGGGGTATGCAGCGTGATGATGTCGGCGCTGGCCAGCAGTTGTTCCAGCGGCAGCATGCTGACGCCGTCCGGTATTTGGCTGGCATACGGATCATGCGCGATCACCGTGGCTTCAAACGCTTGACACAAGCGCGCAACGCGGCGGCCGATGTGTCCCAGACCGATGACGCCGACGGATTGCGCCGCGAACAAGCGGCCTTGCGTGCGCGGCCATTCGCCATTGCGTACCGCCCGGTCGATCGGGTTGATTTGCCGCAATAAACTCAGGATGTAACCCAATGTCAGTTCCGCCACGGCTTGTGCGGGCGCTTCCGGTGTATTCAGCACTTGAATGCCGCGATTTTTCGCTGCCGTCAGATCAACGCTATCCATTCCGGCGCCGCAGCGCGAGATGACTCTCAGATTCGGCGCGGCTTGAAACACCCGTTCGGTCAACGGTTCAATCCCGGCGATCAGACCGGTGGCGCCACCGCTCAGCAACGCGATGATTTCGTCTTCGGTGAGTTTGCGCTTGTGCGGATTGGTGATGACCTGAAAGCCGTGCTGCAGCAGGCGCTGAATGACCGGATTATTGCCGGTGTCGAACGACGAAGTGGAAATGACAAATGAGCTCATGATGTTTTCAATGTTGCGCGGATGTTTTGTAAATGCGAGCGGCAGATGGAATCGAGAATGCGGATATCCAATCCATAACCGAGGAAATTAAAACCGGCTTGAATGCGTTGTTGCAATGCTTGCGGATCCGGCTCGATGACATGAATGCCGCCGGGTTTTTGCGCGCGGCGGCCTGCTTCCAGAACTTGTGCGATGGCTGCTTGCACATCCGGGTGATTGAGATCGCCGGGGCGTCCCATCGAGCCGGATAAGTCGTACGGGCCGATGATATACGCATCGATACCGGGAACAGCCAGAATCTCGTCAATCGCTTTGACCGCGTCGACATGTTCGATCATGACGACGATCACCGCATTCTCCTCCAGCCATTGCCGGTACGCCTGGAAGCTCGCGCCGTAACCCTGCGCGCGCGCCAGACCGACGCCGCGTTGTCCGCGTGGCGGGTAATACACGCCCGCTACGGCTGCTTCGGCATCGGCGGCGGATTTGATCATCGGCACCATGATGCCGGTGGCACCGGCGTCCATGACGCGTTTGATCTGATCGGGGTGATTCGATGTTAAGCGCACGATGGCCGGACATTGCTTGGCGTCCAGCACTTGAATGATGGCTTGCACTTCGCCGAGTTCCAGCACGCTGTGCTCCATATCCAGCACCAGCCAATCGAATCCGGCCGATGCCATGATTTCGGCTATCGACGGATGCCCCAGCGTGACCCATGAACCAATGGTCAATTCGGACCGGCTCAATCTTGATTTTAATGACATGATCGTTCCTAGTATTGGGACAGCAACGAATCCGCTGCCATCAGTTTTTCGACGCGCGCCAGATCCTCCGGAGTGTCCACCGCCTGGGTATTGAATTCGGTAGGTACCATCTTGACTTGCATGCCGTGCTCAAGCAGCCGCAGCATGTCGATGGACTCCAGCTGTTCCAGCGGTGTTGGTGTCAAATGCGTGTATTGATATAAGGTGCTGCGGCGGAAAGGAATGATGCAGACTTGTTTGTAAGCGGCGGTGTTGGCGAAACCGGTTTTGGCGATTGTCGGAATCGGGCGGCGCGACATATACAGCGCGTCATTGTGCTGATTCATGACGACCTTGATGGTATTGGCGTCGAGGTAATCGGCTTCATGGTCAATTTTACGCACCAAGTTGACACAGCCCAGTTTCGGATCATCTCTGAAAGGCGCTACGGCGGTATCGATCATATCGGGGTGTGTCATCGGTTCATCGCCTTGCACCATGACGATCAGATCGGCATCCAGGTAGACCACCGCTTCCGCGACGCGATCGCTGGCGCGTTCGTGCGTATCGGATGTCATGATCACTTTGGCGCCGAAACCTTCGGCGGCTTGACGGATTTCTTCATCACAAGTGGCGATGTACGTGGCGTCGAGCGATTTGCTCATGGCTACACGTTTATAGATGTGCTCGATCATCGGGCGTCCGAGGATTTTTGCCAGGGGTTTGCCGGGGAAACGCGATGAGCCCATGCGGGCCGGTATGACAGCGATTGTTTTCATGAAAATGTTGTGTGTATTGGTTAATGGTTGAGTACAAAAAGTTACCGTCTAAGGCGATGTGCTGATTATCCGGTTTTTCCTCTTTTCTGGGCAACACTTATTGTTAAATTTAACGTTTTTTTTGTGCGGTGATTTTATCCCGGTTGGTGTGCTGGTAATTGGATAGTCGCAAGAGTAGAATGAGCGCGCTTTTCAGAATCTTTTGTTTAAACTGGGGAAATAGTAGAGATGCTGCGTATCCTGAATATTTTTGTCTTCGCATCACAGCAATGAAAGCGCTTTTTTTTCTTCGTCACTATAACGATATCGATCATGTTACTCCGGTCATTTACAAATGGATTAAGTCCGGTCATCAATGTGATGTGGTATTAATCGGTTCCACCCAATTCCGCCGTGATTTCCGCGTTCAATACTTGAGTCAGCTCGAAGGTGTGCGCGTTGCGCATATGAAAGAGCTGTTTCCGCTGACCGAGTATATAAAATGGCGGTTACAGATGCTGATGCTGACGCGCAATGTGCGGCGCATCAAAGTGATCGGTGGTCTGGCTGAGAAGCTGGCCGATCGTTACGATGAAAAACAGCGTGAGCCGTTGTGGCGGCATACCGCCGATTTTCTGCTTAGCCGGTGTTTTGGTGCTACCGGAAAGGGTGTTGTGGCGTTTGACTGGATCGAACGCAATTCGGTGATTTGTTTGGAATGGGTTGAAGTCGTGATTGCCATGGCAAAAGAACGCGGCTTGGGTACGATCTCACTGCCGCATGGCGATAGTCCGCACTACAGCCAATTGATCCGGCGCGGTGAAAGACGCGTGGAGCCCGATATTACATTCTCGGCGGCGACGATATTTGATAAGGTGGTGGTGCCTAATGAATTATGTTCCGTGCGTTTCCGCCCGTTTATGACGGATAACCAGCTCGCTGTATTGGGCTCGCCACGTTATTGTGAGGAATGGCTGAAAATACTGGCCGGATTGATGCCGCCTTCGCCGCTGATTCGTTCGGACAGCCGCCTTAAATTTGTCATGTTCCTGAGAAAAGCCAATTTCACGACATTCTGGGAAGAAGTGGGCGAGGTGGTGCATATGATCGCTGAGTTTCCCGGTGTCGAGTTGATCATCAAACCGCATACCCGCAGCGGGTGGAAGCAGTCGCTGACTACGGACAGTTCGATCAAAAAATTACCCAATGTCCGCGTTGCCAGCGACGATGCGCATTCGGTGCATTTGATGAACTGGGCGGATGTCATCATCGATCTGGCGACTTCCGTGGTGTTTGAAGCGGTCAGGGCGAGAAAGCCGGTGCTTGCGGCTGATTATTTGATCGCGGCGCGTTCGGCGGTGGCTTATTACATGCCAGAAACCGAGCTGAAATGCCGTGACGATGTGTATGAAAAAATCAATCATTTCCTGACCCATGGCTGCGATGCTTTTTATATCGAAGAGCACCGGCAGCGTTTCTTGCAGGAAATGCTGGATTATCCGGATGCCGATGTGCTGCCTCGTTATGTATCCCTGCTTGAACAGTCGGCGGATTGAAGTGCGGTTTCAAGCTGTCGAGCAGCGATCAGATGTACCGATAAACTATAAGGTGTTGTAAATGCTGGTGAAAGATATCGTGAATGAGTTGGTGGTGGCCGCTTACAAATTGAAAGGCGGCTATACCGATGTGCTAGTGAGAGGACAGCGTATTTTAATTTCTGTCGATCACTTGCGCACACTCAATCGTGCCAAGACTTATGCAAAAAAAGAACCGGATACCTTGGATTGGCTCGATAGCTTTGAACCGGGTTCGTGCTATTTCGATATCGGCGCCAATATCGGGCAATATTCGCTATATCCGGCCAAAAAATACGGCGATAAGGTACAAGTGTTTGCTTTTGAGCCGCAGAGCAATAACTACTACGCGCTCAATAAAAATATCTATCTGAACAATCTGGGGAAAAATATTTTATCTTACTGCGTGGCGGTGTCGGGGCGCAGTGAGTTTTCCAAATTGTATATTCCCAAATTCATTCCCGGCGGAAACCGTTCGCAGTTCGGGCAAGAAGATCTGGAGAACATGAAAATCCCGGCCACGCATATCCAAGGGATGTTCGGTGTGACGTTGGACGATCTGTGCAGCCAATGGGGGTTTCCGGTGCCGAATTACATAAAAATCGATGTCGATGGCATTGAAATACCCATTTTGCAGGGCGCATCGGCGGTTTTGGCAAACCCGGCGCTGAAATCCGTGATCATAGAGCTTGGCACGGATAGCGAGCAGGAAAAAGCTATCGCCATCATGCAACAGGCAGGTCTTGAGGTGAAGCAAAGACCGTCAAAAAATTGGGGCGAAAGCTATTTGATTTTTGGCCGGATGTGATGCATTAAAATTTCTTAGGCAGAACATGACGAGTGAAACTGCTACCCCAATAATTGATGTCGTAATCCCTGTTTATAATGCTGCGGAATTAACCAAGCGGTGCATTGATTCCGTCATCGCCTATTTAGGTTCATCAATCAGAACGGTCCATATCCAGGACGATGCATCGGGTGTTGAAACCCATGCCATGCTCGACAATTTATCTTATCCGCAGTTGCATGTTTACCATGCGCCTGAAAATCAGGGGTATGGAAAGTCTGTCAACGACGCGATGGCGCGTTCCGATGCCGATTGGGTGCTGGTGCTGAATTCCGATATCGAAGTATTGAATAATTTTCTGCCGTGGTTGTCCGGCGCCTTTGCCGCTGATCCTCGGCTGGCGGTCATTAGCCCGACGGAAGGCGATAGTGCGGAAACACAAGCCAGCCGTTATGTGCGGCAGCCGGGCGGATATATCGCCACCTATCGTTTCAGAGGTTATGCATTTTTGATCCGCCGTGCTGTTTTTCAGGCGATGAGCGGTTTTGATGCGCAATTTGGCCGGGGTTATTATGAAGATACCGATCTGGGGCGGCGGTTGGATCAACAAGGCTGGCGCATGGGCGTGCATCCGGATGCAACCGTTCGTCACGAAACCGGTGCGTCGTTTGGGCGCGGAAAGGCTTACCGGGAATTGGTGCAACGCAACCGGTTACTCTATTTGTCACGTTATCCGCTGGCCCGGCAGAATGTGCTGGCCGTATCCGGCAATGCTACTTTGACCGACTTGCCACCCCGGATCGCGAATTCGTTGGAACAAGTGATGCGGCAAGGCGGGCGGCTGCATTGGCTGACACCAGCGCCATTGCCGCAGTTGTCGTGCTTGCAGATGCGGAATGGTACGGCCGGTTTTAAAACCATTACGAAACTGATGCTGCGCGGCTGGTCGCGCGAAGATAAGCGCATCACCGCTGTATGGATTTTGCCGGGTGTATCCGCAGGGTTGCGAATTTTACTGACACTTTTTGTTCGCCTGCGCCGGCTGGAGATGCGCGAGTGGCAGGAAGATCAGTACGGATCTACGCAGCAACAGGGTGCTGACAGACGAGATACGGAATGACTGTACTCCCAGGATTTTCTAAGCTGTTGTAGCGCTTTACAAAAAAACTTCGATTGGCAGGTCTTATGCAAACATCTATCACACGGCAGGAATTATTTATCCGGTTTGCGTTGGTTCTTGTTTGCGCGGGGTTTTGGCGTGGCGAAGTGAATCTTCTTTCCATTCCATTGCTGGTTATTGCTTGGTTGATGGACGGCGGTCTATCTCGATTGAATCAGGCTCTTAAAGTGCCCTTAGTGCAGGCGATTCTACTGTTGTGCACGCTGCTGCTGATCGGATTGTCATGGGGCGAATGGCTGGATAGCGGGCGGATGAAATGGGTGAAATACCTTACTTTGCTGATTCTGGTCCCGCTGTATTCGCTGTTGAATAAGGAGCGCATACCGTGGGTGATCGGCGGATTGGTCACCGGTTATGTGATTGTCCTCGGGCTGGGTATTTATCAATGGCTGGTGATAGGAGAGCAGGGTATTCCACTGCTGAAAATGTCCTATCTGAGTTTTTCGGCGATGCTCGGCGCTGGCGCGATTGTATCCGCCGGATTTGCGTGTGTGAGCCGCTCGGTCATGCTGGGGATAGTGCTATGGATCGTGGCACTGGCGTTAATCTTTGTGCAATTTCATCAATATGGCAGAGTGTTGCTGCTGGCAACACTGATCGCTATCGTGTTCCAGGCTTATTTACGCTACAAAATAGATATCCGGAAATTCGCTGTCATTTTTATTACTTTGTTGACGGCTGCCGGGATTTTCGCCTACAGCAGTCCTGCTTTTCAAGAACGGCTGCTGCTGGTGAAAAGCGATATCGAATTGCTGCAGCAGGGCAATTACAGTTCTAGTTTGGGTTATCGTCTGGCCATGTGGGATGTCGGCTTGCATGCGATTGCGGAACGGCCGCTGACGGGTTATGGAACAGGCATGCCGGAACGCTATTTCGACACGGCGATTGTGACGTATAAAAACGGTCTTTATAAGGACTTGCCGGCGTTTCAGCAAACTGCGCACTATCATAACGATTGGATTGAGATTGGCATGCATGTCGGCGTTCCTGGCATGTTGATCTTGCTGTTTCTATACTGGGGATGGTACCGGGCGTTTGAGAAAAACGGTCTGGGCATACTGGGCGCGGGTTTGGTAAGTTATATTGTGTTGGCGGGGTTGACCGATGCTTTTCTCATTTTTAGCCGGATGCCGGTGCTATTGCTGGCGATTACCGCGCTCGCCATGGTCTGGCAACAACAAAAACCGGAAGGGACTTAAATGACGATGTCAGCGGAGCGGATTGGCACCGAAACAAATTCAATTTGCTATTCGTGCGGCAAGCAAGGCGAAGTCCTGTATCGCGGTCTGACCGACCGGTTGTTTGGCGCGCCAGGCGAGTGGACACTGAGAAAATGTCCGGATGCCGAGTGCGGTCTGATCTGGCTGGATCCCAGACCGTCGATGGACGAGATTGGCAAGGCTTACCGCAATTACTATACGCACGGCCATGCGAATCATGCGCGGCAATCACGCTGGGTGCGGATTGTTCGCACCATTTTGCATACCATGAGTATTTATTTGCTGGGATTGCGGTGTGAACGGCGGCGTTATAAGCGTATTTATCTGGACAAAACGCCGCCGGGGCGATTGCTGGAAGTGGGCTGCGGTAATGGAAAACGGCTGGCGCGCATGCGTGCACTGGGCTGGGAGGTAATGGGGCAGGAAATTGACCCGGTGGCTGCGGAACATGTGCGTCACGTGAAAGGAGTTCCGGTGCATTTAGGACCGCTTGAGACCATCGAATCGGGTGAATATGATGTGGTGTTGTTGAGTCACGTCATTGAGCATGTGCACGATCCCGCGGCGATGCTGATGACTTGCCAGCGTCTGCTGAAGCACAATGGTTTGTTGGTGGTGCTGACGCCGAATGCTGCAAGTTACGGGCACAGTCAGTTTGGCGCTGCCTGGCGCGGTCTTGAGCCGCCCAGGCATTTGCATTTATTTACCAGCCAAACGTTAAGTAAACTGGCACAGAAAACCGGTTTCAGCGATCCGCGTTGCTGGACAACGCCGGTCGGTGCGTATGGCATTGGTCAGAGCAGTCCGCCATTGGTTGAGGCGGCAATCGGGCAGCAGTCCATCACGGTCCGAGATGTCATGAGGGGGTTCAGGTTCCAGGTGGCTGCCAGCCTGGTTTTTCTGTTTGATAAAAACTCCGGCGAAGAGTGCGTGTTAATGGCTTCAAAGAAAACAACCCCACCTTGATGTACGATCATGGAGGTGAAATCAGTGAACGATATTCAGTCAGCGGTTATTCCTGAATCAGACGGATTCATTCCGGTAAATCCGGAGATCGAAGCGTATATGCGCACTTTGGTTACGCACAGCGATCACCCGGTGCTTGCTGAAATGGAGGAATTTGCACGGCTGAGAAATTTTCCGATTGTTGACCGCTTGGCCGGTATTTTTCTTGAAACCCAGGCGAAAATGATTAACGCCAGACGGGTATTTGAATTTGGCAGCGGGTATGGGTATTCGGCTTACTGGTTTGCCAGAGCGATCGGCGCCGGCGGGCGTGTGATATGCAGCGACGCGGATGCCAATAATCGCGTGCGTGCGGAGAAATATCTCTCCGCTGCGGATGTGTGGCAACGGATAGAATTTTGCGTGGGATTGGCGCAGGATGTGTTTGTCCGAACGGATGGAGTATTCGATATTTGTTATAACGACGTCGATAAGGGCGATTATCCGGAAATCTGGCAGATGGCGAAGCAGCGTATACGTTCCGGCGGGTTGTATATTGCCGATAATGTGCTGTGGCATGGCCGTGTTGCGTTAAAAGGCCCGCAAGAGACGGTGCGCGGTTCGACTGAAGCGATTATGGAACATAACCGGTTGATTTTTAATGACCCTGATTTTGATGCGTTTATCAATCCAATCCGTGACGGTGTGATCGTTGCCAGAAAGAAATAATAGCCGTGTGTGCCTCTGAATGGTGCAAATCCTGGTGCGGAGCATGATTTCCTGATCATGCAATTGGCATGGCGGTTTAATCAATAAATTGGTATAGTTAATATACTTTTCGTTTGCAATGCGGCACGTTTTTTAGGATGTGCACAGTGCTATAAATTATCTTTTTCAAGGAAATAAATTTTTATGCAAATTCATGTTTACGATACGTATGTTAAGGCAAAAGATGGACATACCATGCACTTTGATGTTTTCACAGCGGTGAAAGATGATCAAAAAGCGGTTGACTATGCCAAACAGTGGCTGACAACAATCGGTGAGAGCGATGCGGTTGTGACCAGCCGGGAATGCAGTTTTTGCCATAGCCAGAGTGCTCCGGCAAATGTGGTTGATGAAATCACTAAAAACGGTTTTTATATTTACAAGATGGAAGGCTGTTAATCATCTTGGCGGATGATTGGTCATTGAAATTGATAATGTTTCACTCTTGATACTGATCATTCGCTGAAAAATCGTATCGACAATACTTCTCAAGGTTTTAAAAATGAAGCGCAAATGTAGAAAATTGATATTGGCTGGTGTTATTTTTTCACTCTGTAATGCAGCGCAAGCCGCAGAGCCCAAACTGCTCGGCCAGCATGGTGACTGGACTGCCTATATGTTCATGGAGAACAATAGCAAAGTGTGTTACATGGTGAGTCAGCCGAAAAAGTCGGAAGGGAATTATTCAAAGCGTGGTGATGTGTTTGCGTTGATTACGCATCGTCCTGCGGAAAAGAGTAAAAATGTTTTCAGCTATATCGCCGGGTATCCCTATAAACCGGGAAGTGATGCGACGGTTACTGTTAACAATCAGAATTTCAAGCTGTTTACTCAGGATGATTCAGCATGGGCTCCCGATCAAGCTACCGATAATAAAATAACGGACGCGATCAAGCGTGGAAGCTCCTTGGTGGTTAAAGGTGCATCGGCTCGTGGAACTGAAACCGTGGATACATTCGGATTGAGCGGTTCGACTTCCGCGCACAAGGCAATTTCGGCTGAATGTGGTGTGAAATAGCCGGTTTATTATCGCGCGGTTAGAGAATATCGATCCAGCGACGGGAATAATTATGAGTGACAAGATCGTTATTTATCAGAAACCAACTTGCAGTAAATGCAGGGCGACCCTATCTTTGCTCAAAGAGAGTGGTGAAGAGTTCGAGTCAATCAATTATTACGAGGTGCCTTTAACAGCGGATAAGCTGCGCGAGTTGATCCAAAAACTTAACCTATCTGTGCGTGATATTCTACGTCAAGATGAGCCCGCAGCGCGTGACCTAAGTGCAGCATCGGACGATGAAATCCTGGCGGCTATGGTTAGAAATCCAGATCTGATTCAACGGCCCATCGTGGTGCGGGGTAACCAAGCCAAATTGTGTCGTCCGCCGGAGAATGTCTTGGAGCTGCTTAATAAGGTCAACAAGTAGGGCCTGCTGCACCCTTGCATGTGTCAATCTGCGCGGTACTTCTGATAGGTAAGGATCAGTGCTGACATCGCACTGATCCTAATATGTGATGTTTGTTGTACTGCGTCTTACTCTGCGGCTGCGGCGTTTTTGTTGTCACCTGAAGAAGCACGAGCGGGCAGTTTCTCGCGAATCCGAGCCGATTTGCCTGCGCGGTCTCTGAGGTAATAGAGCTTTGCACGGCAAACGTCACCGCGGCGCTTAATTTCTATGCTCGCTATCAATGGCGAATAGGTCTGGAAAGTACGTTCCACGCCTTCTCCGCTTGAAATCTTCCGTACTGTGAACGCTGAATTCAAACCACGATTACGTTTGGCTATTACGACGCCTTCGTAAGCCTGAACGCGTTTACGATCGCCTTCAACCACATTAACGCTGACAATGACGGTATCTCCCGGAGAGAAATCAGGTATTTCTTTATTCAGGCGTTTAATTTCTTCTGCTTCTAATTGTTCAATAATGTTCATGATATTTCCCCTCTTTCTACCTGGATTTACAGGATTGTTTAAATTCTTCCAACAGTTTTTCTTCTTCCCGCGTCAAGCCATGCGCAAACTTTAACTCGAATAAATCAGGACGCTTTAACCATGTTCTGCCAAGTGCTTGCTGTAAACGCCAACGGCGGATATAGGCATGATTGCCTGACATCAATATTTCCGGCACACTATCCCCTTGATACACCTCAGGGCGCGTGTAATGCGGATAATCCAATAATCCCTCCACAAATGAATCTTGATTCGCAGATTCGGGATCACCCAAGGCTCCCGGGATTTGCCGCACTATACAGTCAATTAACACCATTGCGGCCAGTTCACCGCCAGAAACTACATAATCACCAATTGAAATTTCAATTTCAACTTGACGATTGATTAAACGCTCATCCACGCCTTCATATCGGCCGCACAGCATAATCAACCCCGGCAGTTTGCTCAGTTGCGTGACCATTTGGTGGTTAAGCCGCTTTCCCTGCGGTGTCAGATAAGCAACCGTGGGTTTTTCAATCCCGGCGGCATGCTGTCTCACTTTGGCTTGTATGATGGCATCTTCCAGTGGTTGAGCCATCATGACCATTCCGGGGCCACCTCCATACGGACTATCATCAACAGTACGATAATTATTACTGGTAAAGTCGCGCGGATTCCATGTGTTGAGTTGAAAGATATTATTCTTGCTCGCTTTTCCTGTTATGCCATAGTGCGTGATGGCATTAAACATTTCTGGAAATAGCGTAATAACATCGCATTCAAAAGGCATCGCTTATTATTACCTTAATCGTCTTTGCCCCAATCCACTGTAATTCGAGAAAGCTTCAAATCAACTTTGCTGATGAACTGATCAACAAAAGGAATGAGAATTTCTTTTTTATCCTCGTTTTCATTTTGTATGCACAAAACATCATTTGCGCCCGTCTCAAGTAAACCAACAACCTTGCCTAATTCTTCACCCGCTAGATTTTGCACCGTAGTGCCGATCAAATCCGACCAATAATAACCGTCCATTCCATTTTCGGATAAATCAGGAAGCTGGTCGCGCGGGACCGCTATCTGCATTCCGTTTAAGGCGAAGGCTTGCGTGCGATCGGTATATTCGGCGAATTTTGCATTTAGGATGCTGCCATTTATGCGACCGGAAACCACATGTACTTTTTGCCAGTTTTTACTATCTTTACTTAACCACCACATTGGATAATCCATTAATCCATCGATGTATTCTGTGTACGGATTAACTTTTACCCAGCCATAAACGCCAAATGGGCCGATAATATGGCCCATTATCACCATCGGTGTATTTTGTTCGCTTATTTTAGCTATTTGCTGGCACTGCTTTGCTGGTGGAAAATTGTTTGATTAACCGGGTTGCTGTTGACGATAACTGCGCACCTTGAGATTGCCAATAAGCAACGCGATCTAATTGAACGCGCAATGCTTCTTCGCCCCCAGCAGCTCGTGGATTATAAAAGCCAATACGTTCGATAAACCGGCCGTCACGTGCATAGCGGGAATTAGCCACTACCATATTAAAAAACGGACGTTTTTTTGCACCACCCCTTGCCAATCTAATTATAACCATGTTTTTCCTATAAACCTGTCAGTCTGTATGAAGCTTGAATTTAATTAACATTTAATTTTACAGTAATTCTCGCGATTCTGACAAGTGATAAAATAGCCATGCATTACCATGATGCTATTAAAGTAAGTGCGAATATCATGTCCAATTACAGTATTTCTGAAGCGGGATTATAAATTGCTCTCAAAGTTTTCCAAGAATTTGATTATCGCTGAATCAAACCAGTGCGTTTCATGTGGTTTATGTTTGCCGCATTGTCCAACTTATCGTGTGTTGAAATCGGAAGCGGATTCTCCGCGCGGGCGTATCGTTTTAATGAATGGTGTTGCCAATGGGCGGATTGCTTTGAATGCGCGATTTATTCAGCATATGGACCGTTGTTTGACTTGCCGGGCTTGCGAAGCGGTTTGTCCAAATAGTGTTTCTTATGGGCGTCTTATTGATGAAACGCGTGCTCTTATTGCGGATCAATCAAAATCTGCTGCGCTCATCCGGAAAGCAAACTGGCGCGTTGCGCTGGAACGGCTATTGCTGACCCAGCCTGCGCGTTTGGACCGGTTACGCCGATTGCTGCATTTCCTGCAAAAAAGAGAATGGCTGCGCAGGTTGCGGAAATTGGGTTTGATCGAAAAAAATCGAATATTTAAATTCATCGTTCAGCTTCCTGTAGTTAAGTTTCCCTATACAGCGGCTGTGGATGGGGGAAATGCTGCGAGCGATAATAGTATTTGGCAGCAGGTTTATCCCGCACAGGGCGAGAAACGTGGCGAAGTTGCATTATTTTTGGGATGTGTGGCGCGAGTGACCGATGTGGCTACCTTAAATTCGAGTATTTATGTATTGAATCGCTTGGGCTACACAGTCCATATTCCGTGCGATCAAACGTGCTGCGGCGCTATCTATCAGCATAGCGGCGCGCTGGAGCAAGCCAATGCGCTGGTGCAGCGGAATAAATCGGCGTTTGCTGAATTTAATACGGTGATCAGTACCGCCTCGGGTTGTGGTGTGCAATTACTGGAATCCGGTGTTGGCGGTGAGCAGGGCAAAGTTATGGATATCAGCCATTTTCTGGTGGCGGCAAAAGGGTGGGAAAGTATTGATATTGCCCCATTGGCGCAAAAAATCCTGGTGCACGAGCCGTGCAGTTTGCGGCATGTATTGCGTGAGCAGGCATATCCTTATCAATTGATTGCCCGGATACCTGGCGCGGAAGCGGTGTCTTTAGCTGGCAATGACCAGTGCTGTGGTGCTGCGGGTACTTACTTCATCGATCAACCCGAAATTGCGGATACTTTGCTACAAAACAAGATAGCTACGGTGCAGGAAAGCAAGGCTCAGTACTTGGTGACTTCGAATATCGGTTGCGCGATGCATATAGCCAATGGATTGTATGAAAAAGGAATTCATGTCGAAGTGTTGCATCCGGTTACGTTATTGGCTAGACAAATGGGGTTGGAATTATAACCGGGTAAATTTTAGTGTACCTAAATGCGGGCATATCGGCCTATAATGGCGCGTCGATTCTTATTCAAGGATGAGGTAGAAGACGATGATTACTATCGATAAGCTTATCATTGGTTTTGACAGCGCCCTGCGGACACTCTCGACGCCGGCCCAAACTTTGCGGCCTGTGCCTGGCAATAAACTGCCGGAAGCTGAAATGACGGATGCGGAAAAACGATTGTCGTGTGCGTTGATGCGGGTGAACCATGTCGGTGAAGTATGCGCGCAAGCGTTGTATCAGGGGCAGGGACTGACAGCACGCAACGAAACGGTGCAGCAAACGCTGATGCAGGCCGCGCGTGAAGAAACCGAGCATCTGGCCTGGACGGAGCGCCGTATCGCTGAACTGGGCGGGCATAAAAGTTTCCTGAACCCGCTCTGGTACGGCGGATCTTTTGCCATCGGTGTAGTAGCAGGCATGCTGGGGGATAAATGGAACCTGGGTTTTCTGGCCGAAACGGAACACCAAGTCGGCGCCCATCTGGCTGGTCATCTGGAGTGTTTGCCCAATCATGACGAGAGAAGCCGCGCCATCGTGTCGCAAATGAAAATTGACGAAGCCAGTCATGCGACCATGGCATTGTCATATGGTGGCGCAGAACTGCCGTTGCCGGTGAAGTTAACCATGAAACTTGGATCGAAATTAATGACTCATACCGCATACTGGGTTTGAGCGCGGTGTTACATTGGAAAGATATCGGATAAGAGAGAAATCAGAATAGTCAGTTCATCGGTCAAAACACATTCGCAATGAAAAGTATTAATCTGACACATCATTTTCTAATTGCAATGCCGGCAATGGCAGATTCTGTCTTTTCCAAAACACTGACGTATGTTTGTGAACATAACGAGCAAGGCGCGCTCGGTATCGTCATCAACCGCCCCACCGATCTGACACTGATCAACCTTTTCAAACAATTGGGGATTCCACCGGCAGATTCTCTGGCGGATGCGGCGCCGGTGTTATTTGGCGGACCAGTGCAACTCGATTGCGGATTCGTGTTGCATCAACCGGTCGGTAAGTGGCAATCTACGCTGACTGTGAATGGGGAAGTGGGATTGACCACTTCGTTGGATATTTTAAAGGCCATCGCCAATGCCGAAGGGCCGGATCAAGTTTTGATCGCGATGGGTTATGCAGGCTGGGCCGCGGGTCAAATCGAACATGAATTGGCGCAGAATGCCTGGTTGACCGTGCCTGCATCAACCAATGTGATATTCGATATGCCAACAGAAGAAAGGCTACCGGCTGCGATGCAGCTACTGGGGATTCAGGACGCCAATCTCTCTAATGAAGTCGGGCATGCCTAAATTTTAGTTCGTATGACGGAAAGTCTTCTTGATGAGCCACCGGAAAATCGTGTACCAGACCAGCTTCCAGCCGGAGCTGTGCTGGCCTTTGATTTCGGAAAAAAACGCATTGGTGTGGCGATTGGAAATACGGCCGTGGGGGTGGCGCACCCGCTGGCAACGGTGGATAGTGAAGTGACGGAGCGGCGTTTCACGCTGATCGGACAACTGATCCAAACCTGGCAGCCGGTTTTGCTGGTCGTGGGGTTACCGTTGCATAGCGACGGCACGGTGCATGAATTGACGCAGTTAAGCCAGCGTTTTGCGCGGCGGTTGTCGAGCCGTTTTAATATCAAGGTGATCTTGAAAGACGAGCGTTATACCAGCGAAACAGCCAGTGCAACGTTACGTGAAGCCGGTGTCACGGGAAGAAAACAAAAAGCGCTATTGGATCAGGTCGCCGCACAACAAATCCTTCAATCATTCTTTGACGAGCAGTATGCAATTACCAGACGCTGAGAAAGCATTCGACAATCTTGCTAAAAAAATCCAAGCCGATGCCAATAAGGATTTTACGCTGGTCGGTATTCACACCGGTGGAGTGTGGCTGGCCGAGCGCCTGCATCAAGCACTGGGGATCAAGCAACCGCCAGGGATGCTGGACGTTGCTTTTTATCGCGACGATTTCGATAAAATCGGCTTGCATCCGCAGGTTAAACCATCGGAAATACCGTTTGCAGTAGAAGGCGCGCATATTCTGCTGGTGGACGATGTATTGCAAACGGGACGCACCATTCGTGCCGCGATCAATGAATTGTTCGATTACGGCCGTCCTGCTTCGATTAGTTTTGCCGCGTTGGTCGACCGGGGCGGCAGGGAATTGCCGATAGCCGCGCAATATACCGGCATTACGTTAGAGTTACCAGCGGATAAAATGCTTGAGTTAAAGTGTGGAAAGAACGGCAAGTTAAGCTTTCATTTGTACGATAAGAGTCTTCCAGAATGATCAATAGGAACCCGCAGCTGGATGAAAATGGCGTGTTGCAGCATTTGCTGACAACCGAGGGATTACCCGCCTCTGTTTTATTGCATATCCTCGATACCGCCGAGTCATTTGTCGGTGTCACGGAACGGGATGTCAAAAAGATTCCCTTATTGCGCGGGAAGTCGATATTCAATCTTTTTTTTGAACCCAGCACGCGCACGCGCACAACCTTTGAAATCGCCGCCAAACGTTTATCGGCGGATGTGTTCAATCTTAATATTGCCGTTTCCGCACAATCCAAGGGCGAAACGCTACTAGATACGGTGAATAATCTTTCCGCGATGAATGCGGATATGTTTGTCGTACGGCATGCGCAGAGCGGCGCGGCGCACTTGATTGCGAAACATGTGCAAGCGGATATTCATGTGATCAATGCCGGCGATGGCAGTCACGCGCATCCGACCCAAGCTTTATTGGATATGTTTACGATCCGGCGCTACAAAAGCGATTTTCGTAATTTGCGCGTGGCGATTATCGGTGACATTCTGCATTCCCGGGTGGCGCGCTCCCAGATTCATGCGTTAACTACGCTCGGTGTGCCGGAAGTACGCGTGATCGCGCCTAAAACGCTGCTGCCCAAAATGGTGGAACGCTTGGGGGTGCACGTTTATCACGATATGGCCAAGGGACTCAAGGACATTGACGTGCTGATGATGCTGCGTTTGCAGAATGAGCGTATGAAAGGCGCGAATTTGCCCAGCCCGGAGGAGTATTTTAAATATTACGGATTGACCCCGGAGAAGCTGTCGCTCGCCCGGCGCGACGCTATCGTGATGCATCCGGGGCCGATGAATCGCGGTGTCGAGATTGATTCGGAAGTCGCGGATGGCAAACAGTCGGTGATTCTCCCGCAAGTGACATTCGGCATAGCGGTGCGCATGGCGGTGATGTCAATTCTGGC
>FSSH01001009.1_pt1 | contig 28834 bp, 22 predicted proteins | sample 1166101 | NCBI WGS metagenome assembly FSSH01 (sample SAMEA32972668, study PRJEB13176) | freshwater metagenome | biome: Drinking water system; feature: Biomass in drinking water that filtered by 0.45 um membrane; material: drinking water | place: USA | collected 2012-12-20 | depth 0 m
TTACGCCAGAATTTCCGTGACGACGCCGGAGCCGACGGTCTTGCCGCCCTCGCGCACCGCAAACCGCAGCCCCTGATCCATCGCGATCGGGCTGATCAACTCGCCCGTCACACTCACGTTGTCCCCCGGCATCACCATCTCCACCCCCGGATTCAACTGCACAATCCCCGTCACATCCGTGGTCCGGAAGTAGAACTGCGGCCGATAGCCGTTGAAGAACGGCGTATGCCGCCCCCCTTCTTCCTTGGTCAACACATAGATCTCGGCCTTGAACTTCGTATGCGGGGTAATGGTCTTGGGCTTCGACAGCACCATGCCGCGCTCGACGTCTTCCTTTTTCGTCCCCCGCAAGAGCACGCCGACGTTGTCGCCCGCCTGCCCTTCATCCAGCACTTTGCGGAACATCTCGACGCCGGTCACGATGGTGGTCTGCGTCGGCCGCAGGCCCACGATCTCGATCTCGTCGCCGACCTTGACGATGCCCCGTTCACAGCGTCCGGTCACCACGGTCCCGCGCCCGCTGATGGTGAACACGTCTTCGATCGGCATCAGGAACGGCTTCTCGATGGGCCGCTGTGGCGTCGGAATATACGTATCCACGGCATCGAGCAGCTTCAGAATGCTCGGCACACCCAATTCACCCTGATCGCCTTCCATCGCTTTCAACGCGCTGCCATGCACGATCGGGGTCTTGTCGCCGGGGAATCCGTACTTGGTCAACAGCTCGCGCACTTCGAGCTCAACCAACTCCAGCAATTCCTTGTCATCGACCTTGTCGGCCTTGTTCAAAAACACGACGATGTAGGGCACCCCCACCTGCCGGGCCAACAGAATATGTTCCCGGGTCTGCGGCATGGGCCCATCGGCGGCGCTGACGACCAAAATCGCCCCGTCCATCTGCGCGGCCCCGGTGATCATGTTCTTGACATAGTCGGCGTGACCGGGACAGTCCACGTGGGCATAGTGCCGCTTGTCGGTCTCGTACTCGACGTGGCTGATGGCAATGGTCATGATCTTCGTGGCGTCGCGGCGCCCCTGGCTCTCGCTCGCCTTGGCCACTTCGTCATAGGGGATGAACTTCGCCATGCCCCGATCCGCACAAATCTTGGTCAACGACGCCGTCAACGTGGTCTTCCCGTGGTCCACGTGCCCGATCGTCCCAATGTTTACGTGCGGCTTCTTCCGCTCATATTTCGCCTTCGCCATAACTCCCTCCGTTACTTACTCGGTTGAGGTTCACATTGAGGAGATCCACATCCGGCCTCCTTCCCTCAACGCTATGCCTCAGCTTCACCCTACGCTACGCACTGGAGCCCACGACGCGGATCGAACGCGTGACCTCGTCCTTACCAAGGACGTGCTCTACCAACTGAGCTACGTGGGCCTCTTCCCGGTGAAACGTCACACGTGAACGCTTGTACAGCACCCGGCCTCTTTCGTCTCACGCCTCACGTTTCACACCTCACGTCCTCGGTATGGAGCGGGCGATGGGATTTGAACCCACGACAGCCAGCTTGGAAGGCTGGAACTCTACCACTGAGCTACGCCCGCCTCTTGTTTCTCGCGCTGAATGCCCACCGCTGAATCGAACAGATGCTCCACACTCAGGACTCAACCGCCATACCACTCCACACCTGATCGACCCCCGCACTCTCTCCCCGCACACATTATCGAGCAGGCGAAATAAACCGGCTTAATGGTGGGCAGGCAAGGATTCGAACCTTGGAAGACATAAGCCAGCAGATTTACAGTCTGCCCCCTTTGGCCACTTGGGTACCTGCCCGCGACACTTCACCGTACGTTGCAATCCAAAAAAATTCGACGCAGATTCAAAAAATGTTCGCTACTTCGGTGTGCAAAAATAAGAGCACACCTCTCCGCGCACAGCTTTCTCTTTTCAATCAAGATGATTGAATCGCTGCTGTGCCGGACAAGCCGATTAGGAAATGCCGGATTCTATTGATGAAGTTCCGCCATGTCAAGAGGGGAAGCAGGTCTCAGTCTGATTTTTTCTTTTTACTTGCTAATGGATCTACAGGGTGCCGATTGAGCACCGCCCTGTGAGCCCCCAGCAATTTTCTGAGCAAATAGAATAGATTTGTCATTAAAACCAAGCACTTGACTCATAAGCGCTACGGCCTCTCTCCAGGTAATCTGTGATGGTTTGGCAAGAAACCGTTTATGGGTGATACGGCGTTCATCAATATCTTCGGGGACATAGTACCCACGAAGCTCTCCCTGCTGAAAAGCCGCGTGAAGCCGCTGAGCCCACTGTTCCATCAGACGCTGCTGCCGAAAGATCGATTCCACCCCCGGATGCTGCACGTCGAGTTGATTCCAGATAGCCCAACCAATGAAGACAGCCCATGTTTCATTGAGGGCTTCCCAGGATTCTGATTCCGTCAGATAGCGCAACTCTGTCTCATTCGGTCGCTGCGCAACCGGTGCGATCATCACGTTTTCATACCGGCAAGTCTGCTGCATTCGCGCAAAATCGATCAATTCACTCGACACCGAACCGTCATCCCCCTGCCCTCCGATGGAAGACGCGAGATAGTCCATGTAGGCATGGAACAGTTCATGATACAGAACCTCCAACTCCTTGTGCGTCATCTTGGTGAGCGGCTTGAGCACCCGTCCGGCAGCATTAAAAGACAAAGACCGATTGAGAACCAGGCGATGCTCGCCGGGATGGTACTCCGCCGCGTACGTCCGAAGATCGTCGAATTCAAACCGGATGAAATCCGGCGGGATCACCTTCAGAAACGTTGTCGGCAGATGCAGCTGGCCTGCGTCCGCCAGCAACCGCTCCCACTGCCGGCCTGACGCAGCAGACCCGACGGGTTCGGATGAAAAGGCTGGAACGACAGAAGCCATGCTCCACCAGCAACACAAAACAAGAACTACTCTCGTCCATAGAGAAGTCATCGCGTCACAGTGCCGAGAGAAATTGTGGTGGAGTCACTGATCGAACATGGCAGCAGATTAATAATCTTGATACCGGGGAGTTCCCCAATCTTCTCTACCGCCTTCTTCAACCAGCGCGATCGTATCGAGAAGATCTGAGGAAACATGATCAAGAAATCGGGAAGGCTTTGAGAGCAGCATGCCGCTCGCCTTGTCGTATACATTGATAGGATAGGTCATAAACAAGTGCCGTTTAGCCCGAGTCACAGCCACATAGAAGAGCCGCCGTTCTTCTTCCAGCTCGTCATCCGTGAGAAAAGAATAGGCGGAAGGAAACCGGCCGTCCACCACCCAAATCACGAAGACACATTGCCACTCCAGCCCTTTGGCTGAATGGATTGTAGACAGCACCAGCCGCTCATCATCCCGGTCGGGCGCCTCGACACCCACCGCGCTACCATCCGGCGGCTCCAGCGCCAGGTCGGCGAGAAATTCGTCGATGCCGTGATAGCCCTCGGCAATCGTATGAAGATGATCCAAATCTCTGGTCCGCTTGGGATAGTCGTCGTACTGCTCCTTGAGAATCGGAAGATAGTATTCGTAGATGTGATTGACGTGCTCCGCCGGATGCCGATCGTCCGACCCGGCCAGACTCTCCAGAGTATTCGCCAGATTCTTGAGTCCCTGCCCCGATCGGCCGCTGACTCCACGCAACACGTCGGACGGCCGTTCGGCCTTCATGATTGCGGCGAGGAGATCCTGGGCTTTTTTCGGCCCGACACCCTCGACCAACATGAGCACGCGATGCCAGCTGACCGTATCCAACGGATTGGCGACCACCCGCACATGCGCAAGCAGATCCTTCACATGCGCCGTTTCGATAAACTTTACCCCGCCGCGCTTAATGAAGGGCAGCCCCTTGCGCGAAAGTTCGATTTCGAGATCGAACGAATGGAAGCTTGACCGAAACAACACGGCGACCTCACTTAACGGCACGCCCTCTTCGCGCAGCTCGAGAATCTTCTGCGCAATAAACCGCGATTGCGCGCTTTCTCCCGCGGCTTCCACGAGGGCCGGCAACGGCCCGTCGATCTTCCTCGTGAAGAGACGCTTCGTATATTTCTCCGCCGCCTCATCGATGACGCAGTTCGCCAAATCCAGGATCGGCTGCGTACTGCGGTAATTTTCTTCCAACTTGTAGATCGTCGTGCCGGGAAAGAGGACCGGAAACTCCATGATGTTTTTGAACGTCGCGCCACGGAACGCATAGATAGACTGGGAGTCGTCGCCGACCACCGTCACATTGTTATGCGTCGTCGCCAACCGGCGGATCACCTCGGCCTGCAGCCGATTCGTATCCTGATACTCATCGACAAGGATGTAGCGATACTGGCTGGAAATGGCCATGCGGGCCGCCTCATCCATCAAGAGCAGCTGCCGAAGCATGACCAGCAAATCGTCGTAATCGAGCAACTTTTTTTGCCGCTTTGCCGATTGGTAGGCCTTGTGCAGCCGGGCCAAATCCTCTGCGTGATCGGCGAAATGGCCGAACTCTTCGAGCAGAATCTCGTCGAGACTGCGGAGTGTATTCTCACTCTTGCTGATCATTTCCATGATCGTCCCCTTGCGGGGGAAGCGCTTGTCTTTTTCGTTGAGGCCGAGTTGGGAGCGAACAAGCGCGATCAAGTCTTCCGCATCGCCGCGATCCAAGATCGTAAACCCCGGCTCAACTCCGATGGACCGGCCATAGCGCCGCAGCAAAAGATTCGCCACCGAGTGGAATGTGCCGCCACACACACGCTGGCTCCGGGCGCCGATCAGATCGCCCGCACGCGCCAACATCTCCTGGGCCGACTTGCGCGTAAAGGTGAGCAGCAGAATATTCGAGGGATCGATCCCGGAATCGATAAGATAGGCGACCCGGTAGACGAGCGTGCGTGTCTTACCGCTGCCGGCGCCCGCGATCACCAGCGACGGACCTTCGCCCGCTGATACCGCCGCCAGCTGTTGCTGATTCAGCGCCGCCGCATAGTCGATGGACAGCTTGCGCGGGACTGCCTCTTCGACAGGCCGCTTTAGTACATACGTCTTAACTTCTCGTTCCATAGAGATCGACGGAGCAGGTGTTCGGCAGTTCGGTCATGCAGAGGGTCGTGTGATATACCATAACTCCGCTTCCATTTTATAGCGCGATCATCGTCCAGAGCTTAGCAACCACCCAGACCACGAAGGCAATCGCGAGCAACATAAGTACGACCGTGCCCCCGACGATTCCGCCGACATAGAACCAATCGGGCCGGGTCTCGCGATCCGACTTCATCGCGGCTGCTCGCAGCAAGACGGCATTTCTCATATTGCTCTGAAACCAGACCGAGAATAGATCGCCGGCGATCGGGATCGCCCCCACGACGCCGTTGATCAGAAGATTCAGACTCATACGAGCCAAGACGATCCGCGGAACGCACACACGAGCCGCCAAAACAAGGATGATCGTGCCGATGAGATTGGCCAGCGCGTCGCCGATTCCCGGGATGAGGCCGAGCAAGGGATCGAGTCCGATAGAGATGGACGTACCGGGAATCTTGACCGTCGTATCCAGCACCTTGGCCAGCACGTCCGCAATCGCGAGCAGATGCTCCCGCGCATCGTCGTGCGGTACTACCTGAACATGAAGCCTCGATGGGTTTTCACGGTCAGAGGCAGAAAAGAAACCCATCACACCTCCACCCTAATTCAACAGATTGTGCGGCAATCAGAATAGCTGGAGCGCTGGAGAAAGTCAGCAGGGCGGGGCCACAGATGGCAATGTGAATAGGGACAGGCGCCACATGAACAACGGTGCTCATGAATGCCGTGAGTCAACTTGCTCGCTTCATTTCCTCCTTCAACCGCTCGGCAATCCACATCTTGATGACCGATTGCCTCGTGACTCCAAGGCTGCTCGCCTGAACGTCCAATGACTCGATGATCCAACTGGGAAAATCGACGTTGACGCGTCTTTGTTCATGGCCGGGACGGCGAGCGTTCGAGAGGACCAGGTGAGGTGTGACCTCCTTCCCCTCATCGAACATCTTATCGAGGATCTTCGCTTTCATAGTACAGTTCCCTTTCTTCTTTTCTGGCTCTTCGAACTGAAATCAATCGAATTCGTCCCTTCCGGTATGTAAAAAAGGCCGACCATAGTTTCTGACCGAGAACGGCAATGAGTACAGACCGGGGCTCGTCTTCTGTTCGCGCTTCAATTTCGAGCCGATCCTTGTCTTCCCACAGTTGTTGCGCCTCTACAAAATCGATTCCATGTTTCTCAAGGTTGGCCTTGCTCTTCGACGTATCGAACTCAAAATCCATCGTGGTATAGAAATTATACCGGCATGGATCCCTCTGTCAATCAAGGCAGAACTCGATCGCTGCAATGCGGCAAACCAAATGTAGATGCCCTGAGGCCAGGCCTGCTCGTCCTCGTGTTTGCGGTCAGCCTTCGTGCGCTGAATGCCGAACAACCTCTTCATTACGTTCAAAGTCGAGACTCAGGGGCAGGTCGAAGGGGCAGTGATAGGCGACATCGGATTGCGCAGGACATTGCAGTTGAACTGGTCGGCCGATATGGTCTTTGTGTCGAGATTGCTTCCACCGCGGGGAGTCAGTTCAATCGTATTGCCGGTGATGTGATTCTTTTTCGAGGAGAATTCAAAGATCTTCACTGCCTCGCTGTAACGCGTATCAGGACCGAATACGAAATCTACGCCATACCAGGTTGCGCCCGTCGCATACTTGACGCGATAGCTTCCCACTGGCACGACAGCCTCAAAACTCTGGCCTCCCTGTACGAAAAATGTCATGACGAGCACACCGGTACTGGCATCGGTGAGTTTGATGTAGAAGCTGTCCGCACCGGATGGCGTCACGATACGGAAAGGGGCAATCTGTTCAGCACTCGTATAGATCTGATGGATACCCTGTGTGACCGGCATGGCCGGATAATTTCTCGGGGCGAGCGTCGGTGAGGAATGGCCTTCATTGTTGGTTTGCACATCGTTGGATGCCGGCCCAGACGATAATCGAAATTCGTTGATCAAGACTCCAGCGCCGATGATGGCTCCGAGGACAATCCAGACGCTGTAACGTGCGGCGAATTTTACTGAACGAATATGGGAAGGCTCAGGCAATGGCATGCGGCATTTGCCGCAGACAGAGGTGTGAGTAATCGAATGGCCTGACACTCGATTTTGCGCCCCGCATTGAGCACACTGAATGAGTTTTACCTGTTTATCTTTGAGCGCGAGGGGTGACACGTGAGGATTCTCCCCTTTTTCGCATGACGAGGCAAGCATCTATAACCCGACCGGCTCCAGACACCGTTCCCACTCTCAAGCCAATAGCCAGGGCAAACGAATCCACTACGGACGCAAGTACTTCCTGACTCTCTCAACACAACGAGCCTCCGCTCGCTTGGATAGTTCGTGCTGCCAAATCCTCAAAACTCGCCATCCACCTTGCCGTAGAGTCCGTGTGACAAAACGGTCGCGATCTTTATTCATCTGCAGTTTCTTTTTCCAAAATGCGCGGTTTGTTGTGGGCTGAGAGGAGTGCTTGGGACAACCGTGCCAGAAACAGCCGTCCACAAATATTGTGAGACGATGCTCACGAAATACAAAATCCGGGTTGCCGAATAGCTTGAGGTGGCGACGCCAACCTGTGATGTGATGCTGCCGGAGGAGCTTTACCAATGCCAGTTCGGTCTTGAGATTCCCCTGCGCACGGACACGAGACATTATTTGCGAGCGCTTCGCCTTGGGGTATATGTCGGCCATTTAGGAGCAGCTGATAACTTACATATGGAGACAAGCCTGCTTTAGACTAGCGGCCTATCGCGGGAAATAGTAACGCTCAATTCAGTAGCCATCCCAACGAAAGACTGACTACTCCTTGGCAAATGCCACTCTCGCCCACTCAGCCTCAGTAAGGCCAACACGCGAAAGTTGCTGACCGATAACGTTAGCCATACGCTGTGCATGACTAGCTTTCAGTTGAGCCACCCATTCATATTCGGCATTGTCAGACCGAAAAACTTCCTTGCCATTCTCGCGCGTAGCCAACACAATCTTTCTTCTGGCATCGGGGGCAAACGCAGCTAATCGCATATATTTCGACGGCTTCCCAACATCAAAAACAAGCTCCACCCACTTATCCTCTCCGCACTGAACGATTACGGGATGGCCCTTACCAGATTTGACTAGATTCCAAAATGGAAAATAGGTTTTGCCTTTCAGGCGAATTGAGTCGCACGCAGGCATGACACAAACCCAGTACTCGCCAGATTTGCGATCTAATATGATGGAGCCAAAGCCGAGGCTACGGTATTTTGTTTGATATTGAGTTCGCACTGCTAATAGAGCTGCGAACTTATGCTGCGCTTCAGTATCCTTCACTGAGCACATAGCCGCTAGAGCTTCTACTGGCTTTCGTGGCTGCTCACCATCCGATTGATCTGTCTTTTTCCTCCCAACCAGACGCTCCGTCGATTCGCTATCTTTACTCCAAAACTCTTTCAAGACCACTTCGCCAGGGCGACCATCTACCTTCCAGAGAGAAACATGGGACTTCACCGGAACAACCGAACAGGATTCACTCACAAATTGTTCCAAATCCTCCGGCGAATAATGCGCATCTTCCATCACTGCCCTGAACTCATCTCCTAGCAACTCTGGCAACTGATCGAATGCCTCCTCGCTTCCACGAATCAAAGCCCTGTGAAGAAGAAATTGCGCATCGAGGTCGCCATGAAACTTGTCGAGTATGCGGGCAGAGCTTTGTCGGACTGCGGCCATTCCAAGGAGAGCACAAGAGGGCAAAATACCCTGATTCATTTTTGAAAACTCTGAAAGCAGGCGGTTCGCCAAATCCTTTTCAGTAACTGTGAAAGGCTTTTCCTGTTCAACCCGATCAACCACCCCAGCTTTTCCCAGAATAACTACTCTCGAAGACCCTGCTTCCAAACGAAATCCACATTCGATCGGCCTGGGCTCTATTTCATTCTTTTGCAAATGCTGGAAAAGCGAGTTTGCTATTGAAAGAAGGCTTTGAGTATTTGTGTAAATAGCGATGAGCCTGACATGATGGGGCGCTACAAGATTACCGCTTTTTATAAGCCTCTCAATCAGTGCCTTTGGCTTGGTTCCACTCACACCATCTTTATGAAAATCCCAGTCAAGAATTACCAGATCGGCGGTCTGGCAGAGCTTAAATATGGTTGAGTTCTCACCAGTTTCAAAACCCTCATCAGGCTCATAGAGGGCGCACACGATTCCATGCTCTGCAAAACTACCAACCAGATCTTTTGTGCGAAATGGCTGCACTGGCAGTTCGGCAGACTCTGGCTCTTCTGCCACAGGGGATTGTTTCTCTAATAGTTGATCCGTTAACTGCTCAGGTCGCATCACTTTCTTTGGCAGGCGAACCTTAACATCTCCAACGTCAGGGTTGGCAGTAACTTGATTGAAGATATTGTCATCAATGAATACAGCGCTCTGTAGATACTTCGTGGCCGCCTGCAAAGAAAAGTCATCGATCGGATTTGGCATCATGATACCAGTCTCAGGGTTGAGGCCGTGATTCTGAACGAAACATTAAACCCGGGCGGTGGAGTATCGAGCATGATGTCCATCTCTTCCTTCTTGAGAGCTTTCCTGGCAATGAAAAGACCAAGCCCTCTTCCACCAGGTTTACGAGTAAACCCCCGCTCAAACAGCCCAGCAACATCACGATCGGGGACTTGCGGACCATTGTTGGCCACTATGAAGGCGCCCTCCTCCGCTGCAAACAGGATCTTTCTTGGCGCAGGAATCGTCTTCAGCCAATAGATCGCATTGTCCACAAGATTGATGAAGACCGGATATATCGTGGATGGGTAACACTCCGCGGTTGCAACCAAAAAAGACTCGGTACACTCGACTGTCACGGCGTGCCTCTCCAATCGATTGGAGAACAAGTCGTTTACATAACGGTGGATGGACTTACCAGAAATTCGCACTGCCTTTCTGTGTAGCCGACGTTGGAGTGGAGTGAACAAACCCAAGTGCCCATCAAGATGTTCAAAGTTAGAACGGATTGAGTCGTAAAGCGGTCGAATTGCTTTGCTCCCACGAGAGATAAATCCAAGCTCTTGGATATTGCTTCGGACATTCCGAATCGCTGCACCAAACTCATGATTGATGATTGCCACAGCCAAACCCAACTGTACCATCTCAAAATCTTCATCAGCCTGCTCTTCGAGTGCCATCATCCGTTCATCCATTGCTGCCATGGTCTCGGCCGTTTCAACTCCACCGGAAGCCTTCAAGTTTTCAGCCAACAAGGCGAGCATGTCTCGCGCAGCTTCGAGTGAACCGCGATGCCGTTGCTCTATTTCCAGCAACTGTTCTTCCCATTGCTGGCGTTGTCTTTCAACTGCCGCCTCATCAAGCTGATCCAGGTTGATTCTGCCCAAATCCGTCTCGATCTGACGATATGCATTGTCAAAGTCTTGGACTGCACGCTGTGTGACATCGAACACCGCATTTAGTGTATCGTCAGCCGTTGCCCTGGTTTGCTGTACCGTCTGTTTCAACATTTGCTGACGCTCTTCTTGTATAGCCTTTAGCCTATCCTCAAGCCTTCGCCGCTGATTCACATAAATTCTTGCTTGTTTTGCAACCTTGCCTAATGTCTCTGCAATCTCATGTTCAAATGGAGTAAAGATCTCCTGATCGAGACGCCTTTTTTCTGTTTGATATGCATCCCATCGTTCATGCAGACTTTTAGGGAATCCGACACCTGTTGGACGTTTAACCCCACAGTCCTCACGAGTCTTGCGTACACCCTCGAGAGCGATTTTTTCAGCACGAATCAACGCCGCTGCAGCTTGATCCTGGTCTGGAATTGCCGCAGCTCCCTGCATGGCCGCATTAGTTTGTTGCCGAAGTCTTGCTATTTCTTGCTCGACAAAACCTGAGTTGACTGCTTTGAAGAACCTGTCGAGGGCTTCCACAAATTTCTTTTTCCTCGCCGTAACCTGCTTCTCACGCTTTTCCAATAAAGCGGACTTACGCTTTAGCTCGGACTGGTGCTGTTCAAAAATTTCAGTGTAAGTTCCACCCTTTCTGAAAAACTCCGCTGCCAAATGCGTAAGAAGATTAATCAATATCTCCCGTAGTTGCCTGTATGCGCTGTTTTGTTGCCACCCTTCCCGACCTGCTTTTTCAACAAGATTTCCATTCCTCTGGCGACTAAGAAGCACCGCCCCAAACATTCTTCTAAACGAGAAGAAATAGTATCCCGCGCCCAGGTTTCGGCGTTTTTCAACCTCGAGCCAGTCGAACGAGTGATCGCCATATGGTAAAATACGCACCCCATCGCGGTAGATATACATACCTCCAAGTCTTTGGGTTTTTGAGAAGATCTGCTCAAACTCATCCGGCTCTACCAAAGACTCACTCTTAGTCCCCATGAGATACCCAAACTCAACCTGGAACGGGCCACAATCGGTCCGCCGCCCTTCGCTTTCCTTCCACGCGATATTCAACTTCTCATACGTCTTCTCATAGACGCGCAAGGTCCCAGAGAACTGTCCAAACTCGTCCACGTCCCCTGAGAAATAATGGTCAACCTTCGGAACCTCCTCGGCAGTGAAAAACAGTTGAGGGTCAAGAAGTTCTTCGCCGACAGCGACACCGGGCTTCCAAACCCTAAAAGACGCTGTAATGGTCGCTGGTGGTTTTGCGAGAAACACTTGGTTGTAGAATCCGAGAAGCGACTTACGAAATCCGTAGTCCCGCAAACGCTCCTCACTGGCAAGCTCCATATCTAGAACCGCAGCCGAAGGAGCAATAATGAAATGCGTTCCTGTCCCTTCACCAACCAGCGAGAGCCTTCCGTCGTCATGCGGCGCTAGAACAGCATCAAGATCTCCCGGGTCCGGGCGGAATGCCTTAACGTCACTGTGAATTTTTGAAAAGTCGAGTTCGAGATGATTTTTCGTGAGACGCTCAATGCAATCAAGAAGCGCGGCTGCAAGAATCGCACACTCTTCTTCTGACGGCAATTTTCCACCCCGGATGGTTTTCACCGGAATTTCAATCTCGTCAAGATTCAGACCAGGCAATTCAAAAATCCCCCAGTGCACTAAACCCATTACCAAATCCTGCAAACCGTCTTCGCGCCGGGCGCGAGACAGAACAAGCACCATGCGGCCTAATAATGCAATCGCGAGTCTCCCAATTCCTTTTTCTCCAGTAATAGGCCTGACTTCCATCTCTTCCGGTCTATACTGACTCCCCACCCCATCTCCGAACTTACTTTCCGTACCTAACACAAGCCATTTATCTTCAAAGTCTTTCCGAGTCATTCCCACGCCATTGTCGCGAATGACCAAGAGCTTTTGCCCCTCGAAGTAATCAACCCTGGCAAGCGTTGCGTAGGCATCATGGGCATTCTTATATAGCTCGCTGACGGCGTTCTGAATGCCCGCAATCTGTTGCCGTCCGAGCATGTCAACCGCTCGAGCTCTTGTTCGTATTTTAGCCATTTGATGCAATAGTGACTATGTGTTGGCCAATGCGACGGGCGAGCTCGGGAGGAACTGCATTCCCGATCTGCCTTGCGAGATTATTCAAATTTGTTCCGTGGAAAACAAAATTTTCTGGAAATGTTTGAAGAGTCGCTCCTTCTCGAAGCGAAATGGCTCGATCTTCCTCGGGGTGACCAAATCGTCCATTTGAAAAACTATTAAAGCGGGTTGTAATAGTTGGTGCCGGGCGGTCCCAATACATCCGAGCATACACATCCCGAAATATCTCATCTCGCCCACGATATGCATCAATTTGGAGGGACTCACTGTCTTTCCATGCAGACCGATCACCACCTGACTTAGGTGTCATTCGAATTCGACGGAGATTATCAGGCGAAAGCTTGCACGCTGTATGCTGGAAATCAGACGTGTCCCGATGCCCAGCAGTTATCGCTCTAAACCCTCTCGCTACCCCAATAAAGGAGCTCACAACAAGCCCCTGATCGGGCAACGGTGGAGGCAGGGAGATCGCCGAAACCAACCGAGTCGCAATCAGAAGATACCGCATACGGTTTTGAGGGACTCCGTAATGATTTGCGTTAATAATGCCATCGTCCCAGGCATAACCAAGGCTTTCGAGAAAACCAATGAACTCAGGAAGGATTGTTTGTTTTTTTCTGGAATGCAACCCTGGCACATTTTCAACTATCACGAAACCAGGAAGGAAGTGGCGAATGAATTTCTCAAACTGCTTCAAAAGGAAGGCTGTTTGAGCGGCCTTTGTTTTGTCTGTTCTGATCTTGCTCCAAAACTGGCACGGACTGCATCCAGAAAAAACCAACGAATCGTCATTGACGCGAAGCCTTAAGCGTCGCGCAAGTTCACGAGCGGATAGGGTACTTATGTCATGCTTTATAAATTTAGCCCCTGCGATGTTACTTTCGTACGTTTTCCGGCAATCAGTCGCATTATCAACGCCGGCCAGAACTTTAATGCCCGCCTTGGTGAGCCCAAGGCTCATCCCACCTGCGCCACAAAAAAAATCAACGGCTCGTAGTTTTGCTTGATCCTGCCCCAGCATGCGGCCAATTGTAGCCGGACGCTTCAAAAATGGCGAGTACTGGTGTCACAACAGCGCATGCCAATATCATCCCGGTAACCATAGGCTCACGGCCTGGGAAAGGTGCCGGAGACTGGATCCTGAGCACTGGGATGACAAACCAAGGATCAGGGTCAAGTCTTACTTTGTGCATTCCGCTGGGCAAGTCATCTGCCCATGGCTCGCTGGCTCGCCCACTCCGCCTCACATTGCCCAGTGTACCCTGCCACCTCACCGGACAAAGCCATGCGCGATATCATCAGCATTAGTCGTGGCACCTCATTCACAATCTTCTATTCCATGTGTGCCTGGTACGAACCAGTTCAGGATTTCTTGTCCTTTTCAGACCATTATCCTCGATCGAAGCCCATGCCAGCACATAGAGCAGGCAACGAATTGCTGAATCGCCTCTTTGCTCGCCGCATGCGTCTCCGCTATAATCTGCCGCTACTCACGGAGACCCATGGCTACTGCCAATACTGAATATAGGGACCAGCTCCGCCAACTGGCCGAGCTTATGCTGGCCGTGTCGGGGGAGTCCGTCACCCTCATGAAGAAGAACGCGCCTGAGCAGGCGCTCGCGCTGAAGCGGCAGGACGAGTGGGGACTCTATCTCGAATTTCTCAAGATTCTGTTCAATGTGGCCGACCGGCTGGCCGCGCTGCATATCCCGCTGAAGGACCAGATGGTCTTCATGAATGGGCTCGAAGATGCGGTGACCAGCCAGTTAAAGCACGCGCTGGAACCGGCATTCGGGAACAACGTGGATCAGATGGAAATCGTGCTGACGGTGGGTACTGCCGTCGCCGAAAGCCGGGAGACCTACGAGCCATACAAATTCCTGATCACCGAAGAGTCCAAGGCGAAGAGCGAGATGTTCCGTGACTTCGGCGAGAAAATCGCCCGAGCCCTCGGCGCGCCCGGCAATAGCCAGCTCAGTTCGGCGGCGGCATTGTGTGCCGGCGCCATCGTGCCGGCGATCAGCGCTGTGCTCGAGGGCCAGACACCGCCCGCTACTGATGCAGCGCACAAGGCTTCCGCATCGATGGCCGACTCGCTGGACACGAAAAGCCAGACCGGGCAGGAGATCAAGTTGATCAGCCTGATGTCGAGCGTGTCCGGAGAAGAAGTCGAAACACGCTGGGGCCTCCACCCCCGATTCCGCGAAGATCTGACTCCGGCCGAACTCCAGCAACTCACCAAGCTGCTGAACCGAGTTGCAAAAATCGTTGGCGAACGGTATGCCGCCGTGGCATTCTCCGATGAGTGGGCCTCGTGGCATAAGGCGGGACACGCCTGACTCGGACCAGACAAACCGTGTCCTCGACCCCCTATCACCCCACGCGCATGACATCTCATTTATCGAAGGAGCCCCTGTGGATATTTCTACTTCCGTGAATAGTTCCCTTGCCCATCTCCCTCCGAGTCTGGGACGCCTGTCTGAGGTGGCTCATAACCTCTGGTGGAGCTGGACACTGGAAGCACGTGAATTGTTCGAAACCATCGACCCCACACTCTGGTTTCTCACACACCATAATCCCGTCAAACTATTGGCTGATGTGAGGCCGGACCGGCTGGCCCGGTTGGGGGAAGATCCGTCATTTCTTCGTCACTACTCGGCGGTGCTCCGCCTCTTCGACGAGTATTGCGCGAACAAGAAAAGCTGGTTCGGCGCCCACCACACGGATTTGACGAAGACGACCATTGCCTACTTCTCCGCGGAATTCGGTCTGCATACGTCTGTGCCCATTTATAGCGGCGGCCTCGGCATTCTGGCGGGCGACCACTGCAAAGAAGCCAGCGACCTGGGCGTGCCGCTGGTCGGCATTGGATTCATGTATCCGCAAGGTTATTTCCGCCAGCGCCTCACTCAGGAAGGATGGCAGGAGGCGGCCTATGCGCCGTTCACCCGGGAAGAGTCTCCCATTCAAGCGGCACAGACTCTGTCCGGAGAAGCCTGCCGGTTTACCGTCGAGATGGGGGGCCGCCACGTCACCGCCGCCGTCTGGCGGGTCGTGGTCGGCCGTGTGCCGCTCTTCCTGATCGATACGGATGTGCCTGAAAATAGCCCGGAGAATCGCGCCCTGTCCGCCCGACTGTACGGTGGCGATCAGGAAATGCGGCTCTGCCAGGAAATCTTGTTGGGGATCGGCGGCGTACGGCTCTTGCGCGCATTGGGCATCGCCCCCTCCATCTGGCATGCGAACGAAGGCCATTCCGCCTTTCTCACCTTGGAACGTCTCCGTGAGTTCATGCAGAAGGGGGCCACACATGCTGAAGCCAGTGAGCTGGTCCGCCAAAGCACTGTGTTTACAACCCATACGCCGGTGCCGGCCGGCCACGACGTGTTCCCTCACCATCTGATGGACCGATACTTTGCAGGGTATTGGGAACAACTGGGCCTCTCACGGGAAACGTTCATGGGTCTGGGTGAGACACCTGAATCGCGCGGCCATGGTTTCAACATGACAGCACTGGCAATGCGCCTGTCGGCCCACGTGAACGGCGTGAGTCGCGAACATGGCCGCGTCACCCGCGAGATGTGGCGGCATTTCTGGCCTGGATTACCCACCGAGCAAGTCCCCATCCGCAGCGTCACGAACGGGATTCACGCGCCGACCTGGATCTCTCCCGAACTCCATCGCCTGTACGGCAAATCACTCAGCCCGACGTGGACCTCCAGCTGCGACGATCCGGCCATGTGGCAACGGGTGACGGATATCCCCGACGCCGAATTGTGGGCCGTCCGTCAGGCCATGAAACGGAAACTCATGAGTTTTATCCGCGAACGGGCCAGAACCGGATGGATGCAAGGCCATATCCAGCCCTCACAAGTGCTGGCTCGCGGCACGCTCCTCGATCCTGAAGCGCTGACGATCGGTTTTGCCAGACGGTTTGCCACGTATAAACGGGCGACGCTTCTCTTCCAGGATCTTGAACGTTTGAAATCGCTTCTCCAAAACAGATGGAGACCCGTCCAATTGATCTTCGCAGGCAAAGCCCATCCGGCCGATGAACCGGGACGGTACTTCATTCATGAAGTGCTCAGCTTTTGCCATGATCATAAGCTGGGCGGCCATGTCGCGTTCCTCGAAGATTACGAGATGCACATGGCGAAGTTTCTTGTTCAAGGTGTCGACATCTGGCTCAACACCCCGCGGTTCCCCTTGGAAGCCAGCGGGACCAGCGGCATGAAGGCCGCGCTGAACGGGGTACTGAACCTGAGCATCCTCGATGGGTGGTGGGCTGAAGGATACAACGGCGCCAATGGATGGGGCATCCAACCGTTGGCCGACCAGGCAGACACCAAAGCACAGGATCAGCATGACGTCGAACAGCTCTATCGCATCTTGGAACAGGAAGCCGTGCCGCTCTTTTACCAACGCGATCGAGACGGCATCCCTCGCGGCTGGCTGCATATGGTCAAAGAATGCATCCGCACCATCGCTCCACAGTTTTGCACCACCCGCATGGTAAAAGACTATGTGGGGATGCTCTACGAGCCCGCCACGCTGCGCGCCCCATCGACATGGTAATCACCTTCCGCGCAGAGCATCGGTGCACTGGGCGGCCGTCGATTCTGCATCCGGCCTGCGCGTGGGTGTTGACCGCCGCCGTGACACTCTGTGTCGCACCGATCACACCAGCCCACGCCGCCGGGGCCTCATCCTCCATAGAATCAACCGCCAACGATCTCTTCAAGGCCGGTGACTATGCAGCAGTCGCCGCACTTTTTCAGACCATACCTCCGGGCACCACGATATCAAACCAGTTGTTACGCACCTGCCTGTTGAGCTACGTGCGACTCGGACGCACCGACGAAGCGCTCGCAATTTATATGAGACTCGCTCTGGACGGGCGCACCCACGACCCCGCACTACTTCGTCCTCTCGCACTCACGGTCATTACTAGCCACGTCAGGGACCGCAAGGAACATGTCCGGATTGCCGCCTACACCACCTTGGCGGATCTGGGCCTGCCGGAAACAGCCGCCGTTCTGGAGGACGGGCTGCTGGACTCTTCTGTCCTGGTGCGGGCGCGGGCCGCAGAAGCGATCGGGAAAGCCGGCCTGGCCAAGAAATCCGGCGCACTCCGGCGAGCATTGGGTGACCAGATGCCTACCGTCCGCATTGCCGCCATGACCGCCCTGGGAGAGGCCAATGCCGCTGATCTAATTACCCGATTCTCAGACATCGCCCGCACTGACGAAGGCCCCGAATCGATCTTCGCCGCTGCAGCCCTCTATCGCATGGGACAATCCGACAAACTGGCCGATATCACCAACGCAGCCACGCTGCCGGATGAGGACATGCGCATGGCGGCGCTCGGTGTACTTGGCCGGCTGAAGCGCCCGACAAGCCTGGCGGCCCTCAGTCAGGCCGTGTATGATCCCCACCCATCCGTGCGTGCCTTCGCCGCCGGTGCGCTGGGAGAATTCGGCTCGCCCGGAGCAGTCGCACCGTTGACCCATGCCATTGGAGACGACATCGCCATGGTTCGCAGTGTCGCGGCCGGAAGCCTGGGCAGGCTGGGCATCAAGGAGAATCGCCCGTTGCTGCAGGCCTTGACCCGGGACCCCAGCTGGCAGGTCCGCGCGGCTGCCGCCGAGGGGTTGCTTCGTTTGGGAGAGGCCTCGGCCCTGCCGCTCGTTGCTGAACTTGTGAAACAGCCAGACCCCTCCGTTCGAGGCGCTGCCGCTCAGGCGCTGAGTGCGACCTCGAACACAGAGGCCGTGGCTCTGCTGGAACCCCTGCTCCGGGATATGCAACCGCTTCCACGACTCATGGCCGCCAAAGCCTTGGGGAACAGTGCAGGACCTGTGATGCCACTGCTCGTTAAAGCCTTAGGGGACACCGACGAAGCCGTTCGGATCACCGCAGCGGGAAGCGTGCTGCGGCAGCTGGATCGGAAACGTTCACCGCCCAAGCATCGCTAACCGGCAAGGAGATCATGCTCAAATTCATCGCCGTGCTGCTCCTGGTCGCCGGCGCCTTCGCGGCGGGGTATTACGCAGGGCAACAGCCTGTCGGCACATTGCAGGCAAGCGTATCGGACCTGACTCACCGCTTGGCAATTTCCGAGGAAACGATCAACGATGCCCGCCAATCGTTGAAGAATCTTTCTCAGAATGCCTTGGCGACGACGGCAGAAATCGAACGCGATCTCCGCCGCCGCAAAGCGCTCATGGAAGCCAAATCACGGGTGGTGCAGGCCAAGGCACATGTCCTCGACCGGAATTACAGCGATGGGGCAAAGGAACTGACCGAGGCGGCCTCGACCTTGGAGGCTGCGGCAAAAGGAGCCAAAACGGACGCCTCAACCCAAGCCATGCTGGATGTGGCCCACGCACTGCGGGACACACGTATCGAAGTCGCGATGGGAAAGCTGGTGCCCTTGAAGAAGTTCGATGACTTGCAGCGGCGGATCGATCAGTCGCTCGACAAATAGCGCGAGGATGCCGCGTGCATCGCAGCTCACGCAGTGGCAGGCTGGGACACCGGCTGTTTTTTCCACTTGGCCAGAATACGTTCCACCCGCATCTTCACGACCAGATCAGGATCTTTGAGCAACGGCTTGATGGCCTCGCGCCCCCGCTCATCCCCGATCGATTCCAGGGCCGCCGCCGCGGTCAAGCGTGTAAACCAGTCCCGGTCTCCCAGCATGTCGATCAAGGGAGCAATCGCGTCGCCGTTCTTGAGGCGACCCAGCGCGAGCACCGCGCTCGTGCGCACGTTGTCATCCTTGTCCCGGAGCGCGGTAATCAACCGGGGCAATGCCGGCTCGCCGAGTTCGACCAGCGCATTGATCGCATCGTCCTTGAACTCGTCATTGCGCAGCTGCAGCATCAGGGGATCGAGCACCCGTTCGTCGCGGATTTTACCGAGCGCCAAAATGGCGCACTTCCGTACTTCCCAGTCGCGCAGCAGCTTGAGAAGCATCTCGACGGCGGGGGAGCCCACCTGCCCCATCGCTTCGACCGCCACTTCACGGACCTGCCAGTCGCCGTCGCGCATCGCCTTGGCCAGCGGCTCGATGCACCGCTCATCGCCCATTTCGCCGAGCGTAATGACGGCTTCGCGGCGGACCACCCAGTCCGGATCGTTAAGCAGATCGATCTGGATATCGATCTCGTCCTTGACCTGCTCTTCTTCGAGCGAAGCGGTGCTTCCCGCAGCGGAAGGAGCGTCATCGGGCACTTGCGACTGTGCCTTGACGAGCTCGGCAGAGAAGGTGTCTGCCGATTCGTCCCCGGCCGGTTGCATCGCTGGAAGTGTGTCCTGAGAATTGTCCGTGTGCGTCTGATCCATCGCTAACCTGTTAGTGGTTTACACGTTCACTGCCGCGCGCAGACGAGTACTGACTGCTACCTATGCCGAGGCAGGTGCGGCGGCTTTATTTCCAGCCGCGTGTTTCTTTCGCAATGCCAGCGCCCGCCGACGCCGTTGTTCTCTCTTCAGCCGCTTGACCAGCGACCGGGTTGCGCTTTTCCCTTCCGGGGTGCTCGCTCCGGTCCGCTTCGCTGTAATTTTTTTCTTGAGACGAGCTTCCTCCGACTCTGCCGAAGTCTTTTTTCCCATGCCATCAACTCCTTTGACCGATTGCCGATGAAAAGTATACGACCGGCTCGCCCTGAGTCCGGACGGGCCAGTTTAGAGGAGCGGTTTCCCAGCTGTCAACCGCGCGAAGAGGATTGATTGAGTTATAAAAGCCCGAGTCCCGCATGATGCCGATGGGCCGGATCGCTGGCAAGGATCGCCGGCGCCCATTTCCATCGGCGTTGGATGAGGAAATCCACAGGCCGAAGGCGATGCCCCGGTAGCATCATGGGATCGGGCATGCCCAATCTCATGACCGGCAAGGACAAGGAGGCTTGTTCATTCAACGTGCGCACCATCAAGAGAGACGGAAACTGGTTGGCCCCTTCCTCTGCATCAAGGACGAAGTCCGGCCTATGATCCCCGATCACCTCAAGCTGGATGACCGACAGCCCTCCGTCAACCATCCCTAACTGGGCTGCTGCGGCCCGGGAAAGGTCGAGAATCCGTCCATTCACATAGGGCCCCCGGTCGTTGATCCTCACACGGACGTGCTTCCCGTTCAACAGGTTGACGACCCGGACCATACTCCCAAGCGGCAGGGTCCGATGGGCTGCCGTCAGCGCCTCCATATTGAATAGTTCGCCATTGGCTGCCTGTTTTCCATGAAACTGCGCCCCATACCACGAGGCCACACCCCGTTCCTTGATCCCCACATCCAGCTGGCTCTCGCCCTTGGGAATCCAGGAACAGCCACCTACTGAAAGGCAGAGGACAACCGCCAAGACATGGAAGGGCTTCTGATCAGCTGACTTTTTCATTGCAGAAGTACGAAAATTCATCCTGTTCCTTCTCCCCTCTGGATCATCCCGACGCGAATCTATTGCCAGGGTACGATCCAAGGGGAAATTCAACAATACCGACTCGGTAGCCTATTCCCCCTACCTTGGTATGAAGGCATGCTGCTCGGCCACAGATTAAAGACAGTGGGAAACGTGCAGAAGGGGCTGTACCACGATCAGGCGGTGACACTATATATAGGAGTGATACCGCTGAGTCAACTCCGTAGGCGGCGAGTCCGTCCAACACCATCGTCGTAACAAGCGAAGAAGGTACGGCTAACTGCAAGGCCGTGGGCCGGAATGAACCGAGAACATATTCACTCGAATACATGGATGTTTTTCATGGTCCGGCATACCGCATTTCGTGGGGATTCACTCACTCTAGGAGAACTCCACGCCACACAGACTCCCCTGTACAGACCGCCATATTGACTGCCTGGAACGGACTGAGTAAGATCCCTCCCGCAGATGAAATGTGTGTTGTTTCGAGACCGGCGCCGCGAGATCCTCCGCCGTTCATCGCCCTGACATCACTCACATGATCGACGTTCAGAACATTACCAAACGGTACGGACATCATACGGCTATCGACCGGGTCACCTTCTCGGTGGCCAAGGGGGAAGTGTTAGCTTTTCTTGGCCCCAACGGCGCAGGCAAAACAACCACTATGCGGATTCTCACCTGCTTCATGCCTGCCACGGAAGGAACCGTGCGGGTCGCCGGGTTCGACTGCGCCGATCAACCCCTTGAAGTCAAACGTCATATCGGCTATCTGCCTGAGACTCCACCGGTCTATCAAGAACTGACCGTGACAGAATATCTGACCTTTGTGGGCCGGCTACGCGGGATGGGAGGCCGAAACCTGACCTCAGCACTCGATCAATCGATCGGGCGCCTCGAATTGGGGTCGGTCCGCCACCGCCTCATCGGCAACCTTTCCCGTGGCTACCGTCAGCGTGTGGGCCTGGCCCAAGCCTTGCTGCATGACCCGCCCGTCTTGATCTTGGACGAACCGACGATTGGGCTCGACCCAAAGCAGATCATTGAAATACGAGAACTCATCAAAAGCCTGGCCGGGTCACACTCCGTGATCCTCAGCACACATATCCTGCCGGAAGCCACAGCCGTCTGCCAACGAGTGGTCATCATTAGCGGAGGACGCATCGTGGCGCAGGATTCTCCGGAGCAACTATCGGCTCGGCTTCGGCAATCTGAGAAAATATCCGTGACGCTCAAGAATCCCTCTGCGGATTGCAACGCGAAACTCCGCGAGATCCCTGGCGTTTTGAACATTTTCCCCGGGGAACAAGCCGGGATGTTCCTGATCGAATGTGCCTTGGGCCGTGACGTACGAGATGAAATCGCCCGTGTCGTCGTGTCTCATCACTGGGGCTTGCTGGAACTGCGTACCATTTCAATGACGCTGGAGGATGTCTTCCTCCGACTCACACGGCATGAGGATGGCCTGCCACAGACACCGGCCACAGCAGCGCCGGCCTCGCAGGAGACCGCCCCGTGACCCCGGTACAGGCCATCATCGCCAAGGAACTGCGCGGGTATTTCGTCTCACCGATCGTCTACGTGGTCGGCGCAGTGTTCCTGCTCATCTTCGGATTTCTTTCGTATCTCTATATCGTCTTCGCGGGCGCGCAAGCCATCCAGCTGATGCAGATGCAAGGCGGCCCGGCCTCGATCAATCTGAACGACTTGGTCTTCAGAAATCTCTTCGCCAGCATGCGCTTCGTCCTGCTGATCATTCTCCCTATTCTGACCATGCGGCTGTTCGCCGAAGAGAGAAAGCTGCGGACATTCGAGTTCTTGATGACCTCGCCCGTTGGCATCCACGAGATCGTTCTGGGCAAGTTCGTGAGTATCCTGCTGATCTATTTGGGCTTGCTGGGAATCACCGGCTTGGTTCCGACCGTCCTGATGCTATTCAGCGAGTTCGATTGGAATCCGGTTTTGACCGGCTATCTGGGGATGGCCCTGCTGGGCGCGCTCTTCCTGGCCGTCGGTCTCTTCGCCTCGGCCCTCACGGAAAATCAGATTGTCGCGGCCTTTGTCGGGTTCGGCATCCTTCTCACGTTCTGGCTGATCTCAGGGTTAGGCGCGCTGCTCGGCGACACGACGGCGGGACAAATCATCTCGTATGTCTCGTTTATGGAACACTACGACCGTCTCGTACGGGGGCTCATCGATACCAGCGACCTTGTGTATTTCGGAAGCGGCCTGGTGCTGATGCTGTTCCTCACCCATCGAGTTGTAGAATCGACACGCTGGAAATGAACTGGAAATCATTCCCTCTCGGCCTCATCGGACTCGTCCTCGCTTCAGGCGGCGGCATCGCCTATAGCCTATGGCCCGATCTCCTCTGGGCCGTCACGATCGCCGAACTTGTGGCGCTGATTTGCCTGAGCGCATTTCTCGTCCTGCATTTCGAGAGGGTCAAATCCTTCTCCGGCCGACGCTCGACCAGAATGGGGCTGAACAGCATCCTGATGGTCCTGCTCTTTGTCGCCATTCTCAGCATCGTGAACTTTCTGGCATCCCGGCATTCCATTCGTTGGGATGTGTCAGAAAATCAAAATTTCACGCTCGCGCCTCAGACCTACCGTGTGTTGCGCGCGCTGCCGCGCGAAGTCACGATCACGGTCTTCACACGGGAGAAAGATCCCGGCTATCAAGCATTCAAAGAACGGCTGGAGAGCTATCGGCAGGCCTCCACCAAACTCAGAGTGGAATTCATCGACCCGGAAAAACAGCCGAAAATCGCCCAGAGCTACGGGATCTTCAAGACCGACACGGCAATTTTCGAAAGTAATGGGCAGACAATCCGAGTCACCTCTCCGTCGGAAGTGGAGTTGACGGGCGCGCTCATTCGCATCTCCAAAGACGCCAAGAAACGCATCGTCTTCGTCGAAGGACACAGCGAGCGGAGCGTAGAGGATAAAGACCGCAACGGCCTGTCGCTCGCCAAAGAAGCCTTGACCAAGCAAGGTTATGACGTTGGCGCCGTCTCGCTGCTTCAGGACGCGGCCGTTCCGGACAACACCACTGTGTTGGTCCTGGCCGGGCCTCGCCGCTCCGTCACCACAGAAGAGCAGGACCGTATCCGGGCCTATGTCGAAAAAGGCGGCCACGTCCTGATCCTGGTCGATCCCGACACGCAAACCGGACTCGATCCCTTGCTGGCCCACTGGGGACTCGGTCTGGGGCCGGGCGTCTTAGTCGACTTGCAAGACAGGCTCGCCCAAGGAGACCTCACCGCGCTGTTGGTCCGCACCTTTACCGAACACGAGATCACCCAAGACCTGACGTCCGCCGTGCTATTCCCTCTCTCACGCCACATCACATTCGACGAGCAAGCCGGCAAAGATTGGGACTATGTGCCGCTGGCCCGTACATCGGCTAACAGCTGGGCGGAAACGAATATGCAAGGCCGAGTCGTGAGCCTGAGCGAAAAGGAAGACGTGAAGGGTCCGCTGTCGATGGTCGCCGCACTGGCCCCCAAACAGACACCTGCTGAAGGCGCGCCTCGTCCGGCCATCGTCGTCATCGGCAACTCCACCTTTGCCACCAACGCCTTTTTCAACTTCCCCGGAAACAGCGATTTTTTCCTCCATACGACCGGATGGCTGGCCGAGGAACGCGACTTGATTTCCATTGCGCCGAAAGAACCGGCCCTGAGGCCGTTCACACCGAACCCGACGCAGGAACGGGTACTGCTCTACATCCAAGTCGTTTTTCTCCCGCTCATGATGTTTCTGACTGGCCTGATGGTCTGGAGAAAGAGGCGGCGCTTGTGACAAGCATGGAGAAGCACGGCGTGTTCGTCATTCGTCAACCGTCATTCGTCATGCGCCAATCGCTCCGAATCACTCACCCCTTGCCACTTGCTACTTACCACTTGCTACTCACCCCTTACCCCTCACCCTTCACCCACTGACTATGCGCTACTGGCCGACAGTCCTCATGCTTGTCATTCTGGCGGGGCTCGGAGGCTATCTCTATGTGGTGGAACTCCCCACCACGCAACGCGAGATCAAACAGGAGGCTGAACAGAAGCAACTGCTGTCGTTTCCCGAAACGGCCATCACAGGACTGACCATCACGACGGCTCAAGGCCCCGTCGAGCTCACACGCACCGACTCGGGAGGCTGGACTATTACCGCTCCCTTGCAGACCGACGCCGATATCCGCGAAGTCCAAGCCCTCGTCCGTGCATTAGTGACGGGCAGAGTGACCCGATCTGTCGCCGAACGATCTGCCGGCCTGGCCCCCTTCGGGCTGGAGCAACCTGTAACAACCGTCACCGTGACGGCCGGGGGGCAACAAGACACCTTGGCGATCGGCGACAGCGGTCCCTTGTCCAATACCCTGTACGTCCTCCGTGGATCCGACGGGAAAGTCTTGCTGACCGACCTGGCCCCTAAAGACTTTGTCAATAAATCGCTGCTGATGTTCCGGCGAAAGGACCTCCTGCGCTTTGTTCAGAACGATATCGAACGGGTGAGGCTCAACTATCCTCCGACTGAAATCGTGATCTACAACATGGCCAAGGGCAAACCGAAGCCGTCCTGGAAGATCCGCTACCCGATCGAAGCCGAAGCCGACCAAACGGAAGTCCGCTCACTGATGTTCCGTCTGGAAGACCTGAAGGCACTGAGCATTATCGACCCGGGCCCTGAGCGGGATGCGGTAGCCAAAACCCTGACCACCCCGAAACTAAAGATCACTCTGCATACGGCAGAGGGCGACCAGAACGTCCAGCTCTACCAGCCGGACCCTCAAAGCGGCGATGCAATCGCAGAAACCACGCCTGAGGCCCCGCTCTACCGTGTCAGCCCGACAGCAATCAAAGACCTTACGAAGGACCTCTTCACTCTGCAAGACAAACGTCTGCTCGGAGTCGACTATACGGATATCGCCATGTTGTCGGTCCGCACGCGCGACCACCAGTATGTCCTCATCAATGACAATGGAGAATGGGTGCTGGAGGACCGCCCCACGGAAAAACTCAGCCAGGAAGCGGCGGATCTCTTTGTGAGCCGGGTGGCAAATCTTCCGGCGGAAGAGCGGGTGCTCAAACAATCCTCACCGCTCGCACCCTACGGACTGCTGGCACCGGCTGCCGAGTTCGTGGCCACCGGAAAAGACGGAAGGGTCGCCGGCAGGCTCACACTTGGCAACCGAGTAGGGAACTTGATCTATGCCACTGGCGATCGTCTGCACGGCATCTTTCAAGCTCGTCCCGATCTTCTCACACAGATTCCCTCTAGAGCCGCCCTCCTTGCCCAGCCCCCAATTAAACCCTGAACGGGAATAACGGGATGCCGGTCTTCTCGTGAGATCGCCCAGAAATGTGTGTCTTGCGATCGAAGGGGACTACGCCGCCGCCAATATCTGTTGAACCCGATCCACTAAGACCTGAGGTTTGAACGGCTTGGACAGGAATGCCACGCCGGGTTCCAATACACCATGTTGCACGATCGATTCGTCTGTGTACCCGGACATGTATAACACTTTTAACTGTGGATACTTGCTGAGCAGACGCTGCGCCATCTCTACGCCGCTCAGGTTGGGCATGACCACATCCGTCACAAGCAGATCGATCGGACCGCTATGGGAATTGCCGACCGTGACACCCGCTTCGCCATCATGGGCAGTAAGGACCTTGTACCCATAGGATGCCAGTAATTCCTGAAACAACCTCCTGATACCGGCTTCGTCTTCCACCAGCAGGATCGTTGCTTCCTTTTCCTTGCAGAACGGCTTAATCAGATGGGTTCCGTCAGCCTGAGGCTCTGCCGGAGACTCCGTCTCAACTGCAGGGAAATAGACGCGAAACGACGCACCTTTACCCAACTCACTCTCAACTGTGACAAAGCCGCCGCTCTGTTTGACGATACCATACACGGTCGAAAGCCCGAGTCCTGTGCCCTTACCGGATTCCTTCGTCGTGAAAAACGGTTCGAACACCCGAGCCTTCGTCTCCTCGTCCATTCCGCAGCCGGTATCGCGGACTTCCAGACAGGCATAGCGGCCGGGCTTGACGATACCTGTCGGCTCGCCACGTTCGGGCGTGATGACAACATTGTCGGTACGGAGAAGCAGCCGCCCACCCTTTGGCATCGCGTCGCGTGCGTTGACCGCGAGGTTCATGATGACCTGATCGATTTGCCCGCGATCCGCTTTCACCGGGGCAAGGTCGTCCGCAAACACGGGCTCCAGCTGAATGTCTTCCCCGATAAGCTTGTGTAACAACCTTTCTATCTGAGCCACAACATCGTTCAACGAGAGCTGTGTCGGCTGAATCACCTGTTTGCGGCTGAAGGCCAACAGCTGCTGCGTCAGGTTGGCGGCCCGCCCGGCAGCCTTGACGATTTCTTGCACAGCCTGCTGTAGGGGATCCCCCGGCTTGATGCTCATCTGCAATATCTCGCTGAATCCGGTAATCACAGTGAGGAGGTTGTTGAAGTCATGGGCGACGCCGCCGGCCAATCGGCCGACTGCTTCCATCTTTTGCGCTTGCCGCAATTGCGCCTCTAATAAGGTCTTGTCCGATTCCGCTTCCTTCTGCACAGTTAAGTCCCGCGTCAGCTGGGAGAATCCGATCAGCTTTCCCGCCTCGTCGTAAATCGCCGCGATGGCGGCGCGAGCCCAGAATTTCGAGCCATCTTTCCGCAAGCGCCACCCTTCGTCCTCGACCGACCCCTGCTCGGCCGCCTGAGCCAGCAGCCGCGTCGGCTTGTCGCCCCCCACATCCTCGGCGGAATAGAAGTAGGAAAAGTGCCGACCGACAATATCTCCCGCCGTGTAGCCCATGATGCGTTGAGCCCCATCGTTCCAGTGAACGACGAGACCTCCGGGATCGAGCATGACGATGGAGTAATCCTTGACCTGGCCGACCATCTGATGAAAGCGCTGCTCGCTCAACCTGACGGCATGAAGGGCATCCCGCAAGGCAGTGATATCCACCGCTACGCTCAACACTTGGTCGTGCCGGCCATCAGGCCCGACTAACGGACGTTTGACGGTGCGCAGCCACCGGACCTTTCCCGTCGCATCGGTCAGCGCTTCTTCTGCAATGACCTGCTCCTGTCCCTTCTCCACCACCGCCAGATCGACCCGTTGAATGCGCTCCGCTTCATCCGCACGGGCACTGAAATCGGCATCCGTCCTTCCAACGAGGGCATCCACCGACGTGCCGTACGCATCGGCCACAGCTAAATTCGCCAAGGTAAACCGCCCCTCCCGGTCCTTCGCAAAAATGAAATTGGGATTCATGTCGAGCACCTGCCGGAGAAAGCCATGCTGGCGTTGCAGCTGCCGATTGACTGATTCCAGCTCGGCCGTGCGGGCCTGAACGCGCTCCTCAAGATCCTTGGTAAACAGTTGCAGGTCCTCTCTCATGCGATCGAAGGTCCGAGCCAGGGAACCGATTTCGTCCTGTCGCCAGACCGGGAGCCTGTTCGGAGCAAAGTCGCCGCTGGCCACAGCCTCTGCGCTCTTGGTCAACTGTTCGATGGGACGCCCCAATCGGGTGGCGACAAAGATGGCCAACACCGCCGCGAGGCCGGCTAACACAAACCCGATGCCGACGATCTGTCTTTGCAATCGATAGATTGGCTCGTAGGCCTGATCGAGCGGTCGTGCAACGCCGACGAAACTTCCCGCTCTCGGCCGCCCCTGCTCCCCGGTATGCCCGACCAAGAATTGGCGACCGTCATTGGCCGTGAGGATGGCCCATGTGCGAAGTGGCGACGGCATGCCGGCCCGAGATTTCCGTAAATCCTGTAGCCAGTCCTGGGAAAACAAATCCTGGCCGACCCGAACAGAATCCTGTGTCTGTCCGGGCTGGCTCAAAAATAGCATTCCTTCTTTATTCACTAGTGTCCGGTTAAAA
>FSSH01002425.1_pt2 | contig 28821 bp, 28 predicted proteins | sample 1166101 | NCBI WGS metagenome assembly FSSH01 (sample SAMEA32972668, study PRJEB13176) | freshwater metagenome | biome: Drinking water system; feature: Biomass in drinking water that filtered by 0.45 um membrane; material: drinking water | place: USA | collected 2012-12-20 | depth 0 m
CGTCCTTGCGATTAGTAGCCAAGGGGTGCGCGACTTCGATCAACAAGAAAGCATGGCGCGCTCTCGCCGAGGCAACAAAGAGACTGGCTGCTGCGGATGCAGTGGCCGGGCCGAAAAGAACCACACTAACGAGCCCTAGTTCGACAGCCTGATCAACCAGGCCCAAGAGCCTCACCAGGGTTTTGGCTGAGCAGTCTTCTGAAAGCTCAATTGACAGAGTACGAACAACTGGAAGCCTGGAACGTACGAAGTCCGCACTGTAAGCGATTGCGCAATCATCATGCTCTGAATCGACGAGGAACTTTCTCTTGTGCAACTCACGAATGAAGTCCTCGGGCTGGCACTCTGTGGCCTTGCTTGCCTCTAGAAATAGTAGAAGTCTTTCAAGAAAAGGAAGGGGAAGTATTTGAATTCGACGCCTTTTCAGGTCATAGATGGCCGCTGCGTGCGAACCTTCCACCACTACACACTGATTGGATAGTCGCACCAGTTTGGTTTCCAATAGATTGGAGGGAGAGGATATGAATCTCTCCCTCCAAAGGAAAAACTACAGCCTTATGGTCTTACGGGTCGATCGGCGGCTCCGAATCATCTTCATCGCCACCTTCGCCAATATCGCAGATCGTCACGCCACCGTTGGAGTCTGTCATGGTCGGGTACTCGCCCGTGCCAGAGCAGTCGTCAGTACCGCCGGCCACGTTGACCACGTCCTTCAATTCGAGCTCTTTCATTTGCACCTTGCTCCCGTTCAAGACTGAAATTATCGCTGCAGCGTCAATTGCTGCAAACGGTAGATGCCCGTAACACGAGGTTGCGGGTGTTGTGGAATAGAGCACGCTTACAACTGATAGGGCAATACGCCCACCAGGCGCGCGAGGTCTTCTCTGAACCGGGCGTGCAGTTCCACTAACACAGATAGCACTTCCACTCATCTTGCTATCTCAGGCTCGTCTGTTCTCGTACTATCCAGTGCGGTCACATCAGAAAATGTTCCCTCTAGCGCTCAAAAGGAAAACGTTTGAACCAGGAAGAATCGCCATTCCGCGCAAGCTATAAGGGAAGGCCCAGTAGAGGTTTCTTAGGTTCCGTAATCGTTGGGCATCCATTCTCCATCGAAGCGATCTGCTCAGCCGCAGCAATTCTTGCTGTTCTGCTGGTTCTGCTACTTACGTTTGGCACTTATACGAAGCGAATATCTGTACACGGAGTAGTTGTGCCTGGGTCCGGCCTTATCAATGTGGTCGCGCCGATGTCAGGGGTAGCGAACGCTATCGTGAAGGAAGGGTCCGATGTAACAAAGGACCAGGTTGTCGCGACAATCACCGTGCCTTGGCAACTTCTTGCCGACAATGATGATGCGCGAGCATTGACGAGAATCGCGCGCTCTGTTGCGGAGGAGGAGGCGCGTGGTTTTGTCGCGAGAAAAAGAGAGGTTCAAAGCAATCGAGAGACGCTCCTCGAGAAGAACAGGCAGCTGGTTCGAGACCGGGTGCAGATTCACTCGGAGATTGAAGTGCGCCGTTTGCAGGTCGCAAACTTTGAACGCACTCAAGCGAAACTTGATCAACTGCGCGACAAGCAATACGCGTCAGAACTGCAAGTTAGTCAGCACCGCGATTCACTTCTCGAGAAAATGCTGGCACTGAAGCAGCTTGAGCGGTCCCTATTCGCTCTGGATAGCGAAATTACTGCCTCTATGCATCAGCTGGATGCACTGGATGCGTCCGCGCTCGCCCTGGATTCCGACGCAAGTGAAGCAGAGCTTCGGAACAGGCAGCAGCTTCACGAAATGAAATCGCTAGAGGGCATCGGCATCCCCTCACCCACTGATGGCACCGTTTCAGCTATCGCGGTCGCTCACGGAGAACCCGTTGTTGCTGGGCAATTTCTCGCATCGATAGTTCCTTCGGACACACCACTGGCTGTTCATTTACGAGCTGATAGTCGAGCGATCGGGGCGATCGCTATTGGAGACAACGTGTTGATTCGATATGACGCCTTTCCTTACCAACGGTATGGCCAATTTAGTGGTTCGGTTTCAAGCGTGTCCCGCAGCGCCATGGAAAAGGATTCGCATGATCAAGAAGGTGGCGACTACTTCAGGGTCGTAGTGACTTTGGCGCAGACCACTTCTGGCGCCGGAGCGCCGGTCACTATCTTGCCCGGCATGACTCTAGAAGCCGACATCCTCGGCGAGACTAGGTCACTGCTAGGTTGGATAATCGGGAACACAGCTCCGGCCAAAAACCAAGTCGCGGGAGCGGAGAAGTGACGGCGGAGCGCGGCGGATTCTTCATTCGGTCCAAACGCGTGCCGCCTGTGCTGATCCAAACGGAGATAAGTGAGTGCGGCTTGGTCTGCGTGGCCATGATCAGTCACTATTTTGGCAATCACATTTCACTTAGAGCACTGCGCGCGAGATACGGCGTATCTACCCGGGGAACCCGGCTCGCCGAGCTAATCGAGGTCGCGACCGGGCTGGGTCTGCGATCTCGCCTCCTACGTGTAGAGCTGGAAGAACTGTCTGAGCTTCGTCTGCCGTGTGTCCTGCACTGGGATATGAGTCACTTCGTTGTTCTTGTCGAAACAACGGGTTCTAACGCCGTAGTTCACGATCCTACTCGCGGCCGGAGGGTGATTACTCTGGCTGAAATGGATGCGTCATTTACTGGCGTAGCGCTCGAACTGGAGCCGACTGCCTCATTCAAAAAGCAACACCCAGAGCCTTCGGTCCCGCTCCGCGCACTTGTTGGCCAAGTTCGGGGCCTGCCGCGAGCGCTGACATCCATCCTGGCGGTATCGATCGCACTTCAGTGTTTTCTACTTATCGGTCCATTCTTTATGCAATGGACACTCGATCACGTGCTGGTCTATCAAGATCTAGCTCTGATGTCTGTTCTGGCGGCGGCGTTCATTTTCATCCTTGCGCTCCAATCAGCCATAGCATTCACGCGTGGCTGGGCAATAGCGAGGCTATCGGCTTCTATAAATGTTCAGTGGACAACCAACGTCTTCTCGCACATCGTTCGTTTGCCGCTCGCCTACTTTGAGAAGCGACATCTCGGCGACATCGTGTCGCGAATTGCATCGGTCAGTTCTATCCAAAAGACAGTATCAACCACCTCCGTCGAGACGATAATTGACGGTGCTATGGCCGCAGCCACGCTCGTGGTAATGACGACATACAGCGGGAGGCTGGCCTTGATCTCGCTTGCCGCGCTCTCTCTATACTTGACACTCAGGCTGGTTTCGTTCCGCACACTTCGCTCTTTAACCGAAACCAAGCTGGTTGCCGCGGCAAAGCAGAGCTCGCACTCCATGGAGACCATAAGGGGCGTCCAAAGTATTCGCTTGGCGACAAAAGAGAGCGTTCGAATCTCTGAACAGCAAGCGCTCGCTAGCGACGCAGTAAACGCAGACCTCAGACTGACGTTTGCCCAGCAATGCTTCGCCACTGGAAGTCAGATTACATTCGGCATTGAGAGGATTATTGTAGTTTGGGTCGGGGCGCACCTGGTGGTCGGTGGAGCATTCTCGATAGGAATGCTTGTCGCGTACCTCGCTTACCGCGAGATGTTTGCATCGCGAGTCAGCTCGCTAGTAGAACAAGTGGTGGAGTTCATGATGCTCCGTCTTCATTCCGAACGTCTGGCGGACATCGTTCTGCAGCCTCCGGAAAGTCAGCTGGACCCTCTAAACTTTGAAAGATGCATTGAGAGCTCAAGCCTTGAGCTCGTGGATGTATGGTTTCGGTACGCCGACAATGAACCTTGGCTCCTCAAAGGTTGCAGCGCAAAGTTTTCGCCAAACGAGTCAGTTGCAATTATCGGGCCGTCAGGCTGTGGTAAGACGACACTGATAAAGATCATGCTCGGCCTTCTCACGCCCAGTCGCGGCCAGCTAATGGTGGATGGGAGACCGCTGAATGAGGTGGGAATAAGGAACTACAGAAAGGTTTGCGGGTCCGTAATGCAGGAGGACCAACTGTTCGCGAGAAGCGTCTCCGAAAACGTAGCGCTTCTGGAGCAGGATGTAGACGAGGCGCGCGTTATTCGAGCGTGCCAGTTGGCCTCAGTGCACGAGGACATCGCAGCCATGCCGCTTGGTTACGCAACGCAGATTGGCGACATGGGGCTTGCACTTTCGGGCGGGCAGAAGCAGCGCCTAGTGTTGGCTCGCGCTTTGTACCGTGAACCTAAGATACTTTTTCTGGATGAAGCAACTAGTCACCTTGACGTTGCAAGAGAGAGCAAGGTCAATGCGGCAATTGGCCAACTTGCTATCACGCGAATTATCGTAGCGCACCGAACCGAGACCATAGCTTCGGCGGAGCGAGTGTTGCGTCTTGAAGGTGGCGTCCTCATTGAGCAACGCGCGAAGTCTGCGCACACGGAAGCGGAACTTTCATGAGTATTTTTTGGTGCACAGGCCTGAATCGAGGTTTTGCCGGATTGCTGGCGCTAGGCGTCCTTTGGAGTAGCCTGGCGTTTGGCCAGACCAATATCAGCGACGAGCGGGCGATGGGCGCTCCCGGAGCTGTGGAAGCAGCGCCGTGGCAGGAATCGCTCAATAGCGCTTCGACAATGGCATCGGCGGGCGATATTGCAGGAGCGACTAGATCCTTGTTGGAAGCCATAGACTTGGGTTTTAGCAGCTATGGAACGCTGATGTTTGGCGCGTCCCTCCAACCAATTCGTGATTCGACTAACTGGCAGTCTGTCTTGAATGCGTTTGATGCGAAGAACGCCTGGGCTCCTAGCCTCAGGGTTCTATTTGATAGCGCCAGGAGTCCTTGGGAGCGCTACTCGACTGGCAGAGCGTTTCTAGTAACAAAGAAAGCGGTGCCAAAGGCGGAACTTCGGACATACCGGCAGCTATATGCAACGTCGGCCACTCTTGTAGGCCAGTACGATGAAGCAGACCGTTACTATGGCTCGGTCTCCACGGCGGCCGCGCCGATTTCAGCGGGCTACACGCGCGCTACCAACGCGATTCCTGAGTTGGTCGATGCTTCAAGGAACGCACGGGCGATCTTCCTGAATGAGTCGCACGGACGCTCGAACACGCGCGCCGCAAACCTGTTAATTGTTCAAGAACTCGCGAAGAAGGGGTTTACGCACCTCGCTCTTGAAGCAATGTCAGTAGAAGAGCGCTCGGGAAGTTGCGGGTCGGTTGTTGCCGCGGATAGCAAACTGACCGAGCGTGGGTATGCCAATAAGACGACTGGGTACTACATTAACGATCCAATCTACGGTGAATTGGTGCGAATCGCAGTTAAATCGGGTCTTAAAGTAGTTGGATATGACTACACTTTTGGCCGGCCGACTGTTGCGCTTCGTGAGGAAGAACAGGCGAAGAATATCGCCTGCATTCTCGCTGAAGACGGGCTGGCGAGGGTGATTGTGATTGGGGGGTTTGCACACATTTCGGAGCGTGATGATCATTCCGTGCGTGGCGGGTTGATGGGGGCTCGCTTCAAGAGAATGACGGGCATAGACCCGGTAACAGTTGACACAACCGTACTACTGACGCTCGACGAAAACGCGTTAGAAACCAGAGACGCTACCGGTCCAGCGGGCGGCCCGTTGCTATTGAAGAATAAGAGGCACAACAGATGGGCGGTCGACGGATACGATTATGTGGTGTTCGTGCCAAGTGCGAAGCCACGCACTGACCCGGAGCCTCACTGGTTGACGCTTGGCGGGCATCGCGAAAAATACATGGTTCCGGCTCCACCATGTGCATCAATAGGAGGGTGTTTGCTTGAGGCGAGGCGTATCCACGAGTCTGAGGATGCGGTTCCCGTAGATCGCTGTGTTTTCCGCGCCGGATCTCCACCTTGTCCGTTGTTTTTGCCAGTCGGCAGTCTCCGGATTGAACGCTTTTCGTCGGGTGGCATTCGAATCGGAGATCCGATTGACGTTGTTATTGACCAAGACCGAAGGAATCGTGAAGGGCCCGAAGTCTAGTGGAGCCTCAGCAACCTCATGGGTGCTTCCTCCGGATGTGTTGGCACCGTTGAAACGCAGGCTCGGCTGGAAATGGACGTGAAATGTCACGTAGTTGATGATGCATTCGATGCGAACATGCGAGGCGGCCCGCATAGTAGACCTATCACGTTCTTTAATCCGTTTCCGATTCACTCGCATGTCTGGCACGGGTGCAGCCTGACCTGGCGCTCTTGTTCGCTTGTGGCCGGAAGCGGAAGTCGGCCGGACCAGGAGATGCCAGTCGCCGCCGCCTCTGTGGTCTTGCTCAGTCAACACCAGAATCGCTCGTCAGCTCATTCCGGCGCAAAGGTTAAAGTCGACCAGCGCCCGCAGAAGACAACGTATGTTCCGCGGGGCGAACCCGGGCGAATCAACGGAATGGGACCGCCGGATCCAACGCATGTCTACATTGCCGCAATTAGCCATCGAACCAATGCCCTCGTAGAACTGGAGGTGCACCAATCCGTCGAATGGGAATTCAGAGTGGGGTCTTTCCATGAGTTGGACGTCTGCATCATGAACCTCAAGAGGTCGAACGAGCGGCGGGATCAACTGCGCCAAGCGCGGCGCCTGCTTGGCGTGGAATGCAAGCAATGTGCGTGGCCAGCGGACCTGGGTGTCGGGAGACAATCGATTGCATTTAGAAGCCTGCCCCCAGCGCGGCGACAAGCCATCGTCGCCACAGGCACAACCAACAAAAGCCTCGAGAAGTTCGTGACCGCCCTCGGAACAAGACACTCCTACTACGCCTAGGCCCGGCCCTACGGGCTATACATTACCAACGCCCCATCTTGGTTGGCTTAGATGTCGTCAATTATGTCGGGGGTTTGGCTAGCCAACGCGAATCGCTAGGCACCGGTCAGCACAAAGGAACGATTCCATGCACCCGGGGAATGAACTGTGATCGATTGGATATTCGCTTGGTGGGATGACGCCGACTGGCCCAAGCGACTGATGTCGCTGGGTTTGGTCATTACGATCGTGGTACTTGTTCTAGCGAGGCTGGGGTTGCCTGCCAATGCACTGGGAGGCGTTCTACTCGTGGCAAGCGGCGTGTTGGCGGCGGGCTACCTTCTGGAGGCCTACGCGTTCACGAAGCGGGCCCTGGAAACGCTGCCGGGGAAGGTCATTGCGGCCATCCTGGCGACCTGCCTGGGCGCGATTGCCGCAGGCTTGGCGAATCGTGTCATCAATGAATCCACGGGTTTGAACCCGTCCGAACTGGACTTCGCCGTGACCTTCCTGGCTCCCCTCGCGGCGGGCCTGATGCTGACGGCCTTGACTGTTGTGGTGTCTGTAATTGGTCTGCTGTGCTTCCTGGCGCGCTCTGCAGCAACCGCGGTGTTCGGCTGGTTCAGGCCAGATAGGACCAAGGAGGCCGACGCGATCGAGCGGGAAACGCTTCGGTTCTCTGGAGTGCTTGGGCTACTGGTGTTGGGCACGGTGGTCTGGGCGGCTGCCGAGCAACCCTACCGAATGGCCCTGGGCTTTGCCGCCCACGTCTTCATCTACGAGCTGGAGTTCTATGACAACGACCCGTGTGCCGGCTCTGGCGAAAGAATTCGACGCCTCAATGACGATGTCGTTGTCGTCGCTGCGGCGTCTCAAGGCACGGTCAGCTACTCGCGCCGGCTATGCCCCCTGGTTGCGCCGCTGGCGCAGTAGGCCAGGAACGGGCGAAGGGGTAACGTCCTGGAACGGGGGGCGGTGGTCGTCGGGGAGTGTCTTGGCGTTGCAAGTCGGGTCCGCGAAGTCGGGGCAAGATAAGGGCAGGCGCGCACGGGAAAAATTCAGTGCCCTTCCTGGGGCGGGATGTCGTTTCATAGCAAGGTGACTTAGAAGAGGCGACGGTGCCATTGAAAAGCCAACCGTCGCCCCGATGCCGTAGAAGCGGCGAGAACCTTTGAGGATGCAAGGACATGGCAAATGCGGTTGTGGCACCCGCGCATGGATTTGACTACCAGGCCCGATTCTTCTGGATCCGAGCCGCCTTGCTCATGGACCCGGATCATCCCTATGTCGTCGAGGTCTCCTACGAGGCCGATGGGCCGAAAGCATTTGACGATGTCGTGGTCCGGTACGCGCCGGGGCGGCCATCGACCAGTGCCGAGAGAGTTGTTACGGACTACTTCCAGATCAAGTATCACGAAGGACTGGGCGGTACGTTTGGTGTCCAGGATCTGATAGACCCCGCGTTCATCGGCGCCAAAGCTCACTCAATTCTGGAGAGGCTTCTTCAAGCCAAGGGCACCGCGCCTCCCAACTCAGCCTTTCATCTGGTTACCACGGCAAGAATAGGGGGAGGGGACCCCCTTGAGGATTTGATCTCAAGGGAGGACAACTCGCTTCGGCTTGAGAAGCTGTTTGTGAAGGGCGGAGACGGGAGTCGGATGGGCGGGGTGCGAAAGCTATGGCGAGAGCACCTTGGGCTTGCTTCGGATGAAGACCTCAGATCCGCGCTCAGCGGGCTCCACGTTGACTCCTACACGCCGCCTCTGCAGACGTTGCGCGAGCAGGTCAACCTGCAGTTCCGCGTTGTCGGCCTCAAGCCCTGCACGAACGCTTCGGCTTTCACCTACGACGGTGCCGCGAGGATGCTGGTGTCTCGCAAGGTGAACAATCTCACGCGCGATAACTTCCAGAAGCTGTGCTCAGAGGAGGGCTGGCTACGCGAAGACACCGCCCCGGCTTATCGGAACTTGTCGATCAGGTCGTTCAGCGACCACCTCAGCAGCCAGTTCGAAGCCACGCCCGAACGAACGTTGCTCCTGACGGCACTCTTTGATGGGCGTTGGCTGAAGGATGGCATCACGTGGGATACAGACATCAAGCCGCGCGTCCTGGACTTCCTAAAGCAGCAACGGGAGGGCTCTGCGTGGGTGCGCTTGTTCTTGGATGCGCATCAGTCCATCGCCCTGTTTGCGGGGCATTGTCTTGGCCTCAAAACCGGAACGGCGATAGAGATCGTGCAGAAGGGGCGTCTGGGAACCACGGTATGGGCCTCGGCAGATGAGAAGAATGGTCCACCGCCAAGAATCGAGGTCCTAGAGATAGGCCCGGGCGCGGAAATTGCTCTCGCTATCGAGATGACCCGAGACGTTCTTGAGGAAGTCCAAAAGCATGTGAAGGCGCACGTGCCGACTGTCGGAAAGATTATCCGGGTTAGGCCCGAGAAGGGGCCGAGTCAGCAGTCTGTGCTGGGCGGCGCACATGCGACGCAGATATCGGAGGACATTGCGAAGCACGTCAAGCAGCACCGAATCCAGGCAGGCGCAACCGTGCATGTGTTTGCCTCCGTTCCAAATGCGCTCCTCTTCTATCTGGGTCAAGAGCAGGCCAGCCTAGGCCCCTGCCAGTACTACGAATATGACTTTTTGGGTGAGCGAGGTGGTGGTTACATTCCGGCGATGAGGATTCCTTGACCATGAGACTGAATCAGCAGTTTTCGACGTTTGTTTCAAACATCCGTCCCACGGATCGGCAAAAGCAGGGCTGGCGATCAGGCGCAACCACCCTTCGTGAGCGCCTGATGGAGGACGAAACGCTTTCGCCCATCATCGTGACGACCTTCCTGCAGGGGAGTATTCGCCGCTCGACGGCCATTCGACCGCTGGGCGAGAAGCGGCCTGATGTCGATATCGTTGTCGTTACGACCATTGACTACGATACGGTGTCGCCGATCGATGCCATGAAGCTCTTCATTCCGTTCCTGGAGAAGCACTATCCAGGCAAGTGGGCCATGCAGGATCGGTCCTTCGGGATTGAGCTGTCGGTCGTGGACATGGATCTGGTGATCACCGCGTTGCCAAAGACCCAAGAGGGTCGCCAGCTACTGGAGGCGCTCTACAAATCCAAGGCCGTCACCACGACGGCAACCGTTGAAGAAGACGACTCCTGGCGATTGAACAAGCAGTGGAAGCCGCGGGACGATGGGAATGGATTGCTGGGACAGCTGCTCGCCGAGGCTACATTGGCGGATGACACGGACGGTACGTGGCGCGTCAATCCGCTTCTGTTGCCGGATCGAACGGTCAAAACCTGGGGGCGCACCCATCCCCTGGCGCAGATTCAATGGACAGCTGCCAAGAACAGGCGCTGTGGCGGCCATTTCATCAACGTCGTTCGGTCGGTGAAGTGGTGGCGCCAGACGAAAGCGGACGCCATGCCGAAGTACCCCAAAGGCTACCCGCTGGAACATCTCATCGGAGATGCGTTGCTCGATGGCACCGAGTACCTCGCCGACGGGCTTGTTCAGACGCTGGAGTCGGTGCGCGACAAGTGGGCCAACCATATTGCCCAAGGTCGCGTCCCTGACCTGCGTGATCACGGGGTACCCGAACACAATGTGCTCAAGCGGTTGAGTTTTGAAGACTTCAAGGTCTTTCACGCCAAGGTCGCCGAAGCGGCGCTGTTGGCAAGACGCGCCCTAGCCAATGAGGATGCCCAACAAAGCGGCAAGCTTTGGCAGGAGTTGTTGGGGGACAGGTTCCCGTTGCCAGGCCCACAGGGTGGGGACCGGGGTGACGGCTATCCGCCGCCGGTGGCGCCGGCGAACCCCAAGACGTCGCGGTTCGCCTGATTGAACGCGATCGTCGTCCCGCCGGTGCTCGAGCGCGTGAGGCGGCATTTGGCCGCCACGCCTCGGGTCGCCGACGTTGAGACGTGGACCGCTTGGCCGAACGGGCAGTGGTCGCTCGCCTTGCGGGTGGGGCTTTCTGTCGCCGAAAGTCCTCACATGCCGGCCCAGACGCAGTGGCAGCTGGTGATCGGGGTCGACCCCAAGGTTACCGTGCACTTCTATCCGGGGCTGGAGGGTGGCCTGGAGTTCACGCACGCCCACCAGGATTACAATGGAGAGATTGTCACCGATCGCCGCTGGCGATCTGGCAAGCCGTGCCTTGAAGTCCCGTTCACGCATCTGGCGCGACGAGGTTGGGACGACGAACCAAGCGATCTCGACGAGCGGGTGGGGTGGAAGCTCCACCGGCTCTTCGCGTGGATCGATGCGGCCGCTGTCGGCACGCTGCGTGCGCCCGGGGATCGGTTTGAGCTGCCTGCGGTCAAGGGCATCGTCCCGCCTCCGCCCCTGATCGCGTTCAACGAAGCGACGGATGACGCCGGGCGCTGGTTTGCCCAGCCGCGCCGGTTGGGCATTGCCAAGGTCGCGAAGTTGCCCGGCGCCAACAAGGTTCGGTACGTACAGTCCTTCCACAGCATGGGAGATGAGCCTGTCCATGCCGCGGCATGGGGTCATGCGCTGTCAGAGTCGCGTGAGAGCGAGGACTGTCTCTGGGTCCTCTTGGAGCAAATTCCCGTGTTCGCGCCGTGGCAATTGCCGCACACCTGGGCGCAGCTGGCAGAGCTCATCGGACACCAGGGTATGGACTTGGAGCGCGCGCTCTGTGCGTTCGGGGCCTACCTGCGTCGGAAGTCGCTCCCTACAAAAGCAAGATGGCTTCTCCTAGGATTCCCGGTAAGTGAGAAGGTTGGAGATCCAGTAATTCGACTGCACTGGATGGCCATTGAGGGCATCAGCCTCACTTCACGACACGAATCTCGCCGCGGCTTTCGCGCCATTGAAGACAACCACCGCGCGTGGGATCGGGAACTCGCCCGTTCCACGGCTGAGCTGGGTTGGAGAGCGACCGCCAACTGGGCAACAGACCAGCTGCGAACGCGGGGTCAAGCCGAACAGGCCCTACGGGAGAAGAAGGTGCTCGTGATTGGTGCTGGGGCTCTGGGTTCGGCGGTCGCCAACAACCTGCTTCGTCTCGGGGTGCTGGACCTGGGCATTGTCGACCACGACACCCTGAAGGCAGGAAACCTGAGCCGCCACGTCCTGGGGCTGGTGGAGCTAGGTCACAACAAGGCTCGGGCCCTGGCCATCAGGCTCAACGCTTCGGCCCCGGATGCGCGGGTGGTGGCCTATCCGGAAGATCTGGTATCACCGAGCGCGATACCGAAGACGCTGCTGGACTATGACGTTATCGTCGACTGCACCGCGTCCGACGCGGTGCTCTCGTATCTGTCCCGCGTTGAATGGGGGCGTCCGAAGATCTTCGTCTCGCTTTCCATGACGTGGAACGGAGCGGGTCTGCTGGCCTATAGCGCGCAGGGCTCCGTCTTCCCTGCGGTGGATGCCCTCGAGAAGTTCTCGCAAGCCCCGCGGCCGCCAGATGAGTTTGACCAGGACTACCCGGAGGGCATCGGTTGCTGGTCACCGGTCTTCCCGGTCGGGATGGATGACGTTCAAATGTGGGGCGGGATAGCCACTCGATTCGTTCGAGCGGCCGCGGCCTCACCTGGCGACCGTTTCAGCTATTACGTCGTGAGCCCTGACGGAACGGTGGAGAAGCGACCGTGACTCAGTTCGTGTGGCGAACTGAGGGCCAGGAAAGGTTGCTGCGGGCGACGCTTCCGGCGAAGGTTCTCGATGAGATGCTGGAAATGTGCCGCGCCGCAGGGAAACGGGAGACGGGCGGGATCTTGATCGGCCGCCATAGCGAGGATAGGAGTACGGCGGTCATTCTTGAAGCGACGGGTCGGCCCAAGGATTCCCTGTTCTCCTGGGTCACGTTCAGCCGCGGATCGCATGGACTGCGCGCACTGCTTGAGAGCCGATGGGCGGAGAACAGCTTCTACCTGGGCGAATGGCATTTCCATCCCGGGGGTTCCCCGAATCCCAGTCACCAAGACATCCTGAGCATGAAACAGATTGCCACTGACCCCGACTATCAGTGCCCGTTTCCGTTGCTGTTGATTGTTGGTGGAAATCCCCGCCGGGACTATCGGGTTTCATGCACCGTTTTCCTGGGTGACCACAAGGCGGTGCCAATGATCGCTGACGACGACAATGCTACCCCGGCCCCTGGCCATGCCCCTTGAACTAGACAACTCCCCCATTGAGCGACTTCACCGTCACGCGTGCTATCAAACGGCGTGCCGTGAGTAAAAAGGAGTTATACCTTCCAGTCGCTGATTTGCAGCAGGCATTTCTCCCAAGGCCATAGCTTGTGCTTCGATTCGCATGGGTCCGGAGTAGTTGGCGCGTAGTGCCGCCGCAAGGGCATCTAAGGCCCTTGATGTGTCCCCGTCGCTCCGGGGCTCTGTCACGATGACGAATCGACGCTGGGGCACGTGTCCCCGCGGCTCTCTTCCGAGCCAGTAGGCCCTGACTACGTGCGGAAAACCCTCAAGCAGTCGACACCAAGCGGATTTAACTTGGGGAGAGAGATCGCTTGCTTGCGACCATTCATGCAGAGTCGAGTCATTCCCGACCGGCGGGGATGCTGGGACAGCGGCCAATAGAGCTTGCAACTGCACCGGCAAGAGCAGCATAGACACGCCTTCGGGATCCACCCAGGCGGCGCTGGACCCGAAGGATTCAAACAGATCGCGACCCGGCGCTCGCACGATTTGCGCTTTAGCCTTCGCCGCCAGCCGAGCGCTGGCCTCTGAAAGATAGCAGCACACCGCATCGACGCCGCTAGTGTGTGGAGTGTTGCCACGCCGGGGGTGCGACGCCGATTGGAATAAGCACGTAGAGAGCGGAGCAGAGCAGCAGAGACGTCATGGCCTCCGCTTCACCGGGGCTGAGCGCTGCGGCACGCCACGCGTCTTCCATCGGAGTCAGCCTCCTGCGTCTGTTACCGCCAAGAAACTCCGTAGCCCGGGCCCAACGTTGCCAAATTTAAGGTCCGACGAGCGATGAGGTAGCAACGGGCCGTCAAGCTCTGGGACCGGTCGCTGCGCGAGCGGTATTGATCCAGTCTTCCAGTCGCTGCAACTCACTGAGATCTAGCTTCGCGATCTCCGCCGGACGGCTTAGGACGCCAATCAGAGCGATGACCTGATCGCCCGGAATGGCTGGCGTACCGTCTGCGAGCGTGCCGACGGTGACCTGGATGCTTGCAAAGTGGAACGAGGGTTTTTCGACTATCAGCTTGCCGTCAGCCATGACTTCTCCGGGCTACCGGGGCGCGCCGGTGTCATTGCGATTGTAATCATGTCGATGCCGACGGCAACCCATTGCATGATGAGCTGCGACGCACCGTATTTACCCATCGGTGCCTATCGCCGAGGGGTCATCATCCGCACCCGAGCATTGGATCGGGTCACGCGGCCAAGTCGGCTGAGGCCTTTCCCCGCGATTCCAGCTTGCCGCGAGGGCGTCTGGTCGCAGAAACCAAGTGCGCTGGAAACTCTCTATGCCCTGCAGCGCATCGAAGAAGCCGCCATCTATCGTGAGCACGAAGGCCGGCAGTATCAGATACTGGTAGAAATCGACATCCACACCATCGTTCTTTTTCTTTGCGCTGGATGGGTTATAGGCGCCCTTTGGGAGTCGGGTCCTTGCCATCTGCCGAAAACGATGCCTCATCTCCAGGTGCTGTCGTACGCTCATGGGCGGATCTGTCGCGCAATAGCACTTGTCCACGTGTTGCGCAGCGAAACTCGCCAAGTGTTCTGCGACATCCCCCGGAGCAGATGCGGATAGGTCGATCCAATACAATTCGACGACTCTGGCCACTCTATCCAACCACTCCCTCCACTCCCTGCGTTCGCCATCTCGAATCTGTTCCAGGGACTCCCCGTCTACGGCAGTGGGACCCCACGGGTCGCACAGTTGTCGCCATGCCTCTTGGGCCAGGAAGGCCGTCTCACGCAAGTCAACGGGCTCGCTTGAGCAGCCGATCATTGCGTGGAGGTCGATTCGTCCGGGAAGCACGGGAAGATCCGGATTCAGGAACCGGCTCAGCGCACACATCATCTGCTGGTGTTTGCTAGCTTGCGTCCTATTCTCCCGAACCTGGATGAGTAACTCTGCCGCAGTCGCGTCCGCCAGGCTAAATGAGTAGCCATCGCGCACCATGTCGGCAAACGTATCGACCCAAGGAGCAGGGCCCTCATACGCCAGTTGTCTCGCCACCGAGGTGTCGAGAACGACGACAATCTGATCCTCGGTGATTAGTTGTCGGTTCGTCATGGTCAGGTTGTCTGGCGCCTGGTGCGGGGCTAGTAGGAAGCCAGGATGCCCGCAGCAGGATTACCTGCTGCGGCTGACCCTATCTGCGTTGGTCACGGGAGCAGGTGTCGGGTGCTTTTCATTGACCGCGACCACAAGCCTCACAGGGTCAAGACGAAGCGACCGCTGAGGAAGTTCCCAGGACGCGGGTTACTCGGGTATCCGTCCAGTGCCTGCACACATATTGCACTCCGTGCCCTTGGAAACGCCGGTTCCTTCGCAGTTGTGGCATTTAATGGTTTTCGGCGGAGACGCCGCGTCCTGGAGTTCCTTGTCCCATTTCGCCTGTTCTAGATCGATCGCGTTCTGACAGTCCTCTTCCGAATCAAATTCCCCGAGGTCTATTTCTTCGTCGCCAAGCGTGATCGTGCCCCGATAAATTATCTTTCCGTTGCCATATGCGGCCATGTCTAGCTCCTTGGTCAAGTTGCTGAGGGGGTGGGGACTGTCCGACGAGGGACCGTACATTTGCAGCTGCGATACCTCACGAAACGAAGTGTTATTTGGTGAGTGCAGGAAGCCTGCCGAAGGAGTCGCTGTCTGGCCGAAATTGGGCCAGTGACGCCTCGTCCCGTCAAGCACAGACCCGTCTCGTCGTGAAGGCATTTAGCCAGAGATTCGGTTTCGCATTGATTTTAGGTGAGGGGGCCGGCTTGGCAGTGATTCTTCCTGCGATTGCGTCAGTGGGGCAGGTCGATATTGCTCGTCGGTTAACGTCGGCGAGCGCGAATGGAGCCGTACGGTTGGTGATTCAAGTCAAGTGAGCGTCTGCAGCGCGCAGAAACGCGACTGGGCCTCAGGCCGAATAGGCCACGGCGCGCCCCGGCAACTGGTCGATCTCGGCATAGGAGAGCACCCTGGGGTTGTTGTGAGGGGTGGCGGACTTGGTCAGGACCAGGTGGGCAACCCGCACCGGCTTGAACTTCGCCCTGAGCAAGTGCTCGCGCCCCTCTTCCTTGGTGAGTGCCCGCTGGTAGTAGGCGTTGAGCCGGACGAAGTGGCGGGCCAACCACTTTGAGCTCGATTCCATCCGGGTCAGGTCGACTTCGTTGTTCTTGCACTGGATGTTGATCAGGACATCGCCGTAGCGGGCGATGACATCAAATTCTTTCTTCTCGATGCGCTTGGTGGGCTCACACTGGATGCCGAACGACTTGAGCCTCTCTTTGACGGCGGTCTCGAAGATGAAGCCGGAGCGGATCTGGTAGCGCCGGTTGTGGTTCAAGAGGACGTTGCGCGCCTGGTTCATGAATCGCGTCATCAGCGGCAAGCACGACACCGCCTGATCGCCGAGGCGGATGAACGGACAAAAGACGTTCACGCTCTCAAACAGGTCGCCGCCCTCGTGGAGCAGGCGTTTCCGGGCGAGCGCAGGATCGGGCAGCGCCTCGAGCCGATCGAGCAGCACCGATACCGCCATCTGCACCCGATAGCCGTCGGTGCAAAACGCCAGCGACCACGTCAGGACCGCCATCAGCGGCGTGAACGCCCCATTTGCCAGATTAAACTCAAGGAACGCGGCCTGGGTGTGGGCGATCTGGTTGCGCACCTCTTCCACCGAGAATACCTGGCCCGCGGGCAGTGGCTCGGTAGCGAGCGGACCGATCGAGGCCTGGGCCGCATGGATGTCCAGGATCGACAGGCGTTCGGGCTCCAGTGCCAGCGTATCCAGCGGCTGGTAGGTCTGATTGGAGGTGAGCAGCTGGTCGTCGTGGGTGAGCACGTAGTCGGGAAAGACCTGCGCTAGCAGGCGTTCGCGATGCATATTCACGGCGACCTGCCACTGTTGGTCCACCCGTCCCATGAAGAGCGTCATGCCGTCCATGTCGTGGCGTCGGACGGAGCCTACGCAGGTCGTCGGGATGGCGTATAGCTGTGCGACCAGCATGCGGCGGCGTTCCTGCAGGTACAGCGCAGCCTCCCCGATCGTTTGTGTCTGGGCGGCCACCGGGGGGCCTCCCTCAGTAGCGCTCGCGATGCTGTAGGCGAGTAGTTGCACGATGGCGTTGAGGATGCGACGTACGACGGCGGGCTCGAAGTGCCGGGCCAGGAGGGGCGCCGCGGACAACAGCGGCCCCATGTCCGGGTAGCGCAAGGGCAATCGCGCGAAGGCCTCGGCGTCGTCGATATCAGGGATCTCGATGAATACGGCGTTGATCAGCTCCTCGACGCCTCGAAGGACCGCGAGCAAGGCGTCGAAGTGGGCGACGGGCTCCAACGGCGCCAGCGAGTCCACAAGACTGCGGTACACGCCCTCCAGATACTGCTCGATCACGGGCAATGCCGCGTCCTTGCCCGGGTAGGTCAGCATGCCCCATCACTCCGCGTTGAACGATTGAACGACCGGCGGCGGCCCGTCGAGCGGCCGACGCGATGACGGGGGCCGAGCCGGGTGGCTTTTCGTATTACGTAATACGTCGTGGGACGTGTGGGCGGACGGACTTCGGCCGCCTGGCCGCTGCCAGTGTCGGACCAGCCGACCACATCATGCAACACGGGCATCACTGGGGCGGGGACCGGATGCGTGTGTCCGACGCCATAGGATCCAACGCAGAGGGGCCCTTGCTGCGGTGGGCATCGGTCAGCCGCTTCGTTTGCTTGTCTGGGCCGCTGGACGTGGCCCGGGAGTTCGGGCTTACGTTGCAGTTCCGACGCGGCCGGCCCGTCCGGGAGGTGTTGGGGGCGGTGCCGGACGCCTGGCGCCGATGGCCCAGCGGGGGCGAGCCGCCGCCAAGGGACTAAAGTTGGCCCTGGGGTGGCCGGCCATGCCTGCCGCCTGCGTTGGCCGAGGAAGGCACCCGCCACGCCTGACGGCCTTTGACGACGCGGGTGCACCACCGATGGAGAGGCCCATGGCAGACATTCACCCGGTCGGCAAAGCGACCTACGACGCGGTTCGCCACGACGTCCCCGTCCGGCCGTGGACAATCCTGGCCCAAGACCCGCTGGCGCTAGGTCCGTCGGGGCGCGCCTTGACCACGACCGTGAACGTTCCGGCCGAGCGATTGGAGCGTGGTCCCAAGGGCCACCGGGTACATGTCGTGGACTACGACTCGTCCACCGACATTCTCTATCAACCGCGGCGAACGGAGCTGACGTCGGATCCCTATGCCAAAGTGACCGATCTCGAGGAGCTGGTGAGGGATCCGCACTTCCACCAGCAGAACGTCTACGCCATCACCATGGCGACGCTTTGCACTTTCGAAAACGCGTTGGGCCGCCCCGTCGCCTGGGGATTCCAAGATCCCAGCCACCAGCTCAAGGTCGCGCCCCATGCTTTTGCGGAGGCCAACGCCTACTACTCGCGCCAGTCCGAAAGCCTGAACTTCGGCTACTTCCTCGATCCCCGGGGCAAGCGGATCTACACCTGCCTCTCCCATGACATCGTGGTCCATGAGGCCACCCATGCCCTGCTCGACGGGCTGCGCCCGATGTACATCCGCCCGTCCTCGCCAGACCAAGGCGGCTTTCATGAGGGCTTCTCGGACATCGTCGCCTTGCTGTCGGTGTTTCGGAGCAAGGAAGTCATCGAGCGGCTGGTCGCCCCACTGGCGGGCCGGCGGAACGCTGTCGAACTCAAGGACCTGGATTTCAACGACCTGGCCGCCACGGGCCTGTTCAAGCTGGCTGAGGAGATGGGCCGGGCAGCCGATGGCATGCCGGCGGAGGCATTGCGGCACTCCGTGAAGATTCGCCCGAACGTGACCCACTACGGGAGCGCCCGGTTTGAGGAGGAGCACGACTGCGGTGAGCTCCTCGTGGCCATCGTCTTGCGGTCATTTATCCACATGTGGCTGAGCCGTCTGCGCACGTTGCGCCAGGCGGGCATGACCACGATCAGCAAGCCGATGCTGGCGTACGAAGGTGCGCGGGCAGCCAAACACCTGCTCAAGATCCTGATCCGCGCCATCGACTACCTCCCTCCGGTCAACCTGCTCTACCCGGACTACCTCAGCGCCATCCTGACGGCCGATTTGCAGCTCTACCCGGACGAGGATGGGCTGGTGTACCGGGACATCCTGCGCAAGAGCTTCGAGGCCTTCGGCGTCACGCCGGCAAGCCGTGATCGCTACGACGGCGTGTGGGATCCGCCCAAGGCGGCTGAGTTCACCTTGGTCGGGACCCATTTCGAGCGTATGCAGCGCGATCCCACCGAGGTGTTCCGCTTCATTTGGGAGAACAAAAAGGCCTTGGGCATCGAGCCAAACGCCTTTACGCGGGTGCTATCGGTGCGACCGGTGATGCGGGTGAGCAACGACGGGGCGGTGCTGCGCGAAACGGTTGTGGAGTATGTCCAGCAGCTCAACGTGTTCGGCAGCGAGCTCAAGAGCCTGGGCATCCGATGCCCGTCTGGCGTCCCCAGCAACCGAATGATCTCCTTGTTCGGCGGCGGCACGCTCATCTTCAATGAGTACGGCCTGCTCAAGTTCCACATTGGCACCGGGGTCACGAGCGAGAAGCAGTCCGATCGCCTTCAAAGCCTGAGTGACCGCGGATTCTTTGCCCAAAACAGTGTCAGGCGCCTGGGCATGGCGGGCCTGCATTTAGATCGCGCGATTCGGCCCGCGCGGCAGCCGGCGCAGGAGTGGTGATCATGGCCAAGCCCAAGCCCAAGCCCGCCGCAGCGCGCCGCCCGACACGCATCACCCTGCGCAGCTATGACGTGGGGTTCGGCGATTGCTACCTACTGAGCTTTCACTACCCCAAGTTTGACCGCCATCTGCTGATCGACTTTGGCTCCACACGCTTGCCGGAAGGTAAAGCCGTCAAGAAGAACTACATGACCCAGGTCGCCCAGCAGATCGCCGAGGATTGCGGCGGAAAATTGCATGCGGTCATCGCTACCCACCGCCACAAGGACCACATCAGCGGGTTCACGCCCAACGCCACCGGCGACGGACCTGGCGACATTATCCGCTCGCTCAAGCCCAACGTCGTCATCCAGCCCTGGACGGAAGACCCGCAAGCGGAGAGTGATGCGCGCAAACCGACCCAGCGCCTGAGCGCTCGCCAGCAGCGCAGGGCGTTGCACGCCAGCATGCTCAGCGACATGAACGCCTTTGCCGGGCACGTGAAAGTAGCCGCCACGCAGCTGCGAGGCAATCACCTGAAGGCCGCGCGGGAGCAGCTTATGTTCCTGGGCGATGATAACGAGCTCAAGAACCAGGCCGCCGTCAAGAACCTGATGACCATGGGACGGACGCGCTACGTCTACTTCGGCGCCAAGTCCGGCCTCGAGGCGCTGCTGCCGGGCGTGTCGACCCAGGTGCTGGGCCCGCCCACCCTAGAGCAGGACGCCCGGATTGAGAAGCAGCGCAGCCGGGATCCCAACGAGTTCTGGCAACTTCAGGCGGCGCGTCAGTCGTTCTGGGCCAAGCGAGGCCGGTTGGCCAAATTGGACGAGGAAGCGCCTCAGCCCCTCTTTCCCGACCACGTGGTGCCTCGGCCATCGTGGGATATGCGCTGGTACCGCTACCAAGCGCAACAAGAGCACGCCGAGAACCTGCTCTCGATTGTGCGCATCCTCGACAAGGCGATGAACAACACCAGCGTGATTCTTCTGTTCGAGGTCGGGAACAAATCGCTGCTCTTCCCGGGCGATGCCCAGTATGAAAACTGGATGCACGCACTGGAGAAGCCGGAAATTGTCGAGCGGTTGGCTAAGGTCAACGTCTACAAGGTCGGGCACCACGGGAGTCTCAACGCGACCCCGAAGTCCTTGTGGGACAGGTTTGAGTACAAAGGCGGAGCGCGAACCCAGGGCCGGTTGATGTCCTTCCTCTCGACCAAGGACGATGTTCATGGGCATGCTAAGGACAAGACCGAGGTGCCTCGCCACACGCTGGTGAAGGCCTTGGCCAAGGACTCGCACCTGCACGACACCCGGAACGTGGCGAGCGACGTGCTGTGCATCACCACGGACATTGAGATCGACTGGAGCTAGGCGTCGCCATGAAACGCATCGTGATTTGTGCCGACGGCACCTGGAACCAGCGCGATCAGATCGATAAGGAAACCAAGCGCCGGCGCCCGACCAACGTCACCAAGCTGGCGCGGGCGGTCCTGCCTCAAGCGCCCGATGGCGTCCACCAGATCGTGATCTACCACGAGGGGGTTGGGACCGGCGAGGGGATGGACAAGTTCACCGGTGGCGCGTTTGGGCACGGAATGGAAGACAACATCCGCTCCCTCTATCGCTCGGTGATCTACAACTACCAGCCCGGCGACGAGCTCTTCTTCTTCGGATTCAGCCGCGGTGCGTTCACCGTGCGCAGCTTGGCGGGATTCATGAACTTCCTGGGCGTGGTCGAGAAAGACGACGACTACTTCGTCCCCGATCTCTACGCGTGCTACGAAGCCGGGCAAGGTCCCGGGACCGCGCAATGGGCGCAGGCCAACCGCAAGGTCCAGGGGACTCGCCCCTGTCCACCGATAAAGATGCTGGGCGTGTGGGATACCGTCGGCGCCCTGGGGGCGCCTGGCGCGATCGGCCAGTGGGTCAATCCCAAGAAATACCACTACCACAAGGTGGAGATCGCTCCGACCATCCAGAATGCCTTCCAGGCCCTGGCGATCGATGAGCGGCGCAAGCCCTTTGCGGCCAGCGTATGGGATCGACCAGAGGGGTGGGCAGGCACGTTGCAGCAGGTCTGGTTCCCCGGCGTGCATTCCAATGTCGGGGGCGGCTATACGCCCGACGGGCTGGCGAACGGCGCGCTGCATTGGATGGTCGGCGAAGCCGCCCATCTGGGCCTGGCGTTCGATGCTCGCTACCTGGCGCCGTTCCAGGCGCACGCCAACTCCTTCCTCGCCGACTCGATGGATCTCAAGTACAAACTGCTGGGAGCCTTTGAGCGGCCTCTGGGCCAATCGCGTCTGGGCGGCGAAGCGGTGCATCGCTCCGTGTTGGACCGGATGGCCGATCCCACGTGCAAGTACGCCCCCGCCAATGCCCAGGCCTTCATGCGTCAATCTGGCTTCGCGATCGCCGACACCAAAGCGTAGGCGCCGGCAGAAACGCGTGGCACAACGCAAGCCTCTTATCGGCTGGGCCCGTGCCGGGCTAGCCAACCACGCCATGCAGCATCCGCATCGCGGCGGCACGGACCTGGTCCGTATGCCCCGTAGCGATGAGCTCCAACGCGGACCGACCGTCCGCGAGCGTGGCCTCGACCAGCCACGGCCGGGCCTGGTCGGGGCGCAAGCCCATGGCGCTCACGAGCTCTAGCAGCTGCGGTTCGTCGCGGAGCAAGGCCGCCCACAGGCGGTCCTTGGCGTTCGCCAGTGCAGACGTCGCGGCGTGGACGTCGCGAAGGGCCTGTTCGATCTCGGTCATGGCGCGGTGCTCCTGTGCGGTCGCGTGTGGCGGCGGACCGCCGGGCTCAGTCGTGCGGGTAGCGGGCCACCGCTTCTGCGCCCGGAATGATGCCGTGCAAGGCGCGGATGACCTGTGCCACGATGGCGACCGTCTGACCTTGCGCGATGAGTTCGGCCGGCGAGGGCGTGGTCGGCGTGGCGGGGTGGGCGAGCCAGTCGCCGATCGCCTGGTCGCTCATGCCGGCCGCCCTCATCATCGTCATCAGCTCGGGGACCCGGTCCTTCACAACGTCGTGGATCGTCAGCGCGGCCCTGGCTACGGCCCGCCGGGCATCAGCGTGCTCGCCCAGCACCATGTTCAATGCGATGTCCAGGCCAGGGTCCGACTCGTAGCCCGACCCCGGCTCGGCCGCCAGGCGCGCCCACAGGCTGCCATAGCGACCGAAGTAGTCCCGCTTCTGTGCGGGGGACCATTGCTTGATCCGACGCTCCAAGCGGCGGGCGTCAGTGCGGGTGCCTGCCGGGACTGCGCCGAGAAGGTGCACCTGCTCGGCGCGGCGCGTGTAACGCGCGGCCGTGCCTTGGCGGTGCTGACGCAGGCGTTGAGGCACCGCTTGCGACATGCCCACGTAGAGGCCTTCGTCCTCACGGGCCAGCAGGTAGACCCACCAGAGGTTAGCGCTGGCCATGATGGCGGGCGATAAAGCTTGCGGCGCCCATATCCCGGGCCGAGAGCTGGGTGCAGTACTGGTGCGCCCGGATTGGGCTGATACCGAAGCAGTCCGTCAGCACCCGGGCTTGGGTCAGGCCGTTACGGATCATGGTTGCCAAGGCGGTCGTGCGCCCCTGGCGGCCGCGCAGGCCGTAGCGCTTGCGGAACGGTTCGCCCCCGGCCGGCTTGATGTGCGTGCCCGAGCGCATGCCGGGGAACAAGAACAGGCTCTGGCCGGCCTCCTCGAACGCCGAGACTTCGCGGCGCAGCGCCAACCAGCGGCGCATGACCGGCACCACCACCGGATCGAGTTCGAGCCAGGTCTTGGCAAAGCGCACCTGGAAACCGTCCTCGGTTTCGCGTACTTGATCGAGTTTCATCCGGCAGGCAGTGTGCGCCATCTGGGCATAGATCAAGTTGAACAGTCCAATCAGCGCCCAGCGTGTTTCCTTCGGGTGATCCACGGCGCAGAAAGTTCTGATCAGTTCCAAGCGGCGAGCCTCGGGCAGGATCAGCTTGGCCGGAATGGCGGGCGCCCCGGTGGACGGGAGTTTCAGCTTCTTGAACAGCTTCTCGTGGCCATTGGCGTACCGGATAAACGCAGCCACACCTAGCCGGCACTCTTTGTTCTGGGCCAGGAAAAAGTCGAGCACTTCTTGGGTAACGTCCCGCATGGTGCCGGCGCTGTGGCCGTCCTTGGCAAACTCCAGCAGGCGCCGCGCCCGGAGTACGGCGAACTCCAAGCTCTTGCGCTTGGTGGGCGTGCGTGTGGGCTTATCGCGGTGCGGCACACGCTGCCGGCGATTGAGCAGGTAGGTGACAAAGCGCGACAGCAGGGCGGCGATCCAGGGGCTGGGATGCTGGGTCACGCGACGCAAGGAGTCGATGGCCAGCTCGACCTGGTAATCAGGGTCCTCATCGAGCACCACCCAGCCAGTGTGGGCGAGGAAGGACATCGCCCTGCGGTACTTGCGAACGGCATCGCCGCCGAGCCTGCGCACGACCAGAACGGCGGACAGATCTTCAGCCCGGTCAAAGACCTTCTCCAGCGCTAGGAAAAAGATCACGTCGCGCTTGAGTGCCACGCGCCAGCGACCACGCTTGGATTTGAGCCGAGCTTCCCGGTGATAGCTCTCGAACAAGCCCCGGGCCCAGTCGGTCTTGAAGACCGGGCCGAGCTTGCCCATCAGGTGCTGATGGCTGCGCTCCCAAGCGCAATCCTCGCAGGTGTCCTGCGTGTAGCCGGGAAGGGACTTGCGGCATACCCGGCACTTAATCAAGGGTGCCTGGCCGGTGGGAAGGCAGTGCTCGCAGTAGGTCTTGCCGTCGCGCTCGCCAGCGGGCCGCCGGGGGCGGTGGCAGCTGGCGCAGTTGATGAATCCGTTGCGCTGCCCGGTGCAGCGCCGGCAGGCAGGCTCGGTGAATCCCAGCGCGAAGTTGCGGGCGCGTTTGCGTCCCATCTCCCCGCAGTAGGCGCAAGCGGTCGGGGCCGCGATCATCTGCTTGCAGCTCGAGCAGCACGAGCGGCCATCGTCCAAATGGTGGCGCGCACTCTTCGCGGGCACGCGTCCGCACCGGAAGCACGTCACGCCGACCCACGACGCGTCGATGCGACAGGCCCGGCACTGCACCGGTGTGCCGGTGGACGCGCGGGTCGGCTTGCCGCAGGTGTTGCAGCTCTGCTCGGGACGGCGCTGGTAGCAGCGCTGGCACAGCTGCTGCGTATCGTCGCGGAACCAAATCCGCGAGACGCTGCCACACTGCGAACACGGGGAGGACGCGGTCACGCCTTGCCCCCGATCTTGCGCGCCAGGGGATGGTTGGGCATCGCGCGCACCGTGGGTCCCACCACCTGGCGGCGCTGTTCGGCGGTGAGCGCCGGGGCGCCGTCCGCTGCGGCCGTGGCTTGGGGCATTTGGCCGGTCGCTGCCAGCTTGCGCGACTGGTTCTTGATGGCGTTCATCAACGGTCGGCGATCGGCCACGGGAACTTGGGTCCAGCCGAACAGGTCGTTGGGCGTGCATTTGAGGATCCGGCACAGCGCCCCGATCAGTTCGAAGTTGATGGCATGGGGCGTGGCCGCTGCCAGCCGCCCGACCTGGGTCCGGCTCACCGGATGAGCGCCATCCCTCGAGAGTGCGTCCGCGACTGCCTTGTGGGTCATACCGCCGCGTTCAAACAGCAGCTCGCTCAGCCGCCACCGGGCCTGGCCTTGGGTATCGGTCACGGCGTGTCACCCTTGGTTATGTCGTTGGCTTCGAGGCTGGCGCGCACGAAGTTGTAGGCGACGCTGCGGGCGTAGTCATCGGGCAAATGGGTGTACTTGGCCGTGATGGCCGAGTCGTGGTGGCCCACCGAGCGGGACGTGAACAGCACGGGCACGTTCGCGGCGGCCTGGTGGGAGATGTGCATATGGCGCAGGCCATGGGGCGAGAAAAGAGGCGCGCTCAGGCCGCAGGCCTCGATCAGGCGCTTGTACTGGACCGCGATGGCGGATCGACTCAGGCGCCGGCCCTGTTCAGACAGCCACATCGCCGGATCGTCAGGATCCTTGCGCGGGAACTTCGGGCGCACCTCCTCCAAATACCAAGTCAGCATCGGCTCCACATCCGGCAGCACCGCCGGCACCGTGCGGTACCGCGGACCGCTGCCGCGCGAGCCCTTGCCATGTACTCCCACGGTGCCAAAGCGCCCCAGTTCGGGCAGGTCGGGGTTGGGCGCGAAGCTGTGCACGTCCATGCGCTGGCCTTCGGCCAGGCGCAAGCCGTACGCGTAGTAGGTGTAGACCAAGGCGCGGTCGCGCTGGAACGTCTTGAGAATGCGCGGCGCTTCGGTCGCGGCGACTTCGAGGATGGCCTCCAACACCGTCATCACCTGGTCGAACTCATCCGCCGTGAGGTAGCGGCGATCCCGGGCGCGGAACGCGTCCGAGACATGGATCATCCGGTTCTCGCGGATAACCACCTTCGTGATCCGAGCCTGGAACTGGGTTTGCACCTCGTTCTGCCAAGCGCTGTTGTCGGTGGCGTAGTCAAAGAACGTGGCGATGGCCGTATGGGCCGTGCGCTGGGAATTAGGGGCCAGGCCATCGACCAGGCCACGGTGGCCCGCCCAGCTCTCGAAGTCCTCGGTCGTGCAGGCCCACAAAGGCTGGCCAACAAAGGCCAGGAAGGTTTCCACCGTCACCCGGTCGCGTTGGACGCTGGTCGGCTCGTGGCCCTGGGCGAGCCGGCGGCCCCGGAAGTAGCCGTCCAGGATTCGGACCTGCAGGCGGCTTTCGGCCTCGGTCAGGGCACGAGGCGCCCGGGCCAGGGGCAGCGGGGTGGGCGGCGCCTTCGGCGCCCGCCGCGGGCGGGGCAGGGTCGGGGTCGGGACAGCGGTCAGGGGGTGGCCCGGGACAGCGCCAGCGGTGGCGGGGAAGGGCAGGACCTTGCGGCTCATGGGGTGTCTCCTGGTAGCGGGTGCCCGGCGGGCAGGGATATCGAACCGTTTCGATTCGTCCCATTCCAGATAACAGGGTCGGCGGGCGCGCTAAATCCATGCCGATAGGCCGGTACCGGGCGGCCGTCAAGCAGGTGCATAGCATGCACCTTGGTTCGGGCCGTCGCGAGGGGGTCCCGAACTTGGTAGGTGATTGAAATAACGATGGTTTTCTGAGAAGTCCGGGAGCTGGGGGACATGGGGGGTAATTTTAGAAAGATCCATCGTTTCCCACAAAGGTGGCACCATGATGATGCGATTACATATCGGTCCTGACCGGGTCGTTTTCTCGGGAGGCGGTGGCGAGATTGAGGTGCGGGGCTTGGGCACGGCTACCCTCAGCCGCGCACATTTCCAGCGGCTGCCGCCTGGAGGCGTCGAGCTGGAGGCCGCCATCGATGCGATAGAGGAAGCCCTGGCGCCGGTGATTCCGGAGCTTCAGGCAGGCGACTCGCTAGTGACGAGTGATCCAGAGGTCTTGGCGCTAGCTGAGTTCGCCGGACTCCAGCGGGCCGGTAGATTCAGTCTTGACATCACAGATGTGGAGCGTCAATTCAATCGCCTGGTGAATGTCGCCGCCGGCCGGCCTGCGAGCGCAGAAGGGCTGCCGCTTCGCGCCGAATTCATAGCGAACTTGGTCATTCTTCGCGAAATCATGCATCACGCCGGCCGAAGAACGCTGGTATTCGCACCACTTTCCTGAGGGTCCAGCCATGTTTGACTGGAACACCCATCGCGAGGAACTCAAAGGGCGTATCGGAGAGATCGCAAGGCTCTCACCGGATACCGTGCGCGGCTACGCCACGCTCAGTGGCGCCGGCGCCAAGACTCAATACCTCGACGCCAAGACCCGGGAGTTGATCGGCCTGGCGGTGGCGGTGACCACGCGCTGTGACGGTTGCATCGCCGTGCACGTGGACGCCGCGCTGAAGTTCGGTGCCAGCCGGGAGGAGATCGCCGAGGCGCTGGGTGTCGCCGTCGCGCTCAATGCGGGCGCCGCCCTGGTTTTCTCAGCGCGGGTCATGGACGCCGTGGACGCACACCCCGGATCGCCCTGAGCCGACACCGGTCCGGGGCGGTCAGCTGCCCCGGGGGATGACGGTGAGCACGCGGCCGATGAAGTCTCTGAATTCCTTCATGTAGGTGGTCAGGAACTCGCGGGTCGAATCCACGGTGATCTCGCCATTGTCGGCGATCAGGCCCGGCGTCACCTGGATGTAGGCTTCGGGCGAGGTCATCTGCGGTGAGTTGCAGAAGCCCAACACGCCGCGCAGGCTCTGCTGGGCCAGCGCCGTGCCGATGGCGCCCGGCGACGCGCCGATCACCGCCGAGGGCTTGCGCGCGAAGGAGTTGGTGCCCCAGGGGCGGGTCGCCCAGTCGATCGCGTTCTTCAGTCCACCGGGGATCGAGCGGTTGTACTCCGGCGTGACGAACCAGACTGCGTCGACCGCCTTGATTGCGTCCTTGAACGCGCGGCCCACTGGCGGGTAGTCAGCGTCGTAGTCGGGGCTGTAGATCGGCAGGTCCTTGAACGGGATTTCGACGAATTCGAGATCCGGCGGCGCCAGCTTGATCATGGCCAGGGCCAGCTTGCGGTTGATCGAAGTGCTCGACAGGCTTCCGATCAGGTAGCCCACTTTGTAGCTTGCCATCGTCATTCCTCCTCGGTTGGTAAGACCATCACGGTAACTTGCCAGGATGACGCTACGCCTGATTTCCCTGCCGGTCCATTGGCGGTGCGCACGTCTGCTGTGGGGAAAGTTGCACGCAATGCTGATGAGGGCCGGGACACCAGATCAAGCCTTCGGGATGCATCGTGGCGGGACGGACGCTGCGTTGCAGCCTTCCGGGCCCGGATTGCAATCTCCATGGAGTACGGTGGTAATGTACTGGTGGTTCCAAGGTCTTTTCCGGCTTGAGTCGCCAGGTGTGTCCACCACCGGAGGCAAGCATGAAAATCCAGGCAGCGGTAACCCATTCCCAAGGCGCGCCCTTCGCCATCGAGGGCGTCGACCTTTCCGGCCCCGGCCCCAATGAAGTACTGGTCAGGGTGGTCGCCACCGGCGTCTGCCACACCGATGCCGTGGGCCGTGACCTGGCGGTGTCGCCCTATCCGGTGGTGCTGGGCCATGAGGGCGCCGGTGTGGTGGTCGAGGTGGGGCCGGGGGTGACCTCGGTGGCGGTCGGGGACCATGTGATCCCGCTGTACACGCCGGAGTGCCGGCAATGTAAAAGCTGCCTCAGCCGCAAGACCAATCTGTGCACCGCGATCCGGGCGACCCAGGGCAAGGGGCTGA